>Ga0209390_10003857_pt1 | contig 23533 bp, 35 predicted proteins | sample BON01_FD_187212 | JGI IMG/M metagenome (GOLD analysis project Ga0209390, IMG submission 187212) | Freshwater microbial communities from Lake Bonney liftoff mats and glacier meltwater in Antarctica - BON-01 (SPAdes) (version 2) | ecosystem: Environmental > Aquatic > Freshwater > Ice > Glacier... | reverse complement strand
GTAGCCCACTTGGCGGCGGGTTTTTTGGTTGGCATTAGCAAACTACTATGGCGGTGCTTGGCGTTGCGCACGGTGTACATAGGGATGCCTAAGTCTTTGGCAATTTGAGATGCGGGCTTGCCCGAATTGAGAGCTCGTATGATTGCACGGGTTTGTTTGGTTAGTGGTCTAGTCATGGTTTTTCTCCTAAAGATTTAACAATTAAAACATTTCAAGTTGCGCGGGGTCTTTGGGCAAGTCACGAGCGTAGTCATCCCACGCTGCGTGTACATCAATCCCATGAGATATTGCATGCTCGACGACGGCGTACAACAGGGGTGAAAGGTTGCCTCCACTTGGCTGGATAAGATACATCTCCAGCGCACGGTCAAGTGGGGGTACGGGTACATCGTGTATCAACAAGGTATACACATCACTGGCAATAGTCATTCGTCGAACTCCAAAAAGTTAACCAAGTTGTGGTCTTCATCCGTTGTGAACCAACAGATAAATTCCGGTGGCGGTAAGCCCACTATGCGTAGGCGGTTCCCTATACGTGCGGTGTTAATAACAGTACTAAGCCACTCTGGCCTCATGTGTAGTGGTTGCGAGCGGTGAGCGTTGCTAGCGCCCCTCTCGTTGTGCCACAGTTGTACCGTGAATAGCCCCGCACTTTCTGTGTACCGTATTTCGTACGCAGGTTTAGTCATTAAGTCCCCAGTCAAATGCCTCAAGAATGCTATCTACTTTCTGCTTAATCTCCATACGGTGTCCTTCATGTTTACGTAACTCATCGGGCTCTACACCTTGCAACGTATCCTCCAACTGACGCCGCGCCTTCTCCAGCGTAGGGTCTTGGGCTACGTTTAGCGTAGAGAGTAATTCACACAGGTCTAACGCTCCAGTGACCATCGTGTCGTGAAACTTGCGCTTCTTGCCATCTTCATCGACCACCAATCGGTCACTGAGTCGGGTCAGGGACGCGTGTAGTCTATCCCACAAATCTTTCGTTGCCTCTTGCACACGCGCTGTCGCAGCAATCTCGTATTGTTCAATAAGTTCGCGCTGTACCTCGGTCTCAACATCCAATCGGAAGTCACCACTCGTAGGTAGAGGCATGAACGAAGTAAAGAACGCAAACTTGTGCCCGACTACATCGCGCTGTGGGTACTCATCTCTATCGAATAGTGTACCTAGTTGAAACGCTGCTTTCGCCACCAGTGTGTCATATTTATCGAGGTATGTCATTACCAACTGATAAAAATCATTCTGGTATACGTTCATCGTTTTCTTGTACTCCATCAGGGCTTTAGTCGGCAGGAGGCGTGAGCCGTTATCACTCCACGGTATTGTCAATCGGTAGTGCTCGGCGCGTGCCTTGGCTTGAAACTTAGTGATAGCGTCTAGCTCGACACAATCTGCAAATAGATTCTTGTACACCGAGGAAGCACGCTTTGATGCGGCGTGGCTGTCTACCACCACACGCTCTTGTGTGTAGGTGTCCTTCTTGCGGCCTGAGTATACCTTGATGTTTAGGTCGACCAACATGGCCGAACGTGCGACACCTGCGATTGGGTTTGTTGTATTCATAATGATTCTCCAAAGGTTTAACGATTAAATGTTTTCCGCTCTTAATACTTTCGCTGCTACTGATAGCAATACAGCGGGCTGGTTACCTACTGCCCGTAACACTTTTAGTGCGTCCTCGGGCATGTCTAGCATGTACGCACAGTCATCCCACGCTACGAGTGCTACGACTGCGCCTCGTGCTCCGTTCCATGCTGCGTCGCGTGCTGCGGTATAGGCTGCGCTCCGTACTGCGCTCCCTGCTGCGCTCCGTGCTGCGGTATAGGCTGCGGTATGGGCTGCGCTCCGTGCTGCGGTATGGGCTGCGCTCCACTTCTCGGGGTTCTCCTTTACGCTCGCTAGTATCCGGTCTATGTGCACTGCGTTTGGTAGGTGCGCCCATGGTATTTCGGTCATAATGATTCTCCAAAGGTTTAACGATTAAATGTTTTCCGCTCTTAGTACTTTCGCTGCTGCCGATAGCAATACAGCGGGCTGGTTACCTACTGCCCGTAACACTTTTAGTGCGTCCTCGGGCATGTCTAGCATGTACGCACAGTCATCCCACGCGACGCAGCACGCGACTGCGTCATCCCACGCTACGACTGCGCCTCGTGCTCCGTTCCATGCTGCGTCGCGTGCTGCGGTATAGGCTGCGCTCCGTGCTGCGGTATAGGCTGCGCTCCATGCTGCGCTCCGTGCTGCGTCGCGTGCTGCGTCGCGTGCTGCGGTATAGGCTGCGGTATGGGCTGCGCTCCGTGCTGCGGTATGGGCTGCGCTCCACTTCTCGGGGTTCTCCTTTACGCTCGCTAGTATCCGGTCTATGTGCACTGCGTTTGGTAGGTGCGCCCATGGTATTTCGGTCATAATGATTCTCCAAAGGTTTAACGATTAAATGTTTGCGTTGCGAATTGCGGTTAGTGCTTTTATTGCCTCGTACGTTTCGTCGTTAACCATGTCGCAACGTAGGAAGCCTGTCACTGGGGGGGTTATCTTATTCATGTACGACATCTCATACCCATGCGTACCTTTGCCTTTACCCATGTGTTCTTCTTCAAGGCACTCCGCTTGGCTCATGATAGTCATCACCGCGTCAAGCTGCCTCATGTCGAGAATCACGTTGTGGTCTGCTATCTTTATTACTGCTCTCATACTGATACCTCATAGTTAATTTCATTACACTCGGCTGACTCAATGAAGGCTTCTTCACTGCTCAGGTATTCATGCTCTCTATCCAACTGCTTGTATAAGTCATCTGCCAGACCGCGGAGAAACTTGGTCGTCTCCTCCTCAAAGTTTCCATCACGGAGGTCGGCGCTTACCATCTCATCCCATACATCCGCATCAAGCAAAGCGAACACCCCACTCGGCCATGACTGCACGTCCCAGTCATCGGTATCAACACCTTTTATGTAACAGCTTCGACGGCTCATCACGGACTGAATCTCCAGCTTGAGTTCTCTAGCGTGTATATACAACGCGGGGTACTTTACATCAAGGTCATTTACAGACATGTACTTGCTCAATGGCATACAGCCCTCGAACGCCGCGCCATCCCCCTGCGAGTGGAACCCTGAGAAAGTAATCTCCGCCACCTGCAAGTCATACGTGGCGGCGCAGTCCTCGCGGAAGTTGTCGTAGACGTGCTCCCACCAGTCATAGTCAAGCCCGTGCTCCAAGTACCGCATGTGCTCCGTCTCAAACTGCTTGGGGTGTTGTTCTTTAAGTTGTAGTATGTTCATGTCATTAGTCCCATTCAATTGTGCGGCGTACCCGCAACACGTAATCGTTACCAGAACCCCGACACTCAATGTCGTCAGTTTCTTCCCCGATTCGCAAAAACTCGTGGTCGTATCCCATCTCGCTCAACGACCCCAACATAGCCTCAAACGCGGTAACTTCAGGAAAAGTGTCGTACCACTTTATATCCTCGCATCGGAACTCTAGTCTCTTAAACGGGTCGTTCCAACTGAACGCCTCACCCAACTGGTCGGACAACGCTTGGAACCTCGTACCCATAAACATTTTGAGCGCCACGTACTTATCATTCACATCACCATTCCCATCTGAATAGATTACTGCGGCTACATCGCTTCTATATCCCATGTCACACCTCCACTTGAATAGTTGTACCGAACGGCGCTTTTATACCGCTTGTGATTGCCCACAACGTAGGCACGTCAGTCGACCCCCAGTTGTTAATGTACCCATCAGTAAACTGCACGATAGCTTGCGGCTTGATGCCCTTCTGCTGTAAGTACGTGAACAACACCGACCCGTCCGTGCCCCCACCACCCTTGGGCTGAAGGTTCTGCACTGCGAACTGCCCGTCGTCAAACGTCTGATGCCCTGCCACCTCAGTGTCCCAGTAGACTACATGCACTTTGCTCGGCGCAACATCCTCAACGATACGGGTAATCTCAGACACAAACCGTGTCATCTCCGCACCACCAAAGCATGAGCCTGACGTATCAAACCCGATGACCAACTCCTCCATAGTGGTCGAGATACATGAGGGCATGAGTATGTCGTCTGCCAAGAACCTGCGGTTGGGTCGTTGCCATGTAGTCTCGTCACGTCCACGGCACGTCTCACTAATGAAGTCACGTAACACTACGCGCCAGTCCACCTTGGGGTGCAACAAGTCACCGAACATACCGTCACGACCCGCGGCCCCCTTGCCAATCTTCTTGGCTAGAATCTCGCCTTGACGCAATGCGCGGTCAATCTCTTTGCCTTGCTCGGCTTGCACTTCTTCGTCAACAGGGTCATGTCCCTCGCCCCACTTGTGCTCGTCGAAACCGTCTGGCGGCTCCTCACCTGACTGCTTGAGGTCTTCGTAAATCTGTGCCACAGACCAGCCCGAATACTTCTCGCTCGGCGGGACACCGATAGACGGCATCTTGATAAAGCCTGTGCTGTCAGCGTTATGTAGCTCGGTGTTGACAAAGTAGTCAGCCGCTATGTTAGCCAGCTTGGCGTTCTCCGTGAACAGCCTGTGCCACATCTTGTTGTGGCGGTACGCCTTGTGCATGCCTTCATGCAGGATAACGAACCGCAGGGTAGCGTCATCGCACAACGTGGTGTTAACGAACTCAGGGTTGTAGAACACGTTCCACCCATCAGTCGCCGCTGTGGGCAAGTCCTCTGTGAATGTAACGTTGCCACACGCCAACACACCACTGAACCGACAGAACTCTGGGTGTAGCATGATTGCTAGGTGTGCTTTACGCACTCGGTCTTTTGCACTCAACATAATGATTCTCCAAAAAAGATTTAACGATTAAATGTTTACCGCCGCGTGATAGCGCTAATAAAGGCTTTCTGGACTCGCAGTTCATCACGGTCGAATTGGTAGGTACGCAAGGGCGGGACGTATGCCCGACTGATACGCGCGGGTGTCCAGTCCTTACGAAACTTGACGATGTTGCGCCCGTTGGATGTGTATTCAATAATCAACATAACTCTGCTCCTTAGAAGTATTTCCATCGGGGTGTTGTCCCCATAAGTTAATTCGTTTCCACATTTCTTGGTACGTTACGTTATAAGTTTTAGACCACTGGGTAAGGGTCTTCGCTTCGCCGTTGAACTCAATAGTGCGCCCGTATACCTTGCGAGGAGAAGCGGCGAACAAGTCCGTACCCGTCACCCCGTTAGCACGTCTGGCCTTCACAACGGCATACCTAACCCTAAAGTGTGTAGCCCATTGCTTTAAAGTTTTTACCTCACCCTCTAACGTTAGATAGACGTTTGACCTACGGTTGTTTTGCTGCTCTTTAACAGTAGCCCATCGGCAATTGTCCGGGCCGTAACCTTTACTGTTGTCCTTACGGTCAAGGGTCATACCTTCGGGACGAAGTCCCATGTCTTCAAAAAAGTTCTCGAACTTTAGCCATCGGTTGCATACGGTTATGCCTCGACCACCGTAGTTTTTCCATGAGGGGCTTGTCTCGCACGTGCATCGATGTATCAGGCCGCACCATGTCCTATGTTCGGGAGTACCCGCCCTACCGTGCCGTTTGATCGCGTCGCTGCGACGTTTGAGTGTTCCGCATCCACAGTCATGCGTTGTTCCGGCCCGTAGGTGCATACCAAGAAATCGTTTCTCAACACCACACTCGCACTTACACAACCACGCAGGTTGGTTGCCTACGTTTTCCACTCTATGTAAGACACGCAGCTTGTTTACTTTTTGCCCGCCTAAATTAATTACCGCCATGATATACTCCAGTTTACTGAACTACGTACATTGTACATTAAAAATATCTCCCAAAGAGGGCGCACGCCTTGGTGAATTTCTGGTTACGACACGCCATGCCGACCTTCTGGTCATTAGACGCCAGCGACATGACGAACAACGAATACGCCTCGAACGACTCGTCACCTACACGCTCCATGTATGTAAGATACGCGTCGATAGTCTCCGCAGTCACACTGGCCGACAAGCTGAACGCCATCAAGAACCGAGCCGCTGTACCTTGGGGTAGTTTTGTACCTTCTGGGTCTTTGGCCACCAACTTGCGACTAGGCAACGCCTCAGACAGATTGACCATAGCCTCAAGGTCACGCGCCGCCGACTCTCCAATAGTCCCAGCCAACAACGGCAGGAACGCCTCGCCCAACTCCTCACGCGCCACCACTATGTTGGACGCCTTGGCCATCGAGCGATGAGACACAAACGTCTTGGTGTTGCCCGTCATCGGGTTGAAGTTGTATGGGTTCTTATCCTGCGGGTTGTCCGCGTAGCACTCAAACACTTGTGGGTACTCATGCACAAACGCCATGACCGCGGGGTGTATGTTGTTCTTCATAGCCCAGTTGTTTATCCACTCGTCCGCTGTCGGGTTCTGCATGTTTATCACAGTCATACGGTTGTAGGCATGCGCCGGAATCATGTCCCCCACACCATCGGTGTCGAGGTTGGTCGTCGCGAACACAATCGAGCCAGTGGGTAGACATACATCGCCGAGCCTACGCTCGAGAATCACAGGCAACAACATGTTCAGGATACCCTTACTGCTGGGCTTGCCCAACTCGTCGAGCATCAACAATACAGGCTTCTTCTGGTCACGTGCCAGACCGAACCGAGACGACGGGGCGAACTCTGTAATCATTCGTTCGCGGTCTACAACGGGCATGCCGAGGTCACCGAGGTCAAGGTTGGCCACATCAATGTAGCAGGGGTGGTAGTCGGGCATCTCGCGCTTGAGTTGGTTGAATATGGTTGACTTACCAATTCCGGGTTGCCCCCTGAGCAGGATGGTGTTCGATGCACCTAGTGTGCGGATAGCGTTTGCGGCTTGGGTTAGTGTTACGTTCATGATGGTTCTCCAAAAGGTTTAATGGTTAAATGTTTACTTCGTTGCGCATGCGTCTGGTGCACTCGCGGTATATCGCTGACCACACCCGCGCAGGGGTGATAGTCGGGGCCTCGTACAAAATCAAGGTGGCGCGCCACGCATCTACTAACTCGGGGTACTTCTCCACGTCCCGCGTCGACAACGTCATCTGGGCATTAGCCCGTGCATAACGGTAGCCGCGTCTACTCTCGTAGTAGCTCGTACTCGCCACGGCATCTGCGCTACGCCGTGCGCTCGTCGCCAACAGTATGGGTAACCTCTCCAAAAAGTCTTTGGCTGAGGCCTTGAACTCTTTCCGTGCGTCCTTGTCTGCTCCGTACTTGCGCTCAACGGCTGGCTCGCCCACCAAAACCCCCACCTCATTGAACACCATTCCCGAGTAGTATACGTACACAGGGCCACACATTCGCACCATCGTGTTCTTGTAGCCGTTGTTGTTCTTGGTATATACGATGAACCCCATCTCACGGAGCGCCTTGCGTGTTGTCATGTGGTCTTCGTACCCCCCAGCGGTCAGCCTTACTTGGCCGTCTGGGTACGCAGTAATAATCTGCGTCCGGTGGAACATCACCCCCATAGTGTCCGTGTCCGCCTGCTTGGTGACTCGGAAGTGGTTCTTGCTCCGACGGGCTTTGTCGGCAGGGGCGTCGCCTTTGTATTGACCCCGCTTATATTGATGACGTTCAAGGTGCGTCGAAAGTTTGTTGTACATGTCTTTTCTCCAGTGATAAAGGTTTAACGATTAAATGTCTACGATACCGAGGTCTGCTCTCCCACTCGATATATCTATTATACTCCTATTATACCTGTGTGTCAAGCCCCCTTACTGTTCGATGTTCGGCCATACACTGTGCGCTCGGCCACTCGTTTCTTATACTGTGCGGGTTGGTCGTCAGGGTTTATCATTTTTGAGTACTGCTCGGCAAGTTCCCGCGTTCCAAACAATACAGGCTGACCGTGGGTGTCCGAGTCGTCGCCCTTGACGTAGTATATCTCTGAGTTGTTCATGTCGTCTCCGCTATATCTTCGATGGGTTTGCTTCGGAGCCGAACTGATCGAACTCGCCCACTACCTGAGCCAGTAACTGTTTGGGGGTGCAGTCATCGGCTACCTCTACTTCTACGTTTTGCTTGTATGTAACTACAAGTGTGGCTGTGTATTTTTTCATGTGTTTACTTTGGTCGGATATCGCTGAGGTAGTCCCTGTCGGCTTCGGCTTTCTCTGCGTACTTTGCACTGTAGTCGGTGTCTTGGATGTAGTACTCGAGGTCAACAGCCGTTATTTCGAGCAGTATTAAATCATCTGTGTTGAGTGTCATTGCTTTTCTCCCATGATAAAGGTTTAACGATTAAATGTTTCCCATCGAGCTGATTTCCCACTCGATATATCTATTATACTCCTATTATACCTGTGTGTCAAGCCCTGCTTTATGGTCGGCCACAATCTGGTTCACTCGTATAGTGGACAGCCCCACGGACTCGGCGATGATTGCACGGGTGATTCCCTCGGTCGCCATCTGTATGATAGTTTTGTCGCGCTCTCTACGCGTGGCCTTGGCGGTGGCGCTCAGTCGGTTGTATGTAGTCCGTTGTGCATCCGTGGCGCGGTCGAGAGGCCGCAGTTCTCCAGCCGGTGTCAGAAACGACGCCATAACTTTGTCGAACATGGCCGCCTTGCCCATGCCCTCTGCGTCGCACAAGTCTGCAAACTGTTTATAGGAGCCTGAGCCTGCGATGGCCACGACCCACTTCAAGCCGGAACGCGCCGCGTTGCTAAGGTCACCGTTTGCAGTCTCAGAGAGGCGGTCGGCGAAGTCGTCAGGGATTTCAAATTCAATAATGGGCATGATAGTTTCCAGTTGATTGGGTTAAGGGTCTAAGTATATCACTATTATTAGTATCTGTAACGATGTAACAAAAATTGGCGATTTGTAACAAAACTGGTGTACGAAAAGTGGGGGGGGTGACATCGAGGCCTGTATTGGGTTGTGGCTTGTAGTATACGTCCGTTATTACGCGTGTAACAGTGTAACAGCCAAATCTGCGCTAAAAGGAAAGTACGTAAGTCGGCAAGATTATTTGAAATCAAATCTGCAAACATTTAATCGTTAAATTTCTAGCGACGCTTAATCTCCAAATTCTTGTTACACTGTTACACTACTACTTTTTTTTTTTTTTTTCTATATAAGTGTTACTTATTCTCTTTGGCTTCGCCCCTGCTGAATTTCAACTTGCGTACTTTCGTTTTCAAAAAGTTTGTAACAGCAGTTTTGTTACAAATGGGCCAGTTTTGTTACATTGTTACAAATTCTTATAATACTAATACCGTTTTAGGCCTAAAACAGCCCAAAACACTTCTCCAAAACTAACTTTTTCTAAAGTACTTCTCCAAAACTAATGTTTTCTAAAGTTGATATACTAGCCGTGGATGATAGTTTTAGGCCAGACCGCTATTATTATATCACCCAAAAAAATTTGGGCGAAAAAAAACCCCGCCGGATGGCGGGGCTGAGTGGGTGACGTTTTTAGAACGGCGCGGATAATTCGTTTACCAATTGTTCCAACGTCGACGCTATCAACGTCAACTGGCTGTCGCCCGCCTTTATAAGTATTTGGGTCTGTTCAAACCCTTTTGTAAGCGTTTGAACTAGTGCGGCGCGATCCGTGGTTTCCACTTTGCCCGCCTTGGTCACTACGGCTTTATCGGCGCTTAGCCCGTTTCCAGTTTGAGCGCCGCGTTCTTTTTTGGCTTGGCTTTTTTGGTTTGAAAGCGCGGGCGAGAACGGCACATTATCCGTGAACGCGATCCAAAAGTTTGTTGAATAGATCTTACCGGTTTGAACTGACAACAAACCCTTTTCAACCAATGTGTCGAATAGCCCTTTGACGGCTAAGCGCGCCGGGTTTGTTGTCGCGTTGCCTTTCAAAAAGTCTTTTGTAGCCATTGTGCCGCGTTTGATCACCATGACATCAACCAGCTTCTGGATCGCTAGATTTCTTTTATCGGCCGCCTGACCGTCGATCCTCAGAGCTTCGGTGAAGGCGATAATTGCGGTCGCGACTACCGCATTGGTGAATACTTTTGACATGATATGAATTCTCTCTTAAGTTGGTATGAATCGGAATTGATCCATGTACATATAATACCATAAACCGCACGTTTCCAGACTTGCTAATGTTTAACAGTTAAACGTTTTTTTGCGCCCGCCGACCCCACCCCGTACCCACCCCCGCTTTCTGCAAATGGGTCCCCCCATATCACTATGTTCTGAGTGTTGGATACTCCAGCAGCAAAATTTTAGAGTTGCCACGATGTTCGCTATTATACCCCCCACCCCCCTTCGCTTCCTGCCACGATTTATTGGGGTCCTTTTCTCAGAAAGACCCCCCGGCATATAAAAATAACGAGTACCCCGAAAAAAATAATATATAATTCGTTCAACTTGGTTGCCAAACTTTCGCCATGTACACTGCTGTTATAGACACTAATATTCCCCTTGCTGATTTTGCGCCCACCTTTGAGGACCTCGAAGACCGGCTGGCTGCGGCAATGGGAGCACTAGAAGCTTCGGGCGGGCTACCTGACCCGGGCACGATAACGGAAGCAGACAAGGATACGGCCCGCGAGATTTTCGTCGGGGCCCAGTTGGCGTCGGATAAGGACCTTGCGTCCCCTCAAGTGGTAGTATATCTGCAGGGACTCCTGAGTGAGTACGACAAGACGGTTGTTAAGAGCGCTGCACAGCTCCGCACATATGTTACTAATAAGCTGCTTGTTGAATCCGACAACGCAGACCCCAAGATTCGGATGCGCTCCCTAGAGTTACTGGGCAAAATCTCCGACGTTGGGTTATTTACCGACAAGACCGAGATCACAATGCGCCATCGTCCGACTGAAGAGTTGGAGCAGTTGCTGCGCGAACGCCTGACACGGGTTATCAATGCGGAACCCACACCGTCTAGCCGTATTAAGATCGACGACATCTCTATTGACGACGTGAACCCGACATAATGGATTTCGACGCACAACAGATCGAGAAGCTAATTGCGGGGCTGCCTCCTGAGCAGCAGGCTGATTTATTGTCGCTTTTGGAAGAATTAGAGACCCGCAAGCTAAATGCAGCGGCTCAGATGGACTTTTTGGCGTTTATTGCGCGTGTAGACCGCACCTACAAGTTCGGGGTTCACCTAAAACGTCTTGGCCACCTACTAATGGACGTGCAAGAGGGCATAAAAGACCGTATTGCTGTGTCTATGGCCCCTCGTTTTGGTAAATCGCAGATGATTTCCATATACTACCCCGCGTGGTACTTGGGTAAACACCCAGATCACAAGGTAATTGTGGCTTCGCACACGGCAGATTTGGCCGTCGTGATGGCCCGTAAGGTTCGTAACTTAATCCAGAGCCCCGAATATGCTGAAATCTTTCCTAACACACGTATCGCAAGCGACGCTAAAGCGGCTGCACAGTGGAACACCACTGCTGGTGGAGAATATTTTGCTATTGGTGTCGGTGGTGCTCTTGCCGGTCGCGGCGCACACTTAATAATTGCGGATGATCCGCTGTCCGAGCAGGACATTAAGTCCGGGAATACGAACTCGCTAGATACGCTGTACGACTGGTTCAGTGCGGGTCTACGTACGCGTCTGATGCCCGACGGCAAGATATGTGTGCTGCACTGTCTTGTCGGCGACACACAGGTTACGCTGGCTGCGGGAGGGTCAAAGGCTATTCGGGATATACGCCCTGATGATATGGTGGCCAGCTACGACAATGGGGCTATTCGCCCTGCCAAAGTTCTTGGATGGTCAAACCAAGGATTAGATCGCGTTTACGCAGTGGCCTTGAGAACTGGTGTTATAATTCGTGGGAACGAGAGGCATCCGCTGCTCGTACGCCAAAACGGAGTAGACACATGGACGAAAATCAAGGACTTGCAGGTAGGGCAACACCTAGTGTGTGTAACGAGGTCGGATGCGATCGCCCACACTACTCCCGCGGAAAGTGCAAATACCACTACCACAAGGCGCGTAGAGAAGCGCCGGAAACCCTTTCTAGCACTGGCTGGGGTAAGTGGCGCGGCAAGACGTGCAGTGTTGAAGGGTGCGGCAGTGCTGCATATGCTAAGGGACTCTGCGTCCAATGCAACGCCAAAGCAAACTACGCAGCCCGAAAAGCAGCAGGCACACACTACTGCCCCAAGAAGCGGAGCGACGCACATCTTAAAATGCAGTATGGGATCACTGGATCTGACTACGACCGCATGTTTGCTGCGCAATCGGGGGAGTGCGGTATATGCCGGGAGCCTGCGCATGCCGGAAACACCCCCGCAGCGTGGAAGGTTCGGCGATTGGCTGTTGACCACTGCCACACAACTGGCAAAGTCCGGGCGCTCCTTTGCAACGCATGCAACCTCATCGTTACTGAACGCAATACGCCCGAGCGGCTACGCAAAGCCATTGAGTACCTTGAGCACCACACTGGATGAGATTGTCGCCATAACCCCTGACGGAGTGGAAGAGGTCTACGACATTCAAGTCGAGGGGACTGAGAACTTTATCGCCAACGGCGTGGTCAGCCATAACACCCGCTGGCACATGAGGGATTTAATTGGGCGGCTGCTCAAAGATTCCGCTATGAATGACGGTGGTGATGTCTACGAGCCGTTTGAGTTTCCGGCGATTTTGAACGAGAACACAGAGAACGAAAAGTCACTTTGGCCCGAGCAATGGACGTTAGAGAGCCTCCAGCAGACGCGGGCTTCAATGCATCATATTACGTGGCAGTGGTACGCGCAATACCAGCAGAACCCAACAGCCAGTAAAGCAGCGATTATTAAACGTGAGTGGATTAGGTGGTGGGAGAAAGAGGAGCCCCCGCCAGTCGAGTTCACGGTGCAGTCATTTGATACGGCCCTCACTACTAAGCAGCGCTCCGACTATTCGGTGTGTCACACGTGGGGGGTATTTACGCATGAGGGGGATGGAACCCAGAACGTTATCCTGCTTAACAGTGTAAAGGGGAAGTATGAGTTTCCGGAACTTAAAGTCATGGCGCACGAGCAATACGACGAGTGGCAGCCAGACAGTGTTATTGTCGAGGCCAAGGCGAGCGGTCAACCGCTTATTGACGAGATGCGCCGTTCGGGTATTTTTGTTCAGGATTTCAGTCCGGGTAAAGGCCAAGACAAAATTGCACGCCTTAACGCAGTGGCTGATATGTTCGCTAGTGGACACGTATGGTTTCCTGAAACAGCATGGGCGGCGAAAACAGTTGAAGAAATACTGGCGTTCCCTGCTGGCGAGCATGACGATGAGGTAGATACTATGACTCTGGCACTGATGCGGATTCGTAAAGGCGGCCTGTTGCGCTTAAGTAGCGACCACGAGGATAATGAAGTATTTGGCTCGTACCGCAAATCGCGGTTTTACGCAATCTAGATAGAAGGAATACACCATGGCTATTGATAAAGCACTGACTCCCGCGGCAATCGCGGTTATAGACCCTGAGATTGAGATTGAGGTAGAGATCGAGATCGGAGAGCCTGATGACCTGCCTCCTGAAGAAGAGACGGCGGAAGATTTTGACGCTAACCTTGCGGAGTATATGGACGAGTCTGTCCTGCAAGAGCTGGCCAGTGACCTGATAGCTGATTTCGACAAGGACATTACTGACCGTAGTGACTGGGCGGAGACCTACGTTGAGGGTTTAAAGCTGTTGGGCCTGAAGTACGAAGAGCGCACTGAGCCATGGGCCGATGCGTGTGGCGTGTTCCACCCAATGCTGACTGAGTCTGTGGTGCGGTTCCAAAGTGAGTCGATCATGGAGACGTTCCCAGCCGCGGGCCCCGTCAAGACCCAGATCATCGGTAAAGACGACCCGAAGACACAAGAAGCCGCGTTGCGTGTACGCGACGACATGAACTACCAGTTGACCAGCGAGATGCAGGAGTACCGCCCAGAGCACGAGAAGCTGTTGTGGAACTTGCCTATTGCCGGGTCCGCGTTCAAGAAGGTGTACTACGACCCAAGCAAGGGCCGCCAAGTAGCTATGTTTATTCCCGCTGAGGACATTGTTGTTCCCTATGGAGCGTCGAGCATTGAGTCCGCTGACCGTGTAACCCACGTGATGCGCAAGACCACTAACGAAATGACTTTGCTACAGCAGAGGGGTTTCTACCGAGACATCGAACTGGGCGAGCCGAGCGGTGAGTTGGACGACATCGAGAAAAAGAAGGCCACCGAAAGCGGAATGACCGCAACAAACGACAGTCGCTATCGTTTACTAGAGATGCACGTACACTTGGACCTAGAAGGGTTTGAGGACTTGGATGGAAAAGGCAAGCCTACCGGCGTTGCCCTGCCGTACGTGGTGACTATTGATAAGTCCTCGAGCGAGATTCTCGCCATCCGCCGTAACTGGTATGAAGCAGACTCGCTCCACATAAAGCGCCAGCACTTCGTACACTACCAATATATTCCCGGATTTGGTTTCTACGGCTACGGCTTGATTCACCTGATTGGGGGGTACGCTAAGTCTGCGACGATGATTATTCGTCAGTTGGTGGACGCTGGCACGCTATCTAACCTGCCCGGCGGCCTGAAGTCGCGTGGCATGCGTATTAAAGGTGACGATACTCCAATCTCTCCGGGCGAATTTCGGGACGTGGACGTGTCCAGCGGCTCTATCCGCGACAACATCCTGCCCCTGCCTTACAAAGAGCCAAGCCAAGTTCTATTTGCGCTGTTCCAGAACATCGTGCAAGAAGGTCGTGCGTTCGCCTCCGCAGGTGACTTGAAGATCAGCGACATGTCGGGCTCAGCCCCCGTTGGTACGACTCTCGCGCTGTTGGAGCGTACGCTCAAGGTGATGTCCGCTGTGCAGGCTCGCTTGCACTACGCGATGCGCCAAGAGTTTAAGCTGCTCAAGGTTATTATTCGCGACTACACTCCTGACGAGTACACATACGAGCCGGTTGAAGGCAGCCGTATGGCCAAGCAGAGTGACTATGACATGACTGAGGTCCTGCCTGTTAGCGACCCTAACGCCGCGACCATGGCCCAGAAGGTTGTCCAGTACCAAGCAGTGATCCAGTTGGCCCAGCAGGCTCCGCAGTTGTACGACCTGCCACTACTACACCGTCAGATGATTGAGGTGTTGGGGGTGAAGAACGCCTCTAAGCTCGTACCGTTGGAAGATGACCTGAAGCCGGTTGACCCCGTGCAGGAGAACCAGAACATCCTGATGGGCAAGCCGGTCAAAGCGTTTATCCAGCAGAACCACGAGGCGCACATCGCGGTACACATGGCGGCCATGCAGGACCCGAAGATCATGAAGATTGTTGGACAGGGCCCAATGGCGCAGCAGATTCAGGCTTCTCTGTTGGCGCACGTCAACGAGCACGTTGCCTTTGAATACCGTAGACAGGTAGAGACCGAACTCGGCCTGCCAATGCCTACCAAAGAAGAAAACGAGAACATGGACGAGGCTACCGCGTCACAAGTTGCCCAGTTTGCAGCCAAAGCGTCACTCCGTCTCCTACAGCGGGACCAAGCCGAAGCCGCAACCGAGCAAGCTCAACAACAGCAGCAAGACCCCGTTGTTCAGATGCAGCAGCAAGAATTACAGATCAAGCAGCAAGAGTTGAAGATGCGTGAGAAGAAGGTGTTGATTGACGCCTCAGAAGCCGCGGACAGGTTAGAGCTGGAGCGCGAGCGTATCGCCTCACAAGAACGTATAGCTGGCGCACAGATAGGGGCGCGTATCCAGTCGGACAAAGAGAAGCTACGCGCTAAAGAGCAGGTCGATGGCGCCCGCATCGGAGTAGATGTTGCCAAGGCTAAAGATCAGATGGCAATGCAAACACGTAACAAGGAGTAATACATGGACCCCCGGAAAATAACAGAATACCTACTGACTGAGATACGCGAGTCATCGGCGTCTCACCAAGTTTTTATACTCTCCGGGCGTCCTAAAGATCATGCTGAGTACCAGCATGTCTGCGGAGTGATCCGAGGTTTAGCTACCGCAGAATCCATAGTGAGAGACCTTGTGCAAAAACTGGAGCAATCTAATGACGACTGAGTTTGACGCCTCTGCAATCGACTTATCTAAAATTCTGGATAAGACGGCTGAGCAAAAAGCAAAACAGCTACCCGACCCTAAAGGATTCCGCATACTGTGTGTTGTCCCCGAGGCAGAAGACTCATACGAGAGTGGCATTATTAAAGCTGACTCTTCTAGGCACCACGAAGAGGTTCTGACACCTACTTTGTTTGTTGTGAAGCTCGGCCCTGATGCCTACAAGGACGAGAAGCGTTTTCCGAGCGGCCCAAGCTGTAAAGAAGGTGACTTTGTCATTGTTCGACCTAATTCAGGCACCCGCTTGAAGATTCACGGCCAAGAGTTCCGCATCATTAACGATGACGCGGTTGAGGCTGTAGTTGAAGACCCGCGTGGTATTACGCGTGCATCGTAAGGATTAATATATGCCAAACAGAACTGATGACGAATACGTCTTCCCCGACGAGGAATCCAAGAAAGTAGAAGCTCTTGAGGATGATGAGCTTGAAATCGAGATCGAGGATGATACCCCCAAAGCCGACCGTGGCCGCGTAGTCGCTGCCCCACCTGCAGAGGTTACAGACGACGAACTGTCTGAGTACGACGAGAAGGTACAGAAGCGCTTAAAGAAGTTTACGCGTGGGTACCACGACGAACGCCGTGCAAAAGAAACAGCGTTCCGTGAGCGTCAGGCCGCAGAGGATTTCGGCAAGCAGATGTTCGCGGAAAACAAGCGCCTCCAAGAGCAACTCGCTACCGGCAGTCAAGCCTATATTAGTCAGTCCAAAGAAGCAGCAGAGTCTGCGCTTCAGGTAGCACGTAAGAAATACCGCGATGCCTTTGAGGCGGGCGACGCCGATCAAGCCGTTACTGCACAGGAAGAAATCTCTCGTGCGCTGATGAACTTTGACCGCGCTACCAATATGCGGCCTATCGAGGTCCAAGAGCGTCAGATGCCAGTTTCGGCTCCGCCGCAGCCAGTTGTTGACAGCCGTTCAGAGGAGTGGCAAAATGACAACGAATGGTTTGGGAAGAACCGATCTATGACAGCATTCGCCCTCGGGTTGCACGCTGAGTTAGTAGAAGAGCAAGGTGTCGACCCATCCACTGACGAATACTACGACGCTATCGATAAAACGATGCGTCAAAAATTCCCCGAGCAATTCGGGAGCGAAGAGGGTACTAGAACGCCTCCCCAAAGTTCTGACCCGGCAGAAGAGGAAACTCCGCGCCGTGCACAAAAACCCGCTGCAGTGGTTGCCCCGGCAACTCGTAGCACCCCACCGAACCGCATACGCTTGAAAAAGTCTGAGGTAGATGTAGCCCGCCGCTTAGGTGTGCCGATCGAACTCTATGCGAAACAGGTTGCTAAATTGAAGAATGGAGCTTAAATATGGCTGATACAAAAACACGCGACTCGTCGCAAGACCGTACCCCCCGTGACCTCGATACGCGAACCCAGTTTGCGCGTCCAGAGGCTTGGCGTGCCCCAGAGACGCTACCCCATCCAGACGACCGTCCGGGTTGGGCTCATAGGTATGTTCGACTGAGTACGCTTGGTGTCGCCGATCCAAGCAATATTTCTTCAAAGCTTCGCGAAGGATACGAACCCTGCAAGGCAGAAGAATATCCCGAGCTTATGATGCACGCGTCAACCGATAGCCGCTTTGCTGGCGGCGTCGAAATTGGCGGATTGTTATTGTGCCGTATCCCCGAGGAGTTCATGAAGCAACGAAGCGCTCACTACGCTCGCCAAAATCAGGCTCAAATGGATTCAGTAGATAACAGTTTTATGCGAGACAACGACCCGCGTATGCCTCTGTTCTCAGAGCGCAAAACAAAGGTTTCTTTTGGTTCTGGTTCTTAATTTTAGGAGTCCTTAAATGGCAACTACCGCTTCTCCATACGGTCTAAAACCCGTAAAGCGCGCCGACGGCATGGCTTATGCTGGCGCAACTTCACAGTACTTGATTGATCCCGCTGGTGAGGCCACAAACCTCTTCTACGGTCAAGTAGTACACGTTGGTGCTGATGGTTACATCGCACTGTCAACCGCCACTGGCGCTGACGGCACTACTAACGCTCTTCCTACAGGCACCACGCTAACTGGTTCTTTGGGTGTGTTCGTTGGCTGTGAGTACGTTAACGCACAAGGTCAAGTCATCAATGCTCAGTACTACCCCGCTGGTACAGCTAACGGTGGTGAGATCAAGGCTTTTGTTGTGGATGATGCAAACGTATTGTTCCAAGTTCAGATGGACGGCGTAATCGACCAATCTGACATCGGTGCAAACACGTTCTTCGCTGCGGCTCAGAGCGGCTCTACGGGTTCTACTCGTACGGGTAACTCTACTAGCGCTGCTGAGTCAACGACTGTAACTACTACCGCTGCCTTCCGTATTGTGGCTGCTGTTTCACCTATTGGTGACGCATTCCCAGACGTGTTGGTCAAATTCAACCCCGGTTACAGCAGCTCCACAAACGCTGTTGGCCTGTAAGGAGTACTAAAAAATGGCAATTTCACGCGCACAACTACTTAAAGAGTTGTTACCGGGTTTGAACGCATTGTTCGGCATGGAATACGCTCGCTACGGCGAAGAGCACAAAGAGATTTACGAAACTGAATCTTCAGAGCGCTCATTTGAAGAAGAGACCAAGTTGTCAGGCTTTAGTGCCGCCCCAGTCAAGGCTGAAGGCGCTGCTATCTCCTACGACAATGCGCAAGAGGCATGGTCTACTCGTTACAGCCACGAGACAATCGCACTGGGCTTCTCCATCACTGAAGAAGCTGTTGAAGACAACTTGTACGACAGCCTGTCTGCGCGCTACACCAAGTCTTTGGCACGTGCCATGTCTTACACCAAGCAAGTTAAAGCAGCAGCTACCCTGAACAACGGTTTCAGCGGCTCATACTTGGGTGGTGACGGCGTAGCTCTGTTCTCAACAGCGCACCCGACCGTTGGCGGTGGTACTAACTCCAACGCCCCATCAGTTGGTGTCGATTTGAACGAGACTTCTTTGGAAGCCGCCGTTATTCAGATCGCTGCTTGGACTGACGAGCGTGGTCTGTTGATCGCTGCTAAGCCTGTTAAGTTGGTGATTCCACCTGCCTTGATGTTTGTTGCAGATCGTCTGTTAAAGACCGAAATGCGCGTCGGCACTGCCGATAACGACATCAACGCATTGAAGAACATGGGCTCAATACCCGGCGGTTCTACTGTGAATCACTTCTTGACGGATACCAATGCTTGGTTTATCTGTACCGATGTTCCTAACGGTTTGAAGCACTTTGTGCGTACTCCGATGGCAACGTCTATGGACGGTGACTTTGATACTGGTAACGTACGTTACAAGGCCCGCGAGCGTTACAGCTTCGGCTGGTCTGATCCCTTGGGCATGTGGGGTTCGTCAGGTAGCTAATTAGGGTTTACCCTAGTTGATTAAGGGCTCCTTCGGGGGCCCTTTTTCTTTGTGTGATGTTCGTCATGGTGGTGTACGCGGTGGCAGTTAGCGCATAGGGGCACACACTTCTTGATCTCTTCACGAGCTGCGGCGTACCGTCTGTTCCCTACAAGCACATGCACGCTGGCTGTTTTGGTATTGGGGTCTACGTGGTGGAAGTCAATAACTGCGGGATGACTAAACCCACAGATTGCGCACGACAGTGAAGCCCTGTAGCTAGCCCACTCAGCTTTTTCCCTTCGATGTTGCGCCGTAGTACGCGCTATTGAAAGCTCTTTGTTGTTGGCATAGTACCGAGCGGAGTACTCGCGCTGCTTTCGTTTGCGTTCATCGGGGTCTTTAATAGGCATGGCGGTATTCTAGTTGCGTTGCGCGACGTTAGGTGATATATTGGACTCATTCCGGGGTTATCCGGTGTATCTGACAGTCCCCGGCTGACGACATGCAGACAGATACGCCTCACTTGCATGTAAGGAAAATATCATGGCCCAAACCACATTCTCAGGCCCAGTCCGTTCGGACAACGGCTTCCAAATCCCCGTCGTTACTACCGCCAATTTGCCAGCTTTTGCTAGCGTAGCCGCAGGCACGGCCTACATCGTTTCTGATAATGGCGCAGGCGACGACGAGTTCTGTATTGTTATCTCTACAGGCGCCGCTTGGGTTACCGCTGTTGGCGCGGCTCTTAGTTAATTAACCTTCAGGGCTTCGGCCCTTGTTATAAAGGAAATTAATTATGACAACGCAAACAGACGTAAAGTCCGGCCCCTGCGACCCGGGCGAAACCACAGTAGTAACAACGCTACGCGCGCGCTTAAAAGGGATGGTTATCAGCTACCCTTCCGGCGGAACCGTTGTCGTCACAAACGGTGTAGGGGGCGACCAGTTGTATGAGTTTACGGCTCTAGCAGTCATTGGCTCCATCTGCATCGTGATTCCCGGCGAAGGCATACTAGCGTCAAAGGGACTAGCGGTCACAACCGCAGCAGCTACTCGAGTCAACATTTTCTATGGCTAAAGCAGCGGCATGGACGCGCAAAGAGGGCAAGAGCGAGAAGGGCGGCCTGAATGCCAAAGGGCGAGCCTCTTACAACAAGGCCAACCCGGGAAAACCCGGGTTAAAAGCCCCAGCGCCAAAACCAAAGACGGACAAGGACGCAGCACGGCGAAAGTCCTTCTGCGCCAGAATGTCGGGCATGAAGTCGAAGCTGACGAGTGCCAAGACCGCCAAAGACCCGAACAGTCGTATAAACAAGAGCCTTAAGGCTTGGAATTGCTAACATGAACCTATCCGACTCAACCAAAACCGTGGTGGATTTCGCGTCTGTTTTTACTGTGTTAGGAACACTTGTGGATTTCTTACCCGCCGTGGCCGCCTGTTTTACCATTGTGTGGACGCTTATTCGCATCTGGGAAACGGAGACCGTTCAAAAAATCTTCCGTAAAAAGGAAACCTTATGATGAAGTACAAAGACGGGGGCATCTTCCAAGACCGCGACGGTATGAAGGCCCCACAAGACATTGATGGCGGCTCTGCAAAACCTAAGAAGCCAAAGAAGAAACCCTCACGCACAAAGCTGCCTCCACTGCGCCCCGGTCAAATAGACATGCCCTCGGACCCCGATGACGGCTCTGTCGGTATGAAAAAAGGCGGTAACGTTAAAGGTACGCCCGCTGGCAAGATGCAACAAATAGCCGCTAAGGCTGTCAAAGGGCATGAGAAGCGTATGCACAAAGGTATGGCTTCAGGCGGTTCGATAGACGGCTGCGCCGTTAAAGGTAAAACTAAAGGCGCAATGCGCTAAGGATCATAAAAATGGCAACAGATAAAAAAGACGTATTAGGCGATTTCGCTACAAAAAAAACGGCGGAGTCCGACGCCCGAATGAAAACGATGAACCCCAAAGGGCGCAAGCTCGACAGGAACGGTAACCCAGTCGTTACCAAAGAAGAGCTGGATAAGTCTGGCATGTCTTTGCGCGATTTCTTAAACAAAGAACGCGGCCTTACTGCTCGTAAAGACACTCCTAAAAAAGCGGACGCTATGGTTAAACCCGCGGCAGCAAAGGGGGTGACGTTTAAACCTGTAACGGATAGCGACATCGCCCGAGCTAGAGATGCTGTAAAACGCCCAACCAGCGGCCCTGAGACAAACCCCGGGCAGGTGCAGCAGCCCTCCGCCAAAATTGCAATGGATAAAGCGGACGCTCTCGCGCGTGAGGAGACCGCAATCGCCAAGGACGCCAAGAATAAGCTCGCGTCCGACCGCAGGAAATCTATCAGCGACAGCATCAAACCCCCGAAGAAGGCGGAACCCCGCAATACTAGTGGTAAGTATGGCTACAAACACGGCGGATCAGTTCGTGGTGATGGGTGCGCCGTTAAAGGCAAAACTAAAGGAACAATGCGATGAAAGCTGTAGCTATGAAAAAAGGCGCGTTTGTAAAAGCCGCCGCCAAGAAGGGTGATAGTACCGCCGCTAAGAAGCTGGACGCCGCTTCCAAGTTAACTGGCAAGGCAAAGCAGCGGGCTCGTTTTGCCCAGATGCTAAAAGGCTTTAAGAAGTGAATCCGATCGACCGCCATATCGAAGCCTCCGAGCGCTTGTACAACATGATGCTGCAGGACCACAAAGAACGAGTCAGTGACTTGGTTGAGTGGGCTGATATGAACGCGTCTCTCATGCGCAAGCTGGACGAGCGAGACAGGCGTATTCGTGAATTAGATGCCGAGATCGTTGCCATAAAAACAATGGCTAAAATGTAATGGCAGATACCGCCGTCAAAAAGTCTCCCGCTAAATGGGAGCGCGCTAAGACTGATGCCAAGGCAAAGATGGGGGGTAAGCACTCCGCTCGCGCCATGCAGTTGGCAACCAAGCTGTACAAAGAGCGCGGCGGCGAGTATTCTGGAGCCAAGTCCAGCACCAACAAGCTGTCCAAGTGGGGCAAGGAAGACTGGGGCACAAAGTCAGGCAAGAACTCTACAGAGGGCCCCAAAGCGACAGGTGAACGGTATCTACCTAAGAAGGCTCGTGAGAGCTTGAGCAGTAAAGAATACGCAGCTACAACCCGTGCTAAGCGGGAAGGTACGGCAAAGGGCAAACAGTTTGTAGCCCAGCCTAAGAAAATAGCGGCTAAAACAGCGAGAACTAAATAATGACAACCTCCGGAATCACGTCGTTTAACTTAGACCTCACCGAGTTGGTGGAGGAGGCGTTCGAGCGCGCCGGTTCCGAGATGCGTAGTGGTTATGACCTAAAGACCGCACGTCGCTCGTTAAACTTGATGTTTACTGAGTGGGCAAACCGCGGCATTAATATGTGGACCATAGAGTCGGGCGAAATCCCACTCGTTGCGGGGACGGGGCAATACGACTTACCTGCGGATACTGTGGACCTGATTGAGCACGTTGTACGTACAGGTACAGGTAATACACAGGCTGACCTGAGCTGCTCACGCATTAGCGTTTCGACATATGCGTCACTCCCTAACAAGCTGGTCACAGGGCGTCCAATTCAGGTCTACATAGATAGAGTAGCCCCTACCCCTAATATCAACGTGTGGCCCGTTCCTGATGGCACTCAGACCTATACCTTAGTATACTGGCGCTTGCGCCGTATCCAAGACGCTGGCGGGGGTGTAAATACCATGGATGTTCCCTTCCGCTTCCTGAACTGCATGGTTGCGGGTTTGGCGTTTATGCTCGCTATGAAGGTGCCCGGCGGCATGGACCGCCTGATGGTGTTAAAGCAACAGTATGATGAGGCTTGGGATTTAGCAGCCACAGAAGACCGAGATAAGTCTTCTATTCGCTTTGTACCACGCTACATGTCTGTTGGGTAAGTATGAGCAGCAAATTCACATCCGGCAAGCATGCCATATCGGAATGTGACCGGTGTGGGCAGCAGTACAAGCTAAAGGCGCTTAAAGAGCTTATTGTCCGCACGCGAAAAACAAATGTGATGGTATGCCCAACCTGTTGGGACGGCGACCACCCACAGAACATGCAGGGTATGTATCCTGTAGAAGACCCGCAAGCGCTGCGCAACCCCCGGACCGATAAGTCGAGGGCGTTTACGGGTGGAGACTACAGCTCACGCGG
>Ga0209390_10003854_pt1 | contig 23536 bp, 24 predicted proteins | sample BON01_FD_187212 | JGI IMG/M metagenome (GOLD analysis project Ga0209390, IMG submission 187212) | Freshwater microbial communities from Lake Bonney liftoff mats and glacier meltwater in Antarctica - BON-01 (SPAdes) (version 2) | ecosystem: Environmental > Aquatic > Freshwater > Ice > Glacier... | reverse complement strand
ATTTTTGACTCTTTCCAGATTCCAAATATGATATTACTTTCTTTCTTAAATCTATACTATAGGGACTTGTTGTCATTTTTCTTTAATAGTATCATATCTCTTGGCTAATTCAACTTATTTTACAATACTAGCTAAACGAAGCTATGATAGAAGAGAAATTATGTAATGCAAATCAATGTTAATGGATATAAATAATTATCTTTTTGTATTTTGTATCATAAAAATTGGGGGTAGGGCGTACTACGCTCTTCTATAGGCACAAACCAAAAAATACTTGCTTTCTCAAATTAGTTAAATAATAATAAGCGCTCTTTGTAGTAAGACTACAAAAATTTAGATCTTTTTAATTTAATAGGAAAAATAAGTCATGAAAAAAATACTAAAAAAATGGGAAGGCGGCGCTAAGAAACATGGTGGAATAGGAAATGCTATGGTTGCTCAATTGCATGTATGGACAGCAGAAGAAGAAAGCAGAAAAGCTGAAGAATTGCGTATACGCTCAATAGAAGAAGCCACACTTAAGCAAGAAGCTGAAGAACGAGCAGCAACAGCCGAGGCTCTAGCAAAATCCGCCATTGAAAGAAATGAGAAATTAAAAGCTGAATTGCGGGAAGCGCAGGCTAAATTAGCTATGGAGCAAGCGGCAAGAGAAGAGCAGGAGTTATTAGACCAGCTCAAGCAAATGCAATTGGGGCAAAAAGCTATAGAAGAAGAGAAGCTGGCTTTAAAGGTTGGTAGTCAAGAAGTTGTAAGTGATGCAAGCGGTGATGAAGAAATAGAGTTGGCTTTGGCATTGTCTATGGAAGTTACTCCCAAAAAAGAAATAGAAGTTTTGGCCAAAAAATTAGTGGCTAAAACTATTGATGTAAATGCTATAAAATTAACGCAAGAAAAATTTTCTCTTTTAGAAGAGGTTTGCATGGAACAATTTAGCTTCGATGCTTATAATAGTGGAGTAAAAGTGTTATTAGAAGGCTTAGATGCATCACTTAATATCATAGAATCTAATATTATCGGTGAAGTATAGTAGAGAGAAAATATAACTAAAGGAAAGTAGAAAGAAGATGAAGGAATCAAATCAAGCTAAAGTTCAAAGGGTAACAACCATAGATTTTTCATGGGGCTTTAATCCTTATAATATTGAATCTGAAGCAACGCAAGGACAAATATACTTGTTTGATGATAATAAGGGAAATGTTGAACAATTACCTATGGACTCAGCTCCAATTGATTCAATGGGTCAGAGTGGCATTGATTTTGATGGTGATGATGATTGCTGTCTTGATAATTGTTGTATTGTTTCATAAAAGCCGTGATCTAGGGCTTTGTTGCAAATAACGAAGTAAGAGAATAGGTATCTGTTGACAAAAGAGTTAAATTTTGCTTTTTATATCTAAATATTTTTTAATTTATGTATAGGTATTTATTATGTCAAAAACACATATGCCAGTTTCGCAAAGTGAATTTGTTCAATCCGTAAGGCTGGCTGAAAGGTATGGTGTGGCAGCACCTGTGATTCACAAATTGATCAGAGATGGTATGCAGAGTTTTCATTTTACTTATGATGAGTCTCTAATTCTTTTGAATGTCATAAATCGAAGCGGTTTAGAAAATTCTCTGCAACTACAATTGTTGAAGGATTTGCTGTTACCTAGCTTATCTTCTGAATCGGGCCATAATGAAGGAAAAGAGAACGAAGTTATTGGTAAAACTGATGATGCTGATGATACGATAGGCTAAATCAAAAACTTTGATTTAGCCGCAGCTATTGCAGTAAATAAATTATTTACTGCAATAGCGACTCCCGAATTTAACGGTACTGTCGCATCGCATCTATTGTTTAGATAATTTGGAACTTATCTCTTAGTTGCTACGGATCCTAATATACTACGCAAGTAATATTTGATTTTGCATTCTAAACAACTCGGTAGCTGCATCTGACGCTAATTTTAACATTTCCATTAGTTGCTCAGTAGTAAAATCGCTTTCTTCACCAGTACCTTGTATTTCGATTAGGTTACCTTTTTGGTTGAAAACAAAATTTGCATCAACCGAGGCGTTACTGTCCTCAGCATAATCAAGGTCTATAACTGCTTGCCCTTTATATATTCCGCATGATATAGCTGCTATTTGGGCAATGAGTGGATTTTGCCTCAGCATTTTTCTGTCGATCAAAGACCTAATTGCTAAATGCAGCGCAATATAACTACCAGTAATGGCTGCGGTTCTGGTGCCTCCATCGGCATTAATTACATCGCAATCAATCAGAATTTGTCTCTCTCCAAGCATTTTTAAGTCTATCGCGGCGCGCATTGAACGGCCAATTAAGCGTTGAATTTCAAGCGTTCTACCGCCTTGTTTACCGTTAGATGCTTCACGCATCATACGTTTGTTAGTAGAGCGTGGTAGCATTCCATATTCAGCAGTCACCCAACCAGAGTTTTTCCCCTTTAGAAAGCGTGGTACAGACTCATCCAGACTTGCAGAGCAAATTACATGAGTATTGCCAAATTTAATCAAGCAGGAACCTTCTGCGTGCTTAAGAATGCCTGTTTCAATTGAAATTTCACGTAGCTGGTTATTTTTTCTTGTTGATGGGCGCATAAATATTTATGTTTGTGTCTTGAATTATGTATAAACTCTTACTATATTTTATACAAGAGTGGATCTTCACAACGGAAAATAAAGAGTTTAACATGGAAAGACAAGAAAAAAACATACAAACAAGCGAAGAATATCAAGAGACTAGCCAGCAAGTAGGGGAAGAAATAGAGGAAGAAGTAGTAGAACTTGAAAATAATGTAAGTAATGCAGAGCAAATTACTGAAGATTTAACAAGGCAAATTGATGTTTTGCAAGATAAATTATTACGTCAAATGGCTGAATCCGAGAATATTCGTACTCGCTCTACTAAATTAGTAGATGAAGCTAGAGAATATGCAATTTTTGGATTTACCAAAGACTTGATTCCAGTGATGGATAACCTCTCTAGAGCCCTAGAACACTTGCCAGAACATTTGGATAATGATATAAAAAACGTTGTTGAAGGCATCAAAATGACTAAAAAAGAATTTGAATCTGTTTTTGACAGACATTTATTAGAGTCAATTGCGCCGCAACCTGGTGATAAATTTGACTATCATTCGCATCATGCTATCTCTCAAGTGGTGACAGATGAATATAAACCAGGTACTATAGTAGACACAATGCAGGTAGGGTATAGAATTAAGGATCGTCTAATTCGTCCTGCTGCAGTAACTGTCGCTAAAAGTAGCTAATGCATAAATACACAAATAGAACAAAAAGCAAAACATTCAACGCTTCATATTTTTTGGGGTGTTTTTTGCTTATGGGTATTATCTTGACTGCTTCAGCTTCTAAAAGCTTTGCAGTACAGCATGAGATTTCTGAAATATTCATAGAGGCCTCTGGCAATAATAAATATGAAGCAAAAATCAAAGCGCACGAACAGGGAATGCAAAGAGCATTATTGTTAATTGCAGATCAGCTTAAAATTCCTACAGATGGCATATCACAAATTTCATATAATGAGTTAAAAGAAGCATTTATACCAACAAATTTAATTAATGAAGTTAGCCTTCTTGAAAAATATAATGCTACGGTTACCTATGCATATGAACGAGGAAAAATATATAATTTATTGTTAGAATACGGCAATACGGATGTTAATGATTTATTCTACGAAGCTTTGGTTTTACCAGTATTTAAACAAAGTAATAGTTTAAATATTTGGGATAATGATAAAAAATGGAATGATTTTTGGATAGAATCACGTAGTATTTTAAATACTCATAAGCTTTATCATCCTGCAAAAACATTATATTTATCCAATAGAATCAATCCAGAAAATTTAAATGATTTAACTTACGAAGATTTTATTGAAATTTTTAATAATAAATTATTTAAAAAAGTTATCATTGTAACCGCAGAATTTTTTACTAACAGACGAACTGGCGCCAGCTTAATGCAAATTAAGAAGCATATACTTTCACCATTCGGCTCTAAGGAAGTACAGGAAGAAGAATATGATTTAAATAGCTGGGATGATATACCATATACTGTTGATATAGTCATAGATTTACTAATAGATGATTATGGTATGCTACGTGAAAATGAATCAGAGATTCCAGGTGAAGATAATATCAATGAAGAACATGAGGAATATAAGCCTATCATCATGAATTTCGATGTTTTTGACAAAGACGAATTAGAGCTTGTAACATCAAAATTAGATAAAATCATGCAAATTGATCACTTTGTAATAGAGCATGATTATAATAACAGGTACAAAATTTTGATATATACGGGTGTTACTGAGTACGAGCTTGCTGAAGCTTTATACCTGAATGGGTTGAGTTATAAAATACACGGCAGCTTGTATAATTTAATTGATGTTAAAAAAGGAAGTTAAATCGATTTTGGGTATACAAAAATAGGTGGATGATGAATAAGATTATTTTCTGGGGAATTACATTATCATTGTTGATTATTATGGTCTACATAGTATCAGATACACTGGCCCCGTTCTTGATTTCTTTTATATTTGCATATCTTTTACAGCCTGTTATAGAGACAAATTGCCAGCGTTTTAAATGGCCAAGGCCAATCGTTACACTGAGCGTGTTTATTATGTTTCTAAGTAGTTTTATTGCAATAATAGTCTTGCTTATTCCTGTGATCTATCAACAAATTGCTGTCTTTGTTAATAAAATTCCGCAATATAAAAAGAATTTTGAAGCTGGCGTTATAGCATTGTCGGATAAATTAGATAATATTGATCCAGAGTTAGCGACAAAAGTAACGGAATCTGTGCAGAGTTTTATCAATAGTGCATTCACTGTGTTTGCATCTTTTGCTAATTACATATGGCAATATACATTAGCTACTATTAATTTCTTTGCAATTATCGCGCTTGTTCCAATTATTCTTTATTATTTTCTCCGAGATTGGCCCAAAATCGTTAGTAGCGTAGAATCAATATTACCTATGCGTGGAAAAAGTAAAGTACGTGAAATAGTTACTTCAATAAATGAATTGCTTTCAGCTTATATTAGAGGACAGTTGAATATTTGCCTGATGTTGACAGTATATTATGTCATAGGGTTGCACATTATTGGTCTGGATCTAGCGTTGTTGTTAGGTATTTTATCTGGGTTTCTCATTATTATTCCATTCATAGGTGCATTGCTATCGTTCTTGTTGGTGGCAATTAGCTGTTACTTTACTTTTGGCTCAGGAGTAGAGTTAATATATGTGACCATATTATTCGCATTTGGCCACTCGGTAGAAGGGTATGTGTTGGCTCCTAAAATTATTGGTGACAGAATTGGCCTACATCCAGTATGGATTATTTTCTCAGTATTTGCTGCAGGTAGTGTGTTTGGATTCGTAGGTGTAATATTTGCTATTCCTCTAGCTGGCATAGTTAAGGTATTTCTAAGCCATATAATCGACTATTATAAATCCAGCAATATGTATAAGAATTAGATAGATTTTATGCAACAAATAGCGTTTCCTTTAACTAGCAGCAACGCTTATGATTCAAGTGAATATATTGAATCATCATCTAATAGCTTAGCCTATCAAACGTTGAATAATTGGCCAAGTAGTTGGGGAATTAGGCCGTATGAAAAAACTTTGATTATACAGGGGCCTAAATCTTCGGGTAAAACTTTCCTTGCCAAACAATGGGCAGAAAAATCAGGTGGTTTGTTTATCAAGAAAATGCATCAACTAACCGAGAATATACTAGCTGAGCATCAAGCGTTCATTATTGATGGCTTTGATTTTAGTTGGGATGAAGAAAGTGTCTTGCATCATTTTAATATCATTCATGAAAGTGGAAAATATCTACTAGTTACTTGTACAGAATTGCCATGTATTAAGTTGCCAGATTTGGCTTCTAGAATAAAATCAGCATATCAAATAAACATTGGTATGGATGATGAGCTAATGAAAATGCTGATATTTAAGTTATTCTCAAATTATTCAATTATCATTAGTAATGAAGTAATTCACTATTTAGTACAACATTTACCCCGTGAGTTTCCTGAAGTTATTAAGTCTGTGGAAAAGATTAATGCGTTTGCACTGCAGCACCAACGTAAAATAACAGTACCATTAGTTAAACAAGCTTTTCTTAATTAGTCGATTGGCTTAATATGTCTTAATTCTGGTGGGCGATAATTTTCGTCATGCTTTGCTAATAATTTTGAAGCTTTGAATAGATTTTTTGATAGTAATATACCTTCAGCAACTATCCCTTGCTTCTCGCGAAATAGTGCCGGTAGTATGCCATGATATTCTATTTGTAGCTCAGCAATATGATCAGTGATTATAAAAAGCACTTTACCATTAGAAGCTGTTTCGATCGATCCTTCTTTAACTAAGCCTCCTACGCGTACTTTTTCAGCGTTTGACTTAATTTTATCTAGCTCAGAAGGGGGGTAAAAAAATACTATGTTATCATTCAAGTTAGAAAGTATAATATATATTCCTAGCGCGCAAACAGTTAGCATTGCTATGATGCTTAGTAATCTATTTCTTTTTTTGCTTTGCACAACTTGCTCTATAATCGACAGTAATTTTTATAAAAACTATAACGAGTGAGATGAAAGTGAAACAATAAGCTGCCAACAAGTAATTGTTCATATATTAATGTTCTAAAACTTATTAATCCAAAGGTTTTTGCCTTGATAATTCAATTGATAATTCACGAGCTTTTACTGTGTCCATACTAGCTATTACCGGAGCAACTCGTACTTCCTTCATGTTGCTTACTACTTTCAATAATACTGGCATCTCTAACTCGTTGAAAATCTTGGCCGCATCTTTTGGCTTCATAGTTTCGTATATTTTAACTAGACTAAGGATTTTGCTATTTTCTTTTTGTTCGTACTGCTTCATTAAATCTTCTAGCTGTGATTGCAACGATTTTAGGTCTATTACTTTTTGATCTATCTTGTTTTCAGTTGCTTTTAAAACTTGTTCTCGTACGCTAAGATCTTTCTTATCTTTCTCTAATTTTTCCCTTCTTTTTGCAAGCTCTTTTAATAACTCCATTTCTGAACGAGTCATATTGTTAATTATACTATTTTTAGCCGGAGTTTGATCTGGTCGTGTTGAAGATAATTTGGCGTCCTGTGAGTTTTCGTTTTCTGGCGCTGGTGAGTTGCTATGACTTTCTGTCGATGCATACGCCGTATCTAATAGAACTGACGATGTGCTAGTATCTGTAGAATAGGTTGTTTGCTCTTGTATGCGACCAAATAACATGGATGCTTTTGCAAATAAAGTTATAATTAGTAAAACTAATATTGGTGAAAATAAGCTTGCTTTCATTTTTTTGCGTTTATTTTTCTTAATGTATCATAGTAGCTCGTTTGGTTTAAGCTGGAGCTCTGCTCATCGGATTTCTTAGTTACTATATTTTGGATAAAGTTTTTTAAATGGTTGCTGTAAGTGGCTTCATTTTCTTCTTCAGCAGGTGGTGCTAGGTCTTCCTCAGAAAATCTTTCGCCAGCTTTTGCGCTTATGCTATTTATATAATCCTCAGTGGAATCAAGTTCACTTATATTTCTTTGAGCCATAACTGATTGTGAATTTAATTGCACAAGAAGCTCGCTAGCTACTTCGCTAATAGTCATTAATTCAGAAGATGTACTTTGAGCTTCTGCCACCACTGACTTTATTTCTGTACTAGTTACCTTGCTTAATTCGCTCATTTCATTTACGTTGTTTTCAGCTTTAACGATCGAGGCATTAAGTTCTTTAATCATGCGTGCAAATTCTATACGACTATTTTGCAAGTCTTGTATACGACGGTTTAGCATCCAACAGTAAATTACACATATGGTGGTCATAATGAATAGTAAAATATCAAGAAGAATTGTCATACCGCTTTCTTTATCTTAAATAATTTTTTTTAAATTAATGGCAACCTTGTTATCGACTTTGCCAATTTTTCCTGTAAATAATGCAATAGGACCAGTTCGTACAATAATATCCTTATCTTTAGAATGCTCCATTACAATGGTATCACCTATTTTTAGCTTAGCAATTTCTTCAATTGTAGAAATTCTATTTGTTATTACTGCCTCTATTGGTAGATCTATATCGTGTATAGTTTCGGTTAATAAACGCTCCCATTCCTGATCGCTACCAAATTTATCGCCTAAAAAGACTTGTTGCATCTGTTCTTTTACTGGCTCTATTGTTTTGTAAGGTATAAGGAGTTCAATTGTTTTAACTTGTTCGTCAATTTCGATTTTTAGCTTAAGCACGATTACAGCATCACCAGGTCTTGAGATAGTTACAAGGTTCGGATTGCTTTCTAGTCTTTCAAAGTTAAATGTAGTTGGGGTAATTTGGTCAAAAGCATGACTAAGTTCCGTGAGTATGACTTCTGCGAGTTGTCTTGCAATACCTTGTTCAATTGATGTTAAAATTCTATTTTCATCTATTTCAGAATTAGACGCAGTGTTTTTTTTGCCGCCTAAAAGTAGATCAACAAAAGAGAAAATCATGTTGTTTTCTAGAATAAGCAACCCTAAATTCTTCCATTCTACAGCTTTAAATACCACAATAGATAGAGGGTTCTTTAGAGAAGCAAAATAGTTGCCAAAACGTAGTGAGCTAAAATTATCAACAGTTACATCTACGGCTTCCGAGGTTAAATTACGTAGGGCTGTGCTGAGCTGTCTAATAAATTTTTCAAAGATAATCTCAAGCATAGGCAGTTTATCATAAGACTGCAACGATTGCTCTAGTACTGCCTTTATACCAGTAACGCTTGAGGTTGCTGGCTTTTTACTTGCTTCTGTTGTATCTGCGCTTTCGTTTTTCATGTTCACCATTAGATCAGCTATTGTCGTGCTTAGCTGATATTAATTAACTGTAATTTCTTGAAACAGCACTTCTTTTATTATGATTGGCGCTGTAATTTTATTTATTCTTTTAGAAATTTCTTCCTTTAAGTAGATTGCACTACTTGAGCTATTAAAATCTGTAGCTCTAAGACTGCGCAGGAAAGTAATTAAAGTATCTTTTATTATTGGCAGTTTTATCATTACAGCATTACTTTCATCTTCAGTGGATAATCTTAATGTTATGTCAATTCTCAAATATTCTTTTTTTGTTCCAGAAGGTGATAAACCAATGGTTATTGGGTCAATATCTAAATAAGTATTAGCTTCTAGTACAACATGCTCCTTATTTTTAGATTGTTGAATTTGATTCACATCATCGTGTTTTGGTGCCTTGATTACAAAAAAGAAGAAATATAAAGCACCAATGATTGCTATTACAATTGGCGTAACAATTATAATAGTTTTTTTAATTTTCTTTTTATTATCGCCGCTATTCGGTATTTCAGACGGTGTTAGTGGCTCTTCTTCTATTTCGTCAGTCATAATATAGTTTTCAGTTTTATATTGAAAGTGTTAATATTTTGTAGTACTTTCTATAACTGTAGTACAAAATACATGAAACTTGAAAAATTTTCTACTAAAATATCAGATATATTTATACTAAATGTAGAAAACAGTTTAAATTACATAAATAATATGGATTCTTTTTGATTATATGGCGCAACTTTATATACACAAACTATCTTTAGCTTTTTTGGTCTTTTTGTTTGGAGGACTGTTTTTTTTCTGCAATGTTGCTTATGCAAATAATGCTTCATATATTACTTTATCCAACCAAATTGCCAGGAAAACTCAGTTAGACATGATTGCAAATAATGTTGCTAATTCTAACACAGTTGGGTTTGAACAAGACAATCTATTATTCAGAGCAGTCGATGTAAAGCAAAATGCGAGAAGGAATAATTCTTTTGCCTGGGCGGAAACAACTTATCGTAATGGTGATCCGGGGGGTATTAAAATTACCAATAGACCTACAGACTTAGCAATTGGCGGTGAAGGGTATTTTAAAGTTGCTACTCCGAGGGGAGCAAGATATACTCTAGATGGATCTATGGTTATTAATAATCAAGGAATCTTGGTTAACATGAATGGATTTCCTTATTTAAGTTTTGAGGGAGAATTTATAGAAATAGCTGAGGATTTTCAAACTATAGAAGTGGCTTCTAATGGGGCTGTGTTCGTTGATAATGAAGAAATAGGTACGATAGGTGTATTTGGATTTGATACCCCGGACCCTATTATTAAAGAAGGTGGCAATTTATATGCAATTCAAGGTGGAGATGTTCTTTTAGAAGAATTTACAATTATATCTGGCGCGTTGAAAGCTTCTAATGTGAATCCAACCTTAGCGATGGCGCAGATGGTAGAAATGCAAAGATCATTTGGTCTGACAACAGATGTAATGACGAACATTAACGAGACAGAAACTTCGGCAATTAATAAACTAACAAAATAAAAGAGGTACTATGGCATCAGTAGCAATGAGTGCAGCAGTAACAGGCGCACAAGCACAGCAATTAAGGATTGACACTATCGCAAATAACGTGGCAAACGTAAATACAGATGGTTTTAAAAGAGTTGAAACTAGTTTCTCTGATTTATTTTATGTTAATTTAAAAAGGGCTGGAATTTTAGAAAATGCTGAAGCAGCACCAAGACCAACAGGAGTTCAAGTTGGTATGGGAACAAAGATTCTTGGAACATTTAGAAATATGGAAATGGGACCTTTGCGTCAAACACATCTTCCGCTTGATATAGCAATTACTGGTAATGGTTATTTTGCAATTACTTTGCCAAATAACAGAACTGGTTATACAAGAGCTGGTACATTTCATAGAGACCCAGAGAGTGGAAACATCGTAACAGTCGATGGTAATTTTCTCGAACCAGCAATTAATATTCCAGCAAATATCCTAGTTGAAAATATACAAATTTCAGAATCTGGATTGATTACTGTTCAAGACCCAGATAATACTGCTGAAATTATTCCCATCGGTCAATTAGAGTTATTCACATTTCAAAATGAAAGTGGCTTAGAGGCGATAGGAAATAACTTATTGGTAGAAACCGCGGGCACTGGGGAAGCAATTCCTGTGGATGATATTTCTGGCCGAATTAAGCAAAGATTCTTGGAAACTTCAAACGTAAAAGCCGTAGAAGAACTGACAAAACTGATTGAAGCCCAGAGAGCTTATGAGCTAAACACTAGGGTAATTAGTACGCAAGATAAAATTCTAGAAACCACAAATAATATTAAATAATTGATAGCATCACGGCAAGGTGGGTGATATTATGCGTTTGTAAATATATTGGAAAACGAATAAATGAAATTATATACATATATATTAGCGTTGCTATTATTGATTTGTGCAACTCTGCGGGCCTTAGCATCAGAGGATTTTGTTGATACGACTATTAACGAGTTGTTGCAAGCAAAGATCACAGATGAAAGAGTTCTCATTGAGCAACAATATAATTCTCAAAGCAAGATAGATCGTCTTAAGAATCGTCGGGAAGAAATAAAATCTATTGTTTTAGAAAAGTTTGACCCCAAATATTCTAGCTTTCGGGTGTTAGTTCAATATAATGATGGCAAGACAGAGACGTTTTCTGGACGTTATAATTCTTATATTATGGCTCCGCTAGCAGCAAGGTATATCAAATTTGCTGAAATTATACAGGCGGATGATATAACCACAAAAAAGACTCCTCTTGCTAGTATAAAGAATGGTTATGCTACTGAAGAAGCTGAAGTTGTAGGTATGCAGGCTAAAAAGTATATAGCGGTTGGTAAAATGTTTAAATTCAACGAAATGTCTAGCCCACCAGTGATCAAAAATAATGACCCAGTAAATATTATTTATTCATCTGGGTCAATAAGCTTAAAAACTGTAGGAATTTCAATGGGAGTCGGGGCAGTAGGTGATATGATTAAAGTAAAAAATAGTTCTTCTGGCGCGGTTTTGTTGGGTCAGATAATAAATAAAAACACTGTACAGGTAGGCGGACAATAATGAATAAATTACTATGGATAATCTTGTCTTTTTTTGCGCTAGCCTCTTGTAGTGAGACTGCGGATCGTTTAAAAAGAGTAGGGCGAGCACCAGAGTTTGAAAATATTGAGATTCCTACAATAGAAGAAGATGAAGAGGAAATTGAACGTCGCGCAGAACGGAATGAAATACAACATGTGCATATGCGTAAAACTAATTCTTTATGGCAGCCAGGTTCGACAAAGTTTTTTAGAGATAGTAGAGCATGGAAAGTCGGTGATATTATTCGTGTAGTTGTGGAAATATCAGATAATGCTAGTTTGAATAACTCAACACAGCAAAGTCGTAATGGTGGTGATAAATTAGGTATTCCTAATTTATTTGGTAAAGAAAAGGCTATAGCAGCAAATTTATCAAGCACGGCAAGTTTAGGTTCTTTGATTAGCACAAGTTCTTCTCGCAATCATTCGGGGAGTGGCAATATTTCTCGTAAAGAAGATATAAAAACAGAAATTGCTGCAGTTGTTGCTAAGGTTTTACCTAACGGAAATTTAGTAGTACAAGGACATCAAGAAGTGCGAGTAAATTACGAATTACGTGAAATAAAAGTAGCAGGAATTATTAGACCAAAAGATATCACGAGCGATAATTCAATACGTACTAATCAAATGGCTGAAGCTCGTATTTCTTACGGTGGACGTGGTGTTGTTAGTGAAGTTCAGCAACCAAGAGCTGGAGCGCAAGTTATTGATATACTCGCCCCATTCTAAATATTTGTTTATAGAGTAAGTTATGGATCCAGGATTTGTAGGGGAGATAGGTAGAGAAGCAGTTTATGTATTGATTATGACATCAATGCCTGTATTACTTTTGGCTTTGGTGGTTGGTTTGTGCATTTCGTTGTTTCAGGCTTTGACCCAAATTCAAGAAACTACTCTAACATTCGTGCCTAAAATTGTTGCGGTATATTTTGGCATGTTAGTTATTATGCCTTATATGTTTGGCAAACTAAAAGTTTTTATGGATCACATAATGCAGCATATTATTCAGTAGTCATATATGTTCCTTTCTTGTTGTTTTGATTAGAAATAACACAATTAAATTTGCTAAATCCATCCATGCACCAAGATCAATTCAGAGAAAAATACAATTATTCTAATGCCACTCCGGTGATGCAGCAATTTTTAGATATTAAGTTCAGTAATATTGAATGCTTGTTATTATTCCGGATGGGTGATTTTTATGAATTATTCTATGAGGATGCTATTACGGCTAGCCGTACTCTTGGTATTGCGCTTACTAAACGTTGTAAAACCGGTGCAGATGAGATAGCAATGTGTGGTGTTCCTCATCATGCTTTAGAAAACTATTTAAACAAATTGCTGGAAGAAGGGTTTAAGGTTGCTATTTGTGATCAAATGGAAACTCCAGAGCAAGCTAAAAAACGTGCTGGGTATAAAGCAGTAGTTAACAGGTCAGTAGTAAGAATCATTACTCCTGGAACTATAATTGAAGAATCTTTACTAGCAGCCGGAGAACCTAATTATCTAGCCAGTATAGCAATAGACAAACAACGAGCTTCTATTGCATCAGTAGACTTATCTACATCAGAATTTTTAGTTATTTCATTGCCAGAATCAGAGATTATTAATGAAATTGCGCGACTGCGTCCCAAAGAAATATTATTAAGTGATAAATATCGGATTAGTGATATTGCTTCGTTAATTGGTAGGCAGTTAAATATGCGTATTTCTTTTCAAGTTGATAGTTTTTATGCACCACGTAAATGCGAAAATAACATTTTAGATTTTTACAAAATTGCTTCACTAGATTCTATTGGCCAATTAGTTGGATCACAAATTTCTGCCGTTGGTAGTATCATTGAATATATTTCTTTAACTCAGAAAGAAAACTTACCTAAACTACCAAAACCTAAAATTCTAAATTACCAAAAATTTATGAGTATAGATGCTGCTACTCGGCGTAATTTAGAGATTAATAATACGCAATCTGGTGGTATTAAAGGTAGTTTATTTGCTTGTATAGATAGTACAGTAAGTAAAGGTGGTAGCCGTTTATTATATCAATACCTTTCTGCACCTTTAATTGATATAGATTTAATCAATAAACGTTTAGATATTACGACATTTTTTTATAATAATATTTCCTTGGTTGAATTAATAAAGAAAGCCCTGAAGAAAACAGGCGACTTAGAGCGCTGTATCACGCGTTTACACATGGGGCGTAGCACGCCGAAAGATTTACTTAGCATTAAATATACGATTGAAATTGCAGAACAGATACGTGCTGAATTCATAGCGAAAAAAAATATTGATTTACCTGGGAATATTGAAAAAATTATCGATCCACTGCTAGGACAGAACGAATTATATGAATTAATTTCGGAGTCTATTAGAGAAGAAGCCTCTAATTCGATTAGTGATGGAAAAATTATAAAACCAGAATATCATCCAAAAATTGTAGAATTATATGGATTGATAGAAAACGGACAAGATGCAATCGATAAATTGCGTAATCAATATCGTCAGGATACTGGCATTGATACCCTGAAAATTAATAATAATAATGTGCTAGGGTTATTTATTGATATTACTTCAAGACATGCTGATAAAGTGCTGGATAATAAGTTTATTCATAGGCAGACAACAGCAAACTCTGTGCGTTACACCACGAAAGAATTGCAAGAGCTTGAGAGCAAGATGGTTAATGCTAAATTGCTTGTAGTGAATTTAGAACAAGAAATTTATCATAAAATTTGTTCACAGGTAACTGATCATCAGACAAAACTACTTTCATTGGCAAATACTCTAAATATATTAGATGTATATTGCGCATTTGCAATGTTGGCAGAGGAAAATGATTATTGCAGGCCGGAGCTATCAAATGATATGCAATTTGAAATAATAGAAGGCAGACACCCAGTAGTTGAGGCGGCTTTAAAAAAATCTAATGAAAGTTTTATATATAATGATTGCGCTCTATCAAGTGATGAACGCGTATGGTTGATTACTGGGCCTAATATGGCAGGAAAAAGTACGTATTTAAGGCAAAATGCGGTGATTGCAATATTAGCTCATATCGGATCATACGTTCCAGCTAAATCGGCACATATTGGTGTGGTAGACAAAGTTTTTACACGAATTGGCGCTGGTGATGACCTGAATAAAGGGCAATCAACATTTATGCTGGAGATGCTGGAAACATCGGCCATATTGGCACAATCTTCGCATCAATCATTGATTATATTAGATGAAGTAGGGCGTGGTACTTCTACTTATGACGGTGTATCTATCGCCTGGTCTGTGCTTGAGCATATACATGATAAAATTCGTGCACGCTGTTTATTTGCTACGCATTATCATGAACTTACGTCAATGGAAAATATATTACCAGCGCTAGTTAATTATACTATAGACATACAGGACACTGACGGAGTTATTTTATTCTTGCATAAAATAATAAAAGGTGCCGCGGACCGCTCATATGGGGTGCATGTAGCAGAGCTTGCAGGCCTGCCAAAATCAGTTATAAAAAGGGCTTCAGAACTACTTAAAAAATTTGAAAAGGATGCAGAAAAATCAAATAAACAAATAATGCAAACAGAGTCACATAATATGAGTTTATTTGCAATGAGCGCAAGTCATCCTATTAATGAAAAACACACTAAACTCTTTAAGCAAGTAGTAGAAATTGACCCGGATAAACTAACGCCACGAGAAGCTCTAGATGTTTTATATAAATTAAAGGAAATTCCTTGATTATTGAAACTATTTGCAATAAAAAGGTAGACGAAATTATTATAGGAAAACTTTTATGACTAAAGCAAAAAAAGCTACAGTGAAATCTAAGGATTTAAAGCAAGTCCAAGATCACTATTTAGACTACCCTTATCCACATAGAAATCCAGAAGATGAAAAAACCAGATTATTAAGAATTTATGGTGATTATCTGGGTGAAATAAATCACTGGTTATTTGAAGGCAAGAAAGAATTTAAAAAAGGTTTTCGTGTTTTGATAGCTGGCGGCGGTACAGGTGATTCAACTGTCTATCTAGCTGAGCAATTAAAAGGTACTGATGCTGATATTGTTTACCTTGATTTTAGTAAAAATAGTATGAAAATCGCACAAGAGCGTGCTAAAAATCGTGGTTTAAAAAACATTACTTGGATTAATGATAGTATATTAAATATTCCAGATCTCAAGCTAGGTAAGTTTGATTATATCCAATGTTCTGGTGTTTTGCATCATTTAGAAAATCCAGATGCAGGTCTAAAAGTCTTATCAGATTCACTAACTGATGATGGCGGTATGGGCATAATGGTGTACGCGCAGTATGGTAGAACAGCTGTCTATCAAATCCAAGATATAATGAAGATGGTTAATGAAGGCGTTGAGTCACGTCAGGAAGAAGTAAAAAATGGCTGGGAAGTGATGAATAACTTACCTGCAACTAATTGGTATAATCGTGGTAAAGATTTACTTTCAGACCATATTAACCACGGTGATGTTGGTATGTATGATATGTTCTTGCACAAACAAGACAGAGCTTATACTGTTCCACAAATTTACGATTTTGTAGAAAAAGCAAAATTAAATTTTGTTGAATTTAATTCGGCGCATAGCCGTGCGATGCTTAATATTGTACGTTATATTAAAGATCCAGTATTATTGAAGCGTTTGCAAAAGATGGATAAATCCAAACAGCAGGCAATGTGTGAAATCATGTGTGGATCAATCATTAAGCATAGTTTTTATGTATCTAAGAAGGAAAAACCTGTCGCTAAATTAACAGATTTGGATAATGTGCCTTATATATACACAGTATCTAACGTACCAAAGCAGGTTTCAGATTATTTAGCAATGAATAAGAATTTGATTGGTAGCCATATGCAGTTTTCTTGGAAATCAGATTTTCTTGGGGATACTACTATATATATACCAGTGTCTCAGTATACGGAGCATTTATTCCGTCATATGATCGGTGAAAATAAGAGCCTTAAAGAAATTTTCCAAGGCGTGGAAAAAGATATGGACAAAAAAATTAAAGATACTGAGCTAATGGATGAAGTGAATAGAATTTTCCCACTATTAGAAGAAGTTGGTATTTTGCTACTACGCAATAAAAAAATTAATATTGTACCAATGAAATAAAGTTATATATTCATTGCAAAAAAGCGTGGTAATTGGATAAATTATCACGCTTTTTTTAATTTATAATAAATTATATGAGGCTCTTTTGACTAAATCTAGTTGCGGTAAATATTGGCGATCTAGGGATTATGATGAAGGGTTTATTTCTGATCTTGTTCGAGTTTTGAAAATCAGCGACTTATTAGCTAGATTGCTTTCATCGCGCGTTAGCTCGCTTGAAGAGGCAGAGCAATTCCTTGATCCAAAAATTAAATCTCAACTTCCAGATCCTATGCATTTAAAGGATATGGAACAAGCAATTGAGCGTACTATAAAGGCTATTCAAGCATCAGAAAAAATATGCATTTTTGCAGATTATGATGTTGATGGCGCTACTTCTTCAGCGTTATTACTTAATATATTTAAAGAGCTACAAGTTAGTGCTAATATATATGTTCCAGATCGAATTTCTGAAGGTTATGGTCCGACTGTGGAGGCTATGCGTAAAATTCATAAAAATGGTGCGTCTTTACTAATTACAGTTGATTGCGGTTCGGTTGCATTTGAAGCATTGGATGCAGCATCTGATATTGGCATGGATGTTATTGTTATAGATCACCATATTAGCATGGATAATTTACCTAAAGCAGTAGCGGTGATTAACCCAAATCGTTTAGATGAAACTAGCGAGTGTAAAAATTTAGCAGCAGTGGGAGTATCTTTCTTATTTGCAGTAGCATTATTAACCAAGCTTAAGAGTATCGATTATTTTCAGAAAAAAAATCTCACCCCGCCAAATCTAATTAAGCAATTAGACTTAGTAGCGCTTGGAACCGTGTGCGATGTGATGCAACTTACTGGGCTCAATAGAGCTTTTGTTAAGCAAGGACTAAAGGTTGCTCGTTCTAGAGGGAATATAGGGTATAAAACTCTGTGCGATATTGCTAATATTCAAGAGGCAATTAATTGTTATCATCTAGGTTTTGTACTTGGCCCGCGGATTAATGCAGGAGGGCGGGTTGGTAAATCGTCTCTTGGAGCTACCTTGCTTTCTACGAATTCAGAACTAGAAGCGCATGAAATTGCTACAGAACTTGATCGGCATAATGAAGAAAGAAAAGTTATTGAATTTACTATGATCGAAGAGGCCAATGCTATGGCAGAGGCGCAAAAAGATAATCCGATGTTGTTTATTAAAGGAGATGGTTGGCACCCTGGTGTCATTGGTATTGTAGCTGGGCGCTTGAAGGAAAAATATAATAAGCCGGTGGCTGTGATTGCGGTTAATGAAGGAATCGGCAAGGCCTCGTGCCGTTCAATCAGAGGCGTAGATTTTGGTTGCAAACTCATTGAAGCTAAGCAACAAAATTTATTAATAGCTGGTGGTGGGCACGCTATGGCTGCAGGCTTTACTGCTGAAGAAACAAAACTGAATGATTTGCAGAAGTTTTTAAATAATAAATTTAAAAAAGATTTGGAGAAGTCTGATGAACATTTATACGAATATTATGATATAGACCTTACTAGTTCTGCTGCGACTCTTGAGCTTATTGCCGAGATAGAATGTATAGAACCGTTTGGTGTAGGTAATCAGTCTCCAACTTTTAGGTTTTCAAATTTATATGTATTAAAAGCTGATATTGTAGGCGCAAAGCATATCAGGGTTGTTTTTGCGCCGGAAAGAGAGGCTTATGGGTCTAAACCACTCACAGCAATCGCATTTAATGTTGTGGGTACAGAGATGGGGGATAAATTATTATCACGCAAACCTCATGCAATGTCAGTATTTGGCAAGCTTAAAGTAAATAAATGGCAGGATAGAGAAACTGTGCAACTACAATTAAGCGATTTATTGGTCTTAAACTAAACAGTTTTATCTTTTAATTCTTGTATTCTAGATATTAAATCTGAATTTGAAGGATAATGTTTATGTAGTACCTTTTCTGCATTTATTATATATTTTAAAGCGTTGTTTACATTGAAATTTTTTAGATAATATTCAGCTATATATTCATATGATATATATAATTCTGGATGTTGTTCTTTCTTTAAGATGGCTACAGATTTGCGAATATAATTCATGGCTTCATCATTTTGATTCTTAAACAAATATAGTCGAGCTAAGTAATTATAAACTTTAGCGACCTTATGATGCGCTCCACCAAAATGTTTGATATATTCTGGGATAGCCTGTTTTAATATGGTTTCTGCTTGGTCATATTGACCTATATCTATGTATAAATTTGCTAATTCTACAAGATCACGTTTTATAACATAATCATTATGGTAATAGGCTAAATGATTAGTATAGCTTTTATTTAAATACTTTATTCCTTCTAGCACGTTACCTAATTTGCCATTAACTACCCCTAAATTATATAAAAGCCAGCTACTATTAGAGTTGGTTTCATCATAAAATTGCAAATGAATCGCTAAGCTGTTATGTAAGAGGTGGCTTGCTTTCTCAAAATTACCAATTTGTATATATAAATTGGCTAGGTCATTCATTACTGTAGAAGTTCTTATATGCTGAGAGCCATAGTGGTTAGTATTTATTCGTAGGCTACTGGCAAGGATCTGTTCTGCACTCGCAAAATCTCCAGTTTCTGTTAGTAAGTTGCCAAGATATAACATTACCCAAGCGGTTTCAGGATGTTCCTTACCATAATAGTTTTGATATGTTTGATAAGCTTCAGTAAGCATAATTTTGGCTTGGTCATATTGACCAATTTTTATATATAATCTACCTAGACTTACTTTGGCCCAAGCTACATGGTAATCGTTTGCATCATATATATTTATAAATGACTGAATAGCTTGTTTAAATATATTTTCAGCTTTTTTGTATTTACCTGTATTAGTGTAAACGTTACCTAGCATGATTTGTGCATTTGCTAATTGTAAGTTTTGCGCAAGGTTTTTAACCCCATTTTCTAGAAATTTTTCTGCCTTATTATTATTACTTAAGTAAAAATAATAACTGCCTAGACTTATATCTAGGAGAGCCTGTGAAGTTTTGCTGAGTAGAGTAGGGTGGGTCCCTAGTCTTTCAGCATGCGTAGTTAAGATGCGTATTAATTCGATGTTATCATCTTCAAGAGACTCCATGGTGAACTGATAAAAATTCTCAGTAATAATGCCCGTATAGCTATGATCTAGCTGTAAGTTTTTGTTCTGCACTAAGAAATCTAAAATTATTTGTTGCGTACTTTTATGTAATTGTAATGAATTTTTACTTAGTTCTTGGATTAAAGAATATTTTTTTAATTCATGAATAAAGTTATTGGTTATTAGTTCATCCTGGTTATATAAAAGCAGAGTATGCGGAATGTCAGTAACATTAATTAAGGCAATATATAACATTAGCTCAAAGTAGGCTGGGTGTTGCTTTAATATTTTTTGTAAAGATAGAGTAATGATGGCATATCTAGTATTCGTATATTCCCCCACATCATGTAAGATATTTTTTTGAGCGTCAATAAAAGATAGAGGAAGGGTATTTATGTAATTAAGATAGTCTTTAAATGGGGTATTATGTTCTTTTAAATAGTAAGCTGCGATCGAAATATCTAATGGGTAAGAGGGTATTTCATTTAAAAAATTATTGATCACAACATCTTCTGTTTTAACATTACTGGCTATTTTTTTGAATAGATGTAATTTTTCCTTGTGCTCTAGAGGCCCTATGTTAATAATATTATTTTCATCGATATAGCTACTGCTTATACTATTAGTATTTCTGGTGGTAATAAATATTGTTCCATTTCCCCATATTTTAGGGTTGCTGGGTAGGTAAGGTTTAATTTCTTTAATAGTTTCTGCGTTATCGAATATTAACAACCAATTTGGTCGTGTAATTAATTTTTTTGCTACAAAGGTACTAATTAGTTTTTGTCTTTTTTTAGCATCGTTGGTGTTCTGTATGGCGTTTAGTTCATTAATGCACTCTGATGTGGAGCAAAGAGCCTGCGCAAAATCTTCGAATGCAGAATAGATAGCTTCTTTGGAGGCGCAATTTATTTCCCAAATAGTATTTGAACTAGACTCCCTGGCATATTGACGTGTAATTGTTGTTTTGCCGGATCCTCCTATGCCAGTTAAAGTAAATATTTTTATAGGGTCTTTATTTTCTAGCACTCTCTTGTTTAAGTTGTTTAGTATATCGGGTCTTTGTAGATAGTTACTTGCATGTGGTATATGTAAATCTGAGCTAATAACTGTAGGAGTATTAACGATATTGTTTGAAAAATATTTTAATAAAAATGTAGATAATATTATACATATTCCTGTAATTGCTAATATAAGATATTTGTTATAGGACTTATCTTTTGTTCTGGGGATAGTTAAATCAACATTATTTTGAATGTTATTAATGAGCTGATTTGTAATTTCTTCTCGAACATTATTTGTATTTTTAGATAATGTCTCAAACTCTTCAACAAATTTAGAGAAGTCAATATCGGGAATGTTAGCCGCTAATATTTCAAAAAAATTGATATAATATTTTTCAATAGAAAGCACTGTTTGTGTTGTTTTAGGGGGAGCATTTTTTTGCAAAATAATTTGGATTTTTGCATTGTTTAGATCATGCTTCAAACCAGCTAGTTCCAGGTGCTTTATTATTTTTTTGTTAGCTTGTTTAAAATTACCTCCATTAATTATATTAAACGTTAGCTTTTTGTTTTTAGCATGGGTGGAAATTTTAAGTAGTTGGTTTTGAAAAAAAGCATCGATAAGTAAAGATGTATAATGCTTTTTAATGTGCAGGTGATTTTCTGATGTTTCAATAAAATCTTTAATAGCGTCTTGTGAATTACACGCAATTTTAAGCATAATATTTTGAATATGACGTTCTACCGTGCGGTAAGAAATTTGTAGGATATTAGCAATTTTTTTGGCACCTCGCATATGCAATATGCATGACAATATATCAATTTCTCGTTCTGAGAACTTTATACCTTTTATTGTACGAAGATGGTTGTCTAACATTGCCCAAATATATAATTTATGTTGTCAAATCAATATAGGGTAATAGATATTGGTTTGCAACGTTTACGTATTTTTTAATTATTTAAAATTTTTATATTAAATATTTCAATCTTGTAAGTCTTTGTTTATAAGGATTACATAAGCTAATACGTATAATTATTATGCGTATTACGCACGCACGTAGCTTGCACGTATTATTTTATTTAAAAGATCAGATTATAAACAAACTCATGCAAATGAAAACAACGGAGGTGTGCATGTAATAATTTATAATTAATTAAACAATCACAATAATAATTTTAATATAAATAAAAGGAAAAATATGATCAATTTAATTGAAAATAATGTAGCGAATATAGCAATAAATGGAGCAGTAAACGCAGAATCAATACGAATTAATCCCGGCTCTATACTTACGATTCTTGCAGAAGGGAGTATCAATGGTCTATTAGATATTCTCTTTGGTGAGAATGTTATGCACTTGGGCGCAGATGCTGTACTGAATAATTGCACTATAGAGGTAGCAGGTGATCAGTTACAGATTACGCAGTTAGAAGGTGCGTTAGTAGAATTAGTAATCTAAAGCTTAATTTTGAGTGTTCTTATCGTCGACTAGTATATATTTTCTGGTCGGCGATTTATTTTTTATGAAGATCGTCTACTCATCCTCTTTAATAGTAAGGCCGTGCAATTTCGCTAAAGCGGCTTCTAGTAAGCTATTATCATATGCGTCACCTGATACATAGTTAGGCACAGTAGGTTCTTCGGTAGGTTCTTCGGCTGGATCCGGCGCTTCTTCTACACTTGTTGCAGTAATTACATTCAATCTAGTGCGCGCGGCGTCGACTAAACTATTATTGTATGCCTCACTTAGTATATAATAGGCGCTAGTGCTTTGATTAGTTGTTGTTATAGTTTGTTCGGGTGGAGCACTGACGTAGTTTGTGAGGTTAATGCCAAGCAATTGGGCGCGAACAGTATCAAGTAAATCATATTTATATGTCGTGCTATCTAAATAAGGAAAATTTCTAATAATATTATGCTCATAAGTATCCAGTGGCAAAAGCAGCTTTGATGGGCTGACATTGTTTGCTACACCATTCGCATTGTTAATATTCTCTAGTCTATCACTAGCAGCTGCTACTGTTAGAAAATATGCAATATCTATCATAAAGTATTCTCTTGATTTTGATTAAGTTTTCTCGTCATGTAAATCATCTAAGTCATCAATATGTAAAATCATGTCGTCTGCCTGGCTTTCAACTTTTGCAAGTTGACCATTTGGAGCAAAATATTCAATAATTTTATCTGAAAAAGATAACAAAACCGTAAGCGTCAATTTCCCTGCACTCTATGATTCAGCTAAATCGCTTGCATCTATGTTGTATGGTAGGATTGCACGTAATTCTTCTTTATTTTTGGCTTTATGAATATTTTCAAATAAATATCGTAAAT
>Ga0209390_10003852_pt1 | contig 23538 bp, 17 predicted proteins | sample BON01_FD_187212 | JGI IMG/M metagenome (GOLD analysis project Ga0209390, IMG submission 187212) | Freshwater microbial communities from Lake Bonney liftoff mats and glacier meltwater in Antarctica - BON-01 (SPAdes) (version 2) | ecosystem: Environmental > Aquatic > Freshwater > Ice > Glacier... | reverse complement strand
AAGGGGGAGGTTTTGGAGTAGAGGGGGCGCGGGCCGCTGGCCGCATTTCAGATTGCCACTTGCTTGGGTAAGGGGATGTCTGGCCGGAAGGGTGCGGGGGGGAATCGTTTTCGTTGAGGGGGCGGTGGGTGATGCGTGGTCTGCCTGCGCACCTTCGGAGCTTTCTGAATCGATGGTGCCTGAGACCGCCAGCCCAGGCTGGCGGCTATATGCCTGCGTCCCTTCGGGACTGTGGAACTGTGGAACTGTGGGACTGTGGGACTGTGGGACTGTGGGACTGTGGGACTGTGGGACTGTGGGACTGTGGGACTGTGGAGTCTTCGCGTGCATCCCTTCGGGACTGTGGGGACCATACGTGTGCCTGTCGATTACATCCACCTCGTTCCGGCGTTATGTGAGACGGACAAGTAAAAGGAAATAGTGCTTGCCGTTGGGTTCCGGTCTCGGTAGGGTATCGGCATGGCAAAGAAACGTATTTTGATTCCGACGGTTGAGGAGGCCCGGGAACGGGGGGTGTCGGCGCTGGTGCCGGATCTCGAAATTTATCATGCCACCTCCCGGGTGGTTCACCGCCAGTTTATTCTGACACCGGAGGCGAAGGAGGAATTCCGGAAGTTTATGCGGATGTATGAGCGCTACTCCGGACTCCGCGTGCTCTCGTATTGCATCATGACGAACCATTATCATCTACTTTTGGAGGTGTCGCCGATGCCGGTGGGTGGTGAGATGGTTGGGGGTGTGGATCTCCGGCTTTCGGAAGAGGAGCTTTTGCGGAGATTGGGCGGACTCTATTCGCGGCGGACGGTTGCGGCGGTGGCGGCGGAGATCGCGGAGGCACGGCGGATGATCGCCGGGGAATGGGAGGGGTTCGAGGGGCTTTCGATTGCGGAGAAAAAGAAGAGCCGGGCGTTTTGGGAGAAGAGTTTGATTGCGATTTTTGAGCGTTATACGAAGCGGATGCACAACCTGAGCCTCTTCATGAAGGGACTGCTGCAACGTTTCACGCGTTGGTTCAACAAGGAGAACGGGCTTCGCGGGACCCTTTGGGAGGAACGGTTTCACAGCGTGATCGTCGAGAGCGGATTGGCCTGCCGGACGATGGCGGCTTATATCGATCTCAATCCGGTGCGGGCGGGAATTTGCGAGCTGCCGGAGGATTATCGCTGGAGTTCCTATGGCGAAGCGGTGGGTGGCGGTCGCGGTGCGGGGATCGCGCGGGCGGGGTTGGTGCGTGCCTTGCACGGGCACGAGGGACGTGAGGGGACTTCGAGGGCCTGGGCGCAGGGCGGGGTGGCGAAGGAATATCGTCGGATTCTGGTTGCCGAAGGAACCGAAGTGGCGGAGGCGCGGTCGGACGGAAAGCGGAAGGTCGTGCGGCGTGGGAGGAAACGCGAGGAGGCGGAAAAGGAACTTGAGGAACTTTCGGAAGAGAAAAGCCGGGATTTGAAGATCGCGAAGGTGGTGAGGTGCCGCATCCGCTACTTTACCGACGGAGCGGTCATCGGGTCACGGAAGTTCGTGAACGATGCCTTCCAGATGAACCGGAAGGTGTTCGGCAAAAAGCGCAAGGACGGGGCGAGGAAGCCGAGGGGAGCGTTGAAGGATCTTGCCGGGGAGATTTGGTCGCTGCGGGATTTGCAGAAGGAATAGAGTCAGTAATTTACGAGGCAGACAAAAAAATCGAACGGAGCCTTCGCCGCCGCGCTGAAGGTCCGCTTTCAGAGTGGACGGGCCTGTCACGCTTCCTGCTTCCATGGCCATTTGACTGCGGCTATTCCCGCGGGCCGTCGGTCGGTGACGGAGTCGAGGGAGCGGGCATCGGGGGGATCAATCGTGAATCGCCCCGTTTGGCTCGTCCCCGGAGGTTCCGTTCCGAGACCCAGGGCGGAGGTCGTGCTGTTGGATCTTGGGAAGGCGGATTGTCTGACCGGAAGGGTGCGGGGAATCGTTTTCGTTGAGGGGGCGGTGGGTGATGCGTGGTCTGCCTGCGCACCTTCGGAGCTTTCTGAATCGATGGTGCTTGGGACCGCCAGCCCAGGCTGGCGGCTAAATGCCTGCGTCCCTTCGGGACTGTGGGGGGCCATGCGCGTGCGTCCCTTCGGGACTGTGGGGGGCCATGCGTGTTCGTCTGCTCAGGACTGCACACAAGATGTCAGACAAGAATGGCACGGACTTAAGCATGATTTCGCGGCATCGGACAGACGTAACACGTTGATTATCAGAATGACGAGAATTTCAATTTTGCTTAAGTCCGTGCCATTCATGTCAGACAATCTGTGGACGCTCCGTTTTAACCGATGACACCCAACGTCCCGCCCATGAAACCGTGTGCCTCATCTTCAACCGCTGGATCCAGGAAAACGACTTCAAATACCTCGACAAACACTCCGGCATCAACCAACTCACCAGCTATCGCTCCACACCCTACGACCGACTGCGCGACCAACTCACCGACCGCCAGGTTCCCAACCACGCCTATGTGGAAAAGGTAAAAATAGGACGGGTGCTCGACCAGCGAAAAGCCCGCCTGCTCCTCGCCGACGACCAAGCCCAACGCGACCAAATCCAACGCCAACTCAGCCTCGACCAACTCCACGACCGCATCGCCCAACGAGCCCCCAACGCCCCCGACAACCCCGCCGCCAGCACCCCCAGCGCCGAGGAAAAAAAGGAAATCGCCCGGCACCTCAACGCCGCCAAACGCCACCACAAATACCGCGGGGCGCGAGCCCTCAAAATCGAGAACCTTCACCAAGAAATCCTGAAAAACGACACACAGAAAGCAGCCATAAACAAAGAAGTCTCGCGCATCGATCAACTTATCCAACAAGACATGGTACGCATGGACCTCACCAACAAAACCCTCATGGACGTCATCAAGATCAGTGCCAGAAATCTGTTTTACCGGCTCTTCGCCCCCTTTAAAACCGCCTACGACAACTACCGGGACGATCACGGCCACTACCGCGAACTCACCCAATGCGACGGAGTCCTGCGCTGGACCGGCAGCGAGATCGAAGTCCACCTCGTGCCGCAAGTCAACTACCCGCCCAAACTGCGCCGGATCGTCGAGCGGCACCTTGAGGATCGCAACGCCAGCGGCTTGACCCTGCCCGACGGCAGCGGCCGTCCCCTCCGCCTGCGTCTCACCCGCAAGGAACAAATCCGCGTGCGCATCGACGACACCCCCACCTGGCAAATCCATGCCGCTTTGAGTGGTCTTTAGGAAGGCATACCGACGAAAATTTTGACGGACAGTTCATTTGCCGGAATCGTTGACGCCTGCAGATTTACGCTGGGGTGGAGCTGGGAGATCCCCAAAATTTGCTTTGGCGGCATGTTTTACGGCATCGGCAGGGTCGAAAAACGGTGATGCCATGGGCTGGGGCGACAACTCCCGCTGTGAGTTCACCGAAAAGGACTTTGTCAACGACTCGACCAAGGGTTCCCAAATCGTCCCGACATTTCGGGCCGGGGCTGGATTTTTTTGGAATCTTGGACTGGAATTGGCTATCGAGGAGCGAGGATTACGCGAGTCCCGCCCTGCGGCAGGGGAAGTCAAAATTTGTCCCGCATTGCTTGCAGGCGCTTGTCCTGTTCGTCGAGGAAGAAGACCGAGCGTTTGAAGTCGATGAGCGACGAGAGCTTCAGGGCTTCTTCGCGCGAGCGGTCATCAATTTCCATGACAAGCTTCCCCATGTCCGAGGTGGGGATGTCCTTGGTTAATCTTGGGTCGGAGACACGAAAAACCAGTTGACGGATCTTCCACCATTTTTTGACGAGTTCGACGTGTTCGATTTCTTCGTAGGGGAGGTCAATCAAGTTCAGCTCGCTCTTTCCGCCGGTGAAGACGTTGCCCTTCATGCGCCAGGAAAGTTCGACGTGTTGCGGGAGGAAGCGAAGTTTGCCGATCAGGTGCTCGCGTCCGAGTGGGTCGATCGCGGGGCAACTAAAATTGATGTGAATGGGCTCGGTGAGGATCATCTGCGACGGAATCCTAGCTGGCCGGGAGTAAAGCTTGAAGCTCGTAGGTGTGTTTTTTGCGGGGAGTTCCCGGGCCGTTGTAGCCGAGGAGGCGGAAGGAATCAGCTTTCACGCCTTTCTTTTCCAGGGCTGCTTCGAGGGCCGTGCGGGCCTTCTTGATCTCTGCGTCGGAATCATTGCCCATCCAGGTGTAACTGAGAACGGTGGCTTTTTTGACGTCCTTGACCTCGACCGCTTTGCCATCGGCTCCCGTCTTCCCCACTTCGGTGTTCTGGTAGAGGAATCCCATGGCAGCCTTTTTCATCCCGTTTTCTTTTGCCTCCATCGGCATCTCGACCGGGGCAGTCATCGGGATGTCATGCTTCTTGATGTGGCTGAAAAGGGTCCAGAAGGAGAGGCCGCTCCCTCCTTTGGTGAAGGCGACGCGGTATTCGGGATACGTTTTCTCGGCCACCTCGTTATAAGGTCCCGGTTTGGGCCAACCCTTGGGCAAGGGAGCCTCGGAGACGTAGGCGGGTTTGGCGGCTTCCTGCGCAATGAGCGCGGGCGAAGTGAGGAGGAGGAGGGCAAGAATCTTTTTCACCCTCGCAACAAATCACACAAATCTGGATACGCAAGCGGCTGTTTTGGGTATCCGTCGTCCTGGAATTCGTTCCAAGGTTGTCCAAGATCCAGACTTTTGGGAGCGGGTCTTTGCGCTAAAGAGCGGAAATGAGTCAGCGGGGTGGTTGAAAATTACTTCCCTTCTGCTTCCTCTTTTTCGGCTTTGAGCAAGGCTTCGAATTCAATCTCTTCCTCGGTCATGCCAGCCAGTCTTTCCTTTTCGGCTGCAACTGCTGCGGCCGCTTCCTCTTCAATCTTTTGGGCAGCCTGGGCTTCGGATTTTGCGGCTTCGCGGGCCAGGCGTTTGTCGAGCTTCTTCTGTTCACGCTCGCGGCGTTTGTAGTCTTTGCTGGGTGTGTAAGCCATGGGTAAAACCTTTCTTTTGGAGCGATCCGGGGGGCAGGATTTCCTGTCTCATTACCAATACGGCGGCGCTCGCGCTGGACGGCCATACATCGTTGGGCGGAAATGAATCAATATAAATTAAAACGAACCGGCCTGCTGGGAAGGCTTGGAGGAATCTCGCCGCTCTATTTTTTTCCCGCCCGGAGGGTCGCAAGGTATTCGATGACATCGCGGATTTCGCGCTTTTGGAGGATTAAGCCCATGGGCGGCATTGTGGAGAGGACGTCGGTGCGTTCCTTGATATCGGACGTCTTGACCTTTTGCGTCTTTCCTTCGAGGTCACGGATCTCGAGGGCACCGTCTTTTTCCTGACGGAACAGACCTGCCACGGATTTGCCGTTTTTGAGGGTGAGCGAAATGGTGCCGTATCCTGCGGCGATCAATTTCTGCGGCTCAACGAGGGATTCCAAAAGGTAGGTGCGATCCTTTTCGCGTCCCACTGATTTCAGATTGGGTCCAATGTCGCTGCCCTTGCCGTCGGCGACCTTGTGACAGCGGATGCATTGCGCGGAAATATGGTTCATGAAGACTTCCTTTCCGAGGGCCGCGTCGCCTCCTTCCAGGGCGTGAATGAAGTCGGGGGCGGGGGCCTCTAATTTCCGAGCCTCCGCCGCTTCGGCGAGATCGAGCTTGAGTCCGGCGGGTGTCTCGTTGAAGGAGGCGATTTGGTTTTCGAGAATGGCGTCGGCTTGCTGGGAGGAAAGTGGACCCGCCAGGAGGGAGACCGCCGCCTGCATCTGACGAAGGGGAGCTTTCTTTTCGGTGAGGACCGCGTCCACGACTTTCAAGGCTTCCTCGCGATTACTTGCGGCCAGAAGGGTGAGAGCGTCAACTCGAAGATCTTCGCTTTCGGATTCGAGAGCGGTTTTTAGAGCCGAAGCGAGATCGGGGTGCTTTTGAGTAGAGAGCGCGCGCAGGGCTTCAATTCTCAGTTCGGGGAGGGTGGCTTCGTTGGCTGCCACGGCGATGAGCGAGTCTCCGGGGATTTCGATTCGGAGAGTTCGTGCGAGAGCCATGGCCCGGCTTTGGATCTTGGAGCTTGCATCGGTGAGCAAGGTCGCGATTTTTCTGGCGGTCGCGTCCTTGGCGATTTCGGGACTCCGCGCTTCGAGAGGGCGATAGCGACCTACGACGCGATCCAAGAGGTCAGGCTTGGACCACTCCATTAGGGCGTCGAGGGCTTCAAGCCGGAGCGTTTCCGGGACCTCCACCCGGGCAGCAAAGGCGCTGACGCGCTGGGCGTGCTCGATGTTTCCGAGGTGGAAGTTGGCGTTGATGGCCCGGCGAATGAGGGATTCGTTTTTGATCCAGGGAGTCGTTTCCAAAGATTTCGCCAAAGCGGGCATCGCGGCGGGAATGGTCCAGTCGTCGTGAATGGCGCGGGCGGCTTCGGCGGTGACTTGCTCGAACGTTGAGTTGAGGAATGCGGCGACGGCGGGATCGGCGCGACGTCTCAGGGCGACTACGGCGATTTTTTGAATGAGTTTGGATTCGTCCCTGGCGAGATTGGCGAGAAACTCCGATGAAGCGGATCCGGTGAGTCCAACAACGGCGGCGTGGCGGAGGTAGCTGTTGCTTTCGTCTTTGATAGAACGGGCCATTTCAAGGATGGGCTCTGCACTGTCAAATTCGCCCATATTTCCGAGGGCGATGGCTGCATGGAATTTCACACGGTCGGACTTATCTTTAAGAAGAGGGATGAAGGGACCGTGGAGGAGAGTGAGAGGTTGCTCGGGTGCGGGAGCTTGGTGAAGCGAGAGCCGAGGTGACCAGAGATCGCCGATCATTTTCGCAGCTTGGGCGCGAATTTCGGGGTCGCTGTCTTTAAGGAGGCGGAAAAGAAATTCGGGTGGCGTGACGAGTGAACTGCGTATTATTTGCCCCAGTGCCCAGATGGCGTGAATGCGACCAAGTTGGGTTGAATCCATGGCTGCTTTTTCCAGTGTGCTGAATGATCCCTCGCGCTTCACTAATTCGAACTGCGCTTTGAGGCGAACGCGTTGGTCGGGGTGCTCCAGGGTTTTGATGAGCCGGGGGATTGCGCTCTTTGTGAAATCACTTTGGAGAAGTTTGGCGGTGGATTCCCGTAGAGGATTTTTGTCTTTCACATCCCACTTCCAAATCGCTCCTTTCTGATTGAGGGGATACCCGCCACCCCAATCGACGCCGTAAAGGGCGCCATCGGGTCCGAAGTTGATACCAACGATGGGAACGCCGTTCCCAATTTTCATGTTGTTGACCATCTTGTAAGACGCGCCGTTCTCCTCGACTTGAAAAGCCCATTGCTGGCCGTTGGGGGCGCTGGTGTGGAAGAAGTAATTTTGCCATTCCTCGTTCAAGGCAGTGCCGGGATTGAAGGCCATGCCGGCCGGCCCGTTTTCGTAAAGGCTAATGGCGGGAATGAGGTAGGCGGGTTGGTCTTTTTGGTAGGGGACACTGAGATTTTCGTCCATCCAGGGATTGAAGTCGTTGTTGCGATACTGCCAGTTGGATCTCCAACCGGCGTCCATGTGTTGCACGATGTAAACAAAGCGTTCTTTTTCGCCGGGGCGATCCGAGTCGTTATCGACGCCGAAGATGTTCCCAAATTGATCGAAGGCAATTTCCTGAACGTTGCGAAGGCCACGGGCGTAAACTTCGAAGTTGCTGCCATCTGGATCACAACGAAGGACCGCGCCCTGGTTGGGGTATTTAAAGTGCAGCCCTTCCTTGGATTTGACGCTTACGCCCTTGTCGCCAATCGTCCAGTAGATGCGGCCGTCCGGTCCTACGGTGAGGCCGTGCATGTCGTGTCCGGCGTAGGCGAGGTGGACTCCGAACCCGGAGGCGATGGATTCCCGGGTGTCCGCTTTGCCGTCGTTATCGGTGTCGCGAAGTTTCCAGAGGTCCGGCACGATGGTGGTGTAAACGTCGCCCTCGTGATGGAGCACGCCGGCCGCGATGCCGGCAATCTCGTCGGTGAAGCCTTCGGCGTAGGTCGATGACTTATCGGCGAAGCCATCCCCGTCGGTGTCTTCGACGAGCAGGATGCGCTCGGTGAGGGCCTTCAGGTCTTCGAGATCGTGTTTGCCATCCTCGTTGAAATCACGAACGCGTCTCTTGTTGGCGGCGCTGTTTTCGGGGGTGAATTGTTGATGGTAAAAGGCGCGTTTATCGTCGGGTGATTGGAAACTGAGATCGTTGGGGATCCAGTCGCGGTTATTGCGAATATCGAGGTCGTTGGCTTTGCGCCGTTGGGTCTGCGTCACGTAGGCTCTTCCTTGCTCGTCGAATGAAATCGCGACGGGATCAGGGACTTGGAAGTCGGGAGTCCACTTGGTGAACTCGAGCGATTTGGGGTCCGGCCTTTCAGCCAGGCTTGAGAGGATTAGGAGAGTGGCGCTGGCAAAGCTGAGAGCCGGGATTTTCATAAGTGACGGAAGGTCGTTACGATATCACGGGCGCCTCGCTTTTCCAATCACAGATGAGCGCGATCTGAAGCCCGGACGCTTTTCTATTCATCACTCTGGCGGTCCGGGAGCCCCATTTTTTTGGCCCGTATTTTCCAAAGGTCGCGGGCTCGTTGCTGCATGTCATCGTAATGATCGACCTCATCGACGATCTCGGTTCCGAGCATCGTTTCGAGAACGTCTTCGAGGGTGATGATCCCCGAGAACGATCCGAATTCATCGATGGTGGCAGCGACGTGGATGCGATCGCTGATCATGGTGTTGAACAGGTCCGAGAGATTCTGGGTGTTGGGAACGGTGTGGAGGTCGCGTTTGAAGCGGGAGAGAGGAAGGTCACGATGCCCTTGCGCGTGAGCCTGGAAAAGTTCGACTCTGAGGACGAAGCTATCGACGTCATCAATCGTTTCGTGGTAGATCGGGATCCTCGAGAAGGGGCGGTCCGAGTGGTGTTCCATGAACTCCCCAATGGTGCAGGATTCGGGGAGGGAAAAGACGACGGTGCGGGGCGTGGCAGCGTGCTTGGTCATGCTATCGCGGAGGCCGAAGAGGTTTTTGACAATGCGGCCTTCGTTTTCTTCGATCGCTCCTTCTTTTTCGCCGATGTCTGCCATGGCGATGAATTCGGCGCGGCTGTAGGCTCCCTTTTTCTCTCCGTGGGAGATCCCGCTGGTGATTTTTTCGGTCATCCAGATGAGGGGAGACATGATGCGGGTGAGAGCGGTGAGCATTCTCCCGGTTGTCGGCGCGAGCTGTTTCCAGAAGACGGCGCCGAGGGTCTTTGGGATGATCTCGGAGAGGACGAGAATCAAGAGGGTGATGATGGCGGAGATGATGCCGGTGGCCAAGGGGGCATCACCAAAAATTTTCATGGCCTGCCCTCCCACCCCGGCGGCGCCGACGGTGTGGGAAACGGTGTTCAGAATGAGGATGGCGGAAAGGGGGCGGTTGATGTCATTGGCCAGCTTTCCCCAGACTTCCGCGTTGCGCGGATTGTCTTCCCTTTGGGTCGCGATGTAAGGTCGGCGAATGCTGAGCAAGACGGCCTCGAACACCGAGCAGAAAAACGAGAAAACAAGGGCGATGAGGAGGTAGGTGACGAGAAGGACAGTATCCACGGTAGGTCACAAAACGCCAGTTCCCGGGAAACGAAAAGAAAAAATGACGAAAGGGCGGGTCTTTGAGAATTTCTGAGAAAATGAATACCCGATGGCGCGATTCCGGTGCCGGATTTTTTGGTGAGAACTCGCAGTCGTTCGAGCAATTCCTTGTTCGCGGGGTCGGAGGCGACGTTTTTGGTTGCGTGGGGATCGTTTTGGAAGTCGATGAGGGTGATATCCTCGAGCGCGCCGTTTCGATCCTTCTTGCGCCATTCGGTGTAGTCGCCGAGGTCACCGCCGTTTTCGCTGGCGGGGCCTTTCGCTGGCGGGGCTGCGGACTCCGGTGTCCTTTTGAATGCGGCTCGTCTTTTTTTTGCGCGGCGATTCCTTTGGGCGAGGCGTATTGTGCGCCGAGGCTGCGGAGGGGGCATTTTCGACCAACCTTGCGGAAAATCATCGTTGTAGGCGTGGGAGATCTTTCCGATTGAGAGAGTTTGGGAGCCCTGTTGTTTGAGGTGCTGGGGCATAGACAAGGCCTTGGGGTTCTTTGGATCGCATGGGAGTTTTGTAATCCCAGCAACGGGTGGTCTGAGAACCGACGATCATTCCCCCGCTCACGGAAGCGGAAAGCTCGAAGACCAACCATTCGCCCCCTCGGCCTTGATGGCAACCCGCGAGTCGTCGGTCCGGGAATCGACCCGGGAGCCTATGAGACTGTAAAGCCGACAATCTATTTTCCCGATGTCCCGCCTTCTCGTTTCCAGCCCTGCGATGGACGCGGGCGATCCTTTTCTAAGACACACAAGTTAAAGTGGACAAGTCAAAGTGTGAAGAATCAGGGGGAATTGGAGCTGTCGGATCTTGAGATGGTGGCTTGTCTGACCGGAAGGGTGAGGGGGGGAATCGTTTTCGGTGAGGGGGGCGGTGGGTGATGCGTGGTCTGCCTGCGCACCTTCGGAGCTTTCTGAAGCGATGGTGCTTGGGACCGCCAGCCCAGGCTGGCGGCTAAATGCCTGCGTCCCTTCGGGACTGTGGAGACCATGCGCGTGAGTTTCTTTGGGACTGTGGGGCAAATGCGCGTGCGTTTTTTTTGGCACTCCGCGAGGTAGACATGACGATGGTGCCAGACGAATTATAGCCGTATGCGTTTTTAGTTTTGGTATTTTCAGGGATCGAGAGCGGTGAACGGTTGGTGGTTCGCGGGAATTACTCCCCTTCAAAGCGCCTTGGTGAACGGATTTGCCTCCCGTTGGGTGGGTCATTTTCAGTGCGTGCGGGCTGTCCCGTCTCCTGCAGCGATGGCCATTTGACTGCGGCTTCGCCTTGCCCTCCGGGCACTCCTCAGGGGTGTCTATCTCCGCTCCGCTTCACAACATCCGTAATCCGTCGCCGTGCCTGATCGGGCGAATGCCTTCCCCCAAACTCTAGTCGCTCATTCGCGCCCAGCCCTTCCCCCCGGGCACCAGTCGCTGTCGCTCCTTCGTCGAGCGGATTACGGAGAGGCTATTGATGCGGGTGGTCCTTGAGGAGGTCGGCGGGGGCGTAGAAGCTGGCTTGGTTTTTGGTGGCTTCGCGGACTTCCTTGACTTTGGCGGGGGTGATGACGGAGGCGCTGTTGCCGAAGGTGTTGCGGACGTAGGTGAGGACGGCGGCGAGTTCTTCGTCGGGAAGTTGTTTGAAGGCGGTCATGGGGACTTGGCCGGGGTATTTTTTGCCTTTGATTTCGATGGGGCCGAGGAGGCCGTGAAGGGTGAGTTTGATGAGACGTTCTTCACTGCCTTGGACCCACTTGGTTTGAGAGAGAGGCGGGAACATGGCGGCGGGGAGGCCTTCGCCATCGGGTTGGTGGCAGGTGATGCAGTGGCCTTCGCGGCTGTAGACTTCAGCGCCCTTTGTGAAGAGCGTGAGGGCTTCGCCTTGGAGCGGAGTGGTGGGCTTGCGGAGTTTTTCGGCGGCGTCACCGGTGACGGCCTGGCCTTTGAGGTGGGCTTGGGCGGTGGTGAGGACGGGTTTGAGCCAGGTGTCGATGGGGTGTTTTTCGATTTCTGCGAGGATTGGGAGGCCTTTTTCGGGAGTGAGCCAGGAGGCGGCGACGGCGGTGTGGAGGCGGACGCGCGCGGAGTCGTCGGTGGCGGCTTGTTCGAGGAGGTTGGCTTGATTTTCGATCTGGTGTCCGCTGTAGCGGAGGACATCGACCGCCGCGGCGCGGACGCGATGGTCTTTGGCGGTGATGAGGCGTCCGAGGAGAACTTGAGCGACTTGATCAAAGCCCCAGGTGACCCAGAGGGCTTCGAGCAGGTGGTGTTCGTAGCGGGGTGATTTTGAATCGAGAGCGGCGATCCATTTTTGAAGGGCGGGGAGGACTTCGGCGGCGGGGCGGGCGCGGAGTTCGCGGCGGGTGCGGTAGCGGGTCCGGTATTCGGGGAGGGTGAGGTTTTCGAAGAGGGTGGCGAGAGGGGCTTGGTAGATTTGCGCGGGCTCGACGAGGGGGCGGTCGGGGTAGGTGATGCGGTAGATTCGGCCGTGTTTGTGGTCGCGGAGGGGATCGCGGGCGCTGTGTTGCATGTGGCCGACGAGGACGTTGTGCCAGTCGACGAGATAGAGTGAGCCATCGGGCGCGAACTCGAGATCGACGGGGCGGAAGTTGCCATCGGTTGAGGTGAGGAGATCGTGGCGGTGCTTGCTGGCGAAGCCGGATTCGGAATCGATGATCTGATGTTGTTTGGTGCCGAGGAAGCCGATGGTGTTGTTGAGGAGGACGTCGCCTTGGACCTCATCGGGGAAGTGTCGGCTCGAGATGAATTCGAGTCCGGAGGTGGGGCGGACCCGTTGGCTGTTTTCGAGGATGCTCGGGGGCTTGGGCGTGAATTGACCGTAGTCGACATTGACCGAGCCGGGGGTCATCCAATGGAGATCGGGGTCGGAGGTTTCGAGGAAGAAGGGTTGGCCGAAGTCATCGAAAGCGGTGCCCCAGGGGTTGGGGATGGAGAGGCGGGCGGTGCGCTCGAGGTGATTGCGTTGCGGGCTGTAGCGGAAGAAGCCGCCGTTGGAACTGCGGACGGGGCCGTAGGCTGTTTCGACGTTGCTGTGGAGGAAGGTCCCTTCGCCCATGTAGAGGGCGCCGGAAGGGTCGGCGCAGAAGGCGCTGATGACGTGGTGGGTGTCGTGGTCGTCGAATCCGCTGAGAACGATTTCGCGGACGTCGGCTTTGTCGTCGCCGTCGGTGTCTTGGAGGAGGATGAGGTGGTTGCCTTGGGCGACGTAAACGCCGTCGTGCGAGATCTCGAATCCGGTGGGGAGGTGGAGGCCATCGGCGAAGATCGTTTCTTTGTCGGCTTTGCCGTCGTGGTCGGTGTCCTCGAGGATGAGGAGCTTGTCGTTGGGTTTGGGGTCGCCGGGTTTCCAATGAGGGTAGGTGGGCATGGTGGCGACCCAGAGGCGGCCTTGGTTGTCGAAGGCGAGTTGGACGGGGTTGGCGAGATTGGGGAACTCTTTTTCGGAAGCGAAGAGGTCGATTTGGTAGCCGGGGGCGGTGGTGAAGGAGGCGAGGGCTTCGTCGCCGTAGAGGTATTCGGTGGTGCCGTTTTTCTTGCTGGGGCGGTAGTTGGTTTCGACTTCGGGGAGGGTGCTGGTTTTGGCATCGGCGGCGGCAAGGTCGAAGGGTTTGCCTTGGGCGGCGGCCCAGATTGCTTGGTCACGGTTCGCGCACATTTCCTCGAGTTTTTTGAGCTCGGGCGGGTAGTTGACGGGGCCGAAGGGTCTGTGGCGGCGACCGTAGACGTGGACGCCGTTGGGGATCTTGTAGTATTTTTCCCAGAGCCAGTTTTTTTCGCGGATTGCATCGACGGTTTCGATCCAAGGGGTTTTTGGAGGGATTTTCCCGAAGACAGAGGGAATGAGATCGGAGGCTAGATCCCGGTATCCGGTTTCGTTGAGAAGGACGCCATCGCGAGTGAGTTCTTCCTTGGTCGATTTGAACCAATTTTTTGAGAATTTATAGCAGTTTGAAAAAGAGACCTTTTCTTCCTGAGCGACTTGTTCCATCGCAGCCGTGTAGAGGGCGAGGTTGGCATCGACGGTGCGTTCACGATCGTTGGAGGGGTCTTCGAATGCAGTCGGTGAAACGAGTGCGAGTTGGGGGGCGGAGCTGCCATTGTATTTTTGGGACCGGGTGTGCTTGATGAAGGCACGGAGTTCGCCTTTGAAGTTTTCGAGTCCGGCTTGGCCGTTGAAGGATTCATTGAAGCCGAAGAAGGCGATGATGATGTCGGGCTTGAGTTGGGTGAGCCATTCGTCGGGGGTGGGCATGGAGCCGTTTCCGGTGTGGCCGGAGCCCCAGCGGTCTGTGGCTTTGGAAAGGGGCGGATGGAATTTTTCGGCACCGGGGAAGGCCCAGGGTGAGGGACGTCCGGAGTGGGGGCGGAAGCCGGGGGTGTTTCCTTCATCGCACACGTTGCGGATGAAGAGGTTTTTCTCGGGGTGCAGCAGATGAAGGTTAAATTCAAAATGTCCGAATTGCATCATGCGGGAGCCGAGGCCGTTGCCGAGGAGGACGATGCGGGAGTCTTTTTTGAGCTGGATGACTTCGGCGGAGAGGGCTCCGGCGATAACTAGAGCTAAGCAACTGGAGATGACGGAGAGTTTCATGACGGAGTTTGGTCTGGGGTCGGGCGATGATCTTTACTTGGGGAAATGAAGGAGGCGGTCGTTGAAGGAATCGACAAGCCAAAGTCCACCTTGGGAATCATAGCGAGCCCCGTGGGGGCGGTTGATGGCGGTGGTGGTGGGGGTTTCTCCAAGTGTCTTGCCAGACTGGGGAGGGGGACTGACGAGGAGCTTGTGGTGATCGGGGTGAAGCGAGACGGTGTAAGGCTCTTTGAAGGTGAGCTCGCCATCGCCCAGTGTGGTGAGCGTTTTGGTTTTGAGGTCGATGACACGGATGCGGCGGTTGAAGGTATCGGCGATGAAAAGGCGACCATCGGGGTGGAGGGCCAGGTCGTGCATGCCGTTGAAGCTTCCTTTGAGCGCAGGTCCGCCGTCGCCTTCGGCAACGTCGCCGAGGGTCTTGCCCGCCGGGCTTTTTGATCCGGCGATGAATTCCAGTTTGTCATTCTTCAGCTGAAAGACGGGGTTGCCGTTTTCATACTCGACCCCGTAAAGAGTGCCGTCTTGGTCAAAGACGACGGAAAACGGCTCGGTGAGTCCGGTGATTTCCTTGGGCTCGGCGGCGAGGGCTGGCCAAAGAGATGCTGCAAAAATAAGGGCGAGTCTGAGGGTCATCATCAATTGTTCTACCGGTGGAGCTTCAAGGATCTACCATAAAATGTCCGGCGAAAAAGTTCCTGATTTTCGACGGGTCATTTTGAGGGGGACGCTCTAAAGTCGATCAGTTCCTCATGATTGACTACCGACTCCAGCGACTCTTTCACGCCAAATCCAACCGCTGCTTTGATGTCGCGGTGGATCACGGATTCTTTAACCAGCCCGGATTCCTGCAGGGGATCGAGGACATGCCTTCGGTGATTGCGACCCTGGTCGATGCCGGGCCTGATGCCATTCAGTTGACGGTGGGGCAGGCGAAGCATTTGCAATCGATTCGAGGGCGGGAGAAGCCCAGTCTCGTTTTACGAACGGATGTCGCCAACATCTACGGCAAGGAGCTTCCGACGACCGCCTTCAGCTTGATGATCGAGGAGACGATGCTGCAAGCGGTTCGTCTCGATGCGGCGTGCGTTTGTGTGAATCTTTTTCAAATCCCGGGCTCGCCCGAGGTGCATGAGGCCTGTGTGAAGAATATTCTGAAGCTCAAACCCCAGGCTGACTACTATGGAATGCCCATGATGATCGAACCCTTGGTGTTCCAGCCCAATGAAATCGCGGGCGGTTATATCGTGAATGGTGATGTCACCTCCATCACCCACTTGGTGCGCCAGGCGGTCGAGTTGGGGGCGAACATTATCAAGGCCGACCCGACTGACGACGTGGCCCAATATCACAAAGTGATCGAGGTCGCCTCTGGAATTCCGGTGCTGGTGCGGGGTGGCGGGAAGGTGGGGGGCCGCGAGATCCTCGAGCGAACGCAAGGTCTGCTGGGGCAGGGTGCCTCGGGGATTGTCTACGGTCGCAATGTCATTCAGCACGAGAATCCGAGGGGGATTGTGCAAGCGCTTATGGCGATGGTCCATGACGATGCCGATGTCGAAAGCGCCCTAGCAATGATTTAATCCAAGCCGATGTCTTTACCTTCCGGATTCGAAAAAGAACTGGCCGATATTGTCGGTGCCGGGAATGTTTTGACGGCACCGGAGGATGTCATTCCGTATGGCTTTGATGGCACGGCGGTGCTGCGGGAGAGTCCGGGTGTCGTCGTGTTACCGGCTTCAACCCCAGAGGTTGCCGCGTGTGTCCAGTGGGCGGCGAGGAATGGAGTCGCGATCACGACACGGGGTTCCGGGACCGGCTTGAGTGGCGGGAGTGTCCCCGAACCCGGAGGGATGGTGCTGTGTGTGGTGCGGATGAATCGCATCATCGAGGTTGATGCCAGGAATCTCACCATCCGCGCGGAATGCGGAGTGATCACTCAGAAAATCGATGAAGCGGCGGCGAGGGAGGGCTTGTTCTATCCGCCGGATCCGGGGTCGATGAAGATCAGCACAATTGGTGGCAATGTCGCGGAGAATTCCGGAGGTCTGCGTGGCTTGAAATACGGGGTGACCCGCGATTATGTCATGGGGATGGAGGTCGTTCTTCCTGATGGAACCGTGGCCACGCTGGGGAATCAATGCGTGAAGGATGTTGCCGGATACTCGATGAAGGATCTCTTTATCGGTTCGGAAGGGACGTTGGGAATCATCACCGAGGTTCTTTTAAAGCTCCTGCCGCGCCCGGAATCGCGTCGCACCTTACTGGCAGTTTACGATCGTATGGAAGATGCTGCGGAGACGGTCTCGGCGATCATTGCGGCGAAAATCATTCCCTGCACCTTGGAGTTTCTCGATCAAATGACGATTCGGTGTGTCGAAGATTTTGCCAAAATCGGGCTGCCCACCGATTGTGCCGCGCTTCTCCTCATGGAGACCGACGGGCACCCGGCGGCGGTGGAGGATGAAGCGGCGAAGATGGCTACGATTGCGCGGGAGCATCATGCCCGTGAGGTCACGACGGCTCGCGATGAAGCGGAGTCGCTGCGGCTTGCGAGTGCAAGACGAAGTGCTTTTTCGGCCTTGGCCCGTATCCGGCCAACGACCATTTTAGAAGACGTGACGGTGCCGCGTTCGCATCTGGCGGAGATGGTTTCCTTCGTGGCAGAAATTGCCAAAAAATACGATCTCACGGCGGGGACTTTTGGTCATATGGGCGATGGCAATTTACACCCGACCTTTCTCACCGATGAACGTGATGAGGATGAAATGAGGCGGGTGCATTTGGCGCTCGATGCCATCGTGGAGAAGACGCTTGCGTTAGGGGGGACGATCACCGGCGAGCATGGCGTGGGACTGGCGAAGAAGCCCTGGCTGCGGCAACAACTGGGTGATGCCAGCTATGACTTGATGAAGCTTGTGAAGAAGGCTCTTGATCCCGAGGGGCGACTCAATCCCGGAAAAATCTTTGATTAAATCAGGTGGCAAACTCTCTCAAATCACTCGACTTTTCGGTGCTGCAGCAATGCATGCATTGCGGGATGTGTTTACCGACGTGCCCGACGTATGACGAGACCTTGAGGGAACGCCATAGTCCGCGGGGGCGGATTTCCTTGATGCGGGCCATTGCGGAAGATGAATTGCCGGTCAACCAGGCCTTTGCGGATGAGATGAGTTACTGTCTGGGATGTCTTGCGTGCCAAAGCGCCTGCCCGGCGGGTGTGGACTATGCCGAACTCTTCGAGACCTCACGGGCGGAAGTTGAAACGGCCGGGCTGAATCCGGGCCTGAGTCGTCGCTTCTGGAGGTGGTTGACCTTGGAACAACTCTTTATGAATCCACGACTGCTGAGGGTTGCGGGAAAGGCACTGCGTTTCTATCAAAACAGCGGGGTGGAATCGATGGTGCGTCGAGTGGGTTTGATGAGGCTGTTGCCCAGGAATCTTCGTCGGCTGGAACCGCAAACGCCAAGGATGAGTCCCAAGTTTTCTGACGAGCTGATTGAGGAAGTCGAGAGTCCGTCCGGTGAAAAGAAATACCGCGTCGCTCTGCTGACGGGATGCGTGCAGGATTTGGCTTTTGCGCAAATCAATCGCGACACCGCCGATGTTCTCCTGGCCAACGGCTGTGAGGTCATCACCCCGCCGGTGCAGCCGTGTTGTGGATCGTTACACGGGCACAATGGAGAACCGGAGCTTGCACGTGAAAATGCCAGGAGCCTGCTTGATCTCATTGATCCAGATTCAGTAGACGTGATCATTTCAAATGCGGGTGGCTGCGGGTCGCATCTCCGCCACTACTCCAGGCTGCTTCCTGATGACCCCCGCGCCAAGGTCTGGGATGCAAAGCTCAAGGATGTGCACGAGTTTCTTGCGGGAATCGATCTCCGCCAACCTGCCCCGGTTGCGAAAATCAAAGTCACCTATCATGACTCTTGTCACTTGGCGCATGGTCAAAAGGTCACCCTTCAGCCACGCGCGATCATTGACCTCATCCCCGGGATTGAGCGGGTCGATTTGCCCGAGTCCGATTGGTGTTGTGGTTCGGCCGGGGTCTATTCGATTACGCAACCGGAGCAGTCCGCACTTCTGTTGGATCGCAAGGTTGGCCATATTCGCTCGACGGGAGCGTCCCTTCTTTTGACCGCCAACCCCGGTTGCCATTTGCAAATTGCCAACGCCCTTCCGGAGTTGAAGGTGATGCACCCAATTTCTCTTCTCGCTCAAGCTTATCGATCATGAATGTCAACATCGCCATTATTGGAGGCGGCCTGATGGGGCGCGAAATTACGAGTGCCTTTGCCCGCTGGTGCACCCTGGTTGAGATGCCGGTGACGCCGGTCTTGAAGGCGGTGGCCGATCTGAATCCCGAGGTGCTTTCCTGGTTCGACCGGATCCCGGGTGTGACCCAGAAAGTGGCCGACTATCACGAGATTCTCACGAATCCGGAGATCGATGTTGTCTACGTGGCAGTTCCGCATCATCTGCATGAGAAGATCTACCTCGACGTCTTGCGTGCCGGGAAGGACCTGCTTGCCGAGAAGCCCTTCGGGATTGATCTCACGGCAGCGCAAAACATTCTCAAGGTGATTCAGGAAACCGGACGCTTTGTCCGATGTTCTTCCGAGTTGCCATTTTTACCCGGCGGACAACGGGCGATGGAGGTGGCGAAGTCCGGGGAAATCGGGCGGGTGCTCGAGGTCTTTTCGGCTTTTCAACACTCCAGCGATCTCGATCCGAACAAGCCAGCGAATTGGAAACGGATCAACGCGACGTGCGGCGAAGGTGGGGTCTTGAATGACCTCGGGATGCACTCGTGCCATATCCCGCTACGTCTGGGGTGGAAACCGAAGCGGCTTTTTGCGCAGCTTCAGAAAGGCTATCCGACCCGGCCGGATGGCAAGGGTGGTTCGGCGGTGTGCGATACCTGGGACAATGCCCTCATTCATGGTTGGTCGGAGATTGATGGGGCGGAAACTCCGATCCGGCTGGAGATGAAACGATTGCAGCCCGGTGCCACCAATACCTGGACGATCGAGATTCTCGGCACGGACGGGGGCGTGCGGTATTCGACTTCCGACTACAAGGGGATCCAGATCTTCGAGCGCGGGAAAGAGCAGTTTTGGAAACGCACCGAGTTGGGCTTTAGCACGGCCTTTAAGACGGTGACGGGTGGGATTTTTGAACCGGGATTTCCGGATGTCATCCAGCAAATGTGGGCGGCCTACCTTCTCGAGCGCGAGGGAAGTCTGGGCGATCGCTTTGGGTGCGCTACGCCGGAGGAGGCAGTTGCGACCCACGAAATTTTTGCGGCTGCTCTCGAGTCGCACGCAAAACAAAGCGTCGTCACGCTATGAGTCAGGATCGTCAGGGGATTCTTGCGGCCGGGAATTTTATCGTGGATCGCATCAAGCGAATTGATGCCTACCCTGCGGAAAATATGTTGGCGAACATTGAGTCGGAATCGCGATCGAACGGTGGAGGGCCCTACAATGTCCTCAAGGATCTCTCGGCGATGAGGGTGGGATACCCGCTCATGGCTGCCGGGCGCATCGGCGATGATGCCGATGGGGAGTGGATCGTGGATGACTGTCGAAAACACGGGATCGATCCTTTGCTGCTGCTCAAGGATCCCGGGCAATCGACATCCTACACCGATGTTATGACGGTGGGTGAGACGGGGCGGCGGACCTTTTTTCATCGTCGCGGGGCGAATGCCGCTTTCGAGGGAAAGCGAATCGACTTCGAGCAATGTTCCGCCCGGATCTTTCATCTGGCCTATTTGCTTTTACTCGATGGTTTGGATGTTTTTGCGCCTGATGGTCGGACCCATGCTTCTCATCTCTTGGAGAAGGCTTCTGCGGCAGGGTTGGTGACGAGTATCGATATCGTGAGCACCGAAAATCCAAACTTTCGGGAAATCGTGATGAGTGCTCTGCCATATGTTGATCACCTTTTGATCAATGAGGTGGAGGCAGGGCGGACTCTGGGACGGGACGTTGATCCGCGAAATGCTTCCGCGATTGAGAAGGCGGCCGGGGAGCTCTTGGAGATGGGAGTCCGGCAAGCGGTGGTGCTTCATACCGAATTCGGAGCAGTGAGAGTCGATGTTCACGGAGGGGTGTTTTTTCAAGGATCGGTGAAGGTTCCGTCCGAATTGATTCAAGGCGCAAATGGTGCCGGTGATGGATTTGCGGCAGGGTATTTGCACGGGGTGCACGAAGGGTTCACGCCGACGAAGTCGCTCGAAGCGGCAGCTTGCGTGGCGGCCGCGTGTCTGAGTGATTCGTCGCCGTCGAGAGGGGTGAAGACGATCGCGGAATGTCTCAAGCTCGGGCGTGGTTTCGGTTTCAGCAGCAATCCGACATCAACGCTTTGATCCACTCGAGGAGAGTTTTCTACCGGTCCGGTCCGATGCCGTGAATGCCCACCCTTCAATTCAAACAATCACACCATTAATTCTACGAAAGGAAACGACTTCAGCGCAATTCCATCCCTCATCTTCCCCGTCAGACGATCCGCCTTCTCCAGATCCGCCTGCTCATGTTTCCCCCCTATCCTATCTTTTAATACGCTCCAGCAGTTTTAGACAGCAAAAGAGGCGAGGTCGATCCAACTCGGTGTCTGGCAACATTTTCAGGCAACATTTTCAGGCAGACATGTCGAGCCACTGGCATGGCACCATTTTCTGGGACCTCTTGTCCCACGGCGACATCGTTCAGGCTGATTCCGCATGAAATCGGCCACCTCATGGTATTTCATTTACCGGACAAATTGCCTGCGAAACTGAGAGGAATTGCGAAGGTTCCATGATTCTCTCTTCCTCCGGGATTGATCGAAATTCCTCGGGGAGCTTGGTCTGATCGAGGAGTAATTTACCCTTACCTCGAAAACTGGGCTGAGTCCTTCATGAAAGCCAAAGGCTACGGATGGATGGGCATTTGAGGCCGTGCCGTCCAGCGGAATGCTCGAAGAATCCAAGAACCGCGAACAAGGTGCCGATGGCGACGCCGAGGAAGCCGTCTGATTAAATCGTTGCCCCGGGAGTGATGGGAATTCCCGTCATTTTGTTGGCCGTTTGGGAAGGTTTGGGAAAACGGATGCTTGCCAGTCCCGTGGGGCCGGAGAAACTAGCAGGCATGAATCGACGACATTTTATTTCCGGATCTTTGGCGGCCTCGGCGGCGACTTCTTTGGCCAAGACTCCTCTCAAGCCGTCCCTATCGTTGGGTTATGACAACTTTGCGGTGCGGGCGATGGGCTGGCAAGCGAGGGCCTTGATCGATCATGCGGTGAAGCTGAAGGTTGATACCCTGTTCATTACTGATCTTGACGCCTTTGAGAGTCTCGAGGACAAGGCGCTTGCCGGGGTGAAGAGCTACGCCGACGAGAAGGGGATCAAAATCTTCCTTGGGACCTGGAGCATCTGCCCGACATCGCCGAGCTTTAAAGACAAGTGGGGGACGGCGGACGAGCATCTCCGGACGGGACTGCGTGCTGCGAAGGCTCTCGGTTCGCCGGTTTTGCGGGTGGTGTTGGGAAGCGCGAAGGACCGGGGGACGCCGGGTGGGATCGCGGCGCGGATTGAGGACACGGTGAAGGTTCTCAAGGCCAGCCGGAATATTGCCGATGATCTCGGGGTGAAGGTGGCGGTTGAGAATCATGCCGGCGATATGCATTCGCTGGAACTGAAGTCTCTCGTGGAGCTGGCCGGAAAGGATTTTGTGGGGGTCAACCTCGATGCCGGGAATGCAGTTTGGACGCTTGAGACGCCGATGCAGAACCTCGAAAATCTCGGGGCGTATACCTTGACCACGAGTCTGCGTGACTCGCAGGTGTGGGAGAGCGAGCAGGGAATCACGGCGCAGTGGACTGCGATGGGCGAGGGAATGGTGGACTGGAAAGCCTACTTCAAACGCTTTGCCGAACTCTGCCCGCAAGCTCCGGTGCAGATCGAAACGATCTCGGGATTTAATCGTGAGTTCACGACCAAGAGTGAGGATTTTTGGAAAGACTGGCCCCAGGGGAAACCCGAGGGGTTCGCGGAATTCGAGAGATGGGCGAAGTCAGGGAAAGCGAAGGCTCCCCATCGTTCGGCTTCCGATGACGAGGAAAAGGTCTACCAGCTTGGAGAGATTGAGCGAAGTATTGCCTTTTGTAAAAAACTGGGGCTTGGAAAAAAGTAGCGACAAAAAACCAGTCGGGCAAGGAGCGGGGCTGATTTTGAAGAATCCTTTCTTTATCCGAATTTGGTCTCCTCATGTGAAAAGTTGGGAATTTTGGACTGTGAGTGTGTGATAAGGGCGTATCGTTCTTGAGAAAGTGATGAAGGGAAGGAGATTTGGAATACCCGCTGTGACATTGGGCCTGATACTGGGGCCCGGTGCCTGGGCGTCCGAGCCTCCCTTGGCGGTACTGGGGAAGAAGATCTTTCAAGACACCACGCTTTCCGTGCCGCCGGGGCAGGGGTGTCTTTCCTGTCACAGTCCCTCATCTGCCTTTGCGGACCCCAGACCGGTGTCTCCGGGGGCGGTGGTGGGGAGGGAGGGGCATCGCAATGCTCCCAGCCTCATGTATGCCGCGCTGATTCCGCCGCTGAAGCTGGAGGACACTTACGATGAAAACGGCGAGTTGGAGTTGATCTTGGAAGGGGGATTGTTTCTCGATGGGCGGGCGCAGCACATCCTTGAGCAGGTCCGGCAGCCATTTTTCGAGGCCAAGGAAATGAACATCGCGAGTCCGGCGGATCTGGCGGGGAAGTTCCGGGAGTCGGAGTATGCGGAGGAGATGAAGGAGTTGGTGGGGGAGGCAATTTGGAAGGATGACGAAAAGCTCAATGAACAGGCTTACCGGTCGCTTGTGGCCTTTTTGCGGGAGCCGATGTTCCGGCCCTTCAATGCGCCGATTGATGACTATTGGGCGGGTGACAAGAAAGCGCTCACGCTTACGCAACGACGGGGGCTGGATCTCTTTGAAACATCCGGTTCGTGTTCGAAGTGTCATTTGACCGGAGTGAGCATCTGGCCGAAGGCTTTGTTGAGTGACTCGGGATACGACAATCTTGGGGCGCCTTCCCGAAGTGAGAAGGATCCCGGACTTGGTGGGGAGACGGGCATTCAGGGAGAGCTGGGCCAGTTCCGGGTGCCCTCGCTCCGGAACGTGGTCCTGACCGCGCCTTATCTTCACAACGGCTCGATCAAGACCCTGCGGGAGGTTCTGGAATTTTATAACAAGTGTTAATTTCCACCCTCTGATCGTATCTCAGGACAGCATTTTGCCAAACTGACGTCGGGTTCACCCGCTCAAAACACCCCGCTAATTCGGCAAGTTTTGTTCCACGGTGTTTTTCGATGACCGTAAC
>Ga0209390_10003850_pt1 | contig 23544 bp, 33 predicted proteins | sample BON01_FD_187212 | JGI IMG/M metagenome (GOLD analysis project Ga0209390, IMG submission 187212) | Freshwater microbial communities from Lake Bonney liftoff mats and glacier meltwater in Antarctica - BON-01 (SPAdes) (version 2) | ecosystem: Environmental > Aquatic > Freshwater > Ice > Glacier... | reverse complement strand
ATCATTTGCGTAAGTCTTGCTCCGCTTATCCGTTCGCTGTTCTCTAAAGTCTTTTGAACGAATCCGCTGTTGGTTGACTTAGTACCGTCCGTAACGAGTAGCCGAGCATACACGTAATACTTCAAAACTTCCTTCAATCCTGCGAACCTAATAGGATTAGTTTCGCCCGTTGGTGTATAGACTATGCCGTTTAGCAGGTCAACGTACTTTGCCGCTGTTTGATTGGCCATTAGGTCGAAGAACAAGGCGTCGCCAAGCACCACTTTCACGTCAAAGTCTTGCGCCTCCAAAATAACGGGGTCGATGTCACTTGCAGACAAGTTTTGAGTTAGATAATTCCTGTCGGTAAAATCAGTAATGTTGATTAGGTGCGTCATTGGATTAACGGATTAACTGGTTCTTTAACACCTTGTAGCATTTCGTTTGCAATCTCTGTTGAAAAGCCGTATATCTCACGTAGCATGGCCACACCGGCAGGCACACTTGTAAAGCCTCCGCTGATGGATTGCTGCAGCGCAATAAGTGCCGTAACACCGCCAACCGAGCCGCGTAATTGAGCCTGTGCGTCCGCCACTTTGCTAGCTGTTTCTGCATCCAAGTCGACAACGGCAATGTCGCTCATTGTCAGTTGCTTTATCCTAAACGAGCCTCCAATCATGTCGCCAAAAAGGTAACCGTATGTTTCTTCAAGCACCGCGCGTTCATCCCCTGTCATTCTATTGTAGAACGCTACGGCATCATCAAGCTGACTTGACAAACCTAACGAACCTGCAATTGCGTCCAAGAACACCGTAGGAATAGCGAACACCTTTCTTATATTATTCTGCGTTGAAGTCTCGTGATACTCAAATAGCTTGTCGTTGTTTTGGTGCGTGAACGGTATCAACTCCGGCTTTTGCTCAGGCGTTTCAACATCAACCAACATAAGCCGGTTGAAGTTGTCCGCACCTTGAAAGGTCTTTAGTTTTTCAACCATCGGGTCTTCTTTTCCCTCCTCTTGGCCGTAACGGACAAACATGTGAGAGGCCATAAACGACCCTGTGATGTTTCGATACTTGAATTGCTTTATTTGGCTATCGGTCTCGATGTCCTCAAGCTCGCTGTCGTAATACGCTAAAGGATAGACGACTTCACCACCTGCGCCATGATAATAAACCTGTCCTTTGTATAACTCAATTCCACCTGCTTCTATTATTTCATCTTTGACGGTTTCGGGGTCGGGGTTGTACAGATTAATAAAGTCAATTTTCGTTCTGTCAATCCGCTTTTCAACTATTCTAGTCCAGTCGTGGTAAACCGCTATCGAAACTGGTTGCTTTTCCTTGTCTATTCCAATGCGGCAATTCGCAAAAGGTATTGCGCTTGCCCCTACCTTTTGCCCGTTGATGTCGTAGTTGAAGTGTATTGCAAAGCCGCCATGATTAGCAAAGTCGAACGCATTTTTTCGCAGTAGTTTGTCTAGTGTTAAGCGGTCACCGTCAACTATCTTTTGACCCAGAACAGAGTCAAAAAATCCGCTTCCATTGATGAATTTATAAAAAATATCAACGCACATCTTAGCCACTCCAGACCCGTTAACGATGTCAACAACTCGCTGTGGGTAAGCATTGTCAATGTCGTAGTTAATAATCCCAAGAGATTTATCATCCCTTCTGACTATTCGCTTTTCAATCTTTGTGACATCAATGCGCATTAGCCTTTGCGTCTACCGCCTCGGTTCTTTGGTTGTGGCTTTGACTGTGGATTTGTTTGCGTAGCCTTTGGGGTTTCAACCTGCACATCGTCCGAGGTGTTACCCAAGTCCGCAAGCAACTCCTCACCATTCTCAAACCCTTTTGAGTGGTTACGGTTAGCCGCGACCATTGCAAGTGCTATTTCATCCGTGATATTGCCGTTGTTGTAATGTGCTCCGCCAAACCCGATTAGTCTTTCCTCTTTTACCTTGTATTTGCGTTCCATCGTTAAAAAAATTAGTTGATTTTCAGTTAATGTTTTCCAATTGAAAAAGGCATCGGTTAAGCAGTTTTGACAATTGCCTAAACCTAGTTCTATTCCTGTTATGTTTTGGTAGGTTTTGATAAACTTCCTGACCGTTTCGTTCTGCTTGTCAATCTGACCTTTCGGCACGATTAGAAACGGCTTAACCTCGTCCAGTAAGTCTATTATTTCCTGTGGTGTCATCGTCCAAATTTACAAAAAAAGCGGCAACATGAATATCAAGTTGCCGCTCCTTTCAATGTGTCGTATTAGCTTATACCAAGACGCTGTCAACTACCGCTAAGGAAGCCGCGAAATCAGTTATAAACAAAGTATGCGGCAAAGTAGATGGTCGGCTTACTTCATCATTCTTGATGAGTAGATTGTACGCACCTTGCAGTTCTGCATCCGCGATAATTCGCTCCAATTCTTGCAAGCGCAAACCTGTCTCAAGTCCGTAGATTTCAAAGGCCGCTTCACCTGCTGCGCCCTTGTGGTTGTTCTGCACAATGGCTACCACAAGCGCACCATCAAGTTTCGTCAATTGTACCTTAGCCAAGATTGAGTTGCTAAACACTTTAAACCGCACTTCGTGGTCGTAAGCGTTTAGGTATCGACCCTTAACCAACCCTGCTCTTGGCTCGTTTGAGTTGTTTAAGCCCTCGAACACATAACCAACCGCACCACCTAATAGAGTGATGTTCTCAACCACTCCTTTGTTGGTCGCGTTGTAAGTTACGTTCCCGTCAATGTCCGCAAAGTTCACCAGGATAAGTCTGTCGTTAGCCCCTCCCGTTGGCGGATTAGCGCAATCGTACGCTATCCCTGCTGTTAGTAAATCACATACTGCCATTTGTTCTTTTCTTTATTTAGTTAGTAAGCAACCTGAACCATGTAATTCTGAAGAACTTTCGCGTCCAAGTTGGCACCAAAATCGAAGTACGTTTTCTTGTCTTTCTTGTCAAAGAATACGTCAACATTTGACAGGTTTCCTTCTTCCTCTGTACCGAAAGCAAAGTTTTCCTTGGTCATTAGAATGGCACGGTGTGGCAAGTAATAGTTTAACTCCGTGCCAATCGTTCTCATGTACTCCTCGATAATTCTATCCCAGAAGCTGAAAGCGAAAACAGATACACCACCTCGTTTCAGAACTGAAATACCATCTTGCAAATACTCAAACGCGATAGAGATTCCATCAGCGGCTGACGCTTCAAGTTCTCGCACATATTGGTCTGCAACGGATTGAGTTACCATGATGAATTTGTCTGCTTTGCCTCGAAGTCTGTGGTCTGCATTAAACACCAAGTTTTGCAGCACAGTAGTCACAACCTTATTGGTCGTGTCTGTTGAATCAAATGCTTGTAGTGCAAAGGATAGCTCTGCGTTCTTTGCTGCAAGACCTGCCGTCTTACGTGCTGGAGTAGCCGTAACAATTGCGAACAATTGTTTCCAAATGCCATCAAAAGCATTCCAACGCTTGGCAACGAAACCAGCCGTTACCAAGTTACCACCTCCTGCGGTATCGTCTGCGGTTGTGTCTCCAAACCACACCAAGCGGTAGAACATTTCAGCAATTGCATCTTCGTAACGAGAGATGAAGAACACCGCGAAATCTGTCGTTGTCAGGTCTGCCTTGTTAACACCGTTCTGCGTTCCGTAGATGAAGAACGTGTCAAGTAAGTCATCCCAACATTCCGAGAACCTGTCGTCAATGTATGCAGGTGTCCAGAATTTTTCAGTATTGGTAATGGTCGCATCGTTCTCAACTGGTGAACAACTTGACGCATCGTGCTTTTGCCCGACAAGCCCAGTCAATCGACCTAGGAAGGCGATTTGTTTTTTTGCTTTGATACCCGTGTAGGCTGTCAGAAATTCTGTTATCGCTGGTTTAGCGAAGATTTCCTCCATGATGCCCTCGCCTATTGCGCGGACTTCTTCACCGTTAAAGGCTAAATCTGAGGCGTTGATAATGTTTCCCATTTTATTTTATTTGTTAGATTTTTTGGCTTTTCGAGCGTCCTTAATTGCGTTATAAGAATCCGCTTCTGTGGTGGTTTCAACTACTTTTTTGAATGCAACTTGCAAAGCTTTCGGCTTGTACGTTGATTGCATTCTTGCCATTGCAACAACGTCTGTTTTCAACGCTGCAAGTGCTAATACTGCCGCCTCATTCTCGGCTGTGAGTTCTGCGATTTTGGCATTCAATTCCAATGTCTTTGCATCTTCCGTAGCAATCACTGGAATGATTTCAGAAATCGCCCCATTAACAACTACAATCTGCATTCCTTCCAAGTCGTAAGTTTCATCGAGTGCGTTCGTGCCATCTTCCAGCATTACGCCATCTCCAACCATTGGAACATCGCCTTCCGTCACTATGATTAGTAACTTGCCGTCAACCGTGGTTAGGTCAAGCGATACGGCTTTAACTGTTTGACCTGCAACGATAGATGCGACTTGCAATCTCAATGCTTTAATTTCATTCGTTAACTTTGACATTTCGTCTTCTTTTTTTGGTGTTAATAGTGCCACCGCCAACATTGGAGATGTGATAATTTCAGATACAAACCCGAACTCTTTACATTGCTCAGGTGTTAATGCCGTCTCCTGCTTCATTAGCTGCTCAAGACTTACCTTGTCCATACCCGTGGCCTTAGCGTACATTGATAACATTTCGCCTTGCGTCTTCCCGATTTCAGAAGCCATCAACGTCAACTCGTCCGAGTTCAACGCAACACCCCTTTGGAGTTGAAACATTGGTTGGTGAATCAGATAGGAAGTGCCAGCGGATATTTGTCTCCGCTCAACGGGAACAGATAAATGGATTTCGGTAGCAATCGAAGCGCATTGCACTTCAGCGATTGTAATGATGTTTGGTAGTGAATGGAGATATTCGGCAATTGCGCGGCCAATAGCAACGCTGCCCCCTGGTGATGTAATGTGGCAATGAACGAACTCCGCGTGTGCGTTTCGTTTAACCATTGATATAACGTCTTGGAGTTCAACTCCGCGAACGTCAACCGTTCCATCTTCTTTTAAAGATGAACCAATTTGTCCTTCAATGTAGATGTGTCCAATCATGGCGGTAAAATTCGCGCATGGTTGTTTCTTGTTTACTATCGGTAATTTGTAGTATCTGTGGTATTTTAGGTGAACTGAAAATAAATGAAATTAATTTGTTGGGGTATTAAATTAATGTATATCTTTGGCATCAGAAGCAAGGGAATAACCCCAAGCACTAAAACAACAAAATTATGGATGAAGTACTTTTTAAAACACTTAGCAAAATGAAGAATAATTTTTCTTCAAACGAATTTAGCTTAACGGCTAAAAAATTAGGGCTAAACAAAAGAGCCGTTGCAAATGGGGTTGTCGGCAATTTTTTACACGTAAACGCTGTTCAGGGAGATACAAGAAGAATGTGGACGAAAAGGAATCAGAAAATCGAAACTTTCAAAAGAGACAAACCAGATGAGATAATGTACGCTATTGATTTGTTAAAATCTAATGGTTACAAAATATTAAAACAGGTTTCTGATTGGGTTGATGTTTAAATGGTATTAAATTAATCCTATCTTTGGGTGAACTAAAAACAACACCATGAAAGAAAATGAAAAAAAGCCGTTTCCGAAACACATGCAAACAGATGACGGCATGGTCGTGCTGATGACAGAACCCAAAGTAGGTATGGTGACTAAACGCGGAGACCACTACCTAATTGGGTATCAGTGCATTTGTTGGGATATGAAAGAATTTACAGACATTGAATCTCCCGAGGTAGCGCGCCCCGAAGAAAAGCCTATACCCGTAGGCGTTTGGAAATGTATAAAAGACCTCACAATGCAGGTGGGTTGGATAGCTTTCAAAAAGGGAAGGCTGTACGAGCAGTTAGGTTGGGCGAACCGCTCCGTTCTACTTAGCAACGAAAAAGGCGAGCCGCATGCAATTGACGAAGATTGTACGGAATACTTTTACCAAGTGAAGTAGAGCGTAGAATTAGACCGTAGCAATAAGAAGCCGTTGCAGAAATGTAGCGGCTTTTTTATTACCCCTCCATCTTCCGAATGGCAACCCAGACAAGGTTATCGCCAACCTCGAATTGGTCGGCTGTGGCTTTGACAGCTTGGGTCTTCTTCTTGCCCGTATGACGGTGCGTTAAGTAGGTCGCGTACATGTCTTTGTCGCGAAGGATTGTCCACGATATAAAGCCCCCTTTGAACAAGCGCAAGAGGTCGCCTGACTGGTCTAGCTTTCGGATTATTTCGTTCATAGTGACAAGTTTTGTTCTGTTCTAATCTGCCGCCCTTGTACGTTCTGAAACTCCTCAATGACAAGAACTGGTTGCATCTTCATAAATGTCTCTGCTATCATCGCATTCGATTCCGAGGCTTGCAGCATTGAGCCGCTACTTTGAGCGATGCCGCCAGCCGCAAACTTTTGAATTAAACCGCCTTGTGCATAGCCGTTACCGCGATACCAATCAACACCACCGCCAGCCGCATTCATAGCCGACAACTCACGCCCGAACATTGCCGTTGTCCGTGCATTGTTTACACTCTCACCATCGGACAGCATTGCAGGTATGCTATCGCTTGTTCCCGTTCCTGGACCCGATACAAATCCACCTTGCGCAAGTGCAGGTGGCGCAGGTGGCTTTGTCGATGCGGCAATGCCTATTTGAATACCTCCCAATACGGCAGCCGCAGCGGCTAAAATGAAACCAACTGGTGGTGGTGCTGACATTTGAGCCATTACAGCCGTTGCCGTGTTTGCGATTGCCATTGCGATGGACAACGCTTTAGAGACTTTGAATTGTTCGAGTTCAATCTTGTATCGGTCTTTGGCGGCTTTCTTTTCGATTGCCGTAATTTTTGCCGCTTTCTGCTCCTCCGAAAGAGTGCTTTTCTCAACCGCTGCAATCTCCGCGCTTGTCTGATTATCTATATCTTGCAGCTTGTTTTCAGCACCTGCCGCAATAGCCGATTGAACGGAAGAAAGCAAGCCACTAACGACTTCCATACCAAGACTGATGTCCTCAATATCTTTCTCGGACAACCCAAGCAAAGCCCCAAGGGTTGGAGCATTCGGATTGTCTATACTTTCTTGAAGCCCTTGTTGTATTCTTTCAATTTCATTTGAAACCAGTTTAAGGTTCTTTTTCTCTTGGTCTGTCAGTAGCTTGTCAGCATTCGCCAACTCGGTCATTAACGCTAGCTTTTGAGCCAAGAACCCAAGGGCAATTTGACCTTTCTTGTCTGCCAGTTCCCTTTCGTTGTCAATCGAAAGTTCGGCGGCTTCCATCTCAAGACGTTCATCGAGTGCTAACGCCTCAATCTTATCGTTGAACTTTTGCGCCCGTGCGGCTCTATCTATCTCAGCTAGTTCTGCATTTATTTTCGCCAAATCAGCCGCTTGCTTCGCGTACTTCTTTTCATCAATTACGCCAATCATATCAGCCGCAGCCGTTTCCACCTTTACTTCTTCTTCAATGCTTGTGCGCTTATCTAGTAATGCCTGTTTTTCAATAGCTGCTATTCTCTCAGCGCGTTCTTCCGCGTTCTTAATGCTTGCGGTTGCCTTGTCTATGTCTAGTTCTGCCTTGGCATCAATCAACGCCCTTTGGTCTTCAAAGGATTGAATCAATGCCGCCTGTTCTTCCTTGGTTGCGGCTTCCTTTTCCTTGAGAATTGCAATCCTTGACGCGTTCGCTTCTTTCGCAAGCGCAACACCGTCTCTAATTAATGAGTTCTCGTTTGTCATTTGCTCGGAACGCTGCGAGGTTATACGTTCTTCAATTTCGGCCAACTTTAATTCCGCCTCGGCTTTTCGGTCTAGGTTTTCAGAACTCGCTCCGTCCGCTTTTATTCTCAAGTTTGCAATTTCTAAAGACCTTTTAGCTAGTGCCGTTTCAACTGCGGACTGTTCGGTCAATACGACCCCTAAGTCTCTGTTCGCTTGCATCCGTTCCTTTAGTGACTTCGATTCATCGTCTCTAATTTGCCGTTGTTTTTCTGCTCGGTTTTGAAACTCTAATTGAATCTTACCCTGCTCCCGTTTTATCTTGTTCAATTCAGCCTCCGCCTTAGCCAATTGAGCCGTTGCCGAAGACGTTTCTTTTATGTTGGTTGTGATGGTGTTTAACCCATTTGCAGCCGCCTCCATTCCGATAAACCTCAAAGCCTTTTCGATTCCTTTCGACACCGTCTCGACTACTTCGCCAAGCTTCTCAAAGCCATTAGCAAGACCTTTTACCAAGAACAGCGCAATGGGCTCAACGGTCTTTAACACACCACTCATTATGCCTTTGAAGACATTCATAACGCCCGTTAATGCAGCCGCCCCGTCCTCTGTTCTATTTAATGATTCGGAAAACAATTTGAACGTACCAACGACCGCACCAACAACAAGCGCAATTGCTGCTATTGCCATACCCAATGGAGTAGCAAGGAATTTTAAAGAGGCTATTGTCGCGGCTTTTAAGCCACTCGCCATACCGCTCAATCCTTGGCTAAATTTGCCTAATGACCCGGGCATGTTTCCAGCCAATTCGCCAAACTCGTCTAGCTTACTGTTCGTCTTCTCAAGTGCTTCTTCGTAGTTGCCTACGTTCCTACGATTGTCGCCAACCGCCTTTTCATTCGCCTTTAATTCGTCCGTAATGTCTTTGACCGACTTAGCTAACCTTTGACCCTCGGCCGTGCTTAACTGTTCTTCTGTTGTCAGCTTATTAAGCGCGGCCGTCTGAATAGACAATATCGCTTTAAGGCGTTGCTGACCCTGTACGCTGTCCTCCAGCAATATGTTTGCTTGCTTGACAACTTGCAGGTCTTGATTTCTGACTTGGGTTAAGGCCTTAATTTTACCCTCGCTTTCAGCAGTCACAACACCGCTTTCTTTTTGCGCGTCGCGGAGTGCTTTGATTTTTACCGCCAGTTCGTCCGCTGACTTGATGCTATTGGAAATAATGGTTGGGTCAAGCCCGATGCTGATTAGCTTACTAAATTCTGTCGCCATGTGTTATGCCTGTTTGTAATTGCCGCCACCTTTAGTCGAACGCGGAATCTGAGACTCGCGAGTTTTTAACTCGTTGCTTATAGCTCTCATCAATTGTACCAATTGACTGTTAGAAAGGGCTTTTATATTTTCCATAGATTATAGCCTGATAAATTTGCACTTCGTCTTTTTATCCTTCACGTAGTTGCTCAACTTTTCCCAATAAAAGTAGTTGCCGAAGTGCGATATGTAAACGGGAAGAAACGGGTCGTAATTCATCACGTCCTTGATTTTCAAGTTAACCTCACAATCAACAGTCTTTCCCCTGAAAGTCATAGCGACAACCGTTTGATAAAACCGAACAATCAAAGTCGGAAAATCAAGGCTATCACTGTTTCCTGCCTCGGTAAAATATGCAAATGTCAGATCGTCCGTTGATCGGTTAGCAGGCGATTCCGTATCCCTGTTGAAATTCACGTTGTACGGAAAAGGTGTCACCCGTTTAACTAATAGTATTCTATCCGTCTGCCCGTTGGTTGGTAATGCTTCTAAAAACAAAGGTACGTTAGGGGCGTTAACCGTGTCAAATCGTAATATGGTTGAGGACGCAGCAAGGTTTGTCATCGTCACGTATTTGCCCTCGGCTTTGAGCGTAGTGTCGTCCACGTTGATGTAGCCGACCGCATCATATTTCGTTTGGTCTTCTTTGTATCGTAGCGCGTTTGTTTGCGCGAATCCGTCAATTCCGTAGGTCGTCTTTATTTTTTTCGCGTCAATCTTGTCTGAGAAGTCTAGGGCGTTGATGGTGTTCTCTTTGATTTGGTCAAACCTCTTGGCCGTCACGGTGTGCGTAGTCTCATCCGTGTCGAATACCCATTGATATATCCGGGCTAACTCTTTCATAAAGTCACCCTGTTTAATGTCGGCTATCATGGTGACACCCGTAAGGTAGTTGAATGGGTATAGTGACGTAACTGGTGTGTTTGCGATTAGCACAACATCGGAAACCGTGTAGGTACTGTCTTGCTTGAATGTCAGCTGTAAAAAGGATTGAACTTGAAATTCTAATGTCGGAATGAAATAAATGCTGCCGTTCTCATCCATCGTGCAGGTGCAGTCAACCTCAAAATCATATGTATTCGTTCCGAGTAATAGCGATAACCCGTTAGACTGAAACGATACTATCCCGTTTTCAGACGTGCATTGAACGGTTAATTTCATCGGGCCCTGCAGGGCACTCGCTCCGGTTGGGTTATCGATAATTATACTCGCGCTAACTTTGAATGAACACGCATCGGTCATTCTAAACTTCCACCCTGAAATTGCTTGCAAGCTGACCAAGAAGATAGGCTCGGCCGTGTACGTGTTTGTCGGTGGGTCAATCGTTGCGTTGTTGAAAATCGGGATATTGACTGGAAAAAATGGTTGGTAAAAGTCTGACTGGTCAAGCCCGTTCCTAATCGTGCATTCGTGGTAACTCATATCAGTACCTCTATTCGGAACAGAACCCCGAAACCACACCGCTTTGTCGTAGATGTCCTCGTTAACAATGTCGGTTACAAACGTGTAACCCTGTGCCGCAAATATCAAATCTACTAAGGTCTTGATGTAGAACGATGGAAGCAACATGTCGGTTTCAACCGCGTAAGACAACGGGGCATAAGTTGTCATCGTTGGAACGTCTCCGCTCTGCTCAAACACCGCATAAATTAACCCCTCCGTTTCATTGCGTAAATCAAACACGTTTTGGTTTGTCCAGAAGTGCTTGTATTCGTCAAAGGGTAAAGCCCGAAGGTCTTCATCTTTGATTAGACTAAAGAACCCGGCGTTACCTCCTACCACTTGCAACGAAAAATTGCTATCCGAACTCTTGATAATAGCAAAGCCGTCCTGAATTGTTTCGTACCCCTCTTGTATCAACGTAGCATCCAAACGACCGTAAGGCTTTTCACTATCCGAAGTCATTAAGTGAGCGTTGTCAAGTGCCGCCTTGTTGATTGCGCTTAGTGGGATAGTAACCTCGTTTGTTCCATCAGCTAATACGGTTGAGAAGTCGCCAACCTTTGCCGCTTGCTTGGTAATGGCAATCGTTTCACCGTCCGAAAGGTCTAAAGGCGAATCTCCTATTTTGATAATCAGATCGCTCACAACGAGACTGTGAATAGTTTAGGCATCACGATTTCAAACTCCAAAGCAAACTTGCTTTCGCCCGTGTCTCGCAGCTTAAACGTGCCGTCCTTGACAACAACCACCAATTGAGTTGCCCCATCGACAAGGTAAACAAGTGGGCTAATCAAAACCTCTTTTATGCCTATTACCTGTTGCGCGTTCAATCCTTCGTAACCGAGTTTGATTACCATAAACGCATCCTTTTTTAAAACACGCTGCAACCCATTTGCCAACTGAAGGTAGTTGATTATCGGCTCAAAAGTGTCTTCATTACGAACATCTAGGGAATACTCTTGACGTCTTGAGAATACCCACGAATCAACGCCACCAAGTGAGTTGTGCCAGACCAGCTGCATCGGGCTTTGCGGTTCGCAACCAACATAATCAACTCTTAAAACTTCCGTCACTATCATGGCCAAGGTGCTGAGTATTCGTTTGCTCCGTGCTTCGGAATTGAACCAACGGTAACATATCCATTCGTAACGACGCCGCCCGTTTCAATCCAAACATCAAAGCCATCAGCCCCAGCGTTCAACGCTCGTATCTTCATTTGGTTGACGTACTTTCTTTCTGAAATAAGTAGCGTGTCATCAGTCTCCGCCCCTACGCTTGTACCGTTAACGTCAACGTCTTGTTGATGCCTTTCGAGATAGACCGAATCAAAGTCCTCATCGTAGATAAACGATAGCAGAAACGGAAACCCCTCAAAATAGGTAGGTCGCTCAAACATGGTCAGAAACTTAGCCGCTGAGCCAACCAATTCTTTTGGCACGTATTCCTTTAGGTTTTGACCATTCCCGTTTATACTCAATGGCATGTTTCCTTCTATTTGCCGTGCGCCTGCAAGCCAATAGTATATTTGGGTATTGCCTACTGGAGAACTCGGAATTTCGGGAATAGTGACAACGTATGAGAATGCAGGAAACACCACCGTGTAGGTTGCTCCGTAACCGATTTTGAAGCTGCCCGATATTCCTTTGTTAGCTTTATTGATTACCGTCTGTCCGATTGTTGCCTCCGTCTTAACGGTTGACTGAATAACTCCCGACACGTCAAAAGTCAGCAAACCTGTGCTGTCGGGCTTTGGGTATAAGGTGTCAATCAACACGTTGGTAATGGCGTTGTAAACTTTTACATAAGCTTTGAAGTTCGTCAATCGCTGCGTTGCGTTAAGCCGTCCTGCGCCACCGTTTCCAATGTGGGGTGTATCAATTACCACGTACACGCCAGTTACAGAAAACACGGTATAGACACCGTTGTACGCTCCGCTGTTTAAGTAGATTTGATCCCCTGGATATATCAGCAACGCAACCTCAACGGGGTCTGCGTTTATCCAGACGGTCGGACGTGTTGTGCTATACGCTACCCTTATCAGGGTATTGTTGACGGCAAAGTCGCTACGGATAAACTCGAACAAATACGGGTTGCCGAGTGCCGTCCATCGGCTCATCTTGATTGACGGACTGAATTGCTTCTCGGGTCTTCGGGTTATCAGGAAACTCATCTTTTTGCATCAAATTCCTTGCACTCATACATAGATCCGCCCTGCAAAAACTTTACAGCGTTCCAAAGTTGCTCAAGGTCGTAAGTTCCTAAAGGCTGAATATCACCGCCCCTGCCAAGCTTAACGCCCTCCAGAAACAAAGCAATCTTGCTTAAGCTTTCAACCTCTACGTTTATCTTTGATTCCTTAGTGTTCTTTTCCATGTTACTGTAGTCTTTCTAATGCACGCAAAACTTTCTGTCTGTACTCCAATGACTTTATCTGCTCTTTTAGTTCACCCAGTCTTTCAATTTCTTTTTTCCTCTTATACATCAGATTGCCAATAAATACTTTATGGGCTAAATGCAAACCGTAAAGAAACCACGCCCAAGCCAACACGAAAACTACAGCCCCAACTACGTATAGATATGTCATTACAATGCCTTTAGTTCTTTGATTATCTCGCTTTCGTAAACCGTCACTTGATACGCAATTACTTCCCGTAAAAGTACGTCATAGTTTAAACTGTCCGCCACGCCTTGCAACGGCTTATTCAATCGAGACTGCCAACCTTTCTCATGTATCTTCTTTGTAATGGCGTACGCAACGCTTTTTCTTTCGTTGCCTTTCAACCCTGCAAATACGCTTCTGTATTGCATCCAGTCCAATATCTGTTCGTATAGTGAAGGGTTGCCTTTTGTCGCGCCCGAACTTGTGGGCTTACGTCCGTACTCTAATGAACCGATGCTGCGATGTGCCAGCACCTCAAGAGTAGTGTCAGTTGCAACCGCGTGAATCGATTCAGCCGTTCGCCCCGATGCTTTCACGGGCTCAATGCTCGCTCTGAATTTCATCACAAGCGTTTCGCCAAGTTTCTGCAAAAGGTCTTGCTGGATACCCATCTATTCGTAAGGCGTAAAGGTTACTTTGTAATTCGATTCAGACTTGTGGTCGGTGTGGTTATGTCGTGTAATATCTCCCAGCCGTTTACCGTCATAAACCAACACATAACCGAACTCATTTGCCACACGATCCACTTTTGGAATGTCCTGGAATGTCAGCTTTCTGCCGATGTGTAGTTCAAGAATTTGCGTAACCGCGTTCATTTCAATCTTCTTTGCTTCCGCTGCAATGTTATTCATTACCTCCGCGACCGCCTTGGTCTTGGTTGTGCCAAACATTTTCTTAGTTGTTTTCCTGTGGCTTTTGCCGCCTTGTTTTGAGTGTGTTACGTGCATACTGAATCTCCGTTTAGTGGTGTCGCTGTAAAGTTAAGACCAACGCCCGAAGCATTTGCGTCCAGTTCGTTAAATGTGTCCGTGGTTTTGACCCCCGTGATTGATTTAAAAATATGTTCGTTGTGTTGGTTCTTGGCGATTTTCAATTTCAAGACGAATTGCCGTCTCAACTCTCGCATCTCATCCACTTTTACGCGGTGTTCTTGCGGTGTGTGCGCTAGCTCCGTTCGGTCGAGAAACAACATGAATATCGGGTAGCTACTGTCAACCGTTCCGCCTTGGCTAAACGTGTCCTCCGAGGTAATCGGTTCAACCAATATCACTATCGGAAACGCCTTGTCGTCAGCGGCTAAATTAGCCCACGATTTGAAGCCATAGATGAAGGTAGGCTTTGGCACTAAGTCCAGAACGACCGCCTCGATAATGCTTATGATGCTGCTCATTTCACAACATGTTTAATAAGTAGGTAATTAAAGTGGCCAGTATATTACCTACGATAAACCCAACGATAACATCAATAGCAAGGCAATTACGTTTCATTTCTTCCTACTCAATAGCTTGTTCAATCTCCTTTGATATGCGTTCTCATCCGCGCTATATCTCAACTCCAAAATTACGGAATTATACGACCACCTGAACACGTCCTCCTTTGTGATATGCCAGCGCAACGCAATACCTCTAACCAATCCGACCACTCCGTACTTCTTGAAGTCTCCAATACCCGCGCTAAACTCTTCGCTTTCATACTCAGGTGCTTGGATTGTTTCTTCGCCCTTTTGCATCTCAATCAACTGGTTCGATATTATCCTACCTGCCGATATGACAGACGTAAACGGCAGGGTTAGAACCTCCGCGTAGGCAGCCTCAATGTCTTCGTCTTCTATGCCGTCCGCGCAATAGATAGCAACCATTCGCCCGATATACTGTTCACTATCATTGTCACGGTGCATAGCATCGCAGTTCACCTTTCGAGCATATTCCAATTGGCCAATTGCGCCAGGCGCGTCTTTACCAAATATCTGAACCACGTCTGAAAATTCAGGCTCACCCATCATTGTGGAGGGCTGCAATATGATTGCCAACTTGTCAGGGCTAATCTGCTCGCAAACTGCCAAAGGAAACCCCGTAAAAACCGCCATCAATTCGGCATCCGTTGTGGCTTCCTTCATGGCCAAGAATTGCCCGAATGTCACCTCGCTCCACGATGCAGGAACGTGAACGGGTTGGTCGTTAATTGTAATTGCTGTTTTCAATTAGTCGTTTGTTATGGCTGTTTTTAAAGCGGCTGTAAGGCTATAATCCATCAGCTTTGCGCACTCCAAAAACCCCGAAACAAAGATTGCCTCCTCTTGTGTGGCTAACAATGGGTCAAAAAGCAGCGCTACCTTAGCTGCTATTGCTTTGGGGTCTGATGATTCCTCGCCATAAAAGCAACCGCCTTTTTGCCATTCCTTCATCAAATCATCGTAATACAATGGCTTCGTGTTTTCCATGTTGCTTAATTACAATTAGTCGTTTTGGTCACTTGAAAGGTTCGCCCGTTTGAAGTGTACACGCGCTGCCCTATGATTACCTGCCCGTCAACCGCGTCAACGTCTGCCTGTTCGCATAGCGTGTACTTTCGTACCTCGGTCTCATTCGTGACCCTGCCGTATATTGGCTCGGTGTGGTTGGTTACGATGGTCTCCGCACAAGTGCTGCAGATTTCTTTGTCGCAGCTGATTAGCGCAACGGCTATAATTAGTAGTAGCTTTTTCATGTTGTTAAAATTTGATTTGCATTGGTTTAAATTTGGGCTTCAATTTAAGCATCATTTCTAAATACCGCGCTGCATCAATCCAATGATTCCAGTTATCAATCGGTTTGTTCAATGATTTGCCCGTCTTGTCCGTGTCCCAGCAATACGCCCTTAGTTCTTTAATAGCATTAACGCTTCGTGCCGTGACCTGAAAGTGGTTCTCCTGCATGATGCCAATACCGTAGCTGATTGAATCCGCGCCTTTGCTTACGGGCTTAATGTTGAACCCTATGTTATTAATCTCCTGTATTGATTTCGGCTCGGCACTATCCGCATAGATATTCGTCTGCTTGTTTAGCCCGTATGCTGTCAGGCGATTTGCAATATCTGAATTGAGTAGCCCTTTCTCGTATGCCACTTCATCCCATATTCGCATACCGTTGTACTCGTAAGCGCAACTGATAGCGGTCGGGTCGTTAGTGTAGCCGAAGTCAATCCCCGCGCCCACCAACTTCGCATCCTTTGGCAACTCATCAATGATAGACCAATCCGAAAAGATAACACCATCCAAAGAACCGACCATTCCAAGACCGTACACCTTCCACCAATTCGCCCAATACGTTGATATGATGTTGCTTTCTGCGAATAGCTTGTCAATCGGCAATGTTGGGTCTTTAAACGCCTTATCCCGTGCCTTTTCAATCTCACGAATAATAGACAAGTCCAACGCTTCGTTGTCCGCGTAAGTCAGAATGATGCTATCGGTGTCAGAATCACCCATCAACTCCGTATGTGCCCAAAATGTTTGCGTTGGGTTGTAGTCGATGTAGATGAACTTGCGCGACCGTACCGCTAATTGATGGAAGGTTTCCCACGCTATGTTGTTAGCCTCGTTGACAAACAGAACGTCACGCCTCGCACCTCGCACCTTGTCGGGTTGGTCTGCCGAAAAGAACTCAATAAAACTGCCGTTGTTGAACTTGTAAGTTAGACTGGTCTTGTTCCAGTTAGTGCTGACATCGTTGCCGATTGCCTCCATTATCTTGAGGAAGTCACGTATCACACCCCTGCGAAGGTGTGGCACGGATTCCGATACTACGGAGATTTCTGCCTTTGGTGTTTGAACCGCGTAGGCAATCAGCAACGGAATGATTGAGAATGTTTTGCTTGAACTTGTCCCGCCCTGCACAACCCTATATCGGGAACGCAAGGCGGCTATTTTAGTCTGTGCTGTTGTCTTTTGGAACATCTAGGTCTATTGACTTGAACGGTGAAGCCTCTCGAACGGTTGCATCAATCACTTGTTTGGCTCTGCCTTCTAACCTATCCAACACCTCGCGATAGGCTACTGTGTCTCCCTTCAATCCTTTTGCTATCTGAGCCATGTCCATCAATTCAATGGTAGTAAAGTCCTCCTCTTCGCCAGTTACTGGGTTCTTTTTACGCTGCACTAACTCCAACAATCGGGTTAATCGCTTGGAACTATTGGGTATTCCTTTCGGCCTGCCGCCCATATTGCCGCTTTCGCCTTTCTTGAATTGGGTATCTTTGTTTGGAAATGCCATGCTACCTGTTATTCACCTGTTGTTCGTCTGTTTCAATTACCACCTCCCCGTTGCGTTTAATCACTAGGGTCGGGTCGAGCTTTCTCATTCGGTTTACAATTACATCGCAGTACTTTGGGTCTAATTCCATGCCGTAACATTTTCGCTTTAATTGGTGTGATGCTACCATTGTTGAGCCTGAGCCGAAAAATAAGTCAAGTATTAAAGCGCTTACATGACTTGATTTTATTATTGCGTGGCTTGATACGTTTACTGGCTTTTCGGTTGGGTGTTCTGTAGTATGTTTTTCTTTATTTATATTCCAAAAATTATACTCATGCCCCTGTTCTGTAAAATTAAAAACGTGCTTCCCTTTTGTGAAAAAAACACATAGTTCAACGCTTTGAGTATAGTATCGTTTTCCCATATTTGGCTGTGGATTGTTTTTAATCCACACGCAAAACTGAACCATTTCGGAAAATGTTTTTGCTACTTCAACAATATCACCAAATAAGTATTGGCTTGTAAAAAAATAGCATGAAGAATCTTTCTTTGTAAACAGGTCTGCAATTAAAACAGAATCCTTTACGTTAAACCCTTTATCCCAACTTTGCTGCTCTATTTTCCTTTTGTTTTCAGTAATAAAAGCATCCCCTTTAATTATTTCTCCTAAATTATAAGGCGGGTCGGTAAACACCATGTCCGCTTTCTCTCCATTCATTAACTTTGCAACCGTGTCACTACAAGTACTATCCCCACACAACAAACGATGCTCCCCAATCTCGTAAAGGTCTCCTAAAACTGTTATCGGTATCTCTGGCGGTGTTGTATCAAAGTCATCTTCCTCTGCCTCTAATGTCTCGGTGTTAAAGTCAGGAATCTCCAAGCCCCACTCCGCAACCTGTTCGGCATCCCACTCATTCGCTATAATGTTCCAGTCCCAAGTTCCATTGTTAACATTGTCACGAATAATTATCTCGCGTTCCCTTTCTTCGGTCAATCCGCTCAACAGGTAGGTCGGCGCTTCCTTCGACCCGTTTGCATTTGCGGCTTCATAGCGTTGGTTTCCTGCAATCACAATCAGTTCACCCGTGCGGTCTGAAAGTATCAACGGGCGCGCCTCAAAGTAGTCGGGGCTGTTCTTCAACGATTCGCAAAGCTTCTCGAACGAATCTGTCTTAATTGTCCTAGGGTTGTTTGGTAGCTTTTTGAGGTCTGAAAGTTTCCTATATTCAGTTTTGTTCTGCATTTTCCAAAGTTAGTTTAAAGTGCTTCATCGCAATCAATCAGCAATCCGATAACATCTTGTGCGGTTATCGGTTCATCGTAAAGACGTTCTGTCCTTTGCTTGGTGGTTGTTAGGCTTATCGAAATAGTAACGCGACATTCGCCCGTGTCGGCGTATACTTCGGCTGCCTCTAATTGTATATATACCTTGTTTCTTTTTGTAGCTGGACAACTCATTTCTTCAAAGTTAGTTTAATTTAAATGTATCGGTTTGTTCCCTCAACATAGGTAGCATTATTGAGCCGTCACCATAAACATCTTTGTACCAAATCCCCCTTGACGTTGAAAAGGTGTAAAGATTTGTGGCTTGTTCAAGGGTCAGCTGCAAATGAGTGTCCATCAAATATCCAATAGAAATTCAATCGCTATCAAGGGGATGTAACTTCTCTATCCTTAATTCGATAACTCGGTCCGTGTAATCCTTCATGTATTCCATGGTTTCGTCAACCGTGCTAATTCCTTCTGCAAGGTCGTTGAGGCAACCCTCGACATACCTTTGCATGTCGGACACAGTCTTAATGTCTTTCGCTTCCATACTCATTGTGTTTTCGTTTAGTTTGTTGTTAGATTAAAAATAGTTCCCACATTGTTCAGGCCATATCTCGACCACTTTAGCCGGTATAGGCGGAGGCGGCGGAGGTGCTTTGTAATTCGCCAACGGGCAAATCATACATACGAAAACGTAGATTCTAAGGTATTTCATTTGGTTTCAAATTAAGTCTTAAAAAAAGACATTATCAACTGATTTAACTCCGCTAATCCAATTGCGGTTTAAAGCAATTTGTTTTGCTTTATCTTTGTCAACCCCTTCCATTGAGTCGACATAGTATGTCTTTTTTCCGTTGTTTAGGGTTAACATAACAGTAAACATGTGGTATCTTTTAACATCACCCAAAGAATGCGGATTGTCGGTTTCTTCGTTCATTTCATTTGATTATTATTATCGTTCGTTTCGGTTTACATACTTCTCTTTGTAGTATTCCTGATAGATATACTTAGCCTTCTCAACTACTTCATTTCGTTGCTCGAAACTTCCTACGTTCAAGAAGTCATCAATGATTAACATTGCCCTTTCGAGGATTAAGTCTTCGTGTTCTGCATCTTCCTGAAACGCATTGTACCTATCGTGGACCTTCATCGTTTCGGGGTCTCTCACCAATAACCATTCGGCAATCCGAGCGTGTGCGTGTAGTATAGAAGCGTGGTTCATGCCTCCGAATATTTCGCCAATCACTTGTAGGCTAAACGTGCGAATCGGCTTGTTGACCGCCTCAACGACTCTGTAGATAGCGTAAGTTCGCGGCATCACTATGTGAGTTTTCCTTGACTTGCGCATAAGCTCCTCACGTGAAAGGAAAGACGTTTCACACACGCGTTGAATGATGCTTTCAATATCACTCATCGCCCGTACTGTTTGGTGTGCGGACTTCTTTGTCCAGTGCGCCTCAAGCATTTCGGCTACCTTGTTTATTTGCTCCTCTGATAGTTTCATCGTCTTAAGATTGTTATGATTGTTTCAACTACCGCCTTGATAGCGCACCCTAAAAAGAGTGCGTAAACTGCTATTGTTCGTTTCATTCGCTTCACTTTATCAGGTAACACGGGGGCGTTATTCCTGCCAACTGTTCATGCCAATCTTTTGGCAACCCGTGACTAAGTAGCCATTCAATGCGAAGCGCTGCGCCTTTGGGTGTGTTGTCAACTTCCGTCCAATCAGTACTAAAGCACCAATCCCACTCGGCATCATTCAGACCAGTAAAAGCCATAGACCACCCCATATAATCTATATCCCCGTCTTCACATCTAGGAATCTTATCAGGATTAGGGTCGATTACGGGGCAATGACCCACGGCACATCCAATGCTATCACATTTAATCGTTACGTCTTGACCTTTTCGGTAGCCCTCCATATCAAACAACTCCTGTGGAATTGTTCGTAGATGGTCTGCCATTAACTGTAGGTTCTTTCTTTTCATTATGTTGTTGTTGATTTACGGTAACATAGGGGCGTATCACCTTCCATTTGACTTCCCCAATCTTCGGGAAGACCATGTTCTAACAACCACTCAATCCGAAGTGCCGCGCCTTTGGGTGTGTTGTCGGTGTGCATCCAGTCTCCTGAAAAGCACCATCGCGACTGACCGCTATTCAGACCAGTAAAGTTTACCGCCCAGATGTCAAAACTTATACTCCCACATTCCCATCTAGGAATTGCGTCAGGGTTCGGGTCAAGCTCCACACAGTGACCAACCGAGCATCCTATACTATTACACTCGGGCGTTATGAGTTGCCCATCTCTAAACCTCTCCATATCGAACGCCTCCTGCGGAATTTTTCGTATGTGGTCTGCCATTAGTTTTAAATTCTCTCTGTTCATCATGTTGTTGTTTTTAGTATCGTTCCTTCGTTGGAACAGGACAAATATACAAACTAATTTAATACCCCGCCAAATTAATTTCAATTATCTTTTTAAACTCATCCAAGCTTCGGCATATTACATACACGCATCCAAATGATTCAGCTACTTTTTGCCATTCCTTTTGTGCTGTCGATTGAGTTCCTTTTGCGTTTTTCATCTCAATACACAACGGAGGTAAATCTTTACGGAGTAGCATCAAGTCGCTCACTCCTGCAACCATTCCCATCTTCTTACGCCTTACTCCGTCAATCTTGTTCTTTGGGTTGTTATTGACCTCGAAAAACTGCCCTCGCGTTGATGGGTGTTGAATCCGCAACCAAGCAACACATTGTCTTTGGATGGGTGCTTCGGACTTTTTAAGGATTGTTGGCTTGATGCTGATTCGCTGTTTCATTTCGTTTTCCTTAAATCTTTGCCCCTCAGGTACACCACGTTGAACATCTCGTGCATCCTACTTTCAATCCTAGCTCCATACTTAGCCGCCTGCATTTCAAGGCTCAAGTTAGTCGTTCCAAAGGTCAAGCATCCTACATTCATTTGGTGGTTGTAACGTCTTGAAATGACATCGATACCCACGTTTACATCCGTTCCGAACACCTTAATACTGTCGTGTTCTTCTCCTATGTCGTCAAAGCCAAACATCTTTTGCGCCATGGCCATTTCCAAAGAGTTCATCCGATCGCCTCCTCGTTTGTAGATGTCCTCTATTTCTAATCCGGAATGAATTGCAAATCTAAAGTTGTGAAGATACCCCATGCACAAAGACAAGGCTTTTAGCATCCTACTTTTGCCCGTGCCGTTTTCGCCAATCAAAAGAATGCCTTTGGACAAGTCGCCTTTGAATGATGCACTTCGAGCAAGGTATGCGACCATTTGACGGTTGACTTCTTTGTCGGTTACGCGCCAATCAGAAACCTCGGATTTGTTAATCTGAATCCATACCTTTTTGGCGTAGTCTTCGTCAATCGGTTTGAGTTGAATCGGCTTTCGGGAATCCAGTTTGGTTAGGTAGTCTGCTAGTTTCATTGTGGTCGTGTCTAGTTTATTTACAATTCATGGAAAACACCCAATCAAAAAAGTTAATGATTCCTATACATAATCCTGCTGCAACCACCGTAAACAATACGTAAGCATAAACCCATTGAAACAAGTTCCAATCCTTAGGGCTCATCCACATCGTGATGCGTTCAGCATCGGCTTCGTTTAGTTCCTGATTTTTGTACGCCTCCATCGCTTCCGCGATAAAAATAGTGTTGCGTTCATCTTCTTGCAGCCACTCGTATTGTTTGCCTGTCAAATAAAATTCTAAAAATTCTACTGGTGTTTTCATTTTATTGTTATTTAATAGTTTAAATTCAACTGGTCGGTATTTCCGACCCATCACTCATCCCAAGAGTTCTTCCCGTACCCGTCAGTCGGCACTACCAACACCGTTGTGTTTTTCGCCTTTGACTTGTCCGCGTAGTTTGGTAACTGTTTGTCCTGCCAGCATCTTTCCTTCAAATAGTTGATTGGCAATTTCTGATAACTTCCCGAGGCTTTTACAAATCTAGGAGCGTGTTCAATTATCTTGGGGTATTCAGCATGGTCAATCGTTGACCATTCTCGTTGGCATGGCACTAACCCACGTTCCGAACCGTAAGCCTTCCAGAATAAATCAAACTCGGTTTCTAATTTTTCATCTTTTGATAGAGGGTCGAGGCTTTTTGTTTGCTCTTCTTTACTTTCCTCTTCTTTACTTTGTGGGTTTACACCGCCTTCACTATGCCCTAATGGCTTAATGTTCCGCCCTAAACCCCCTAGAATGGCAATTAAACTGGCTTTCGTTACACATTCGTTGTTTCTTTTACGGTAGGCATCTTCAATACTATCAACGAATTTCTGACACCAGATAACCTTTTGCTCATGCCATAATTGGGAATCTATTTCGCCAAGTTTAACAACCGCTTCAATCAATTCTAAAAGAACACCCTCCGCTATTCTACACTTGGCAGATAAGAACATAAGGTTTGCTTCATCCTGCAAATCAATCCAGTGGTTGTCTGTCTTGGCTAAAGTTTCAAGTATCTTGAACCATGCCGCGTAGCCATCGTTTCCAAATTTGCTTTCAATGATGAACATCTTTTTGCCGTCTGAAATGTAGTGTGGAAAGTAGTCTACGTTATGTCGTTGTGGTCTTGCCATTTTAAAATCCCTCGTCAATCAGCAATGTGTTAATGTCAATTGCTAACCCTGCTTCAATCAATCCGAAGGTGTCGAAGTGCCACTCGTGGAGTAGCTGTATAATAGTGTATGGTAAGCCTGTGTTTTTAGATATGTCGCCTTCAAACTCACACAGACACTCCATGTCGTTGTCTCGTACCATTAGTTCAACTACATCATTAATTTCGTACGGCACAAACCTTTCCCCGTTAACATCAATATCTTTAGTCAGGTCTGATAAGGGTCGGAGGTACGGAGTAAACCCTATTCTATCCGATTCAATGTGAGCTAATAAAATAGGGGTAAGCCTCATTTTCTTACCGTTGTGGTCTTGTCCAGTCAACCCATAAGGCAAGTACGCGGCAACGTGTTTTAATTCTAATTTCATATCTCGTTTTTAAGTAATAAAAAACCTCTTGGTTCAGCGGTTGTAGCGCATCCCCAAGAGGTTCAATGTGTTTCTTAATCGTTCACCGCTCTACAACAACGGATTACCA
>Ga0209390_10003849_pt1 | contig 23546 bp, 21 predicted proteins | sample BON01_FD_187212 | JGI IMG/M metagenome (GOLD analysis project Ga0209390, IMG submission 187212) | Freshwater microbial communities from Lake Bonney liftoff mats and glacier meltwater in Antarctica - BON-01 (SPAdes) (version 2) | ecosystem: Environmental > Aquatic > Freshwater > Ice > Glacier... | reverse complement strand
GCGAGTAGACTTCTTCATGGTGGTTGAGCTTTCTTCGGTTCAGGTTGAGGATGTCGAGAACCCGCATTCTGGGCCCACGACTGCTTCAACCACCAACTCAACCTTCAACTACGGGCGGGACATCCTCGACCATGGCAGCGCAGATTGCGTCGGCCATGGGCATCGCCATATTTCCGGTGTTGGCACCGCAGCTTGCACAGTTGCTGGCTGTTGATGCGTCATACGTTGGTTTTCAGATCAGCATACTGTTTGGTGCAGCCATGCTGGTTTCCAGTTTTGTCGGTACCGTGGTGTTGCGCTGGGGTGCCTGCCGGTCCATGCAGTGGTCGTTGTGGCTGTGTGCCGCAGGCATGATTGCCGGGCTGGCCGGGAAATTGTGGTTGATGCCGCTGGCCGCGATATTCATAGGCGCCAGCAATTCACTGGCGGCTGCAGGTGCGGCGCATCTGCTGTTTCGCTTCAGTCCGCCCAAACACCGCAATCTGATCTTTTCAATCAAGCAAACCGGTGTGCCGCTGGGTTGGGCGCTAATCGCACTGGTGGCGCCGCTGCTGACCGTATGGATGGGCTGGCGGGTTTCGCTGCTGGTCGTGCTGGCGTATTCGGTCGCGGGTGCGTTGTTGCTGGGGCGCTGGCGCAGCCAGTGGGATGATGACCGTGATCCGCAGGCGGCGGGCAGCACCAATCTGCTGACTGGGGTTATTGTGTTATGGCGGTATCCGACGTTGCGCTACCTCGGCATGTCGGCATTTTTCTTTTCCTTTGTGCAATTGTGTCTGGGGGCGTTCACGGTCAACCTGCTGGTGCAGGAGGCCGGTTACAGCCTGGTTGCGGCCGGCATCATGCTCTCGCTGGTGCAGGTTGCCGGCATGACCGGGCGCCTGACATTCGGCTGGATCGCAGATCGCAGCCGGCAGGCAATCGTCGTGCTGACGGTGACCAGCCTGGTTGCCGCTGTCGGATGTGTCGCCAGCGTATTCATATCCGGGAGTTGGCCGGCACCGGTGCTGGCAGTGTTTTATGCGGTGTTTGGCGTAGTCGCCTACGGCTGGAATGGCGTCATGCACGCCCAGATTGCGCGGCTCAGTCCGCCGGGCATGGTCAGTGTGGCGACCGGTGGCGTGATGGTGTGGATCTTCGGCGGCATCCTCGTCGGCCCGGCGCTGTTTGCGGTGGCGTATCGCTGGATCGGCAGTTACACGATAACTTTTGGCGTGCTCACGGTCGCGGCACTGCTCAGCGCGGCGCTTGCTGCCCTGGCCGTACGTGCGGAGCGCACGAAGTGAATGCTGCACCGGCGTATCCGTTGAACACTGTGGTGGCCGTGGTGGCTGCGACCACGGCGGCGCAGGTGGCGGGTGCCATGGGGGCTGCGGTGTTCCCGGTGATCGCGCCGGAGCTGGCGCGTACGCTGGGCGTGGAAGCGTCGCTGATCGGTTATCAGATGAGCCTGATCTATGGCGCCGCGATGTTCGGCTCCATGCTGTTCACCTGGATGGTTGCGCGCTACGGCGGCTGCCGTACTACGCAAATCGGCATGGCCTGCTGCGTGATCGGACTGGCGGTCGGCTTTCATTCCAGCCTGCTGGCACTGGCGGTAACTTCAGTCTTCATCGGCGTGGCCATGAGCATCAACCTGCCGGCAGCCGCACATCTGCTGTTTCGATTCAGTCCGCCGCAGCATCGCAACTTCATCTTTTCCCTGAAGCAGACCGGCGTGCCGCTGGCCTGGGCACTGATGGCGTTGATCGCGCCGACGGTGACATTGACCTGGGGCTGGCGCTGGGCACTGGCGCTGGTGCTGGTGTCGGCAGTGGTGACGCTGCTGGCCATGCAGACGGTGCGCAGTCGCTGGGACGATGACCGTCGGCCCGACTTGCCGGTGCAGGCGCGGATATTCGACGGAGTGCAACTGGTATGGCGCATGCCGTCATTGCGCTGGCTGGGCGTTGCAGCCTTCGGCATGGCGTTTGTGCAACTGTGTGTCAGCACGTTCACGGTCATCATGCTGGTCGGTGAGGGCGGCTACACGCTGATCACGGCCGGGCTGATGCTGTCGGTGGCGCAGATTGCCGGTGTGCTGGGCAGGATATTCTGGGGCTGGCTGGCTGATCGTATTCGTGACAGCCTGCGCGTGCTGCAATGGCTGACCGTGTGCATGTTGCTGTGCTGCATCGCCATCGGCTTTCTGCAGCCGGGCTGGCCGGTTGCAGTGACGGCGCTGCTGTTTGCCGTGTTTGGCGCTACCGCGATCGGCTGGAACGGTCTCTATACCGCGGAAGTCGCGCGACGCAGTCCGCCCGGACTGGTCAGCCTCACCACCGGCGGCGCGATGGTGTGGAATTTTGCCGGCATACTCGCCGGTCCGACGGCGTTTACGCTGGTTTACAAACTGCTGGGCAGTTATGCCTGGACTTACGCAACAGTGGGAGTGATTGTGGTGATTATTTTCCTGGCATTACACGCCGCCCGGCGCGCAGGTGACGGTTGATGGAACAGTTGAGCGCATGGCAACTGGTGTTTTGCGGACTGGTGGTAACCCTCGCATTTGCGGTGCGCGGCGGCGCCGGGTTTGGCGGTGGCGCCATCGCGGTTCCCCTGCTGGCGCTGGTGTTCCCGGTGCAGGTCACTGTGCCGGTGGTCACCGTGCTCAACATGCTGTCGTCTATCGGCCATGGTGTGGCCGACTGGCGCCACATCGTCTGGCGTGAAATCTGGCGCATCCTCCCCGGCAGTCTGCTGGGCGTGTTCGTCGGCTTGTATTTGCTGACGCTGTTTGACCCGAAGCCGCTGGGAAAAGCGCTGGGTGTGTTCGTCGTGCTTTATGCGCTGTATATGATGGTAATGGCAGGGCGCGTGCCGACCATACCGCAGCGCTGGATGCCGGCAGTGGCGGCAGTGACCAGCACCGCCGCGGGCATAGTCGGCTCGTTGTTCGGCGGGGCAGCTGGTCCTTTGTACGTGATTTACCTGAATTCAGCGCGCCTTGGCAAGGATGCGTTTCGCGTGACGATTACCACGGTCATGCTGTTCCAGGGGCTGACGCGCATGGCAGGTTACGCGACTCTGGGGTTTTATGACAGCACCACGCTGACCCTGTTGCTGGCAGCGTTGCCGACCATGGTGATCGGCTCGGTATTGGGTGCGCGCGTGATCCGCCGTTTTGATGTTGTGCTGTTCAATCGTGCGATCGGCGTGGTGTTGCTGGTCAGCGGTGCTGCGTTGATCTTCAAGTGATGCCATGACCGGCCTGAGCGGATTTCAACTGACGTGGATTGCGGCGGTGTTTTTTTTCGCTTTTGTCGTACGTGGCATGTCCGGTTTTGGTGCCGGCATGATTGCAGTGCCGTTGCTGGCTTTTGTGATTCCGCTGCAACTGGCAGTGCCGTTGTGCAGCCTGCTGGCCTTCATGTTGTTTATTGCGCTGGTCATCCGCGACCGGAAACTGGTGGTGTGGGCTGAACTGAAGCTGCTGGTGCCGCCGACCATAGTCGGGGCTCTGGTCGGGTTGTGGTTGTTTTCCGTGCTGGACAATCGTGTGCTGGTGATCATGCTCGGCTCGTTCCTGGTGCTCTACGCCGGTTACATGATTGCCGTCAGCGCTATGGGGCTGCCGCAATTGCGTTGTTCGCAGCGCTGGTCACTGCCGGCAGGTTTCATCGGCAGTTTTTTTGACACGCTGTTTGGAGGTGGTGGCGGAACGCTGGTGGTGATTTACATCAATGCCCGCGGCATAGACCGTGCGGGCTTCCGCGCGACGGTGGCGGCGTTATGGTTTATCGAAATGATCGCCCGGATAGGCGGATATGCGTGGGCGGGCTTTTACGATGCGTCGACGCTGTTGCTGTTTGTGGCGTTGTTGCCGCTGGTATGGGCGGGCACCGTGGTCGGTGAGCGTCTCGGCAACCGGTTCAGCAGCGAGACGTATACGGCTATTCTGGCGGTACTGCTGCTCGCCAGCGGCATCAGCCTGCTGGCGAAATAGTCCGGCTGCAGTTGTCGTCGGGTCAGCGCAGGAAAATGACCACCGGGAATACGGCCGCTGCAACCGCCAGCACCAGCCACTCCAGCCGATTGCGTTTTAGCCAGCCGGTAAAGTGCAAAATCAGCACGATCACTGCAACTGCATAAAATGCATAAAATGCCATTTCGACTGCCCCCCCATAAATTTCCAGTGGAGGATATACGAATTCAGTAATGGTTGCCATTGTAAAACAAGGTCTTGTGTGTGCCTGGGCAGTGATTGTTGCGTAAGCGCTTGCGGAAATTTATGACACTTTTTCTGCTTGCCCGGACAACTCGCGACATCACAACTGGTATGCACTGTTGGCGGAAACAAAATCGTTTTGCGGATCATCGGCCGGGTGTGCGCACTAATTCCGGCGATCCGTCTGTGGTGCTGTGTGTCTGTGGTGCTGTGTTTTTCCTGAATTGGCGCGCTGACGCGAGCATGTCCGGTGGATGCCTGTAACCATCTGTTTTTTTGGTGTTTTTATTTCGATCTGCGGCTGCAGTGCCGAGGATATAGGCAAATCACAACAAAAGCTTGCGTGAAATAGCTCACAATCGGTTATAGGTGGTGTTGCCAACACCATGATTAACAGAGCAAAATGACCTGTCTTATGGTTGCAATGCAGCCAGACTCGCGGGGGGGGAGGACAGGTGGCGCGAATTGCGGTTTTTAATCAGAAGGGTGGCGTCGGCAAAACCACGACGACGCTGAACCTGGCCGGGCTGCTGGCCCGGCGCGGCGCGGATCCGCTGGTGCTGGATCTGGATCCGCAAGCGCATCTGACCTGTGTCTGCGGTATTTCCGTGCCTCGCCCTGAAGCCAGCCTGTACGGCTTGTATGCACATGGTGCGCCGCTGGCATCCCTGACTTTTGGTACCAGCATGGGCTGGAAGCTGGTGCCCTCGCATATCGAATTGTCCAAAGTTGATTCCCAGTTCGGCAAGGGGCCTGCGGTACTCAGTCGCCTGGCCACTGCGCTGGACCGCGAACCTGCGGATCGTCCCGTGCTGATGGATGCGTGCCCCATGCTGGGCGTGTTGTCGCTGAGCAGCGTGTTTGCTGCGGATGGTGTGATCATTCCGATCTCCACCGATTATCTGGCGATGAAGGGCGCGGTGCAGATGGAGCGCACGCTGAAAGCGCTGGAACATGTGCTGAAGCGGCGCGTGCCCAGACGGTATCTGATCACGCGTTATGATGCCCGGCGCCGCATGTCGGTCGATATCGAAAATCAATTGCGTGCGCGATATGGCACTGAAGTATGCGCGACGCGAATTGCCGAGAATGTCAGTCTGGCCGAAAGCCCGGCTTCCAACCAGGACGTGTTCGCGCATGCGCCGGACAGCCGTGGCGCCAGAAATTACACAGACCTGCTGGAAGAATTACTTGCAGTGGATTTTATTCGCCTGTCCGGAAATTCAGCCCAGCCGGCTGCGCGCGTTCCGCCGTTGGGCGCCAGAACGGCGCTGACGAAGCAGCGTGATACCAGTGCGCAGCATCAGGTTGCCGCGAGTTTGCGCTTGATTCAGGGCAGCCGCACCGGGGGGTGATGCGGGGGGGGGGCAGTAGTTCTTGCCGCTACCGCGTGTCGTCCTGTTTGCTGATCAGCGAGATCATGCCTTCCAGGTCAACGCTGCCGCCACGAACGTCGGGTGTGAGTTCGTTGCATTCCAGGATTTCGCAGTTCCGGTAAATCTGGTGGATGCGTTTGTCAGCATCTTCCCTGGTCCGGGCCTGTACGGTGAGGTTCTCGACGACCATGCCGCCCCGGGTCTTGACCCGGAATCCGAATTTCTTCAGGTCCGTCATGTTGGCTCCCCCTTCACGCAAAGTTCAGGATTCGTCGGGCTGCAGCTCTTTTTTGTAGCGTTTGAAATTCTGCACGTAGTGATCGGCAATGCTGTTGATGCGTTCGATCTGTTCTGGTGACAACTGGCGCGCCACTTTGCCGGGGGCACCCAAAACCAGTGATCCATCCGGAATTTCCTTGCCTTCGCCGATGAAGGCGCCGGCGCCGATCAGGCAGTTTTTGCCGATTTTTGCGCCATTGAGGATGACTGCATTGATGCCGACGAGGCTGCCTGCGCCGATGGTGCAGCCATGGAGCATCGCCATATGGCCGACGCTGACGTTTTTCTCCAGCGTCAGCGGAAAACCGGGATCGGCATGCAACACGGATCCGTCCTGCACCTGGGCGTTTTCGCCTATGGTAATCAGCTCGTTGTCGCCGCGCACTACGCAGTTCCACCAGATGCTGGCATTGTTTTCCAGTGTCACGCTGCCGATGACTACCGCATTGGGTGCAATCCAGTAGTCGCCTTTGCAGATAATCTTTCGTTCGCCGAGGCTGTATTTCATGGCTGGTCTTTCACGGATATGGTTGAAGGCAGATATCAGTATCCGACTGCCTGGCCGTCAGTGCGCCGTTCCGAGGCCGCAAAATAGCCGTCTTCCATTTTGTAGATCAGCTGAGCGCGCCCGAAATCGGTGGACCAGCGGTCCGCCTGGGGCATGTCATGGCCGCGCGCGTGTAATTCAGCAATGGTTTCCGCAGATGCGCCGTGTTCAATGCCGACCTTGAGGCCGGTATCGACGCGCCAGCGCGGTGCGTCGGAGGCTGCCTGCGGATTCTGTTCGTAATCGACCATGCGCGAGACGACCTGCATGTGGCCCTGGGCCTGCATGGAACCACCCATGACGCCGAAACTCATCAGCGGTTTGCCGTTTTTGCTGAGGAAACCGGGGATGATGGTATGGAAAGGGCGTTTGTTCGGTGCGACCACATTGGCATGCCCCGGTTTCAGGTTGAAGCCGTAGCCGCGGTTCTGCATGCTGATGCCGGTACCCGGTACCACCACGCCCGAGCCGAAGCCGGCGAAATTGGACTGGATGTAAGACACCATCATGCCGGATTCGTCGGCTGCGGTCAGATACACCGTGCCGCCCTTGGAGGGGGTGCCGAAGCCGGGATCGAGTGCTTTTTTCATGTCGATCAGTTGTGCGCGTTTTTTCAGGTAAGCCTTGTCGAGCATGTCGGCAGGTTTTACGCGCATGGATGCCGGGTCGGATACATATTCGTTGATGTCGGCAAAGGCGAGCTTCATGGCCTCGATCTGCAGATGCATGCTGTCCGGCGAGTCGACCGGCAGCTTGGCGACGTCGAAATTTTCCAGTATGCCCAGCGCAATCAGTGCGGCGATGCCCTGGCCGTTGGGCGGGATTTCGTGCAGGGTATAACCGCGGTAATCAATGCCTATGGTGTCGACCCAATCATTTTTGTGATTGGCGAGATCGTCCAGCGTCATGGCACCGCCATGCTGTTTGGCCCAGGCGACAATTTTTTCGGCCAGGTCGCCCTTGTAGAACGCCTCTCCTTTGGTTGCGGCGATGCGTTCCAGAGTCTTGGCCTGTGCCAGGAACGAAAATTTTTCGCCCGGTGCCGGCGCGCGTCCCCGCGGCATGAAAGCTTCGGCATAACCCGGCTGGTTTTTGAGTTCAGGCGCCTGGTTGGCCCACAGCCGGGCAATGGTGGGGGTCACCATAAAACCATCGGTTGCGTATTTGATTGCCGGTTCAAACAGGTCGGCAAAAGGCAGCTTGCCGAATTTTTCCGACATTTCGGCCCACGCCAAAACACAACCCGGCACCGTGACCGAATCCCAGCCGCGTTGCGGCATGGTCTGCGCGCCTTTGAAGCGATCGGCCGTCCATGCGGCCGGAGAGCGTCCGGAAGCATTCAATCCGTGCATTTTTTTGCCGTCCCACAATATGCAGAACGCGTCGCTACCGATGCCGTTGCTGGTCGGTTCGAGTACGGTCAGTGAGATTGCACTGGCGAGGATGGCGTCCACGGCATTGCCACCCTTGAGCAGCATGCGCAGACCTGCCTGGGCAGCCAGCGGTTGCGAAGTGGCGACAGCGTTGCGTGCCAATACCGGCATGCGCTGCGACGTGTAGGGGAACTGGTAATCAAATGGGGTCATGGGTGTTCTCGAAAAATAGGCACAAAAATATACGGGGCATCAAGCCCCGTATATTAACGCACCCCGCTTTGCGGGAGCGGTTGATGCGACATCAGTTCGCTTCAATACCGGCGGCGCGTGCGATCTTGATCCATTTCTGGATTTCGGCACGGTTGAATTTGTCATGTTCTGCAGGTGAACTGCCGACTGGATCCGCGCCCTGGTCGATCAGGGTCTTGTTGACTTTTGGATCTTTCAATGCCTGCACCAGGGCGGCGTTGACCTTGTCGATGATGGGCTTGGGGGTTCCTGCCGGTGCAAACATCGAGAAGCCGCTGGACACCACGAAACCCTTGAGTCCCTGTTCCTGCATGGTGGGTACGGTGGGGGCTGCGGGTGAACGCTTTTCACCAGTTTGCGCGATCATGCGCAGTTTCCCGGTTGCCACATGCGATACGGCGGCTGGCATGCTGGGAAACTGCATTTGTACATGCCCGCCGACCAGATCGATCATTGACGGGCCGCTGCCTTTGTAATGCACCGCTGTAATTTTTATTTTTGCGGAGGAGATCAGCAGTTCCGCAGTCAGATGCCCCACGGTGCCGCGGCCGGCGGTCGAGTAGAAAATGTCATTGGGACGTGCTTTGGCCAGCGCAATGAATTCCCTCAGGTTTTTGGACGGCAATGAAGGATGGATGACAAATGCGGTAGGCACGTCAGCGACTATGCCGATGGGCGCAAAATCCTTGATCGAGTCGTACGGCAGTTTTTTGATCATTGCCGGATTGATGGTGTGTCCGGCTGAAGCCATCAGCAGGTTGTAGCCATCGGGTGCTTGTCGTCCCGCGAATTCGGTGCCGATGGTGCCGCCGGCGCCACCGCGATTGTCGATGATGACCTGCTGGCCGAGAATTTCCGCCATCTTCGGCGTGAAAATGCGGCCGATGATGTCGGTGTTGCCGCCTGCCGAAAAGGGGATCACCATGCGGATCGTCTTGGTCGGATAGTTCTGGGCTTGGGCGGTGGTGCTCAGGGCAAGGATGCCGGCAGTGACGGCAACCCAGAATCGTGCGGTGTTCATGTTGACGCTCTCCTCAGGATAAGTTTGCAGCAATATCGCAAACCGGATGAATGGCAGCGGGCGAGTTTACCAAGTCCGCCGCAGTTGCGCCGCATCGGATTTCTGCCGGGTTCAATATGTGGTGCGCCGATGCCAGCGGGATGGCCATACAGAGTAAAATTCCGTGAGTCACGTGCAGAGGATTAATCGGGAGAATCAAATATGACTAGCAAACGCATGACCATCATGGGAACCCGCCATGTAGTGGCGGCCGGCCACTATCTGGCGGCGCATGCAGCCTTTGAAATTCTCGAGGCTGGCGGTAACGCCATAGATGCCGGCGTTGCTGCGGGACTGGCCATCGGCGTGTTGCAGACCGAGAAGGTGAATATCGGCGGTGTGGCGCCGCAGATTATTTTTACCGCCAAGGACCGCAAGGTGCATTCCATCGACGGCCTGGGCGTATGGCCGCGCGCGGTGACCCCGGATTATTTCCTGAAAAAACACGGCGGCAAGATTCCGCCCGGTGTGGAGCGCTGCGTGGTGCCGGCGGCGCCCGATGCCTGGATCACCGCGCTGTCGAAATTCGGCACCATGAGTTTCGGTGAAGTGGCTGCCGCGGCGATCCGCTTCGCCAGCGAAGGTTTTCCGATGTATCCGTTGATGTCGCAATTCATTGCCGACAACACCGATGCCTACTCGCGCTGGCCTTCCAGCAAACGCATCTATCTACCGGGTGGACGCCCGCCGGTGCCGGGCAAGGTGTTCGTGCAGGCCGATCTCGGCCGCACGCTGCAATACATGGTCGACCAGGAGCGTCGTGCCAAACGCAAGGGGCGCAAAGCCGGTCTGCAGGCGGCGCGGGACGCGTTTTACAAGGGCGATATCGCGCGTGACGTCACGAAATGGATCAAGAATCAGGGCGGCCTGATGCGTTACGAGGATTTTGCCGACTTCAAGGTCAACTTCGAACCTACGGTGAAATCACGCTTCGGCAACATCGAAGTGCATGCCTGCGGGCCCTGGTCGCAGGGGCCGGCGCTGCCGATGGCGCTCAATATACTCAAGGGTTATGACCTGAAGGCGCTGGGACATAATTCAGCACAGTACATCCATGTGGTGACCGAAGCATTAAAACTGGCGTTTGCCGATCGCCATCATCATTTCGGCGATCCAAAATTCGTCAAGGTGCCGCTGCAGGGATTGTTGTCGGAAAAATACGCAGCCTGGCGGCGTTCGCTGATCAACGACGAGCGGGCATGGCCGGAAATGCCGCCGGCGGGAGATCCCAAGGCGCTGGCCACCATAACCAATCGCTGCATGCCAGTGCCACAGACGGAGGAATCGCCGGGGCCGGGGGATACCTCCTATGTGTGCGTGATCGATCGCCATGGCAATGCGTTTTCGGCGACACCTTCCGACGGTTCCGACAAGACGCCGATCATTCCCGGGGTGGGCATCCTGTGTTCCGGCCGCGGTACGCAGTCGTGGGCGGATCCATCACATCCGTCGTCAGTGGCGCCGGGCAAGCGCCCGAGACTGACGCCTAACCCGGCGCTGGCGCTGAAGAACGGCAGGGCCTACATGCCGTTCGGCTCGCCGGGTGGGGACGTGCAGATCCAGGCCATGATCCAGGTGTTCCTCAATGTCAACGTGTTCGGTATGTTGGTGCAGGACGCCGTAGAGGCGCCACGCTTTGCCAATTACAGTTATCCGGGATCGTTTGAGCCGCATCCGTATTTCCCCGGCAGGTTGTACCTGGAGTCGCGCATCGCGCGGGAAACGGGCGATGCGCTGGCAGCCATGGGCCACAAACTTTATTGGTGGGATGACATGACCTGGCTTGCAGGCTCGGTGTGCACCATCATCAATGATATGCAGCGCGGCGTGCTGCATGGTGGTGCGGATCCACGGCGCCCGGCGTACGTATTGGGCTGGTGACCGTTGATCGGCACCTCGGAGCATGCGCGGTAATGCCGTGGCACGCTTGATACTAACGCTGAGTGTGGTCAGACATTGCATCCACTGCGACGAGAGGAAATGGACATGAATATTGGGCGGATTGTTTTTGCTGCCACTGCAGCCATGGTGATCATGCAGGGTGCGGCTGTCGCAGCGACAGCTTATCCCGAACGGCCGGTGCGACTGATCGTGGGATTCCCGCCGGGCGGCGCCGCCGACACGCTGGGGCGTATCGCTGCGCAGCAGCTTACTGATCGCCTGGGTCAGCAGGTGGTGGTAGACAACCGGGGCGGCGCTGGCGGGTTGATAGCTACTGAAATCGCGGTCAAGGCCGATGCCGATGGTTATACGCTGCTTTTTTCGTCGATACCCCATGTCATCAATCCGCATTTGCGAAAAGTTTCTTATGATGCGATCAAGAGCTTCACGCCTGTGGTGCAATTTGTCGCAGTGCCGCTGATGATGGCGTCGTCGCCATCGTTTCCGGCGACATCGGTGCGTGAATTGATAACCTACGCAAAAGCCAATCCCGGAAAAATTAATTACGGATCTGCAGGCGGCGGGTCGTCCAGCCATCTGGCAGTCGAATTGTTCAAGGCCATGGCGGGGGTGCGCATGGAGCATATTCCGTACAAGGGTACGGGACCGCTGGTAACCGACATGCTGGGCGGGCGCATCGGTTTGACCATCGCCAGTGCCGTGCCGCTGTCGCCGCAGGTCAAGTCGGGCAAGCTGCGCGGCCTCGCGGTCACCAGTCCGCAACGCTCGGCAGCATTTCCAGAACTGCCGGCCATTGCCGAAACCGTGGCGGGTTATGAGGTCATCAACTGGTTCGGGATTTTTGCCCCGGCGGGTTCTCCGGCGCTGGCGATCAATCGCATCAATACGGAACTGAATGCTGCGCTGCGCGGAGCTCCACTGCTCAAACTGCTCAACTCGCGGGGGGCTGATGCCGCAGGCGGTTCTGCTGCAGATTTTGCGCGTGTCGTTAAAGCCGATTACGGAAAATGGGGCAAGGTCGTGAAAGAATCCGGCGCCCGGGTTGATTGATACTGTTGCCGGCTTCGCGGCAAACTCCACACGACTGATGTCACGGCATGCATATTATAATAGTATCGTTTAAAATCAATAGTTTATATTTATTATCTAATGTCAATTCACGGAATTGGGTGATCAGTAACAACGCATCAGCGCGGCGCCCCGCAGTCGCCAGACTGCTTTCAGCATGACCCAGAGTTTGCCGGATCCGCGGGTGGCCGCAGTACTATCGGGACCATTGCTGGAGGCGACGGAACAGGCTGCTGCGCAGCCGCTGGCTGATGTTTTACAGGCCACGCTGGCAGCAGGTGATGACGCATTGATACGGGCAGCACTCCACGGGGCTGCGCCGGCGCCGGCGCGCCGCATCTGGCAGGCCCTGTCGTCGGTGATCGATGCGGGGAATGAGGGCGTCGGCCTGCGACTGTTCGCAATTCCTCTGGTGATTGTGGCCGGCACCCGAACCCCGGCCACGCTGGCAGGCACGCTGCCGGAGATGGCCGGCATTGTTGATCTGCTCGAAAAACAGGGCGCTGTCGGCGTGACCCGCAATTTTGGCCTGGGCAATGCATTGTGCAGCGCCGCTGCACTGGAGGCGATCCCGCCAGTGGCATTGTGGCGTGCCGCGCGTGATCCGGCCTATCGTGGTGTGGCGGATGTTTTGCCGCCGGAGCCGGTCGTCGTCGCCCCCGGTCGTGAGCAAGTGCATCTGCGTTTTCTGGTCGGTGCCGGCATCACGCCACCGCATCTGCCGTCATTCCTGGAGTCTGCAGCCAACATCGCCACCTGGGGCATGCCGCTGACGCGTGAGCTGGCGCGGCAGTTGGCGCAACCCGGCGTGGAAGTTCTGCCCATGCCGCGGCCACCGCAGCCGCTGGCCAAGGCCGCCTATGTCGGCCGTTGCGCCCAGCTGGAAGCGGCGCTGAGCCTGTTCCTCGGCAACAACGTCCGGCATTTCCGCATGAGTGTGGGTGATCCGCAGGCGGTCCTGTCAGCACATCAACTCGACGGCGGTGTGGGGGAGCTGCGCCTGAGCCTGAGTTCGCCTTTCGACGATACGCTGCTGGAGGGTTTCTGCTGGCCCCTGCATCCGCTGGATGAGGTCGATGAAGTCGTGCAGCTGTTCCGTCGTGAGCTGGCCGATTGTCAGATCAACAACATCTCTGTCGTCGAAGCCGTGCTGCCTGCCGTGCTCGAGCGCGGCATGACCTTTGTCAGTGCCCGCGCGGCCGAAATCCAGCGCGGGCAACTCAGCAATTAACTGCGTGCCTGCAACCGCCGTCTCAATGCTTGGCAGGTGACTGGTCGTGGTCGTGCCCGGGCGACGGCTGATGACCGTGGTGCCAGCGGCGCTCGAACATCACATACAGCGTAGGCAGCACGATCAGGGTCAGGATGGTTGCAGAGATCAGCCCGCCGATGACGACCACGGCCAGCGGTTTCTGTGTTTCCGAACCGATGTCATGCGACAGCGCCATAGGCACCAGACCCATCATCGCCAGCAGGCCGGTCATCAGCACCGTGCGCAGCCGCACCAGCGAGCCTTTGATGACCGCTTCTTCGGGCGAGGCGCCGGCGTTTTTGAGCTGATTGAAATAGGAAACCATCACCACGCCGTTGAGCACTGCCTGCCCGAACAGCGCGATGAAGCCGATGGCGGCGGATACCGAAAGCGGGATGCCGGTCAGCAGCAGGGCGAGGATGCCGCCGATCATGGCGAAGGGAATGTTGAGTATGATCAGCAGCGCGCTGCGGAAAGAACCGAAGGCGTCAAACAGCAGCAGGAAAATCAGCAGTATCGAAATGGGCACGATGACCGCCAGGCGGTTCATCGCGCGCTCCTGATTCTCGAATTCACCCGACCACGACATCGAATATCCGGGTTTCAGTTTTACCGATTTCTCGATCCGGGTTTTCATGTCTGCGACCACCGATCCCATGTCGCGATTCTCAATGAAAACACCTATGGCCATGACGCGTCCGCCGTTTTCGCGACTGATGTTCATGCTGCCGCCGATGGTCTTGAAGGTGGCGACCTGGGACAGCGGGATGAATATCCCCGATGAGGTGGTGAGCAGGATGTCGCGCAGCTGGGTCAGTGAGCGCTGGTCGGCAGGCACCCTGACGACCACGCCAAACTTGCGCTCGCCTTCCCAGATGGTGGTGGCCTCGCGGCCGCCCATGGCAGTTTCGATGACGTCCTGGATGTCGGCGATGTTGAGGCCATACCGTGCAGCTTGCGCACGGTCGATCTGCACCAGTTCCTGTGGCAGCTCGCCCTGACGGTCGATCATGGCACGGGCGACGCCGGGCACATCGGAAATAGCAGCCAGCACTTCTCCGGATGTGCCGCGCAGCACGTCGAGATCGTCGCCGTAGACCTTGATGACGATCTGACCGTCGATCTGGGAAATTGATTCAAGTATGTTGTCGCGTATCGGCTGCGAAAAGCTGGCCTGCACGCCGGGCAGTCGATCCAGCGCCGCGTCCATTTCATGCAGGATTTCCTTTTTTGTAATCTTACGCTTCCACTCCGATTCCGGCTTAAGGTCGACCAGAAACTCCGACATGCTGATTAATTTGGGATCGGTGCCGTCTTCCGGCCTGCCGGCCTTGAACACGATGGTTTTTATTTCGGGAATGTGAGCGATAGCCGCGCGTATTTTGACCATCTCGTCGCGTGCCTCGCTTACGGAAATGCTGGGATGCAGCGGAATGTTAATCCAGACCGAACCTTCGTTGAGCTCGGGTAGAAACTCGGTGCCCAGACGCGGCACCAGGGCCAGGCTGAGGGCCAGCATCAGGGTTGCCGATATCACCACCTTGCGCTGATGCCCCAGGGCCCAGCGCAGGGCAGGTTCATAAATGGCCTTGCAGCGATGGACCAGCCGGTTCTCGTGCTCGGGCAGATTCTTGCGCAGCATCAGCCAGCACAACAGCGGTACCAGAGTCAGCGAAAAAATCAGCGAACAGACCAGCGCCGAAGTGACGGAATAGGCCATCGGGGCAAAGATGCGACCTTCATGGCGCTGCAGCGTGAAGATCGGAATGTGCGCGGCGATGATGATCAACATTGAAAACAGGGTGGGGCGGCCGACTTCGACCACGGCATCCAGGATGGCGTTGAGGCGTTCCCGTGGTCGCAATTCCCCGCGGTGTTCAGAGAGTTTGCGGAATACGTTTTCGACGACGATTACCGCGCCGTCAACAATGATGCCGAAGTCCATGGCGCCCAGCGACAGCAGGTTGGCGGGGACGTTCAAAAAGGTCAGGCCGAGAAAAGTGCCCAGCAGTGACAATGGAATAATGACGGCGACGATGGCCGCAGCACGCAGATTGCCGAGAAATAGCAGCAGCACCAGCGTCACCAGCATGGCGCCTTCAACCAGGTTGGTGAACACGGTTTTCAGTGTCTTGCCGAGCAGCCAGGTACGGTCGTAGAAGGGCACGATTTCGACACCCTTGGGCAATACGGATGCATTGAGCTGGGCGACGCGCGCCTTTACCGCCGTGAGAACTTCAGCAGGATTTTCTCCGCGCCGCATCAGCACCACGCCGGAGACAATATCCGGATCGTCGTCCTGGCCGATCACGCCCTGGCGGGGAACAGAACCTACGGACAATGCCGCAATGTGGCGCACCAGCACCGGCGTGCCATTACGCTCGGCCACCACAATGTCGAGAATTTCGTCTGCTGAACGCAACAGGCCGATGCCGCGAATCAGGAATTGCTGCTGGCCCTGTTCGACATAACCGCCGCCAGCATTTGAGCTGCCGCGCTCCAGCGCGGAGAACAGTTGCTGCAGGCTGATTTTGTAGTACTTCAGCTTCGCCAGATCGGGATTGACCTCGTATTGCTTGATGAAGCCGCCGAAGCTGACTACGTCGGCAACGCCGGGCAGCAGCTTGAGCTGGCGGCTGACAGTCCAGTCCTGGATGGTGCGCAGGTCCCGGGCGTCGAGGTCGGCGCCGCGGACGCGGTAGCGATAGACTTCGCCGACTGCGGTGGACAACGGGGCCAGCTGTGGTTGCGCACCCGGCGGAATTTCGGCGTCGCGCAGTCGTTCCAGCACCTGTTGCCTGGCGAAATAGGCGTTAGCCTTGTCGTCAAAGGTCAGGATGATGAACGACAGGCCGAACTGGGTATGCGAAAACATGCGGATCACGTTCGGCATGCCGGCCAGCGCCACTTCGATCGGATAGGTAACCTGTTTTTCGACTTCCTCGGCAGCGCGCCCCCGAAACAGCGTGATGACCTGCACCTGGGTATCGGTGACATCGGGCAGGGCCTCCACCGGCAGCGCCTTGAATGCCACAATGCCCGCGCCGATAAACAGTATGGTGCCGAGTGCGATAAACAGCGGCTGGTGCAGCGCAAAGGAGACGATGCGTTTGATCATTTGAGGTTATTATTTCTGGACGCGCCGCGGGACCATGACTTGCTGCAGCATCAGTGACCCGTCGGTGACCACAGCTTCGCCTTCGGTCAGTCCGGCCAGGATTTCGATCTGGTTCTGGCGCACGTCACCAGTTTGAACCTGGCGCCGCAGGTACTGGCCCTTGGCTGTTTCTATGAACAGAAAGTTCTTGCCGCCCTGGAAATACACGGCCTTGGTAGGCACCAGCAGTTCCCGTTCACCGTCGGCATCGATATCAGCCGTGACGAACATGTCCCCCTTCAGCGTGCGGCCGGGATTGTTAAGGCGGGCGCGGATCTTGATGGCACGCGTGGCGGGATCAAGAAAGTCTGAAATGGCTTCGACACTGGCTGTGAATTCCTGGTCACGGTAGGCGGTCGTGCGCACTGCGATATTTTTACCGGGCCGCAGATAGGTCAGATCGCGTTCGGCGGCGTCAAACACCGCCCACAAGGTCGTTGGATCGGTGATTACGAACAATGGCGGACTGTTGGCGACCATCTGATCCGGCCGCAACTCCTGTCCAGGGTTGATGTTGCGTTCCACTACTGTCCCCGCAATCGGGCTGGTCAGTGTGTAGTTCTGGTCCACGCCATTCCGGACTGCACCATACAAGGCCAGACGTTTGCGGCTGCGTTCGAATTCCGCGCTGGCCCTGGAGAAATCGGCCTCTGCTACATGCAAATCCTTGCGCGGTGCCACGCCATGCTGTTCCAGTTCGCGCATGCGCTCCAGGTTTTTGCTGGCCAGGGCGTGATCGCTTTCCGCGCGCCGCGCATCAGCCTGGGCCTGACCGAATTCAGGGGAAGCAATGACGGCCAGTGCCTGGCCGGACGCGATGATCTGGCCCGGTTGCACCAGTATGCGTTCGACGCGTCCGGCGAAAGGCGTGTATACGCGGACGGTACGTTCCTCGTTCCAGGCCAGTCGGCCGCTGAGGCGGGTCAGCGGTATGGGCTGCATGCTGACGGGCAAGGTCTTGATGCCTTCGAGCTGGCTGCTGCCGGCAGGGAAAGTGATCCGGTCATTCTCGATCTTCGGGTCGTTCGCCGGCGCCTCGGGCATTGGCTGGCTGCATCCCTGGATCAAAATGGCTGCGCAGATCATCACAAGAAGTTTGTTCATGCTGGTGTTTAATCCCCGGAAGATTTGGTTGCGCTGCGCCAGGCGGCGTATGCCTTGGCATGGTCCGCAGTAGCGGTAGCCGTATCCAGTTGCGAGGCATAAAACTGACGACGGGCATCGAGCAGGTCCATGATGCCGATGGCGCCGCGCGTATACGCGAACTCGGCGCCTGTGGCGGCCTTTTCGGCTGCGGGCAGCAGGATGTCCTGCGAGCGGTGCTTGCGCTCGGCGGCGGTAGCCAGTTCACGACCCGCGCGGTTGATGTCCGCGACAGCGAGTGCGCTGACCCGTTCCAGGTTCTCCTGTGCCGCGAGCAGCTCGATTTCGGCACGCCGGATTTCGCCGGAATACTGGTAGCGTGTGAACAGGGGAATCGACACCGTGAAGCCGTAGCTGTTGTTGGCGGTGTCTCCTGGAAAGCGTTCATATTGCAAACCGCCGGTGATGTCGCGGGTGCGCAGGGCGCGCGCCAGATCGCGTGATTTTTCGGCGGCACTGACCCGCGCCTGCGCGGCGCGGACGTCGGCGCGTTGATCGATGAGGTGTTGCGTGTTTTGTACAGACTGGGGCAATTGATCCGATGGCCAGCGGTCGATGACGGTAATACGTGCGGCTTCACGTTCGGCGCCGATCAGGTAGCCGAGGGCAAGCTGGTTGCGTTCCCGCTCCAAACGGGCCGCACTGGCATCGTTGCGTGCGCGCAATGCCTCTACGCGGATGCGGGCCAGTTCGGTGGCTGCTATGTCGCCGGCCTGCAGGCGGCGCTCCGATGCGGCCACGGATTTGTCAAACAGATCTGCAGTGTTTGAGGTGATGTCCAGTTTTTCCTGTGCCAGCAGCAGATCGTAGTAGGCGCCCCGGACCTGGTAGAGCAACTGGCGTCCGGCATCAGCGGCATCGCTGCGTGCCGCGGCGACATTGAACTGCGCGGCTTCGGTACGCAGCTCGCGCTTGTTGCCGCGCTCGAATACCTGGGTGAGTCCGACAACGGTATCCACGCGTTTTTCAGTTGGTCGCCCCGGGCCGATGCCGAGGCTGGGGCTGATACGGGAAGTGCCGATCGACAGATTTGGATTCAAGGGTGCGGCGGCGCTGAGCACGTCGGCCTCTGCACCTTCGACGGTACGCCGGGCGATCAGCAATTCCCGATTGTGCGCGGTGAACAGGGTTTCAGCAGCCTGCAGCGTCAATTGTTCAAGCGCTGGAACTGATGCTGCCTGGCCAGACAGTGGCCACAGACTGGCCATGGCGGCCAGGGCTATTGCTGCCAGATGATATGGAATGGCGGTTTGCAAGTTGCGTCTCTTTATGGGGTGGCGCAATTTAGGCAATCCACCTTACGTAGCACTTACGTTACGTGTAAGTTATAACGGCGCGCAGCGTATCCCGTACCCGATCGCCGGGCAACTATTTAAACTTGCCGGACTTCACGAAATTTTCACGCGATCTGCCGGTCTGCGCGCTGCTGTCGCTGTGTTATGGTGCGTGGCGGAATAATCATGGCCCCCTATCAGTCGCTTACCCCGGATCTCATACTTGACGCCATCGAAGCCTGCTGCGGCGTACGCTGCGACGGTCGCCTGCAAGGACTGAACAGCTACGAGAACCGCGTTTATCAGGTATGGCTGGACGACGATACTTCGGTCGTCGCCAAGTTTTACCGGCCGCAGCGCTGGAGCGCGGCCGCCATCCAGGAAGAGCATGATTTCGCGCTGGAACTCGCCGCCCGTGAAATCCCGGTGGTGGCACCCCTGCAGTTCGACGGTCGTACACGGCATGAACATGGTGGTTTCCAGTTTGCGGTATATCCACGACGGGGCGGACGCACGCCTGAATTCGAGGACGCAGACACGCTGCAATGGCTGGGGCGGTTCATAGCCCGCATTCATGCTGTGGGAAAGCTGCAGCGGTTTACCCATCGCCCGACCCTGGACATCGAAAGTTTTGGCCATGAACCCGCGCAGTTCGTGCTCGATAGCGGACTCGTGCCGGAGGACATGGAGGAAGCCTACGCCACTGTGGTCGAGGATGTGCTGGAGCGCGTCGAGCGGCGCTGGGCGATGGCTGGCACAGTGCGCAGCCTGCGGTTGCACGGGGATTGCCATGCCGGCAATATCCTGTGGACCGACGCCGGACCGCATTTCGTCGACCTGGATGACGCGCGTATGGGACCGGCAGCGCAGGATCTGTGGATGTGCCTTTCAGGAGATCACGCGGCGCAGCAGATACAGCTGACAGCGCTGCTGGAAGGTTATTGTGAGTTCTGTGATTTTGATCCGGCCGAGCTGATGCTGATTGAAGCGCTGCGCACGCTGCGCATCGTGCAGTATGCCGGCTGGCTGGCACGGCGCTGGGAAGACCCGGCGTTCCCGGCTACGTTCCCGTTTTTCAACACCCAGCGCTACTGGCAGGACCATGTACTGGCGTTGCGCGAACAGGCGGCGGCTCTCGATGAGCCGCCGTTGCAATGGCTGCGGTAAAACGCATGCTGCTGCAGTTGCTGGGTGCGGTGGTGGTTGCGTATGGATTGCTGGTGGTGCTGATGTGGCTGGGCCAGGATCGGCTGCTCTATTTCCCGCAGGTCGGCAGAGATGCTGTGGCGACTCCCGCAATGGTGAAGCTGCCGTTTGAAAACGTGCGCATCGAGACCGATGACGGCGCAACCCTGGCGGCGTGGTGGGTGCCTGCCAGCACCGCTGTGACCCATGGCACGGTGCTGCTGTTGCACGGCAATGCCGGCAGCATTGCCGACCGCATCGATTACCTACCGCACTTTTCTGCCATGGGTTATGCCGTGCTGCTGCTGGACTATCGCGGTTATGGCGCCAGCAGCGGAAAACCTACCGAGCAAGGCACTTACCTGGATGCACAGGCGGCATGGCGCTGGCTCGCCACGGCGCAGGGCGCGCAAGCCGGAGATATCGTGGTGGTCGGTGAGTCATTGGGTGGTGCGGTGGCCGCTCAACTGGCTGCCAGCGTACAGCCGCGGGCATTGATCCTGGTCTCGACGTTCACCTCGGTCCAGGATCTGGGTGCCGAAATTTACCCCTGGCTGCCGGTGCGTCTGATCAGCCGTTATCGATATGACACGCTGGCGCATCTGCGGAGTTACCGCGGGCCGGTGTTGATTGCGCACAGCCGGGATGATGAGATCGTGCCCTATGCGCATGGCGAACGTTTGTACGCAGCCGTCGCGGGCGCGAAATCGTGGCTGGAACTGCGCGGTGGCCACAATGACAGCTTCCTGTTTTCGCGGCCTGCATGGGTGCAGGCCGTTGCGGCTTTTCTGCAGACGACGAGCTGATGTTGCTGCAGATACAGCCGTTACCGGGCGACTACTGAGCGGCAGGAACTTGCCGCGCGATCATGGCAGACCCAGCGCGTCCTTGACGTTACGGAGCAGGGCTTCCGGTTTTAGCGGTTTGTTCAGATAGCCGGAGGCGCCGTAGGCCAGTGCTGCGACGATGTCGTCGCGTTCAGCGCGTGCAGTGACGACGATGATCGGCGTATTTTTGAATTTCGGATGCTCATGCAATTTGCCGAGCACATCGAGACCGACGGCGTCGTGCAGATCCACGTCCATGATGATCAGGTCCGGCGGCGCCTTGCCCAGCGCGGCGGCAATTTCCGCCTTGTTGCCCGCACCGCGAACATCGAAACCACCCTGCATCAGGCCGCGTGCGGCTGCGAGTGCTTCGGCTTCGTGACTGTCGATGACCAGCACAGCATGTTTGCTGCCGCCGCTGCGCGGCGCGATGGGTTTTCCCGGGCGATTCAGTATGCTGATCTGGTAGCCGGCCTTCAGGCGCCGGGCGCCGGAGATGGTGCCTTCGGCCTGCTGGCGCTGCTGCAAGGTGGGTTCCTTGGGGCGTTCGCTGAGGAAGCTCTCCAGATCTTCGGATGCGGCCTTGTCATCGGTTCCGGGTTTTGCACTGAAGTCCAGGTCTTCATCGGCTGGCGCTTTGGATTTTGCGGCAGCAGGCAATTTTTCTATGTATTTGTCGATAGCCAGTTGCGACAGAGCTGCGTCGATGTTGCCGGCGCGCGGAAATTTGACCCGGAGTTCTTCAGCGGTGGCCCGTGTGCCGACAGCGGCAAGCAGTCCTTTCAGACCGGGTTTCAGATCGCCCGGTTTGGCGGCGACCTCAGTAGTACCTTTGGTGGTGAGGCGATATGTGGTTTTTTCACTCATTACGGACTTTCTGCGTGTAACTCTACGACATGATCGGCGATAGCAAGCGATGACGTCAAACCCGGTGATGCAATGCCGTAAAAATCAAGCAGTCCGGGTATGTCGTGATCGGGTCGTATGCCGATGCGGACGGGCTGCAGCGTGCCGTCGGCGAGGCCAGAATTAATAACGGCGATTGGCCTCACCAAAGAGATGCTGTAGGGAATCTGCGACAAGCCTGTAAGTGTACTTGAAATTCCCGCTGCCTTAAAAATACCGGCTCATCAAAAATGCCGGCGCATCGTACACTCCGCAACATGGACAGCTGGGATCAGGAATTTGCGGAGCGTACGCCACTGTTGGCACCCTTGCGGGAGACGGCGCGGCAGCTGGCGTGCAGCGATTGGCCGGATAGGACGTTGCTGCAAGAACTGCTGGCGCGTGTCGAGGTATGCACTGCCACGGGCAAACCGTTGCAGCTGGTGCGGGATGCTGCTGCAGGCAGCGCTCCCTATGAGATCCGTCTCTACGAGCGAGGCGAACTGGTGTTTCGCGAGCGTAATTGGCACGATTTGCTCAATGTGTTGATTTGGCTGGCCCTCCCGGCGGCGAAGGCTGCGCTGAATGCCAGGCACTACGCCGCGTATGAACAGATGCCGGCGGGCGGGCGCGGTGCGGTGCGCGATGCGCTGACCTTGTTCGATGAGGATGGCGTTATCGTGCTGGCGGCAGATCCCGGCCTGTTGCAGCTGATCAGGGATTTCCAGTGGAAGCGGCTGTTCTGGGAGCAGCGTGCCGATGTCGTAGGCAACATGTGCTTTCTGCCTTTCGGACATGCTTTGTGTGAAAAAGCACTGATCCCCTTCCGGGGGATGACCGGTCGCGGCCTGCTACTGGAGGTGGACCGTGCATTTCTTGCGTTGGCGCCGACTCAGCAGCTGGCTTCCATAGACAACCTGGTTGCCCGGCAACTTGCTGACACCGGGGTGCTGCAGCGCACCCGGGATCTGGCTCCGGTACCGGTACTTGGCGTTCCGGGTTGGTACAGCGCGAACGAATGCGCAGAATATTATGATGACAGTGGATACTTTCGGCCTGGGCGGTCGCGGCGTATTGCAGGTCTGAACGCAGGGAAAGGTGACACGTGATTGCACTGTTGCAACGGGTCAGTGCCGCGCAGGTGGTCATCGATGGCGTGACGGTAGGCGCCATCAGCAGCGGTTTGCTGGTGTTGCTGGGGGTTGAAGCCGGCGACACTTCGGCGACTGCGGATCGTTTGCTTGAGCGGCTGCTGAATTACCGCGTATTTGCCGATGATGCGGGCAAAATGAATCTGTCGCTGCGCCAGGTCGGGGGCGGGTTGCTGCTGGTGCCGCAGTTCACTTTGGCCGCCGATACGCGCAAGGGTTTGCGCCCGGGGTTTTCGACCGCGGCTGCGCCGGAACAGGGTAGAGCGATGTTTGAACACGCGCTGGTCCAGGCCCGGCGTGTGCATCCTGTGGTTGAACAAGGTGTATTCGGTGCAGATATGAAGGTGACGCTGACCAATGACGGCCCGGTAACGTTCTGGTTGCAAGTGCGGGATGCTGATTAAGGTAGAATCGCGGCGCTTTTCGCCCGGTGCCAGATGATTATTGCCGCAATGAATAAAATACTTTAAAAACAATAACTGTAACTATTCAGCCTGAAGGAATTGTACTTTAAATCAGAGGGGCGTAATCTGTGAGTGATGGACGAACTGCCCGATCTGACGACTCTGAATCATGCGGAGAAAGACGCGCTGATCTGTTCGTTGTTT
>Ga0209390_10003848_pt1 | contig 23546 bp, 24 predicted proteins | sample BON01_FD_187212 | JGI IMG/M metagenome (GOLD analysis project Ga0209390, IMG submission 187212) | Freshwater microbial communities from Lake Bonney liftoff mats and glacier meltwater in Antarctica - BON-01 (SPAdes) (version 2) | ecosystem: Environmental > Aquatic > Freshwater > Ice > Glacier... | reverse complement strand
CCGAGGCTTCCTGGAGATCTCTGGTGCGTTTCATCTCAGCAAGTTCGGCAGCGTTTTGGGTCGCCAGCTTGGCTTGTTCTAGTTCGGAGGCCAGCTTGTCGCGCTCCTTTTCGACTGCGGTCAGGGCTTCCGCAACGGCAAGCTTGCGGGCGCCTTCGCCCTTCTCCAGTTGGGCTTTCAATTCCTGGATTTCAGCGTCTTTGACTGCAGCAGCCTTCTGCGATTCGTTGGCAGCTTTTTCTTTAGCAAGTTCGACCGCGTTGAGCTTTTCCTTTTCGGCCAGTTCGAGGCGCTCATGCAACTGTTGCTCGAACTCACGGTCATGGACTTGCTTGAGGATATCCGCATAGCCCGCTTCGTCGACCTTGAATGCTTTGTTACAGTGTGGGCAAATGATATCTTTCATATTTAGGAGGCTGAAGCTGAAAAGCTAAAAAGCTGACGGAGTTCTGACGGTGATGGCGAAGCAAATGAGGAAAACTGAAAAGCTGACGGAGTTCTGACGGTGATGGCGAAGCAAATTTTGACGAAGCGCGTGAAATGAACATCGGATCTATATAGTTAGGAAACTAATTGAGTGACGTCTATGAGTAAATACGATTAGGGCATTTTTTTTGAACCGTTGCGTGAACCGACTAATCAGTTTTTGGCACATTTCGACGCCTGCGGCGTTCGGAGACGTTCTCGGAACTGAGATGTATGGCGTCGTACATTCCTTTAGAGGTTTTGGCAAACTGCAGGGAGGCGGAGGAGGGCGGTCATGCCCCGAGGGACGTAGGTTTCCTCTGTCATGGGTGGAACGTAATCCAATGAGGCTGATCGAATCAGTGGGCTGTATTCGTGATCGAAGAGGATCAGCGACAACGTGGCGGTGCCCGGTTCTTTGATCTGCTTTTCGATAAAGCCATTGAAGCCACCAATGGCTTCTTTTGTGCAATTTAGAATCTACTGCATGAACACCCCTTAGTAGTTGTCGCTGACCCCATCTCTTGCCCCTGCGAGCTACGCATGGCGCAGCCATTTTAGGAGTCACCATGACGACTACTTTGTCAGCTCAGCTTTCAAGCGTAGTTCGTTGTCTTGCAGACTGAGGCCGGCTTTGCCTTCGATCCAGTGGTTGAGTAGTGGGATAGGCTGGGCTTCGCCTCGGGGGGCTTGCGGGCTGCCGAAGGCGACCGATTCCATGCTGCCTATCTCGGTGTTCCATTGGTAGCCTTGACCTCCGGGACAGTGGATGCGCTCTTGGAAATACTTGGCGTGGACTTCGACCGGGTCTTGTTCGGGGAATCGTTCATGCCACTCGTTTAAAATCGGTAGAGCCGCCCAACTGGTGTATTGTTGTTCGCGCAACGGGTCGCCGTCCATAATCGCAAGGTAGTTCTGGAGTGTGCTCAGCTTCGCTTGGGCAAAGGCCTGATGCGGTTCTGGCGTCTCATTGCTATCTTTAGACTTAGGCTCTGCTAGATTGCGCGTGATTGCTCGCTTCAGAACATCTTCGTTTAGAGAAAGCAAAAAGGCATCGGGTAGGGCTGCGTAGTGCACATTAATTTCCATGTCGCCGGGTAGTCCGGCGCGGTCAGTGGTTCGGATCACGACGTAGGGGGTCTCCTCATGTTCTCGCGTTTCCCATAGCAGGAGTCCGGGCGCGGCTTGCTCGGAGAAGCTGCGTAGTGTGGTCAGAAAAAGGGCTAGCTTGAGCGGGCTTTTCGAGCTGACTCGTAGGCCGACCGGGAGTTCGGCTAGATTGTCTTCGATGTAATTTTCAGGGTCTTCGGATGCATTCATGGCGTCCCAGAACGGATCTGCATCGAGGTAAAAGGAGAGTGAACCGCCGACCCAAGCGAGTGGATTGGCCCCGATGCCTGGCAACATCGAGCTGCTTTGGTTGTTGGCCATCTGGAACATCTCACTGGAGCCATCGATTGCGTAGGACAGCATGAGGATCGACTCGGGGTGGGGCGTAGTCGCGACTTTATCGAGTGAGGCATCGCCTGCCATGCTTATCAACTCATTGTATTCGCTCCCGATTCTCAGAGGGATGACGGATAGGTCGAGCCCGAGGAAGGTATCGTCGATCGATAGGCTGAGTGCGATGGGATCGAAGCGCACCCAACCGTTTTCGTAACCGTTGCGCCAGCGCACGTAGCCGTCTCTTTCCGCTGGAGTGACGGTGTCCAGCTTCAACTCCGAGATGGGGGTGAGGAAATCGAGTGTGTTGAATATGTCGCTGTGGACTTTTGTTCGTCCGCTTTTGACCAGTTCCCCCACTAGATCTTTGTAGTTTTGTTCAATTTCTACGCCGTCGATGCGTTGTGCGGTGGCTTGACCAATTACGGCAGCCGCGCGGACGCGGCGCGAGGCACCGATACGAAATGCAGGACCTGCCCAACGGCGGATAGTGGCGTCGGATAGGAAGATGAAAGCGGTCGCTTTATCGCCGAGTGGGTAACGTTGCCGGAAGAATTTGAATTCTTCAGTAGAGCCGAGAGAGGGGGTTCTTCCTTCGGCAGTAGCTGTAATATTGTATGATTGATAGAGTGAATTCGATACCGCTACAAAGTTTTCGCCTGAGAATATGTGTGAACTGAAACTATCATCAAAATTCCCGTAGTCATACTTCACAGGACCTCCATTCATCGAATGTTCGGTCGACATATTGCCGCCATTTAACTTCGCCTGAGCTTGGATCATGATGTGCAGTGCTTTGAGCAGCGCATCAGGGGCATCTGTTTCAAAAATCACGCAAACATCCGAACCGGAGGGTAGGAAGGGGTCGCCTCCTGTGATGGCGACGCTTTTGACGGGTAGCTGTTCGGCCAGCATGTCGGGGATAAGAATCCCCATTTGCTTTTGATACTTTTTAGCTAGGCCTTCGTAGACCTTTCGATTGGATTGGGTTTGGAAGAAGCTGACGCCTTCCTGCTCTACGGTGCGAATGGTAGTGTTCAGGTCTTTGATCGATTTAAAAAAGGCCGCGTGTTGATCGTGTGGTATCACCATTGCCAAGGGGTCGATCGGCGTCGGTGTATCGGCAATGCGCCCCGACCAGTCAATGGGGCTGACGGTGACGCCTTTGATCGTGTCGATCTTTACGGGTCCTCCCTCTTTGGAAGTGCCGAGGATAAGCTCACGATCCAGTGCTAGATTTTCGGAGACGGCACGTTGCCCCGTAAACATGTTAAAGCTGCTGTCGAACTCGCCGAGGTTTCTCCAACGACGGGCCCGTTCGTCTGAGGTGTAGGCGTCGCCTGCTTGATAGCGGAACCAGTCGCCACCGGGGATGACGGACTGCGCGAGGCGTGTGTAATGCGATTTTCGAACGGCTTCGAATGCTTCTGCAGTGGTTTCTTCAGCTTGGCTCGGGTCGAATGTGAAGTCGTAGGCAACTTTCATCGGCGAGTCGAATTGGACGAGGGTAGCTTTGCCCGAAACTGTCTGATCGTCGGGGAGTTTGAGTGCGACTTGCAGCTGGCTTTGATTTTCGCTGCCCCACCATCGTAGGTTCTCTTCGTCTTCTTCGGGCAGTGCGATATATGCTTGGGCGTCTTCGCTCTCCAGTGAAATGTCAGGGAAGCGGACTGCTTGCTCGTGTGACCGAGCAAATCGAGTGACGGTTCTCTCCAGTTCGTTGATGTTCGTCTCCGTGAAGCCAATCTCGCTGAGCGGAACGATGTAATATTTTGCCGCCTGCAGTAATGGTAATTGCCCGATGAAGACGATGAGCAGGCAAACGAACGTGCGGAGTATGCGTTTCATGGATGGAGTGAAACTTTGTAAATGGCCAATGGCAAAGATGAAATGTAGCTGTATGTGTGTGCCCTTTGGGATAAGAGTTGCACCCTGCGGGCTGTGGTTTGCTAATTTACGAAAATTCACGTCAATTAACGGTTCCCTTTCTTCTCTAAACAAATTTAATCTGTGGTCATGTTTACAGGAATCGTCGAAGAAACAGGCAAGGTCATCTCTTTTGAAGAGCAGGCGAGCGCATGGCGCCTCGTGCTCGAAGCGCATACGGTGACTCAGGATTTGCAACTGGGCGACAGTGTGGCGGTCAATGGCTGCTGCCTCACGGCGGTGGCGATCGGCGAGAACCGGATCGAGTTCGATCTGCTCGAAGAGAGCAAGCGGCTCACTTCCATTGGTGGCGTCGGCGCGGGTGGCAAAGTCAACTTGGAGCGGGCGCTCCTGCCCTCAACGCGCATGGGCGGGCATTTCGTTTCCGGCCATGTGGATGGCACGGGGGTGATTGAAGCCATCGAGCCGCGCGGTAAGGATTTCTTTTTTCGGATCAAGTGCGAAGCGGACAAGCTCCGCTACATCGTGTATAAGGGCAGCATCACGGTGGATGGCATCTCGCTGACCGTGGCCGAGGTGGACGAAACAGGATTCGCGATTTGGCTGATCCCCCACACGATGGAAGTGACCAATCTGCATACTAAGAAGGTCGGTGACCTCGTGAATCTGGAATACGATTTGATCGCGAAATACGTGGAGAAGCTTTTTGCAAAGTGAGGTGTGGGATACGGGATGCGGCAGGTAGTGGGAGACGCGCTGCTTCTGATCTCGCTCTGCTTTCAAAGTTACGCAGGACGCGGTCGGGAGTGTCGTGTTTGGTAGCGACGCGATGCCAATCGCGTCTTCCGGGGAGTCGGCGGGGAGACGCCGCTGGCGCATCGCTACAGTGGTGTAGCGGAACGAGGAACTCGTTTCGACCGCGTCGTGAAGGGTTGGGCGGTTGCATTCCCCGAAACAAGTTTCGAGGCTACCGGAGGGCGGGGAGACGCCGCTGGCGCGGCATCGCTACAGTGGTGTAGCGGAACGAGGAACTCGTTTCGACCGCGTCGTAAAGGGTTGGGCGGTTGCATTCCCCGAAACAAGTTTCGAGGCTACCGGAGGGCGGGGAGACGCCGCTGGCGCGGCATCGCTACAGTGGTGTAGCGGAACGAGGAACTCGTTTCGACCGCGTCGTGAAGGGTTGGGCGGTTGCATTCCCCGAAACAAGTTTCGAGGCTACCGGAGGGCGGGGAGACGCCGCTAGCGCGGCATCGCTACAGTGGTGTAGCGGAACGAGGAACTCGTTTCGACCGCTGCCAGAATTCGTCGCCCCCGCTACGAGGCTGGCGGTTCACTAACGCAAGGCAGCTTTGTTCCGTAAATTGCTCCGGCTAGAGCGCAGAGTGCAAAGATGCCCAGTGAGAGCTGGACTGAGAGTAGGGAGAGGAGCCCTGTCAATAAGCCTACTCCGATCAGAATGAAGCCGATCAAAGTGTTGCCGACTGCAACATAGTCTGTGCGGGTGTTGCCCTCAGCCATATCGACGACGTAGGTTTGGCGTCCGATGCGCACGCCGGCGTGAGCGCTGCCCAAGAGGAAGAGGATGAGAGGAAAGACGATATAGCTGAACTCGGTATGCTCGAAAAAGGAAACGTAGGCGATGATTGTCGAAAGCAGCAAACTGACCGCGAGCATGGCGGATCGCAGGACGTTTCGACTGGAGTGATCGGCCCACCTTCCCCAGACGGGCGCAGCGAGCATCGTGGCTAAACCTTCCGCAATGATGAAGACGCCGAGCCAGTAGGCGGCACCGCCGAGCCGGTCGTGCGCGAGCGAGATAATATAGGGTGTCGAAAGTCCGGATCCGACGGCGAGGGCGCGGACGATGAGGAAGTTTCTAAATGAGATATCTTCTTTCAGCAGCCTGAATTGGCCGCTGAGACCTGCCAGCAAATTGCTATTTTCTACGGGGTCGCTCTTTGGCTCGATAACGCGTGTGTTGACCAATGCCGATGCCCACCAAAGAGCCGCCGCAACGCCGAGGTAGGCGGCATATTGTGTCGTTGAGCCCTCGCCACTATCCGAGGTGAATAGGAAGCTGGCGGAGGCAATCGTTATGATACCGCTGGCGGAGGCTGCCCAGCCAGTGAGTTGACCGCGTTTACTTTTCGGGATGGTTTTGCCCAATATATCTTTGGACGACACGGAGCTGATACCACGTGCCAGGCTGAAGACGGCGATAAGCCCGACGATGGCGAAGCCGGCGGCGGAACCTTCCAGTGTGAGCGCCACGACGGCGCAACCTGCGATGGCCGCGCCTTCAATCAGCGATCCGAGCGACCACGCCCACTTACGCACGGTGAAGCGCTTGAGGTAGTTACTCAGCAGGATCTGTGGGATCAGTGAGCCAGACTCTCGCAGCGGGACGATGAGTCCGATAAAGATGGGGGGTGCGCCTAAGCTTTGTAGTAGCCAGGCCAGCGTTGTCTTCGGGCTGGACAGGCGGTCGCCGATTTTAGTCCCGGTGCGAGCAACCAGTAATCTGAAGAAATTGCCGGGCGCGTTTTTCTCTGCGAAGTTCTTCGGATGTTCGGTCGCCTCCGCATCCGTAATGATACTGTATAGCTTACGGTAGAGTGATTCCATGGACTACTGTTAAACTCTAGTTCTCATGTGAGGCAATTACTTCTACGCGGTTAGAACGTTTCTTAATAGTGTTCGCACTTATTTCAGAAAACCGCTCTACCCGATTCATGGCTTTTCGAAGACGCGAGCGCCAGGACGATATTTAATGTAGGCAAACATCCATTGAATGAGGACGGCGAGCCGATTCCGAAACCCGATTAGAAAAACCAGGTGCACGGCGAGCCAGAGGAACCATGCAGGGAAGCCGGAAAATTTGAGTTTGCCGATTTCGGCGACGGCGGCGGATCGACCGATTGTGGCCATCATACCTTTGTTTAAATAGGTGAACGCCGGGCGAGTGTCCGATTGGCCATCCAGTTCTTTGCGGAGGATTTTGGCAATGTGCTTGCCCATCTGCATGGCCGCTGGGGAGACGCCAGGCACGCGCACGCCATTAGGGTCAGTCAAATCGACGATGTCGCCGATAGCGAAAACCTCGGGGTGCCCGGGAATGGAGCAGTCCGCTGCGACGGACACTTGCCCTTTGCGGTTGTGCTCGACGGGGAGGTCTTTGACCAAAGGGTTGGCCTCAACGCCTGCGGTCCAGATGATGGATTCGGCCTCAATGGTTTCGCCGCCGAAGGTGATGCGCCCCTCGGAAATGTCCTCGACGGGTTTTCCTAGGTGTAGCTCGACGCCCATCCGCTCTAGGCTCGCTTGTGCTTTTGCTGAGGAAGACTCGGAATACATGGTCAACACGCGGTCGACTGCCTCGACGAGTACGATGCGCGATTGCTCGGGTTGGATCGAGCGGAAGTCCTTTTTAAAGACACGTTTGGTGAGTTCGCTCAAAGCACCCGCCATCTCGACGCCAGTCGGCCCCGCGCCGACCACGACGACCGTCATTAGGCGCTTGCGCTCGGTCTCGTCTTGAATCGCTTCGGCTCGTTCGAAGGCGTGCAAGACCCGCTGTCGAATGCGGCGTGCTTCGCCCAGCGATTTGAGGCCGATGGTGTGCTTCGCCCATTCGTTGTTGCCGAAGTAGCTGTTGATCATGCCTAGGCCGACCACGAGGTAATCGTAGTGCAATGTCTGCTGAGTGAGGCGCACCGTTTTGTTTTTGACGTCGATGGCCTCTGCGTTGTCCATCAGTACTTGTACATCCTCGCGCTTGGCGAAGATGGTGCGAATCGGTTCCGCAATTTCCGGCATGGCGAGTCCGGCTGTGGCGACTTGATAGAGCAGAGGCTGAAAGAGGTGATGGTTCTGGCGATCAATGATGGTGATCCGCGCATTGGGGTGTTGCAGCTTTTGCACGAAGGTCAGTCCGCCAAAGCCAGCGCCCAGAACGACGATGTGTTTTTTGTCTTCCATAACTTAGCCTACAGAAGGCGGGGAAGACTTCAAGTGGATGCACTATCTTCTTGTGGTCGCAGATGTGATTGAAACAGTTGTCGTGGCTTAGTCGTGGCGTGCTCGCTTGCGAGCGCCCGAGCGCCCGAGTCTTGCAAATGGCTGACTCTAACGGAAAGCGGGCACACCACAAATGGGTTCACTTTTACATTCAACACGACACTCTGCGTGTCCTGCCTGCGACAGGCCAGTCGACGCTGATTTTTTACACTTGGGGCAGCCTGTGCCCAGTATTTGTATTTTCATAGTTTACTCTCCTCGGCGAACAACTTTTTCCTTAACCAGAAAGCCACGTTGACCAATGCAATCATGACGGGCACTTCAACCAGCGGTCCGATCACGGCTGCGAATGCGATGCCCGAGCCGATCCCAAACACGGCGACGGCCACTGCGATCGCCAACTCAAAGTTGTTACTGGCCGCAGTGAAGCTCAGTGTGACGCTCTGCTTGTAGTCTGCGCCCACAAGCTTGCCCATGATGAAACTGATGAAAAACATGATGACGAAGTAAATCGTGAGTGGCACCGCAATGCGCAGAACATCGAAAGGAAGCTCTACAATCTTTTCCCCCTTGAAGCTGAACATCAAAACGATTGTCAGGAGTAAAGCAATGAGCGTAACCGGACTAATTTTTGGAATAAAAACACTTTCATACCAATCGCGCCCTTTGAGTTTTACGCCGATGAAGCGAGTCAGCATGCCTGCAAGAAACGGAATGCCGAGGTATATAAATACGCTCTTGGCGACTTCCGCCATGGTGATTTCCACCACGCTGCCCTCCAAGCCGAAAACACCCGGTAGCCATGTGATAAAGAACCACGCGTAGATGCTGAAAAATATGATTTGAAAGACACTATTGAATGCGACCAATCCAGCTGCATATTCATTGTCACCTTCGGCGAGTTCGTTCCAAACGATCACCATTGCGATACAACGAGCTAAACCAATGAGGATGACCCCCGTCATATATTCCGGATAATCTTGAAGGAAGATGATAGCCAGTGCGAACATCAGGAATGGGCCGATGAGCCAGTTCTGGACAAGTGAAAGCCCCAGCACCTTTAGGTTTCGAAACACCCGGGGTATTTCCTCGTAGCGAACTTTAGCCAGCGGCGGATACATCATGAGGATGAGTCCGATCGCGATCGGGATATTAGTGGTGCCGACTTGAAAGTGGTTCAAGAAACCTTCTGCATTTTCCCATAATGTACCGATGGTCACTCCGATCGCCATCGCCAGGAAAATCCAAAGCGTTAAGAAACGGTCGAGGAAACGGAGTTTCTTTCGGTCGGTGGTGCAGCAGGTTGGATCGATGTTGGTAGCTTTCATCTCTTGCTAAAGTAGCTGGTCCTTGGGTTTTAACTGCTATTCAGAATCTGCGATCGCTTCGCGGTAGCCCGCAGCGTAGGCTTCGAAGACGAGTTTAATTTCGTCACGAATGCGGCGGAAGGCGTCGAGCTCGCTCTCGCCTTCGCGTTGTGCATGAGGCGGGTCTTCAAAGCCCCAGTGGTAGCGGTTGACCGCGCCCGGGAAAGTGGGGCAGGCTTGGTCGGCGTTGCCGCAGACCGTGATCACCGTGGTGATGCCCTGGTCCAGATACATATCCAAGTGATCGGAGGTGTGATGGCTGGCGTCGATGCCGATTTCTTTGAGCGCTTCGAGGGCGAGCGGGTGCACTGCCCCCTTCGGCTTCGAGCCAGCACTGAAGACCTCGAAGAGGTCGCCAGCGGCCGCGCGCAAGATGCCTTCGGCCATATGGCTACGGCAAGAATTACCAGTGCAAAGGATAAGGACTTTGGGTTTTTTCATGATGTGCGGTGGTTTCGTTAGGAAAGTGTAGCGGAAGCGGGAACCGCTTTCGGGTTGTGGCATCGACTTGCCTGATCGGGTCGAAACGGCTTCGCCGATCCGCTACAAGATAAGTCGAAACGGCTTCGCCGATCCGCTACAAGATAAGTCGAAACGGCTTCGCCGATCCGCTACAAGATAAGTCGAAACGGCTTCGCCGATCCGCTACAAGATAAGAGATGGAATCCCTGATCTGTGATCACATTAACTGCGCCAGCAGGTTGAGTAAGTATCCTGTGAAGATAATCGCGAGCGTGGTGATGCCAAAATAGATGCCGATGAGTTTCAGCTGCATGGTGCGGCGGAGCATGATGGCTTCGGGGAGGCTGAGCGCAGCCATGGCCATCATAAAGGCGAGGGCGGTGCCGAGGGGAATGCCTTTTTGAAAGAGCACGACCGCGATGGGCACGATGGCGGCGCAACTGCCATACATCGGCACACCGAGCACGGTGGCGATGGGCACCGAGAAGATGCCCGTTGCTTCCATTAGGGAGTGGATCGTCTCTTGCGGTACGTAGTTGTGAATCAAGGCACCGATGGCGACGCCAATAATTACCCAGAGCCAAATCTGTTTGATCACCGTAATGGCTTCGTTCCAGCCATAGCGTATCCGCGAGGTGAATGTATGGGTGACGATTGCGCTCTCGGCATTGGCAGAGGCCATGATATCGGCTTCGAGGTGTTTCTCTAGTTTGAGGCGTCCCAGGATGCCGCCTGCGAGGGTGCCGATCAACAAGCCGCTGGATATATAGGCGACGGTGATGGGGATGCCGAACTCGCCGACCATTAGAATTACGAGATACTCGTTGATAATGGGGGAGGTAATGAGAAAGGAAAAAGTTACCCCCAGTGGCACGCCTGCTTTCAATAGGCTAATGAAGATCGGAATGGAAGAGCAGGAGCAGAACGGAGTGACCGCGCCGAAGAGGGCGGCCACAAAATTACCCCATAAGCCGCCGCGACTCATCCAGCGCTTGAGGCGATCTTCTGGCAGCCAGGTGCGTATGACGCCGATAGCAAAGACCATTACCGCCAAGAGCAGAAAAATCTTAACCGTGTCGTAGAGGAAGAAATGTAGCGCGCCGGCAAAGCGAGACTCTGGATTGAGTCCAAAGCCGCCGTAAACGAGGTGGTCTATGAGTGAAGAGAGCATGAGTTATTAGGTGTAGGGGCGCGACTTGTCACGCCCGCGTCAGATGGGCCCTGAGAGGCTGCGGGCGTGACAAGTTGCGCCCCTACACCTAGCTGTTTTACCCGTTTAGCAGCACTTGCCGCCTTTGCCTTTCTTGTCGCCGTCGCAGCATGGCTTCTTGGCGGCCACGTCGGCCTTGGCTTTCATCGAGTTGTCCACTTTGTTGAGAATACGGGTGAAGAAGCCCGGCTTCTCTGTGGAAGCTTGTTGTTGTTTATTTCCTGTAGTTTCTGTTTTCATAATAGTTCTTTTAACAGCAGCCAATTCGCTCGCAGACGCTTTCGGGGCAGTCGACGTCGGCTTTAGTGATACGGAGGATCAGTTTTCCTCTGTTAATGAGATCGCGCTGTAGCTGGTTGCACTCAGAGCAATCCGCATCGCGTAGGTATGCCAAGTTTGCACGGATTAGGCCATTGAGTGGTTCGACCAGCGAGTAGATCATCCATGTGCCTTCGCGGTGGGATTCGATCATTCCGAGTTGTTTCATCGCCGCCAGTTGTTTGGACATCTTGACCTGCGGCACATCAAGCAACTCTTGCAGATGACAGACGCACAGCGAGCCTGTCTGCAATAGGTTGAGGATGCGTAACCGCTGGGAGTCGGCGATGCACTTGTAGATTTCACTGGCTTCCATTTCTTATATATTCTACTTGTAGTATATACTGTCAATGGAATATACTAATTATTCACAATTTCGTTTTATGCTGGCAGCTTTTTGAACGCCTGTGATTTATTACTGTCTGTCCTACCAAAGCCTTTATTTATTTTCTAATGAGCATCTCTTTCGTTTTCGACTCACTCTTTATTCAAGCGGCCTCCGGGCCGAATGTTTTCACTTATTTCGCCCAGTCGAATTTCGCCGGCAAGGTCGTCATTATGATTCTCGGGCTGTTTAGTATTGTCGCGTGGACGGTGATGCTGGGTAAATACCTCGATCTCTCGAAACTCCGTTCTCAGAACCAGCGCTACGAGCGTTTGCTGACGAAGGAGTCGCGTCTCATCGCGCTCGATCCGGAGCGCCCTGGCAAAGGCGCGGGACCGTATTACAATATCGTGCGCGAAGCATTGGAAGCCTTCCACCGCTATGGTGGCGAACTAGGCAATGCCGATCAACACCGTGCGACCCTCCGGATGGGGCATGTGGAAAACGCGCTTCAACGAAGTGTTGCCGAGCAAATTATCCGCTACGAAGCGAAGATGGTGGTACTCGGCTCGATTGTCACGGGCGCACCCTTTCTCGGCCTGCTCGGCACGGTCTGGGGCGTGATGGATGCCTTTGGCGGCATGGCGGGCGCGGGTTCGGCTAGCTTGCAAAGTCTCGCTCCGGGTGTTTCCGGTGCGCTGCTCACCACCGTGGCCGGTCTTGTCGTGGCGATTCCGTCGGTCTTTGGTTACAACTATTTACTTCAGAATACCAAGATTGCCGTGGTTGAGTTGGAGAACTTCGCCAGCACCGCTGCCGACCGCATCGAACTCGAAGCCCAAGCCGCCACGAATTCTTAGTGATTCGATGGCTCCTTTGTTTTGCTTCCTAATTCCTAATTCCTAATTTCTAATTCTCCCCGTGGCTCGTAAATTCCATCGCAAAGACCGGCTCTCCGCCCTAACCGAGATCAACGTCACTCCGTTGATCGATCTCGCGTTTGCGCTGCTCATCATCTTCATGATCACCACGCCGCTACTGGAGCAGACGGTCGAGCTCAACTTGCCCGTCGAAACGGTCAAAATGCAAGCGGAAGACCGCGAGGACTTTCAGTCGGTTTCGATCGACCGCGCCGGCCTTTACTATTGGGGCGACCAGCAAGTCTCCGAGCAACAGTTGGGCGATTTGCTCGATACCATGGCGATGGCCCCCGCTCCGGCCGTGCTAAGCATTCGCGCCGATGCCCAGTTGCCTTATCAAAACGTCATCACCGTGGTGGATATGATTAAACAGCGTAAGCTCTCCAAAATCAGCCTCGATACAAAGGTTGAATAAAAACTGTAGCGACGAGCTTCCAGCTTGTCCCCACTTTATCGAAATGAAACTTCCCAAAGACCAACCCTTCTGGACCTCGGTGATTCTCCACCTTGTTGTTTTGCTGGGCTTGTTTTTGGCGACGATTGTTCAAGCCTTTAAGCCAAAGGAGAAGCCGCATGTATTCGAATTGGTGGATCCGCCCAGTGAGGTGAGCCAAGCGCAAAATTACGAGCTTTTGCCACCGCAGCCGATGGATATGCCAGAGGTGGAACTGCCGCCTGTGCCACAAGTGGAGATCCCCAAGCCGCCGACGCCGACGCCCACGCCTCGTCCGGTCGAGACGCCCAAACCGAAACCTAAACCGAAACCTAAACCGAAACCGCCAGAGCCTCAGATCGTCGATTTCCGAGATTTCACCAAAGAGCACCCAAAGGAGACCCCGAAGCCGCGCCCGACACCAACGCGTCAAAATATAACGGTGCCGCAGATCGATGTGCCTATACTGATCGTTCCGCGCAACCCCACGCCAAATCAATCGAGCCAGCAGCTTTCATCCCAGCAGCTATCGGCACTGGCTGACTACAGTTCACGCCTGCGCTCGCGGATTGATGCGGCTTGGGCCAAGCCCGCACAGCTCGCGGGTGTTCGACTAGTTGCGGAAGTCGTCTTTGATGTGTCCGCCTCTGGGCGTATTTCTAATGCCCGCTTAAGCCCAGGCTCGGGCAACGCTGCCTTCGATCAGTCAGTGCTAGCCGCCTTTCGTAAGGCCATCTCCGCCGGCCCCACACCTACCGGGCAAGCGCATCAGTTTAGCCTGCCGTTCCGGATGCGGGACTAAAATAAAAGCGACAATCCTGTCGCTTTTCTGGCCTACCATTAACCTAGATGCTGTAGTTGATTGCCTGCGATGCAATGAAACGGAGATTGCTATCATCGTAGGGGCGTCAAGTGAAGTCCCTGTGATTAACATATAACAACTTGACGTCAAGGAATAGTAGGGCAGTGTGATTGGCATGCCAAAGATTTACCAAAACTCGGGTTCCCACCTTTTTCTCCTTTTTTGGCAAGCGTCGCATGCGGCCATGCACTACGATCAGAAGAGCATCGCCCGCCAGGGCTTTGCCTCGCTTTCGGACTTTGCGGTGCTCGAAGTATTGCTTCATAAAGGGGCGCTGCCAGTCAACACGATCGGCGAGAAGGTCCTCCTCACCAGCGGTTCTATTACCACCGCAGTGCAGCGCTTAGAAAAGAAAGGTCTCGTTCGCCGGGAGCGCAGTGAAGGGGATGCGCGGGTTGTGCTCGTTTACCTCACAGATGAGGGTCGGTCTTTGATTGAGAAAGCCTTCCGTGCCCATGCAGATAGCCTCGACGAACTGTTTGCTGAATTTACCGATCAAGAGCGCGCCCAGTTTGCGGGCCTAATGCGCAAGCTCGGCCAGCGCGGCGCAGCTTTAAGCAATTAAATTTTTTAATCCTGTATCTTGACGTCAATATAAAAACTGAACATAATAGGAAACTATTGATCTACATAGCGTTGCGATGACAAATTAAGCCCTCTTTGGTTTTAATTATGAGCAAGAGTCCCGTTATGCCGATCACCAAATTCATCGGCGGCGTCGATAACCAATGGGATTCGCTCTCGCTGACCGGATTCGAGTCGCTCGATCTCATTCAGACGGGTGCGAATGCGGCTAAGGTTCTGCTATTTGACCCTGTGCTGACTCTAACGGGGCGTCCGGCGAGCGGACACGCCACGGCTGCTGCTCCCAGTATCCTAATCAGCCAACGGATCCAGCCCCAGTTTCTTTCGCATCGGCGCATCGGCTGCGTTATGCTCCGACCAGTAGTTGCTGTTCATTATTCGATGGGTGAGTGTGGCCTTCGTGGTGCCGGAGGGCTCTATCTCTTTCCATTGTCGGATGATGTGTGGAAACTCTGTATCGAAGGTGATCTCCAGCGCACGTGGCAACGAGGCGTATTTGACTGAATAGGTGCTTTGCTTGCCGTGGACCTCTAGCATTGCCGATGCCTTGTCCGCTTGTATCGGCTGATGGGCAAAGCGCGTATAAACGGCGCCGGGTACCAGTTCAATTTCGCCCAGTGGTAATTTCGATGGATCGAGGCGCAGCTGGATCCAGAGCTCGTCCTCCAAGTAAACATCGCTGAGCTCGAAATCGCGGTCGCCTTCCTGTTGGAAATAGGACCGCAACTCGCCACGCCAGCCCGTATCTGTCCGATTCAGCTGTAGGAAAGCCTGCCCGCACCAATCTTGCACGCTGGTGTTTGTCTTTAGAGCATGCGGAAATTTCGCTAGGTTGATGGGCTGGAAGGTGCTCGTCATCGTGCGGTAGCTGTAAATGCCAGTGTTGAAAGTGCGCAGGGCATTGAGTTTGAGCACATCGGTCGAAGGGCTGCCGCCAGATTCGTTTTTGACCTGCGTGTCGGTCAAAAAGGGCTCCGTCACGAAGATGAACTCGGCATGTCCTGGGTGCGCTTCGCCGTAACGCATTTGAGTCAGCTCGTAGCGATTGATCTCCGCGCCGCTAAACCAGAAGTCGCGCACGGGATCGGCGTGGAGGGATAGGGCGAAGCTTAGTAGAAATAATGAGAGTAATCGCATATAACCTAGTTAAAGTATGGATCGCTGATTTGCAAACGTAGTCTCTTCGCGCAAAACCTTACTCTGCTTTGTGCCAGTCGACCTCGCAAATTAACGGGCGGTGGTCGGAGGCGATTCTTGCTAGATCGGAGTCGTCTGTTTTGAAACGACAATCGCGAAACCTCCCGCGCAGCGCGATGCGATCAAGCGCGAAGAGTGCTGGCTGACGGGGAAGGATCTCAGCCTGGAGAGGGTGTCGAACTGTGCTCTGAATTTTCGGAAATGAGAACGTAAGGGGAGCCACTCGTCGAGGCCGCCTTTGGTTAAGTCGCAAGCTCGGACACGAAAGAGCTGCGTCGATTATAACGGCTCATGGCGAGGCACCACCACGGTGGCAACAAAGACTGAGGGGCTGTCCAGATTTCTTGATGCAGGTGGCTTAATACAGTTGGGTCGTTCAGTATCCGATTCTTCTCGGCAGCGCTCAACGTGTACGCGCCCTCGGCCATCAGGCGCCGGCCTAAGTTACGTAGTCTCTCCGAAGTTTCGACTGGTTGTTTCTTGCGGCTAGGTAAGAAGTGCAGATGTAATGCGAGGATGTATGGATCTAAAATCGTTTGTAAGAGCGCAAAGTCATCGCGCAGGGCTTGGATTGGGATCGGCACTTTAGGCTGGCCGGCTTGCGTCACCGAGAGCTTCTGACAAATGTCTGAAGGGGCGGTTTCTTCAGGCACTGCGAGTAAGTGCTTCGCTCGCAGCCACAGCGCGAAAGTATCGTGACTACTCGTCACCGACAAAGGGATCGAGAGCAGCCAGCCAAAGAGGACAGGGCTCATCCAATAAAAAAAAGTAGGGTTGATTGTCCATGCCAGAATTGCCCAGAGGATACCGACCAAGGTCTGCCCGTAATGAACGGCGAAAGCTGTCGTCCAAGTCGTGTAGCTCAAGCCTCGGTTTTGAGCATTCCAAGTGACACGCTGCCCCGTCAAGGTGGATACCACAAAAGCACGGTTAGACCATGTATTGGTAGGCTGTCAGGAGAGATCGGTAAGACGTTGGGGCGCGCCAGGAGCGTGAGTCCGCTACTTTCCCAACTATAGGCAATCAGTGTGCTGACTCCGAGAAAGAGTAGCCAGAGCGGTGCAGCCAGATAAGCGTAGATACCGTTGAGCATGTGGACGCGACTAAAAAATGGAATGCGTCCGAAGAATGCGATCCACGCGTGCTGGAGGTTTCCTTGGCACCAGCGGCGGTCGCGTTGCGCAAAGTCGAGTAGTGTTTGTGGTAGCTCCTCGTAGCTTTCCTCCTCTTCGACCCAGCGATTTGGATCGGTCGAATCACTCAATACGAAGAAGGTGAAGTGCTCGATCATTCCGGCTTCTTCTAGCGCTTCATACATGACTTCGATGCCGCTAAAAAAACGGGCAGGATCTTCGTTGTAAATCGGGAAGAGTAAAGCTACTGGCGCGGTCTTCACAAGTGAAGCCCCTGCAATCAAACCCTCTTATCTAATATCGGTTATACGGTCGGGTTTATCACCTACATGATCGCCCTGGGCGGCATGACCCACGTAGTGGCGGGCGCGACGGAGCGTTTCGAAGAGACCGCCGCACGTTTCCGTTAAATAACCCACTGTGAAATTTGCACTATAGTCGGTTCAGACGCATTGCAAATCGCAGGAGGAGAGATGCACTTTAGGTTGCTTGTATTTATTTTTAATGAATTTTAAGTATTTGTGAATGAGTGGTTTGTGGAAGTTCTGCGAGGAGCTTCGCCGGAATTGGCATGGAACAGGCAATAGCCCTAGCTCTCTACTCAACTGAAAATAATAAAATAGAAAAGGTAACAACTATGAGCACTAAAGGAACACTCAAAAGAGAACTCGAACGATTAGTCATACATGCGAACGACTCGGTCAAAGGCTACGAAAAAGCCGCCGAACATGTCCAAAACGAAGATGCTAGCTTGGCGCTTTGTTTCCGGGAAATTGAAAGTAACCGCCGGGCACGCACCGATGCACTCAACTCTCGCCTCAAATGTATCGGCGAAGACGAAAAAGAGCGCGGCTCTCTCGAAGGCAGTGCGCATCGCGCACTGATTAGCGTGAAAGATATGTTCACTTCCAGCGAAAACACTGAGGCCGTGATCGATGAAGCGATCCGCGGCGAGGAAAAGCTGCTCGACTACATCAACGATACCTTCGACGACCTCGATGCGATGGACGGCGAAACCGTCTGTGCGATCAACGATCTCAAGGCATGCGTCCAGAAGGCGACCGACCTGTTGCAGACGAAGGCTGCTGCCGCCTAAACAAGTCTTTTTTTTGCTGAAATAAAAACAACCATTAGCTCAGGAAATATTATGCCACAAAAAACTACCACAGACAAAGCACACGATCTGCAAACCCCCAGATCGTAAGTTGTGGCGTGTCCGCTTGCGGACGCCCGTGCTGCATGAACTATGGGGAGTGTTGGGCTTAGATTGACGAAGGTGCCCGGCAAGTGTGGGCTTAGATTGACGGAGGCGCTCGCAAGCGAGCACACCACGGAGGATGACTAAGTTGGTCGAAAGCGGAGACCTTTTCTGGCTTGCTCGACCTTTATCGAGACTTGATCGCCCTGCGACGTAATCAGTCGGGGGTGTCCGCTGGGTTGCTAGGTGCGCGGACTGAAGTGGTGTTTATTAATCACCAGCAAAAACTACTCGGCTACCGTCGCTGGCTCGAAGGCGGCGCGGGTGATGATGTCATCGTGCTTTTGAACTTCTCAAATCAAGCCCACGAAGGCATCGATCTGGCGGTGCCGGAGGCGGGACAGTGGCACCTACGGCTCGATTCCGACAGCCAGCAATACGATGCGTCGTTTGCCGACCAGTCGAGTGACCCAGTCAAAGAAGTAGTCGAGAAAGGAGGCCTTGGGCGATTGCTCGAAGGGGTTCGGGTGTCGCCTTATGGCTTTGTTATTTATTCTCAAGACGTATCCGAAGGTTGAGGTCTGAGTTTTGAAGATCGACCAACTTATCATTACCGATGAAGCGTTCTGATAAGTAGCAATCTCCTGCTGCCACTACATGAATGCACTCGATAAACTCTTTGACATTTTCTTTATACACATAGCCCATCGCGCCGGCGTCGAACGCGCTCTGTACGTAAGATTCGTCTGCGTGACCAGAGAAAACAATGCATCGAATCTGCGGCCATTTTTCGCGGATCTGCCGGATCACGCTGAGCCCATTTTGATCGGGCATATCTAGGTCGATTGAAATGATGTCGGGCGGGTCATTTTCGACGGCAGCGAGCGTCTCTGCGGCGGTATTGAAATGGCCAGAACAAGTCATTCCGTCCGTAGCTGTGGTTATTCGGTTGAGGGCGTCACAGAGACATCTGTGGTCTTCCATGATCATGACGCGGACATCGTCCACTTTATGCGCAATGCTTGGCTTTTCTTGCATGTTAATTGATTGGGGTAAAAGTATGGGGTTGAAAAATTAGCTACAGCAGAATCAGTTCCAATTTACCCATGGTTAACACGGGGTCGAGTTAAACCCATAAGTCGTTGCAATCTGCAACAGGCGTAGTGCAAAAAGCACGGTTTTAGAGGAGTTTAGCGCGTGATTCATTAAAGCCAGAAGTGTGGCCGCACAAAAATGAGGCTTGATTTCTTTCATACGATCTCGAAAATCAATCACATCTAGAAATGCAACGGGCGCAGTTCTTTTCCTGTGCCTAATTTTAGACGAACGAAAACTATGGCACGGATGTCAGTCGAGGAGCGCAATAGCCCGGGCGATCTCTACGAAGCACAAGCTCAGCGGCTGCTGGCCGAACACCTCGTGGTGGCGGGCGTCTTTGTCGATGCCAAGTTTAACCTGCTCTTCTCACGCGGAGAGGTGCACCGCTACCTCGACATGGCTGAGGGGTTGCCCACCGTCGATCTACTCAGCCTCGCCCCGCAACCCCTGAAAGCGCGATTGCGGAAGAACCTGCGAGAGGTCTTCGCTAAAGGCGGCAGCCTCTGTGCGCGCAATATCGCCCTGAGTGATAACGGGCAAAAACGGCACGTCCGCGTGACGGTGACTCGAGTCGATTTAAAGCAACGCCCCGAGCCTTGCGCCTTTGTCGTCTTTGAAGATGAGCCGCCGAGTTTGGCACCGGTTGCAGAGACGGAAGACATGCAGAATCTGCTACTCAGTGCCGACATCGCCACACTGTTTTTAGATGAGGATTGCTGTGTGCAACGCTTCACTCCGAAGAGCGAGCAGTTGAGCTTTGATCGAGGGGATTTGTCCATTATGGCACAGGCCGACCGCTCTGCGCTCAACCGGATTGTGACCAATGTGATCGACAACGCGGTCAAGTTTACCAAGCGCGACAAGCTCGACTCGGCTGTCGGTGGCTGCGGCTTAGGGATGGCGATTACGAAAAATCTCGTCGATTCGATGAAAGGCAAATTGTGGTGAAAAGTGAAGAAGGCCAAGGCACTGAGCTGCGCATCTTCCTACCGCTCTCGGATGAGGTCGAGATAGTTAGTGAACCCGTAATAACTGACGATCAAAAATCGGCCAAGCGACCAGCCGCATCCGATCGTCCGGGTATCCTTGTCTGTGATGACTACGAACACACCAGACGCATCGTCCAACTAACGATGAAGGGCTACTCCGTGGATCTGGCGGCCAGTGAAAAAGAGCTGTTCGAGCAGCTGGATGGGCAGGATTTCATTTTGCTAGATATTAATTTAAACGGGCGCAACGTGGGCGAAGCCCTACTAGGACGCCTGCGCGAAGACCCACGCGCAAAAAACTCCCGCATCATTGCCTTCACCGCGCATGCATTGCCTGGACAGGGCGATGCGTATAAACAGCAAGGTTTTGACGGTTATCTCTCAAAGCCGTTTACCCGCGAGTCTTTGGTCAACGTGGTAGAAGGTATGTGTTGAGCGTTCGAGCGTAGCGCCTGCTGGATGCGCGGCTGACTCTGACGGGGGCGTCCGCGAGCGGACACGCCACGTTTGGGCGTTTGAAAAGCGTGGCGTGCTCGTGAAATGCCCTTCGGGTGCTTGCGAGCGCCTGCTGTGTTGTTGGCTGACTCTGACGGGGGCGTCCGCGAGCGGACACGCCACGTTCGGGTGTTTGAAGAGCGTGGCGTGCTCGTGAAATGCCCTTCGGGTGCTTGCGAGCGCCTGCTGTGTTGTTGGCTGACTCTGATGGGGGCGTCCGGCGAGCGGACACGCCACGTTCGGGCGTTTGAAGAGCGTGGCGTGCTCGTGAAATGCCCTTCGGGTGCTTGCGAGCGCCTGCTGTGTTGTCGGCTGACTCCGACGGGGGCGTCCGCGAGCGGACACGCCACGTTTGGGCGTTTGAAAAGCGTGGCGTGCTCGTGAAATGCCCTTCGGGTGCTTGCGAGCGCCTGCTGTGTTGTTGGCTGACTCTGATGGGGGAAAGAAGAATGTAATTTCTACAACCGCTTCGCTAGAGGGGGGAGTTTTGGGAGAAAAAAATGCTGCTGTAAGGTCTTCCTCCCTAAACCTCGCCCGCAGGGCTCTCTAGCGAAGCGGTTGTAAATAAAAAAGAGATTATCAGACACCCACAACCCATCCCCTAGCCCACCATTAAGCACTCCAGCCCACCTACGGCCTTTGGCCATATCCAGGCGGCATAGACAACCCATTTTACGCGCCAGTAATTCGATAACCCTCACTAATCCTAAACCTTCAGGCTGGGCGTCTAGCCTTCACGATGAGGGCGTCCGCGAGCGGACACGCCACGTTTGGGCGTTCGTGGAAACGAACATCCAACGCTGAACGTTCAACTCTCGAGGATCCGTCCCTTTTTAACTTGGCCTCGAAAGTTTCGCGCTGAGCGTTCGAGGGTAGCGATTACAGAGTTGTCGGCTGGCTGACCTAGCGTTACGTCTATTTGAGCCACCACCAACCGAATATCTTTTCCCGCATTCTGCAAGAAGCTCGGTCAATAGCTCATGCACAATGCAGAACTGATTTATTAAATAGAATAAGAGGTTTTCATAAGTCACTCACAAAGAGGCATTAGACGATTTCATCCTATCAATTGGCATGGTATCTTCTAATGAGTTAGTCTCGTTAATAAAATAAAAACACTCAAAAGAAAATAATATGAAAAAGAATCCAATCCTCATCGTTAGCCTTGCAGGCTTAGCGATCACAGCCTCGTCCACTTATGGTTTCAATGATCGTTTAAGCTCAGATCGAAACGATAATTTCGCCAACGAAACTCAGGTATCCATGCAGACAGGGACGAGCCATTACGACCGCGCTCAACCTAACAATGCAATCAAGCCAGTACGCATGGACATTTCCTCCAAGCGGGAAGTCGATCTAGATTCGGCGGTGCCTCAAGCTAGCCGTGCGGAACTCTACGTGGTCGCACCAGAAAACAAAGCGAAGTCTTTTCCCAGTGCCGCTAAAGCGGGCGAGTGCTACGGCGAGCTCATTTATCCAGCCGAAGTGCAACAGAGTGATCAACGCGTTATGACGCGGTCTGGCTTTTCCGAGATCGAGATCATCCCTGCCAAGTACGAGTGGGTTGAAAAGCAAGTTGTCGTTAGAGAAGCGGAAACGCAACTAGAGTTGGTTCCTGCCACTTACAAAACGATTGATGAGCGCGTCCTAGTCGAACCTAAGCGCACGATCAACAAATATATCCCCGCAACCTTCCGCACTGAAGAGCGAGAGATCCTAGTTAAAGCAGCCACGAGTCAATGGGTCGACGGTGAGGCGAATGTGAAAAACCAAGTCGCTACTAATATGTCAGGCGACGTCATCTGCTTAATTGAATCACCGGCTCAGTATGAAACGGTGAGTGTTCAAGTATTGGATCAAGCTGCTCGGACTGAGACGCGCACGATTCCAGCAGTTTATGAAACAGTCGAACGTACGGTTGTTGATGTGGCCGCTCACACACGCTCCGTATCGATCCCGGTCGAATATGCGACAATGAAAGTTCGTCAATTACTCGAAGCCGAGCGCACCGAGCGTCGCTCTGTAGATCCGCAATACACGATGATCAGCCGTGAGATTGAATCTAGCGCTGCGTATACCCAATGGGAGCGTGTCTTCTGCCAAGATAGCATTGCACCTGCACTCGCATTTGAGATCGAGCAGCGTTTGAATGCTAAAGGCTTCAACCCAGGAGCGATCGATGGCACCATCGATGCCGATGCCAAACAGGCTATTGAAAATTATCAAATCGATAATGGCATGGCCAAGGGTGGTATCACACCACTCATGCTTGAGAGTTTAGGAATACTTGATTTTGAGAATTCCGAAGACTTAAAAGTTTCCACAATGTAAAGTTTTCAGTCAGCTCAGCCACTCGTCTCCAGTTATTGAGACATGGTTTTAAGCGACTCGAATTAATAAGTTGATTCACCAAGCGGGGCGAAAGCCCCGCTTTTTTTGCGTTTGATTTAGAGAGTTGGGTGTCTAATGATTTTTAAAGTAGCGTCGCGCGGGTAGCCACTCGTTGAGGTCGCCCATCAGGATGCATTTGGCATCTGGCTGATCGGCTAGCATGTATTGTTGGAGTGCGTGCATCTGTCGGCGGCGTTCGCCCATCCGCGTGTCTAAGTGAGTCACGATGATGCGCACAGGCTCTCCATGCTGCACGGTGTCGGCGATGATGGCGCCGCGTGGCTCGCCGTGTTTTGAGGGTAAATCGATTAGTGTGGTGTTCTCCGGCGGCTCGCGCAGGAGCATTATATTCCCATAATCGGCTGAGGGTTTGCGCATGGTCTTGCCGTAGATGACTGCCGCATAGGGCAACGTTTCGAGTTGAACGAGGAAATCGCGGTCGAGTTGATCGTCGCTATGCACTTCTTGTAGGCCGACCACATCCGCCTCGCTCTGGCGGATGATATCTAGACCCTACTCGAAAAGCAATTTTAGTAGAATATTTTCCTGATTTAGGGTGTTGATCTCTACTTTTGGAGTAATGTGGATTGCTTTAAACAGCGTTAGTTAATCTTTTAGCACTTTCATGGCTCAATGTCCTCTCTTTTGCTTATGTGAGGGCATAGTTACCCCAGGCAGGTTTCCTTTGAGAGTTGAACGAGTTCCGGATTTAGGCCGCTCGTTGCATTGCTTCCTGCCGTCGTTTTTCGCG
>Ga0209390_10003845_pt1 | contig 23557 bp, 10 predicted proteins | sample BON01_FD_187212 | JGI IMG/M metagenome (GOLD analysis project Ga0209390, IMG submission 187212) | Freshwater microbial communities from Lake Bonney liftoff mats and glacier meltwater in Antarctica - BON-01 (SPAdes) (version 2) | ecosystem: Environmental > Aquatic > Freshwater > Ice > Glacier... | reverse complement strand
GGGGGGGGGGGGGGCCCCCCCCCCCCCCCCCGGGGCCCCCCCCCCCCCCCACCGCGGCACCCCCATCGCGGCGCCCCCCCCCACCGCGGCACCCCCACCGCGGCGCCCCCACCCACAGGGGCGCCCCCCACAAGGGCGCCCCCTACCGCGGCACCCCCACAGGGGCGCCTCCACCGAGGCCCCCCCACACAGGCGCCACCACCGGGGCGCCCATACCAAGGCGCCTCTACCGAGGCGCCCCCCTTGGGGCGCCCACACCGGGGCCCCACCACCGGGGCGCCCCCGGCTCAAGGAAGGCGCCTTTGTAGAAGCACCTCGGCGGAGGCGCCCCAAGGGGGGCGCCTCGGTAGAGGAGCCTCGGTAGAAGCACCTCGGTGGAGGCGCGCCACGGGGTGCACGCCGCCCACCCCCGAGAGAGGCCCATCGAATGCGCCGACACCGCGCGACGGTTCCGGGCGCTCCTCGACGTTGGGTCTCGGCTCCAGAAAGTCTTGGCCGCGGCCAATAAGGCCTACGAGGCCCACTGCATGGCCAATGACCTCACCCCGGACAAGATGAAGGGTCCGTTGAGTGAGGACTACTTGCCGTGCACTGGGGAAGACCCGGTCGACGCCGCGAACATGGCCCTGATGCTCGAGGTGAACATGGCGCTCGAGGCCGTCTTGGTGCACAAAGCCCGCAAGTCGCAGCTCTTTCTTGCCCTCATCAACGTCAAGCACTTCAAGGGCAAGAACCGCGACCACTGGGATCCGATGCGCATCTCCACTGACGCCGTCAAGGTGTGCGTCACCTTCAAGAACACAGCGCACGTCAAGGCCGCCAACATCAACGCGCTGCCCGCCGCGGGGTACAACTGCCCCGAGCCCGCTGCGCGGATCGACGCCACGGCCGCGGACAACGGGGTCTACCGCTCACACCAGTGGCGCAACGACCTCTTCGTGCCGGAGGGCCGCGACGTCGAGCTCGTGGCGATCAACCCCGGGGTGCGGGTTAACCCTTAACCCGAGGTGACACGGTTGCCCGCGGCAAATGTGTCACCTCCGACCCCCCCCCCATACACAGGGGGGGGGGTGAACTAACCCTATCCCGATCGGGGCGCGCCAACCTTGGTCAAACTCGGGTCCACGCCAACCTTGGTCGAGCTCGGGTCTACGTGGCGTGGTGCCAACATTGGCCGAGTTTGGGTTACACGGGGCGTGCCTACCTTGGCCGAGTTCGGGTTCCACTGGGCGCGGTGTCAACATTGGCCGAGCTCGAGTCCACGGGGCGCGGTGCCAACCTTGGCCGAGCTCGGGTTCCATTGGGCTCAGTGTCAACATTGGCCGAGCTCGAGTCCACGGGGCGCGGTGCCACCTCGTGTCAGGACCCGTGTAGCTGCGCCAGCCTCGGTCGAGCTCGGGTCCACGTGGCGCGGTGCCAACCTTGGCCGAGCTCGGGTACACGGGGCCCAGTGCCCCCCCCCCCCCCCCCCCCCCCCCCGCCCCCCCCCCCCCCCCCTGCCACCCGGTGCCACGTCCATACACCCGCGGCTCGGGTTAACCTGAAACCTAACCCCCTTTAATCCTAACCCCTGTCACCCTGCGTCCAAGTGCTCGCGGCACATTGACGCAGGCATGATCCACAACCCTCGGCGCCGGCGCTCGGGTTAACCTGTGGGACGAATATACCTGCACACTCGCGGCCGGCGGCGGCCACCTCGCGCTGCTGCAGTGGGCGCGTGGACAGAACGCCCCGTGGGACGAACAGACCTGCAAGCGCACGGCCGGCGGCGGCCACATCGAGCTGCTGCAGTGGGCGCGCGCCCAAGGCGCCCCGTGGGACGCGTCGACCTGCGCGCACGCGGCTCTCTACGGCCACCTCGAGGTGTTGAAGTGGGCGCGCGCCCAGACACCGCCCGCCCCGTGGGACGAGGCGACCTGCAGCGGGGCGGCCAGCGAGGACCACATCGCGCTGTTGCAGTGGGCGCGTGCACAGACCCCACCCGCCCGGTGGAAGGAGTGCACCTGCGAGGCAGCGGCCGAAGGCGGCCACCTCGAGCTGCTGCAGTGGGCGCACGCCCAGATACCGCCCGCCCCGTGGAACGTGGCGACCTGCATGGGGGCCTATGGCGGCCACCTCGAGGTGTTGCAGTGGGCGCGTGCACAGACCCCGCCCGCCCCGTGGGACGAGGCCACCTGTTTGGGGGCGGCCACTGGCGGCCACCTTGAGCTACTGCAGTGGGCGCGCGCCCAGAACCCGCCCGGCTCGGCCCCAGCACACCGGAATCCTCGGGCCATGGCACACCTCCACCACCCCGGGCGGGAGGAGGGCGACGAGGACGAGAATGAATAGGACACCGCCGTGGCAAAGGACAGCAGGTGGGGTGCAAATGCGGCTCACTCCGTGACCCCAGCTCCCGCATGGGCGGGCACTGGGCCGCGCGCCTGCGCGACGGGGGCAAGTGCGCCCACGGAGGCGGCGATCGCCGCCGCGTCCCGCGGCCGGGTCTGACCAGGCAACGCGCCCAGCCGCGAGAAGCGGAACGCGGCACCGAACGCAGTGGGCACGCGGTAGTCGTCGGCTGTGCCCTCGATGGCGCCCTCGGCCATGGCCGAGGTGTGCACCACGGGGGTCGAGTAGTCGTCCACCCGTCCGCTGAGCGGTGCGCCGTCGCCGTCGAACGACTGGCCGATCAGCCCGTGCGGCCAGACGGCGAGCTCCGCCTCGGGCACGCGGGGCACAAGCGACAGATCCAATCGGTGCCGCGGGCCCTCGAGATGGCCAAACACGAGCTGCGGCGTGACCGAGACGCGCCACTCCGGGAGCACCACCTCCAGCGACGAGTAGCCCTGCGACAGGGCGGCGGCGCCGCACGTGCGGCGCGTGTTGTAGTACATGGCCTTGGCCCGCTCGCCGGGCTCGGAGCCGCACGTGAGGTTGACGGCACGCCAACCAAAGTTGTGGTCGCCCACCTCGGCGGCCCAGAATGAGGCGTTGAGCCAGCGCTGCGCGGGGGCGTCGTGCCAGGCAAGGTGCACCTCGGTGAGGAAGGAGCCGTGCACGGTGCTGCCCTTGAGCTCAAAGGTGGCGAGCGACGTGCGCGCGTTGACCAGCAGGTCCTGCGTGCTGAGCAGGTTGAAGTAGCAACCATCGCACCCGCGAAAGTCGGCCGTGCCCCCGTGCGCAAACGCGAGGTGCGGGTCGCCGCTGGAGCTCGCTTCGAGTGGCACCAAGTGGGGCGCGCACAGCGACAGGTCGAGCTCGGCCGCGTCGGCCACGAGCTTGGCGCCCACCGGGTCCCACGCCACATTCTGCGCCTTCCACGAGTGGTGGATGCGGCAGGCGCGGCCAAAGCCCGGGCCACCGGCCACCGCCTCGTCGCGCATGCGCGACAAGTCGAACATACTCGCAAAGGTGGTCACTGCGCCCACGTTCCAGTCCGCGAGCTCCTGTGCAAACATCACCACACCGGAGAACATACCTAGCATCGATGTGACACTCGACGTGTCCCACTTGTCGAGCGACTGGTTGAAGGACCACGTGTTCCGAAGGGTGTGGTCCATGCATCTCACAGCACTGGTGTCCCAGTCGTTGAGCGGCTGGTCAAAGTCCAGCGCATGGTAGAACAGCCAGCTCATTCAAACCACCTTGGAGGTGTCCCAGCTCGAGATGGGCTGGTTGAACTTGAACGCGCCCATGAACATGAACCCCAGCTCGGTGGCGCTGCCCAGGTCGAAGTGGGCGAGTGACTGGTTGAAGGCGCGCGCATCTTTGAACATGGAGTTGAAGATTTTGACGCGCCCGGTGTCGAAGTGGGCGAGGGGCTGGTTGAAGGCGAGGGCGTTCAGGAACATGGAGTCCATCGTCGTCGCGCTCGACGTGTTGATTGGCAGTGGCTGGTTAAACGCGATCGCGTAGGCCAGGAAGTTGGCAAAGTTGGTTACGGCCGACGAGTCCCCGAGGTCGGGCTGCTGGTTGAAGGCACTGGCCTGCATGAACAAGGAATTTGCGCTGGTCCACAGTCGGGTGAGCCCGAGCGACAGCGGGGCGTTGTAGCTCGCGGCGCGGTAGAGCATATGGTCGGTCGCCGTGGCGCTGCGTAGGTCGAGCGAGATGGGCTGGTCGACGGCCGAGTCGCGAAAGAGGTGCGCGGCGCTGCCCGCCACCTCGGCGTCGAACGCGACGGCCACCGACGGCGCCGAGTAGCCGAAGAGGGAGGCGATCGAGGTGGCGCCCCTCGCGTCGAGGCACACCCCTTCGTCCACGACGCCACTGGCAAGCAGGCTCGACACCTGGGCCGGGTAGAGCCGCTTCCGGAGCGGCGGGCAGATCAGGCGGGGGTCATAGCCCTCGAGCGGCACCGGCGGCGCCTGCGGTGGCGGCGGCGGCGGCGCGTCGCCACACGCGGCGTGGTCAAAGCCCACGAGCCCAGCTGCCAGTGGGGCCCACACCGCGTTCTGTGCCGCCCAGGACAGGTGCAGCCGGCAGGCGCGGTCGTAGCCCGGCGATGCCCGGATGGCGGCGAGGGTGGCGAAGTTGGACGATTCAAACATGCCGTCAAAGGTCGTGACGCTGGCGACATCCCAGGCCGAGAGCTCTTGGTGGAACGCCTGGTTGTACCAGAACATGCCGCTCATGTCGGTGAGGCTGGCCGTGTCCCAGCCGTCGAGTGGCTGGTTGAACCGGGGCGCGTCCCCGAGGCTGGTGCTGCGCGACCCAAAAAGGTAGCCCATGTCGGTCACCTGGGAGGTGTCCCAGTCGTTCAGGGGTTGGTCAAAGGTGGTCGCGGATGCAAACATGCTATTCATGGTCGTCGCGCTCGAAGTCACCCATGCCCCGACCGGCCGGTTGAACCCCTTGGCCAAGTAGAACATGTAGCCAATGTCGGTGACGCTGCTGGTGTCGAAGTGGGCGACGGACTGGCCGAAGACGTGCGCATTGAAGAACATCGAGTTCATCGTGGTGGCACTCGAGGTGGTCAACGCCGTCACCGGCTGGTTGAACTTTGCCGCGTTGCGGAACATTGCCGCAAAGTCGGTCACCGCCGACGTGTTGCTTAGTGCATCGAGGGGCTGGTTGAAGAGCCGGGCGTAGTCGAACATCCCATTGGCGGTGGTCCATTCCCCCTCGGAGCTGAGACCGCCCAGGGACACGGGCGAGTCGAAATACCACGCCTCATTGAACATGCGTTCGCTGCTAGTCACCCGGCCGAGCCCCGTGAGGGCGATGCGTTTGTTGAAGGCGCCCTGGGCAAACATGCCCGCGAGGGACACGGCTGCGCCCATCTCGAACTCCGCCACCGCGGGCGGCGTCTGGTAGCGGAAGAGGTCGGTGAACCCAGTGGCGGCGATGAGGTCCCAGCACGGGCCCTGTTCAACGGCACCGGTGGCCAGCATTGCCGTGTGGTTGAGATGGAGGTGGTTGGCATTGGGTGGGCACAGCAGGCGCGCGTCGTAGCCGCTGAGCGGCAGTGGCGGGTAGGGGGGCGGCGGCGGCGCCGTCTCCTGCAACCGACGTGCGCCAACGCTCGCACCGGTCGCGGGCACCACGCCGAGCAGCCCGAGGAGGGCCCACCGGACGAGGCGCGCGGCGGGGGCGGGCCTTGTCATGGTATGACACCCCGTTGGAAAAAAAACGTGGCCGAGCAAGGTCGGTCCGAGCAACGTCGGCTGGTGGCAGTACAGTGCCGCGTGCGGGGCGGACGCGCGGCCGCACCTCTGGATCCACACCCACCAGCGGGGGTGCGCTGGGCTCGAGGTGGCGCGCGATGAGTCGTCACTCCGACTGGCCTCCGACGGCTGGGGCTGGCCCGTTCGCCCGGCAGCCGGGGCGCGTCGCCACTCGCCCGGCAGCCAAGGCGCGTCGCCATTCGCCCGGCAGCCGAGGCGCGTCGCCCCTAGCCTCAGACGCCGGCCGCGAGGCGAGGGTGCGCGCGGGCGCCGTCGAGGTTGCGCTGGAGCGAGGGCGTCGTGGGCCGGCCGTCGCCTCCGCGCGAGGAGGCGGGCTTCGGCCCCGCCGCCCCCCCCCCCCCCCCCCCCCCCCCCCCCCCCCCCCCCCCCCCCCCCCCGGCCCCTCTCTCTCCACGGCCTCACCTGCACCGCCCTGAGCTCCCAGATGGCCGCCGGCTGGTGCACCTCATCCTGCACGAGCGCGAGCAGGTCCTCGTCCAGCATGCCCGACTTTTTGCGGTCGGCGACGCTCTTGAAGCGCCGAAAGACGTCGTCGAGCTGCGGCGGCGGCAGGTCAAACCCGAGCTGGCGCAGGCGCGTGCCCAGGGCGTTGCGCCCGCTGTGCTTGCCCAAGACCACGCCCACGTCGCCGTCCGCGCGCGGGAGGCCGATGGTCTCGGGCGACATGATCTCGTACGTCTCGCGCGACTTGAGCATGCCGTCCTGGTGGATGCCGCTCTCGTGCGAAAAGGCGTTGGCGCCGACGACGGCCTTGTGCGGCTGCACGAGCATGCCGCTGTAGTCCGAGACCATGCGGCTCGTGGCCCAGATGTGAACGGGGCGCACCCCTGTCCGCAGGCCCCCCATCTGCCCCTCCCCGCGCAGGGCGACCGCCATGACGACCTCCTCGAGGCTGGCGTTGCCCGCGCGCTCGCCGATGCCGTTGATCGTGCACTCGATCTGCCGCGCGCCGGCCATCGCGCCCGCCAGGCTGTTGGCCGTGGCCAGGCCCAGGTCGTTCTGGCAGTGGGTGGACAGCACCACGGTGTCGGCGCCCGGGGTGTTGCGGCGGATGGCGGCGATCAGGCCGCCGAACTCGTGCGGCAGGTTCCACCCGGTGGTGTCGGGGATGTTTAGCGTGGTGGCGCCCGCCTGTTTAGTTTTGTTTTGTTAGGGGTGGTGTTGTGTTTGTTCATTTGTTGTTCAGTCGTGATTTAGTGGCCAGCGCGTGAGCGAGCGTGGCAAAGCGCGCGAGCGAGCGCCTTTTTTGGAGGGTCTGTTGCCTGCAAACGCGCGCTCTCGTCCCTCGACGAATAAAACAACAACAACAACACCAAAGCACCGCCCTCCTCCAATCCTCAATCCTCACCTTGATCACCTCGCCCAGGATGCGGTACAGAAACTCCGGCTCGCTCCGCCCCGCGTCCTCGGGCGAGAACTCGATGTCGTCGCACCCCAACTTTTTCAGGTGCAGCACGGCGGCCACGGCGGCCTCGACCACCTGGTCCTCGCTCATCCGCAGCTTGTGCTCCATGTGGATGCGGCTGGTCGCGATGAACGTGTGCACCCGCGGCCTGCGCGCGTGGCGCACCGCGTCCCACGCGCGCTCCAGGTCGGCGGGCTTGGTGCGCGACAGGCCGCAGATCACCGGGACGTAGCCGGTCTCGGGGTTGACGTCGTTGCCGACCTCTATTGCGATGCGGCGGACGGCCTCAAAGTCGTCGGGGCTGGCGACGGGGAACCCGGCCTCGATGATGTCGACGCCGAGCTTGGCGAGCTGGCGCGCGATGTCGAGCTTCTCCTTGCTGGTGAGGGTGGCGCCGGGGGACTGCTCGCCGTCGCGGAGGGTGGTGTCGAAGATGCGCACGTAGTTCGGGTCGTCGATGCGGTTGGGCACGTAGGGCGGGCGCGGGGGGTCGGCGAGCGGGGGCTTGGCGACGATGGGCGGGTCGTCGGACGAAGGGCTGCTGCTGCTGCTGCCGTTGCCGTTGCCCGAGGCGCGGGCGCAGAGCGCGCGGGCGCGGCGGCGGGCGGGCAAAGCGAAGGAGGAGGAGGCAGAGGGGACCAGCGAGTTGGGGACGCGCGCGCGCACCAGGGGGTGCGGCGCGGGGGTCGCCGTGGTGCCCGAGCGCGCGGCCGAGGCCGCGCGCTGGCGCCCGGCGAGCTGCTGCATTGGTTCCGAGGCGGGCGCGAGCAGAGGACGAGGAGGGAGGGAGGGTCGACGCCGCGACCTCTCAAACGCGGTTCTCCCTCTTTCTTGTGTTGTTGCGCCGCGCGCGCGGTGCGTGTGATCGGGCAATCGACGGCGTGGAATGGGTGGCGGTCGCGTTCGATTTGAATTTGCTCGTGCATTTGTGGAGAGAAGACGGAGGGAGACGGCTCCTTTGGACGGCCGTCGGCGCGCGCCGTCGGCAACAGGACGGACGAAGCGCGCGCGGCAAGCAACGGAAAACGGAACGAAAACGATTGTGTTCGTAAAACTGAAGCAGGCTGTTCTTTGTTGAAGTTCAAAAGCCACCCCTCACTCCGCACCCTGCTGATGGAGCAGCACCGCCTCGAGCACCGCGCTAAAGTCGTCGTCGCCGCGCCCAAGCTCTTCGGCGCGCGCAAACGCCGCGAGCGCCGCCTCGGCCACGCCCTGCCCGCCGCCGCCCGCCCCCCCAAGACCCAGCGCCGCCCCCTGCTCGAGCGACAGCCTTAGGTCCTTGAGCTGGTGCTTGAGCGGGAAAGCCGCCGGCGCGTACCGCCGCTCGGCCATCGCCGGACCCTTCAGCGCAAACATGGGGCAGGCGACCGCGCCGAGCGACGCCACCCGCAGAACATCGCCCTGCGCCAGGCCGCAAGCCGACGCCAGCGCCAATCCCTCGGCAAGCGCGGCCATCGTCGTTCCCATGATCTGGTTGACGACCAGTTTCATGGCCGCGCCGGCGCCGACGGCCCCGTCCGCGGCGCCGCCCAGGTAGAGGCTCGCCTTGCCCATGACCTCCAGGGCCGGGGCGCTGGCGGCAAAGAGGGCGGCGTCGCCGGCCGTCAAAAAGACGAGCTGCCCCTGCTCGGCGGGCCCCTTGCTGCCGCTGACCGGCGCCTCGAGGAAGAGACCGCCGGCGGCGCGGACGGCGGCGGCGACGGCGGCGCTGGTCGCCGCGTCCACCGTGGACGCGTCGACGTAACCCTTTCCCGGGGACATGCCCGCGGCGACCCCCTCGGGCCCCGTGGCGACGGCCAGGGCGGCGGGCGGGTCGGCGAGCATGCCAAAGACAATAGAGGCGGTGCGGGCGGCGTCGGCCGGCGTGGCGGCCAGGCGCGCGCCCGCGTCTACTAGAGGTTGGCAGCGCTCGGGCGAGCGGTTCCACACGACGACGTCGTAGCCGGCTTTCAAGAGGTTGGCGGCCATGGCGTGGCCCATGATGCCGATGCCCACAAAGGCGAGGGTGGTTTTGCCGGGCGCGGCGAGCGGGACGGCGCCCAGGGCGGACGGGACGGCGGCGTCGGCCGGGACGGGGGCGGCGGCGGCGGCGGCGGCGGCGCACACGGCAGAGGGCCGAGGGCACGAGGGGGATGCGGCGCTCGGGCGGGCGGGAGCGACCGAGATGGGCAGGGCCGCCGCGCGCGCCATCATCGAGCGCGGGTTGCTCGGGACTGCCACGGCGGAGGGAGGCAGGTGGTGTCGGGGAGAGAGCTTGGACGAGGAGATCCGCGCCGTCGCCGCGCTTGCTCCTCCTGCCCGGTGCTGGACGAGGTGCGCCATTGTTGATGTGAGCCTGCTCGCGTTGTTGTTGTTGGTGGCAATTGGTGTGAAGGTCGCCCTACAGGGCGGGCAGCGGCAACGGACGCGCGCCGCTGTCGCTCGCACGCGCCAAGCTGCCGTCGTTCGCGCGCACGCGCCGCCGCCGCTTTTGCCCCGTTCGAGTTGTCCCACACGCCCTTTGTCAACCATGCGATCGCATCCACACAGACCAATCACGCCCGCCGCGCCCGCCCAATTCTGTTTCCTCGTCTCTCTCTCTCTCACGCGCGCGCAACCACGCCCACCTCCCATCGTCTTCCTCCACCCGCCGCCCGAGGAACGCTCCCTGCTTCGCGCCCGCCGCCACCAGTCCGAGCCCCCGCCGCGTCCCAACGCTCGCCGCGCCCGCCTCTCTCGTGTGCAGCGCGAGCCCTCTGCCCTTGCCGCCCGGTCGTCCGTCGTCCGTCGCCGCCCGCCTGCCGCTCGGCGCCCGTCCGTCCGTCGCCGGCGAGCGAGGCGCGGGGGGGAGGGGGGCCCAATGTCGGCGGCTGGCGGCCGCATCACGGCGGGCGCGGGCGCCAGCCTGATCGGCGCGCACGCGGAGGAGCGCAACCAGGAAGCCACCTGCTACGTGGGCAACCTGGACACGCAGGTGAGGCATAATTTTTGCCGTGGAAGATTGAGCGCGCAAAACAAAGCCCGGCGGCATGGCCCGCGGCGAGGGAACCCCCAAGCCTCGCTCGCGCCCGCCCTCCCTTTGCCCCCCGCCCCCCCCGCTCAACCCCCCCCCCCCGCCCCGCTGGGGGTCAACACAAACAAAAAAAACCCCAAAAACAGGTCACCGAGGAGCTCCTCTGGGAGCTCTTCGTCCAGGCCGGCCCCGTCGCCTCCGTCTACCTGCCCAAGGACCGCGTGACGGGCGGCCACCAAGGCTACGGATTCGTCGAGTTCCGCGGAGCAGGGGCGGCCGGCGGCGGCGGCGGCGTCGGCGGCGGCGGCGCGGGCAGCGGCGCCGAGGACGCCGAGTACGCGACGCGCGTGCTCAACATGGTCCGCCTGCACGGCAAGCCGCTGCGCGTCACCCGCTCGGCCGGCTGGGACGGCGGCGGCGGGGCGCCGGGCGCGGCGGGGCCGGGCGGCGCGGGTGGCGGGTCGGAGCGCGACGTCGGCGCCAACCTATTCGTCGGCGGCCTCGCGCCCGACGTGGACGAGAAGGCCCTCTACGACACCTTCTCCGCCTTCGGCGCCGTGATCGCGACCCCGCGCGTCGTGCGCGACCCCGACACGGGCCTCAGCAAGGGGTTCGGCTTCGTGGCGTTCGACTGCTTCGAGGCCGCCGACGCCGCCGCCGAGGCCATGCACGGACAGTTTTTCTTCGGCCGCGCGGTGGTCGCGACATACGCCTTTCGCAAGGACAGCAAGTCGGGCGAGCGGCACGGGACGCCCGCGGAGCGGCTGATCGCGGCGCAGCGGCGGGCGCGGGCGCAGGCGGAGGCGCAGCGGGGCGGCGGGGGGAGGGGGGCGGCCGGGGGCGGGCTGCTGCCGGCGCCGCACACGCGCTTCGCGGACGGGCCGCCGGGCGCAAACGGCGGGGCACACGGCGCGGCCAACGGGGCGGGGATGCCGCAGCCGCCTCCGCCGATGATGATGCAGTACCAGCACCAGGCGCCGCAGCCGCCGCAGCCGCCGCCGTACATGATGCAGCAGCAGCAGTACATGATGCAGCAGCCGCCGCCGCCGATGTTGATGTATGGAGGGGGAGGGGGAGGGGGAGGGGGAGGCGGGGGCTACACTGCCTTTCCTCCGGGCATGCCGCCGCCGCCGCCGATGTCGATGCCGTTGCCGGCGGGCGCGCCGCCTCTGCCGCGGCCGATGCCGCCGCCGCCGCCGCCGCAATGACGAAAAGGACGTGTCAGCACTGTCGCAGCGCACAATCATCATCACCACACTGTCAAACATCAGCCAGCTCGCCCATCAACACCATCACGCGCACTCATAAAAACGCAGGCGCACTCGAAGCGTTCATCTGACCGACCTTTCCCTCCTTCCGCGAGAGGAGGAGCCGGAGCCCCACCACCGCCACCACATGTCCGCGCCCAATTCGGAGCAGCAGTCGGAAGCTCCACCCAGCGCGCGCGCCAAGCAGCTGCAGGCCAAGGTGCGCAAGCGCGCGCCGAATCCGCCCTCGTCTGCGCCGACTCTTCTTTTCTCCATCGACACGCCGCGCCTCTCTCTTTGCTCACTCCTCTCGCCGCCCAACCACTACATCGATCAATACACAAGCGTAGATCCAGGCGCTGCAGGTCGCCGCCGCCGAGCTTAGGAGCCTCAAGCCCGAGCGGGTGAGTGCCGACGCTCACCTGCGTCGACAAGCGACTCGGGAGACGCCGCCGCCGCCGCCGCCGCCGCGCAAAACGACGCCGCCCATCCGGCGCCCACTTTACTCCCCACCCCCATTCTGTTCACGAAAAAACAACAGGCCGTCTACCAGCGCTTCGGCGGCGCCATCTTCCTGCGCGCGCCGGACAGGGACGCCGCTGCCAAGCGCGTCGCCGAGGAGACGCGCCGCGCCGAGGCGGACCTGCGCAAGGAGGAGGACGAGGCGCGGCGGCAGCAGCAGCAGCAGTGGCAGCCGCAGCACCGGCACCCGCTCGCGTAGGCAGGACCATTCTTTCGTCCGCCCCTGAGAAGTAATAGACAGGCGGCCATGGCCAGGAGCAGCCACCAGCACCGCGAGGACGGGGCGCCGGCCAAGCGCCGGAGAGAGGGGTCCGACGGGGAGGAGGCGGCGGCGGCGGCGGCGGCCGCGCCGGCCCTCGGCCGCCACGTCCTCGACGAGCGCCAGCGCCAGCGCCCGGACCGCAACAAGCCGCGTGAGAACCACCGGGCCGGGCAGCAGCAGCCGCCGCAGCAGCCCGTGGGCCGCACGGCCTCTGCCGCCGCTCCGCAACAGCAAGGGCAGCAGCCGCAGCAGCACCAGCGGCAGCAGCAGCCGCAGCATCAGCAGCAGCAGCAGCAGCAGCAGCAGCGAGGGCAGCAGCAGCAGCAACCGCAGCAGCCGCCGTCGAAGAAGCACAAGAGCAAGGCGGCGAGGCTGAACAAGCACCGGCCCGCCCCGCTGTTGCCGCCGCTGCCCAGGGGCGGCGGGGGGTCGGCCGCAGCCGCGCTCGGCAGCAACTGGGCGCAGCTGCGCGCCAAAATGGCGGCCGAGGCGCCCGCCGAGGGCGGCCAGCCGCGGCCGCGCCACCCGCACCCCGGCCAGCAGCCCCGGCGGCCGACGCTCGCGCAGCTGAACCAGCAGCAGCAGCAGCAGCAGCAGCAGCAGGCGGCAAAGGCCGGCGGCGTCGGCGGCGGAAAAAAGGCGCTGCGGCCGATCGCGGCGCTCGCGCCGGCAGGGGCGGCCGCGCCGCCGCTCGCGGAGCCGATCGCCACGGGCGCGGCGGCGGCGGCGGCGCTGGGGGCGACGGTGGCACGAGGAGCGGCAGCCAGGGCGGCGGCGACGGCGGCAACGGCATCGTCAACAGCAGCGGGCGGGGGCTTACTCGTCACGGCGGCCGCAACGGCGGCCGCCACCACCACCACCACCACCACCCCCGCCGACGCCGCCGACGCCGATGGCGACGCCACCAACGCCCCGCCCACGCCCGTCCTCGCCATCGACTGCGAGATGGTCGGCGTCGGCCCGGACGGCAAGCGCAGCGCCCTCGCCCGCGTCTGCCTCGTCAACGCCCGCGGGCAGGTCGTCCTCGACACGCACGTGGCGCCGCGCGAGCGCGTGACAGACCACCGCACGTGGGTCTCGGGCGTGCGGCCCGCCGACCTGGCCGGCGCGCCGCAGCTCGAGGAGGTGCAGCGGCGCGTGGCCGCGCTGGTGGCCGGGCGCGTGCTGGTGGGCCACTCGATCGGCGGCGACCTGCGCGCGCTGCTGCTGTCGCACCCGAGGCGCCTGACGCGCGACACGGCGCGGTACCCGCCCCTCATGCGGCGCGCGGCGCGGGCGCCCGAGGGCATGGGCGCGGGGGCGGCCGCCGCCGACATCGCGCGCGGCAAGCGGCGGCCCAAGGCGCTGCGCGTGCTGGCCGCGCAGGAGCTCGGGCTGGACATCCAGTCGGGCGAGCACACGCCCGTGGACGACGCGCGCGCGGCGCTGTACCTGTACCTGCACCACGCGCGCGAGTGGGAGAGGGCGCTGCGCACCGAGGGAGGCGTCTCGAGGCTGCCGGTCGGCGTCGTGGGGGGGGCGGCCGGCGTGGCGGCGGCCGTGGCCGAGGCGCGGCGGGCGCGCCAGGCCAAGCAGGGCAAAGGGGGGCGCAAGGGGGAAGGCGGGGGAGGCGGGCGCGCGGCGGCGCGTCCGACCAACACGCTCGACGTGCGCGAGCTGGCCAAGCAGGACCGGTTTGCGGACCTGTAGAACACCCTATTAAACATCTGAGACGGACACTCCCAGTGAGCAAACAGACCCATAACAGACATGAACGGATCCAGTATAACAAGGATTTTGCTGATCTGGCGTCAAGCGGTCTTCCAAAAACGCGCGTCGCGCGCCGTCGTCGTCCCAATCGTGGTCGTCGCCTTCGTCCCCCGTCGATGTACACGCGCCCCCTCCCTCGGTTGCACAGCTGCCATCTCCCACACGATCTCCCTCCCCCTCGTCACCACCAAGCGGAGTCATCTGCAGCACGCAGCAGCACGCACGCGCGGCCATCACAAAACAAGCGCCACAAACGTCACAAAAAAAGTGAGAGGCTCTCTTCCTCGTTCTCTCTCTCTCTCTCCGCTCCGCAAGGACCGACCAAAGTCCAGCGAGGCGCGGCCCTGTACCCCCACCTTGCCCCGTGCACCATCCCCCGCATTCGTGCGGCTGCCACACGGAGCGGCGATTCGCCCGAAACCCGCAAGACCGTGGAGACAGGGAGACGTCCCCTCTCTTGATTTCTGCAACTCCCTATCCACTCCCGCGCCCCGTCGGAGCATGGCGCCGCTCGGCGACGCGGCCGCGCCCGCGAGCGCCGCCGACCCTCAAAGTGCAAAGCCGCCGCCGCCGCCGCCGTCCTTCCGGCGCCACAATCCGCGCACCGACCGCTTCGCGTGCCGCCGCTTCCACCACGTCGAGTTTTGGACGGCCGACGCCACCACCGCCGCGCGCCGCTTCAGCGCGGGCCTGGGCATGACGCTCGCGGCCAAGAGCGACCAGTCCACGGGCAACGCCGTGTTCGCTTCGTACGCCCTGCGGTCGGGCGAGCTGGTGCTCGCCTTCACGGCGCCCTACTCGCGCCGCGCGGCCGCGCTCGCGGCGGAGGCGGCGGCGAGGGCGGGCGGCGCCGGGGCGGCCGGCGGCGGCCCGTCGGCCCTGGCCGCGGCCTCGGCCCCGCCCCCTTGCGTGCCGCTGCCGCACTACAGCCAGCAAGCCGCGCTCGACTTTGTCGCCGCCCACGGCATGGCCGTGCGGGCGCTCGGGGTGGAGGTGGACGACGCGGCGGCCGCGTTTGCGGCGAGCGTCGTGGGCGGCGCCATCGCCGTCCTGCCGCCGACGCCCCTCTTTGCGCCGCCTTCCGGCGACGGCGGCAAGGGCAAGGACAGCCCCCCGCCTGCGCCCCTCCAGACCATCGCCGAGGTCGTGCTCTACGGCGACGTGGTCCTGCGCTTCGTGTCGGCGGGCACAGGCGCGGGCGACAGCAACGGCGACAACAAGAGCGGCCCCGCTTTGTCGTCCTCGTCGCTGCTCGCGCCGCCGCCGCCGCCGCCGCCCGTCTTCCTCGCGGGCTGGCAGCCCGTCGCCGCCTGCGACGCGCCCGCCGTGCTCGACTATGGCATCGAGCGCCTCGACCACGCCGTCGGCAACGTCCCCGACCTCGCGGCGGCCCAGCGCTACATCGCGCGCTTCACCGGCTTCCACGAGTTTGCCGAGTTTAGCGCCGAGGACGTGGGCACGGTTGACAGCGGCCTGAATTCGGTCGTGCTCGCAAACGACGGCGAGAACGTCCTCCTGCCGGTGAACGAGCCGACGTTCGGGACGCGGCGCAAGTCGCAGATCCAAACGTACCTGGAGCAGAACGAGGGACCCGGCCTGCAGCACCTGGCGCTCAAGACGCGCGACATCTTCTCGACGCTGCGGGCCATGCGCGCGGCGTCGGGCGCGGGCGCGGGGCTCGAGTTCATGCCGCGGCCGTCAGACGCCTACTACAAGGGCCTGCGGCAGAAGCTGGCGGCGGCGGCGGCAGGGGGCGGCGGCGGCGGCGGCGCGGGCGGCGGCGGGAACGGCGGCCGCGGCGGGGGCGAGGGCGGCGCAGCGTCGCCGCCGCCGCCGCCGCCGCCCTGCCCGCTGACCGACGCCGAGCTGGCCGCGTGCCAGGAGCTCGGCGTCCTCGTCGACCGCGACGACCAGGGCGTGCTGCTCCAAATCTTCACGAAACCGCTGGGGGACCGGCCGACCGTGTTTGTCGAGATCATCCAGCGCGTTGGGTGCATGAGGCCCGTGGGCGAGGACGGAGAGCCGCTCTCACAGGCGGCGGCGGCGGCGGCGCCACAGGCGGCGACGGCGACCGCGGCGGCCAACGCAGCGGCGGCGGCGGAGGCCGGCGAGGTTTCTGCCGCCGCTGCGGCCGCCGGGGTGCGCGTGGAGCAGGCGGGCGGGTGCGGCGGGTTCGGCAAGGGCAACTTCAGCGAGCTGTTCAAGTCGATCGAGGACTACGAGCGCACGCTGGGCGTCTGAGGAGAGAGTAGGGGGGAGAGACGATTATGATGATCCGATTATGATGATCCGATTATGCCGATCCGACTTTTTCTTTTTCTCGGCGTTTTTTTTCTCGTCGAGCCGCGGCGCGCCATCCTGCGCCGAGCGAGGCGCCCCGCCGTTCAATCTGTCCTCCGGACGAGACGGCAAGCAGCCGACACCACCAACAACTCAACCCCTTCTTGTTCGCAGAGGGTGTTCATCACCCCTTCCCTGTGTGCCTTTTGTACCACAAGAAAACCTGTGCTTCCCCCAAAAACCCATTTTTTGTACCACAAGAAAACCTGTGCTTCCCCCAAAAACCCATTTTTTGCGCCGGCGTCCCGGAAAAAAAACGTCGGCGACCACGCACAATACCTCCCGGCGTCCCCTGCGTGTGTGGTAGTCCTGCCCCGCTGTATTGTAAGCACGCACAATCATGCCTGTCTCGGGCTTCCAGCAAGAGATTTTACCTCTCCAAAACTAGCGCGGCTTTGCCGAAAAACGACGACCAAAGGCGCGCGCGGAGCAGGCCGCCGCCGCCTCCTTTCGGCGCACCCTTCATCCCTTCCCCTCCCCTCTCCTCGTCAGCCGCGCCGCTTGACGCGCACGTGCCTCCTCCCGCCGCGCGGGCCGCCCGCGTCGGCGCCGGCGCCCCCGGGCCCGCCCATGGTGAACACGGGGCCGCCGCCGGGCGTCTGCTGCTGCTGCTGCTGCTGCTGCAGCGGCTGCTGCTGCTGCTGCTGCTGCTGCCCAAATCCGGGCGGCGCGCCAAACGGCGAGGCGGGGCCGCCGGCCTGGGGTGCGGCCCCGCCGAAGAACGGCGACGGCTGCTGCTGCTGCTGCTGCTGCTGCTGAAGCTGCTGATGCTGCTGTTGCGACTGCGCCGCGCCGCCGCCAAACATGAACGTCGGCTGCGATCCTCCCGACGGCACAAAGGCCGACGGAGCGCCAAAGCCCCGGGCGGCGGGCGGCGCGCCAAAAGGCGACGGCTGCTGCTGCTGCTGCGGCGCGGCGGCGCCAAAGGGCGGCGGCGCCGCGCCAAAAACCCCCGCCCCGCCGCCAAAGGGCGGCGGCGGCGGCGGCGCGGCCCCGAACGCCGGGGCGCCGCCGACACCGAAAGTACCGCCTCCACCGCCTCCACCGCCGAACGTGAAGGGCGCGGGCGAGGACGGCCTGGCCGCGGGAGCCGCCGGTGCCGCGCCAAACGAGAAAGCCGGCGGCGGCGGCGACGGGGAAGGGGGCGGCGCGCCGCCGGCGAGCGTGAACGCCGGAGGGGCGGCCGCCGCGGGCGCGGCGCCAAACGTCGGCGCGGCCGCCGGCGCCGCACCAAAGGCAAAGGCGCGGTTGTTGGCGGCGTCGTCGCGCGGGGCGGCGGCGGCGGCGGCGGGGGCGGCGCCGAACGAGAAGGGGGCCGCGGGGGAGGCCGTCGGGGCGAGGGCCGGCGCCGCGGCCGCGCCGCCGCCGAACGCAAACGCGCGCGGGGCGGCGGCGGCGGCGGCGGCGGCGGCGGCGGCGGCGGCGGCGGCGGCGGCGGGGGCGGCGGCGGCGGCGGCGGCGGCGGGCGCGGCGCCAAAGGAAAAGGCGGGCGGCGTGTCCTTCCCGCCTGCCGCGGCGCCAGCGCCAAAGATTGCGGGGGCGCCGAAAGACGGGGGGGCAGCGGCGGCGGCGGCGGCGGCCGGCGCGGCGCCGCCAAAAGAGAAGAGCGGCGCGGGGCTGAGCGCGGCGCCGCTCTCCTTGCTAGCAGCACCGTTTGCGGGCGCGGGAGCGACAGGCGGCGCGGCCGCAGTCGCTGCACCAAAGGAGAAGGCGGAAGGGGAGGCCGCGGCTGCAGCAGGCGTGGCAGCGGCGGGCGGGGCGCCAAAGGAAAACGCAAGCGGCGCTGCCGGCGCAGGCGCAGGCGCCGCTGCTGCTGCCGCCGCTGCTGCTCGCGCCGGCTGCTGCTCCTCCTCCTGGGTCGGCAGGCCGCGCGGCCGGCGCTTGAGAGCACGGCCGCCCTGCTCCCCGCGCTCGCGGTCGCCGTAGGTCGCTCCGTCTCCGTTGGCCGGAGGCGCGGCGGCGGCAGCGGGGGCGGCCGAGAAAAAGCCGCCGCCGCCGCCGCCGCCAAACGCGCCGCCGCCAAACGCGGGGGCCGTCGACGGGGCCCCAAACGCGCCGAATGCGGGCGCGGCTGCTGGTGCTGCTGCGGTGGCGGCGGAGGGCGCGCCGAAGAAGATGGAGCCGGATGGGGCGGGAGGCGCCGGGCCAGGCTCCGGGGCATTGGCCGCAGCCGGGGGCGGCGAACCGTCGGCCTCGGCTGCCGGCGCCGGCGCCGGCGCCGCTGCCGCCGCCGCCGATGCCTTGTCAGCTGGGGGTGGTGCCGAGAAGAAAGAAAACGCCGCGGCCGGGGCCTTGTCTGCCGGGGCCGGTGCCGCTGCAAAGGTGGGTATCGCTGGGGGGGGGGCGGGAGCTGCATGATACGGGGGCGCAAGCGTGAACGCTGGGGCCGGCGCGGGCGCGGGCGTGGGCGCGGGCGCTGCCAGAGCCGGCGCCGCCGGCGCCGCCTCGTCCTCGCCGTCGCCCTCGTCCTCTTCGCTGCTGAGCGGAGGCAGCGGCACGCTGGCCGCCTTCTCCGCCAGCTCGGCCACGAGCGCGCGGCCGCCCGCGCGCGGCAGCGAGGGCGGCGCCGGGAGGGCCGCCGGCCGCGACGGCGGCCTCGCGGGAGGCGGGCGCGCGGCGCCAAACGCAGGCGGCGGCGGCGCTGCCGCTGCCCCAAACAGAAAGGCCGGGGGCGGCGGCGGCGCTGCCGCTGCCCCAAACAGAAAGGCCGGGGGCGGCGGCGGCGGCGGCGGGCCAGGAGGGGCGGCAGCGGCCGCGGCAACGAACCCGGCGACCGCGGGCAGCGAAGAACTAAATCCAGAGGGGGGGAGAGCACCCAGGGGCTTGGCAGCCGAAAAGGCAAACGCCGGAGCAGCGGGCGCCAAAGCGCCAAAGCCGCGGCCGAAGCCGCCGCCGCCGCCGCCGCTGCCGCTGCCGCCAAAGGGCGAGCCACCGTCCGCTGGCGGCAGCGACGCCATCAGTCGCGCGACCGCGCCCGCCACGCCGGCGCCGGGCCCGGCCCCGCCAAAGGTGTAACGGGGGGCGCCGGGGGCCAGGCCCGCGGCGGAAGAGGGCGAGGGCCCGGCCGCCGAGGAGGGCGCGACGGCGCTGGCCCCGCCTCCTCCGCCCCTGCCGGGCGAGCCGCCGCCCGTGCTGGGGGAGAGGGGGGTGGCGGCCGCGAACGCAAACGTCGGGGAGGGGGAGGCGGCAGGGGGAGGGGAGGGAGGGACGCCGGCGAGGCCCTGCGCGCGGCTGAAAGCAAACAGGGGCGCGGCCGCCGCGGCGGGCGGCGGGGACGCTGCTGCGGCCAGCGAGGCGGCGGCGGCGGCGGCGGCGGCGGGAGAAGCGGCCGCTTGCTGCCTCCTGTCCTCTTCCTGCTCCTGCTGCCGCTGCTGCTGCTGCTGCTTGTCCTGGAGCGCGCGCCGCGCCGCGGACGCGCCCGCAAACATGCCCTCGCCGCCGGCGGGCGCGGCCTGCGGCGTGAGCGCCTCGGCCAGCACGGCGGACAGGCGCAGCGCCCGCGCGGGCGTCGCCGCCGCCGCCGCCGCCGGGCCGCTTGCCCCCGCCCGTTGCTGCTGCTGCTGCTGGGGGGACGCGCCAAAGTGGCCGCCTCGGCCGCCGGCGGACGAGCCGCCGCCGCTGGGCGGCGTGCCAAAGAGCACGGCCGCGGGTCCTCCCGGCGTCTCCAGGCGGCCGAGCGGCGGGGGGGGGGCGGCGGCGCCAAAGCCGTTGGCCGAGGCGGGCGTCGCCGCCGCAGCGCCGCCGCCCGAGCCCGGCGGCGGCGCCCCCAGCAGCGGGACGCCGCCGCCGCCGCCGCCGATCGCGCCTCCGCCGCCGGACGCCTTTTGCAGGCTGCTCAGCGCCTGGAGGATGCTCTCCGCCGCGGGCGTGCGCTGCTGCTGAGGCGGCTCGGGCTGGGCGCGCGGCGCCGCGGGCGTCGCCTCGGCCGCGGCGGGCGGCGGGGTGGGGACGGGCGCGCGGCCGCCGAGGCCGGCCATTGCGCGGGCGCCGACGCCGCCGCCGCCGCCGTGTGTCGCGTGAAGCTGCTGCTGCTGCTGCTGCTGCTGCCTCTGGTGCTGCTGCTGCTGGTGGTGCTGCTGCGCCGACCGCAGGCGCTTGGCCGCGGCGGTCGCGCCGGAAAAGGTCGCGGCGCCCGAGCCCGGGGCGAACAGCGGCGTCGCGCCCGCGCCTCCGCCTCCGCCGCCCTCGAGCAGCAGCAGGCCGCCGAGCCCGCCGCCGCCGCCGCCGCCGTCCGGAGCGCCGCGCTTGCCGCTGCCGAGGCGCAGCGGCGTGCTGCGCATGGGCGTGAAGGCCGCCACGCCCAGCCCGCGGCCGGCACTGGCGCTGCCGTCGGCGGCGCTCGACGGCGGCCGCTGGTGCTGCTGCTGCTGCTGCTGGAAGGCGGCGGGGAGGCCGTACGTGCCGCCGCCGCCGCCGCCGCCGCCGCGCGGCGTCGGCGCGCCGCTGCCTCCTGCTCCTCCGCCGAGCACGCCGCCGCCGCCCGCGCTGCCCGCCGGGCGCGGCACGGCGTACGGATTGGGCGCCGCGTGGCCCTGGCGCCCTCCCGCGCGCGCGAGCGCGGCGCCGAGGCCGTTGGCAAAGCCGTTGCCGTGGCCGCTCTGGCTGCCGCCGCCGCCGCCGCCCGCCGCCGCGGCCGCCGCCGCCGCCGCCGCCGAAAACCCAACGGCCGACGCCGGCTTTCCTTGCGAGGCTGGGCGGCCGTAGGGGGTGTAGCGCCCGGGCACTGCCGCGGCGCCAGGGTCGGCGCGGCGCGCGCTGCCGCCCGCCAGCGCGCGCGGTGTCCCGAAGAGGGGGCGCATCTGCAGGGCGGGCGGCGGCAGGCTGCCACGGCCACCCGTGCCGCCGCCGCCGCCGCCGCCGCCGCCGCCGCCGCCGCCGAGGAAGCCGCCCAAGCCAGAGGGGCTCGGCGTTGCACGCGGCGGAGGGCCCGTGTTGTGATCCCGGTGGTTAAAGGGCTGCTGCTGCTGCTGCTGCTGCTGCTGTCCTGCCGCCGCCGCTGCTCCCCCCGCGGCTGCGGCCCCGCGGGGCGGCAGCGCGCCCGCCGCCATCGACGGCCTCTCCTCCAGCAGCGAGCGCGGCGGCGCCGCCTGCGGCGACATCAACGACCAAGGCGGCGACCCGGGCCCCGCCGCCAGGTGCAGGCCCCCGGGTGGCGCGAGGCGCCGGCCCGGCAGCGCCGCCCGCGGCCGCCGCAGAAACTTTGCGAGGGCCGCCTGGCGCGCCGGCTCCCACCCACGCGCCGAGGCGAGCAGCTCGGCGGCAAGCGGCTCGGGCACGACCGAGGGACCGCCGTGCGCCGCGGACGGGGCGAGCCAGGCGGGCGGCGGCTGCTGCTGCTGCGGCTGCGGCTGTGCCCCTCCGGCGCTGGCGCTCGCAGGGAGGGCGGCGGGCGGCGGCGGCGGCGGCGGTGGCGAGGGCGCGCGGCGGGCGGGCGCGGCGGCCGCGACGCCGTTGGCCTCTGCTCGATGCTGCTGCTGCTGCTGCTGCTGCTGCTGCTGCTGCTGCTGCTGCTGCTGCTGCTGCTGCTGCTGCTGCTCCTGCTTGAGGATATTGATCGACCGGGTGAGGGATGGTGTGAGCATTGCCTGTCTGGAGGGGATTTGGCGGGTGAAGGGGTCGTCTCTGCGTCTTTGCTCCCTCTTTCCTCACCTGTTGCTGCTGGTGCGCCTCTCTCTGCGCGCGCCCGGCCCCCCGCACGTCAGGCGAAGGCGCAGGTGCCGATCCTGATGGTGGGTGGAGAGGAATGAGGGAGAGGGAGAAGAGGTGAGTTGTCCTGTCGAATGGAAACCAGAACGTTTGAAAGCCCCCCTTTTTGTCGCCCCTCACCTGCTGCGCCGCCGCCCATCGCGAAGAAGCCACGCAGCGGCGTCACCAGCTTGCCCAAGAGCGAGCCTCCGCCGCCGGCCGCGTCCATGGCTCCTCTTTCTGATCTTTTGCTCGTCAGCAGCTTTTTTTGAACAGGGCGAGTGTGGTGCTGCTGCTGTCGAGGGTTGCTGATGTGCTAGAGCGGTGCTAGTATTTGGTGGTTGGGGCTACGAGTGAGCGTTTCGAAGAAAAAGGAAGATTGAGGAGGGTGAGGCAGCTGCGAGCGCCGCTCACTTTCGTCGGCGAGCGATCGCGCGACCGGGCGAGCGCGGCTCGCCGTCGCCCGCCGCCGCCGCTGAATTAAGCTGACTGATCCGGCTGACACCGCGCCCAACACCACCCACAACTCCCGACAGTTAAAACAGAGCCACGCACCGTTTCCACCACCCCTCCCTTTGTTCCCAGACAGCAGGCTCAAAAAGAAAAAACGCCGTCTGCTCTGTTCCCGTCCCTCTCTCTCTCTTCTGGCCCCGCTGCCAGCGATCACCAGAGGCCGGACAAGACAGACGGCCGCGCAACCCCTCGCGCACTCGCAGCCGTCGCCGTGATGGCGACCATCTACGGAGGAGGTGAGAGGACGGACCGCCGCCGCCGCCCGTCCGTCGGGCGCGCGCACGCCGCCGCTGCGCCTCTCTCTCTCTCTCTGCCTGGAATCGTGTCTCCCTCTCACCCCCCACTGCGCGCCTCGCAAGCGGACAAACGTACACAACACACAAATCAAAACAGACGAGGTCAACGCGTGCGTGCTGGATGTCGGCACGCACAGCGTCAAGGCGGGGTACGCGGGCGACGACGGCCCAAAAGCGGTCTTCCCCTCGGCGTGCGGCGTGGTCGCCGCGGCGGCGGCGGCCGACGGCGGCGGCGGCGCCAGCGGCGACAGCCGCGTCAAAAAGGGCGGCGCCGGGCCCGCGGACGGCGCGGAGGCGGGCAAGGAGGACGGCGGCGGCGGCGAAAAGGACGGCGGCGGCGTCAAGAAGGACGCGCGCGCCGGCGCCGCCGCCGGACGCGGCGGCGGCGTGTTTGTCGGCGCCGACGGCCCCTCGTTCGCGCGCGGCGACCGGATGGAGGTCGCCTCGCCCTTCGACGCCGACGGCCAGGTGCGCGACTGGGACCTGGCCGAGGCCCTCTGGCGCCACGCCCTGCAGGACCGCCTGCGCGTGACCGACCCGGCCGACATGGCGCTCATGGTCGTCGAGCCGACGCACGCGACCAAGGCGTCGCGCGAGGCGTGCGTCGAGCGGCTGTTTGAGGCGCTCCAGTGCCCGGCGGCCTACCTGGCCAAGGCCGCGCTGCTGGCGAGCTTCGCGACCGCGCGGCAGACGGGCGTGGTGGTCGACGCGGGGCACATGGCCACGACGGGTGAGTTTTTTTATCTTTGTGGGGGCGCACGTTTTGTGCTTGCCCGCAGCATGTTTTTGGCGACGTGCGCTTTTTTTTTTTCGCCGTTCTTTCGCGCGCTCGCGCCCCCCCCCCCCCCCCCCCCCCCCCCCCCCCCCCCCCCCCCCC
>Ga0209390_10003844_pt1 | contig 23573 bp, 16 predicted proteins | sample BON01_FD_187212 | JGI IMG/M metagenome (GOLD analysis project Ga0209390, IMG submission 187212) | Freshwater microbial communities from Lake Bonney liftoff mats and glacier meltwater in Antarctica - BON-01 (SPAdes) (version 2) | ecosystem: Environmental > Aquatic > Freshwater > Ice > Glacier... | reverse complement strand
ATCCGTGGTGTAGATGTCGAAACAAAGTTGGTGGACATTATGAGTCGCTGGGCATCGGCCTTGGATGCCGAAATCGACGATTTTAAGCTGTGTATCAAGAAATTGTGTGGCATTAACCCTATGGAAAACATGCGAGGAATGATAAAAACTGGTGGTGATTGTCTCGTGTGCTATACCCCTCTCGGCAAAAAAGTTTTTGTGCATCAGGAAGTACGATCGCGTAAACTTCAATTGTTTCTTCTTGACATGACGAATGCTTCTCCATACACGGGGTTTGATCCGTTAAAACTGAATTGTGTGCGTCAGATGCAGTCGGCACTGCGCAACGTCACCGGAACCGTCAAGAAGATGCGTAGTCCTGCCAATCTCCCGTTAACACGCAGTGGCACCACGTCATATCGCGAGTGCGACAATTGTCAAGCCACTGGTCAAGATGTGTATTATCAGGACATTGATAATGATTTTGATTTGTGTTTGCCGTGCTATGCTACGCTTCGTTGGGTCGAGTCGTGCTATCGATGGGACGGCACGACAGCTTCAATCTCAGAAACAGCCGCCGCTCTGGCGGGTGATTCCGATGCCAGTAACCATGATGAGGACGTGGAGGAGTACTTGAAACAGGAACTTGCGCCCAGGCCCGTCGCACTCCCACGAAAGAAATACCAACCATTTCATACAGCAAAATTTCATTCTGGACCTGTAGTGCGTATCGAAGAGTGGGGTCAACATCTCGATCAAATTGGCACAGAACTCTTGCAGTGTAAGTCTTCGCTGTGTGAAAACAGAAAAGATCCGGTGGCGGATCAAGAACAAGCTACGAAAATCTTGAACTCGCTGGAAGCAACGACCTACAATAATTTTGTAGTTCATACAGATATCGGCATGACAGCCTTCATCCGCCAGAGTTTGGTGGCCCACATGGAGAAGAAACACGCCGAGTCTGGAAGCAAGGTGGACGAGTTCGGAGGTGTCGATATGCGCTTGTGCATGCAGGGCAAGCAAAATCGTAAAGAATTGTTGGACATTCTTAAAAACACACTGGACCATACGGGGGCTCCTGCCACGCCGAAGCAATGCGCCGAAATCGACCTGTTTGTCAACAACATCGTAACTCTATTGCCTGAGAGTGTTTTCGACTTGATTTTGCGGCGTTCGGAACCACCGCCCTTTCGTGTGGAAAACAACGGTCTGCACAACTCGGACGAGGCTTCGGATTCCGGCTTGTGCATCCAATTTCACAGGGACGAATCCAAATTCACCATGGCAATTCCGCTTAACACAGGTGGCGACGGGTGTGAAGGTGGTCGTGTTGTTTACGTTACTACCACTGGTTTCGAGATGCCGCAACGCAGTCTTGATTCTCTCACGATCCACGACGATACGATTGCGCATGGCATCACCACCCACTCGAAAGGTGTTCGATATGGGATGTTTCTCTTGTCGAAACTGGACGAGGTAGTTGAACGCTAAAGACATGCAATAAATCTTATCATGCAACACTCAAAAAGCACGCAGTACATCTTACCATGCAATGGCATAAGCATAATTATAAGAATGCTTCGACAAATCCACGTTTCATAAAGTCACGCCAATTTGTGTTTTCAGATTTATATTCATAATTAAAAAGTCGACGACCCACCACACGTGTCTGTGCCATTTTGTCTTGTTTCACCATCACCCGACGATTATGGATTCGTCCCTAAAAACGACGAATAGTCCCTCCCAAGTCGAGCTTGCGTTGAATCGTTTGCCCTAGATTGGGCAGAAAACGGATGTCCTGTCGTCCTGCCCACAGAATCTACATTTGATTGACCTCGTTGTGTTGCGAGCCTGTTTTCGACAGCCACTTGAGAGCGCTCTGCGGAAAAGTCGATGAATACATCCTTTACCTTTTGTTCAGCAATTCTTTCTGCGTGAGCTGATACTAGAGCACGTTCACGCAGAAGTTGTTCGTGTAATAATACGGCCCTCTGAGTTTTATCGCTGAATCCTTCAACATTTGTGCACAAATAACCGGTGGCGAGTGGAGACGGGAAAGTGCTGGCCCTCACTGCATTCTGCTGCATGTGCTCACGAGCGAATCGCAAGGCCGCGATTCGCTCCACACCTTCCTGTTCCTCTTGCATGTAATATTCTTCAGTTTTGCGTATTGCATTCAGTGTATGTGCCTCCATTTGCCTAAGAGATATCGTATCGTGTAATTCATTCATGCGCATACTATGTGCACGATTCCGACGCATGTCCCTTTGCTGCATGAAAGAAAAGTCTTCAAAATCGTCAATCAATTCGCGCATGTTTAACGCCTCCCTACCGCGCACAAATTCTGCGTGTGCTCGTGCTCGGTGTCGTTGCAACAGCTCAATTTCATGTTCCGACGCCCTCTGAAACAAGTCGTCGCCAGTCATGTGATTACTGGAACTCATTTTCAATACGTTCTGAAACATGGTGTTGGTCTCACGACAACTTATATATGACTTAATCCCGAGATGCCCGACGCGAAGTAGCACTTTGTTATTACAGAAAAACAAACATTCAGGACATCTCGATGTGTTCTACAGAACAATTATTTGAAACAATTATTTGAAAATGACAAACTCTGGGTTGTGGGGTAGCACCTTGACGCAATTTAGCGGCATGAAGTAGCATTTCATCACCATTGTCGCATTTTCAAATGCTTTTACGACAAATCGTATATATGTTGTGGAGTTCCGTCGGACCACAATCGATATTGGCGATCGACGCGTCCCTAAAAACGACGAATAGTCCCTCCGAAGTCGAGCTTGTGTTGAATCGTTTGCCCGAGATTCGACAGAAAACGGATGTTTGGTCGGCATATTGGTGGTGAGAACAAACATGATTGAAAAAGCAGAATCATCCAAGTGACTTGCAGCCGCTCCGTGCCACCGGCCTGCGCTGCCAGTAGGAATTTGCTGCCACTGTTGCATAGTTGAAGGGTTGTAAATGTTGTCATATTGTGTTTTTTCGCGGGTGTGCTATACAGTGTGGCGCACCCCAAGACATGTGTGAAAGTTTTCAAATGTCATTGTTGTGGTAACTGAGCATATTTTTTAAGAATGGGAATGCCATGACTAACATGGTCATTTCAGCATGGTATTTCTTTTGCTTCCTATTACATTCCTGAATAAATTCTGGATCGCCACTGCTGTCAAAATCGTCTTCATAACAGGAGTTTACGGAACACACAGTATGCATATCACGGATCCTCTGGTATCGCAGCATTATACTTTGTTTATACCGGTCAGACACAGACGATGGCATGCGATTTTGAATTTGAGCCCGTCTGTGGTCATAATTCTTAGCATAATTTCGTGTCATTGCAGCATTCTGTTGTTCTTCATATGTTAAACCAATCATAACGTTAACTGAATTTTCCAAACTCGATTGCGTTACAATATTACATCTTATATATAAACATGCAAACAATGATTTATTCTTTCGTGGAGTAGCACCTTGACACATTTTAGCGGTATGAGGTAGCATTTCGTCACCATTGTCGTATTTTCAAATGCTTTCACGACGAATCGTATATATGTCGTAAAATTCCGTCGGACCACAATCGATATTGGCGATCGACGACGAGATGCTCGATGACACTTTGTACTGCACCTGTGCAAATGATTTTCCGAGCCATGTCGTGAAACTCGAAGCCACGTGTGCGCAAGCATCGAAAAAGGCAGGCGTAAAACGAGTGCAAGAGAGTAGCACAGGGCGAGATAAGGGGGTTCGGAAGAAACAGGGAGATAAAGATGAGAAGACAGAGATCGCTCGCCGCAGGGCATTGAAAACATTACAGAGCAAGAAAGAGCATGTGGCGCAAAATGAAGGCGAATTCGCACCGTGGACCAAAGAGCAGCACGAGGCGTATGCCATCTTGAAGGCAAATTGCACAGAATTGCGGGCCGCCCGAAAGCTGGCACAGAGTGAACTCAATGACGGATTGGAGAAATTGCACTCCACTTTGACTGATGTGTTGAAGAGTCAAAGAGATCACTGGGCGGGAAAGTTGAAAGGCAGCAAGGAGTACAGAGAAGGCAAAAAACGAGTTGAAACATCAGCAAACGGTAAAACCAAGGACGTCAACAAAGAAATTGACAAGTGTGGCGAAGAAAAAAAGCGGCTGCCCAGTGAAATTCTACGCAGAAAGTACGAGACAATCCCGCGTGAACAACTGCAAAAGGACGACTTAGTCATAAAGAAAATCAACAAGGTGATAACAAAACATTTGGATGCTCTCAAACAAATTGAAACAGACAAGGAATCAGCGATTGCCGCAATATTGAGTGCTCTGTTGGAGCATGATGCTGAATTTCGGGCACAATGCGGACCCGATGGAACACTGCATTCCAAAGCTCGTCTCGACGAGACAAAACTGACACAGGACAGTGCGGCGAAAGAAGCAAAATTGCGCAAAATTCAAGACGCCAGACTGAAGAAACTAAGTGCCTCTGTACAATCTGCCGTCGTTCAGTTTCAGAAAAGTGTCAAAATCACCGAATTGGTCGAATTTTGTTGCGCGACGTGATATTTACAAGAACCTCAACTCACATCAAACGCTGACGTGAACTACCAAAGCACCAGCAATGGACACAAACTCTCGTGTCAGATGCATTTTAAGGTGATGTCTGTGTTTTAAGGACTGGTCTCTGTAGAGGCGTAGAGAAGTGACATTTCGCTGGAAATAGAATATTTGCCTATAAAAGCAAGCGAGAATTTTCTGAGAGTTTTATCGCAGATTTGGCACGTTTTCGACGCCTTTTGACAATGAGCGGTACATCTACGCCATCTTCTACTCCGCGCCGTCGTGGCAAGGGCAAGAAGACTCTGAGGCAGGCTGCTTTCATGATGCCCCCCGTGGTTGTTTCGGCACCCATAGTCGTCGCATCCACACCCCTACCCCAACCCATCATCGTGTCGCCACCCGAGACAACTTCTTCGCTGACAAGCGACACGCTTACACCAACGGAGACACCAAGACGCCGTGGCAAGGGCAGGAAGAATCTCAGACATGCTGACGGAACACCGATTTCGATGTCACCAGTCGCTTCATCATCATCGTCGCCTATGCCTGGGGAGTGGACCTACGGTGGTATGGATTCTCGCAGGGCCATTTTTGATGCCTCCCTCTTACACCCTCCCATCGTGGAACGCGAAGCTCTCAAACAGAAGCTCAACAGCGAGAAGAGGGAGCGCTTCAACGCAAATGTCTTGACGATTGTAGGTGGATGCTCGTCCTCATCGTCGACATACGTTGGATTCCAAGACGACTTCTCTTCCTGTGCTTTTTACAAAAGGCAGAAGATTGTTGAAAGAAACGCCGAAGCCGAAGCGGCCGCAGAGCAGTTGGCCGCAGACGAGAAACGTGACGAGCTCGCACGTGTTATTCTGGAGTGGAACAACCAAAACTTGATGATCGTAGATCGTGGTAGCGAAAACTGGGGTCTTTCTAACGAAGATCTCTACTACAAGTACAAAGACACTGGAGTACCGACCTGGGATGAGGACTTTGAGATACAGAGTGATTGAGAATACCTCACGACAAGCTTTTTTTAAGTTGTAATAAATGTTCTTGTCAACAAAATTTCTGCGCAAGTCTCTTGTGCGATATATGTAGTGGGTCCAACTTGCATCTATGCATATTCTCTGAGAGTGCGCATGGCAAGGAAGGACGAATTGATTTTCTGTGTGTAAACAGGGACAAATTGCCAACTGGATGCGATTCGTCGTTCCTTCGCATTGTAGAATCGAAGAGAGACGGAATAAACGTTGGCAATCCGAATTTGCAGCGACTGTAGGAAGAATGCAGCTGTCAGTGATTGTGACTGGTAGATTGTGTTTCAAGTTTTTGAAATTAAAAACATTGTGATTACGCACCTTCAATGGTAAATCGTCCATAGCGAGCTGAAAGCTGCCGAAGAAATCCAGATTGAGTTTATCGCACTCTGAAAGCTGGAAGGTGATCCAGGATCCCGCAGCATCGAATCCTGTGCGGACCTGCTCAATAAAGACCCTTGAATTGTTGCTAGCCTGCAGTGCGACAGACAACTTTCGTCGAATGGAATCTAGATTCAGATCCACCGCTCCCGTGCCATGTTCATCGTCTTCGCGTGCATCAGCTTTCTGTTTCGAGGCGTCCACCGATTTCCCGAAAGCACTGTTGCCTTCGTCTGTCGTAATACTCTCTGAGGTTTTGGCGATCGTCGTGGATCCCAATCGTTGACGTTTGCGATCGTGTAAACAGGTGCCAAGCGTGTATTCGATGTTTTTTGGCGTAATGTTGGCCGTGACACTGACAGTCTCAAGACGGTTGTCGTGTAAAAATTCAATGTGCATGGTATTTTTAATTACGAGTGGACCGTGAATGCGAAAAGGATACATCATGCATATTGTGTAGACCAAGGAACTGTCAATCTGAGCACCAGTTTTCAAGGTCAGCACAAGTACGTCGCGATCGTCGCCTGCAATCAGATTCCATTTGTCAAAGTTCTGATCAAACTTGTCATGTAGTAGGATCACTTGCAAGATATTTGCAATGTGACCCGGAACGGTCATGGTGAGACCTGGTGGCGCAAGTGACGATGCGGGGGCAGACAACTTCGCCGCTATTGATTCCAAGTTCGAAGTAAAAATGTCAGAAGCGCCTTTGCCGTCACCCGTAGCTTTGGATTTCACATACGTCATATTCGTGTTGACGGCTTGCACACAGAGATTTCGTGTGTCTCCGCACTGTGATTATTTGAGCTTGCATACTATGTGTGCATATATATGCTTGAAAGACGTGAGGCTCATAAACACGTTGGAGAAAAAGACACATGTTGTGCAATGTCGAGGATCGCACGCGAATCACGATGTAAAACAGGGTTGCATGGCTGCCTCCCCCAGTGTGTCGACACCGTCATTATCACACACACATACGAGTCAAAAAACACCTAATCGAATGATTTATACAATATCAGCCATCCAGCAACTCACACTGCGATTTTCCGTCGACGCGGTCAATGCCTACAGTGCCGCAATTCTGGTAAAGGCAGCGCGTATTTTGCAATCAGTATTGTCGTCACAGGTTGAACCGAACAAAACACTTTGTTCCTTGTTCGGTGAATCTGGATCGTCTCAGAGTGATTGCGCGTCCAGTATGCTTTGTACATGGAGACCTACACACTGTATCGACATATTTCTGTATTTTGGTCCACCCAACACGATTGTTGTCGGTTTGCCCATGTTCGCGGACGAGCACGGAGTTGATGTCGTGAATAATGAACGAGAGATCCTGGTGTTGGGTACTACAAGTGACGGCGAAGCTTCGAGAACGTGCAACGTTGAAATCACACACTTTTCTCCTGAAAGTACGGCATGCGTCGGTGACATTCCGGAATGTGTATGCTTTGCTCACCTGACATGCGATCAGGATGATGCCGGCAATCATACAATGGTAGCACTAGTATACGATGTCCTCGTGAAGGATCAAAGTCACCTAGACATGCGTCAGCGTTATGAATTCATACGATCGATATCGGAACCGCTCTCACGGGTCGTCATCGGCAACGCTTGTGTACGTGTGCAATGGGCAGGCGACCCGTGTATGTACGATCAATTAGAGACATTGGAGCTGCCACACGCACATCACAACATCGTCTTGTACGGCGGCAAACAAGATTATCGGCGATTTGCCTTTCAATAAAAACAGAAAACCATCTGCAGAACTTCAGTGAGTAGACTACGATGTGAATCCAGGGTAGAGTAACAGCGTTATTTTATTGGAAACGAGTGTTACAAAGGTGCGCAAGACTGGAAAATGAGTATCTACACACAGATCTGCAAGTAATCGTCGAGAAGATCAATGTGGATCTGTATGTCGCTGCTCTCCTGCAAGGCAATTTCCACAAACGTCTCGTAGGTATTGAGCAGCCACGTAGCAGTATTGGTCGCCATGTAGATGTAGAAAAAATGCACAATACGCTGCATTGCGCGATCATCGTGACCGTAGTACTGCCCTATGAAGTCGGTAAACACAATCTTATTGTACCGTCGTAACACACTCTGCTCGATCTGCTTTACGTGCGCAACAAGATGCTGGCGAAACGAAAAATTGTCGCTCTGATATATTGCAAACGCAGCAACGCCGTACACTTGCTCCAACAATTCCGGTTGTAAATGTGCACTGCTAAGAATTATACATATGGCACTAAGCACGTCAGGTTTGATGCTCATGAAATATTTCGGATCGTTTGCAATGATCCAATCGAGCAGGAGAATCGCCTGGATCACGCTCGACTCTTGCACAACGTTATCGCTGAAACCCATACCATTGGCACCCATCTTACTGTGGTGCAAGAGGACTTGCATTCGTTGAATGCACGACATTCGTAGCACCACAATGCTTTGTGACAACGGCACCTTCTGCCGCTGTACAACCTTGCTCTGTGCGAACATTAGGTGCAACAGATCGTACTTGCTGTCGTACTCTGTGGCATCGTCAATTTTTGTCACAATTGCGCCGTTATCTCCGCCTGCATCACATGCGACGCGGACATTAGTACTGATGGCGCCTGGTTCCGCAACAGTGGCGGACTCGGTGACATAGAGGACATCTTCAATATCGCTGTCGTACGACTCCGAGTTCAAGTCTCCAGGTTGCATCAGAGTCATATCCTGCATGGAACTGCTGCCCGAGAAACCGTTTACGACAGTCACACCAGAGTGCGATGAATCAGGACTCTGACAGTGCTTCTGGCGCTTATGATTGTTAAAATTCGAGCGCGAGTGCCACTGCGATGCTTCGTGCTCGGGAGATGAGCGCGTGCCACTGAAAGGGACCATCTGCTCGTCACAGGTGAGAAACAACTCGCCTCGTGATATCAACATTTCGTGCTATTCCCTCTCTTTCCCTTATTTGCGAAATCCGAAAACGCTATTGCTATTTGTTAACAACAATGGCACTACGCTATTTTCGGTTGTAATATTGTACGAAAATGAAGTTCCCTTGTCTCTAAGTCGTGTCACTGAACATTCTTGGATGTACGGCCATCAAAGTGTATGCTTGTTACAATCACATATCTTAGACATGCAGAAAACAGGTGCATCTTTGTGTCATCTGTCACCGCAAAACGTCGCCAATACACAGATTCGCCACCAATCACCAGAACATGTGACGTGGTCTTGCATTATGCTGCTTGTGACTTTCGATTTCACCCTACTATATAAGTTAATGTATCAATCGCACGCGACAAACATCAAAGAGCATGCACGGGCCTAGTTGCTGGGAAGAGTTGACAATTAAAATTCTGCTTTGGGTCTGCGCATTTGGATTGATTGAAAAAGTGGTGACGTGTCTGCACCATAAAATAGATCAAGTGTTTGCATATTTGGGTATTCTCATTATTGTCGTCATTTATATCGTAGCTTCGTCGCACAATGCACAATGGTGCGCACTAATGTGACGTTTCCAGACGGAATATCACAATCTCTCCTTGTTTTGACACGCGTCAACACTGTACTCGAACTGCACCATCCTTTGAGACGTTTTTGAAAAATAAAAGTCGCGAATTGTATTAAAAAGAGGGTAATGTTCGCACAATGTGGTCAGACACAAAGTTTCATGTATGTATATTTGTGCATGTGTCGGTGCATGCGTCTGTAACTAGAAGTCCATCATTTGCAGATCGGCGATCGAGATGGTCTTGCGCTTTGCATGTGTAGCATTTTTGTTGGCGCGCTTGAATTTTTCAATAACATAACATTCTACAGCCTCTTGCAGGGCTTCAATGGCCTTTTTTTGATAAAGAATCGATACGCCCATTTCCGCGGTAATCTGTTTGACGAGCTTGCGGAAAGGACCTTTCTGCACAAGCAGATTGGTAGTAGTTTGCAACTTCTTGATGGTCCGAAGGGCGACGGTGCCACTCTTGAAACGATATTTTCTCTTCTTGACGCCCGTCTCCAAGATGGGATTTTCGGGGTCTGTGGCGGGCGTAGTGTGTGAGATCGGCAACATGCTGGCTTCAACAATAGCTTACGTTGCGCAACGCAACGTGCAGTGTAGCAGATTATGCAATGTGACGCCTTCTATCATTCGAATGTAGACCAGTTTTTCTTTTTAAGCATTGGAGTGAGCTGTATCGTAGACACATTTGTGTTTTACGGAGGTGAATATGACCGTTGAAGTGATGATTTTAGGTGTATGTTCCCAATACGTTATATTGTTTCCTGATTACTTCAACCTGCCTGTGCCATACCTCTAGGAGGGATAATACTCATCCAGAACCATAATGGTGCCATTTGGTCGCAAAATCAGGAATTTCTCATAGATTGGGTCACCACTCCAGTCGCCAGCACGAAACTGGCCTCTCTCGCATAGGAAGGGATGAAAACGGTCCCACGATTCCTCGTGTGTACCCTCAACGTAACTGATGTAATCTACACTCCACTTGTAGTGCATCAGCACGCGATCCTGTACTTCTGTAGGTAACTTTTTCCAATCTAACATGTCGCACTAACTACTAGAGCGTCCACCGCGCTGCAGGCGGCGTGGTGCTGCAACGTGTGTCGACTCGACATGTCGCTCCCACCATGCCAATGATCTTGTAAATATTGTTCTTCGAAGCTACTAGAGTTTGCATTCATCCAAAATAGATCCTTCGACGCGTTTGTATGTGTTTTCGCGCGTCAGTGTATGAATTTTATCCGATTCAGTCAAAGAGTGTGGATTATTACGTTCATTTCATATCACGAGGTCAAACACCATGGTACCCGTCCATGTGGGCTGTTTGGCGCTTTTTGCCGCTCCGCGCTCGGTATTGTTGCTTGTACGCCAATTTTTTCTTTTTAAGCATTGGAGTGAGCTGTATCGTAGACACATTTGTGTTTTACGGATGTGAATATGACCGTTGAAGTGATGACTCTAGGTGTATGTTCCCAGTACGTTATATTGTTTCCTGATTACTCTCATTTATATAAACAATCGCGATGTGTACCGGGCACGGTTTTTGCAATTGACAATGGCAGCCATGCACGTACGCAACGATGACGTGTTCTTTTCCGAGTATGTCACAAATTCATGTGCGGCTGTGCAACATGATGAAGATGACGAAGCCCACAGTGGCATGACTAAGACAGCTCGTGATTTCCTCAAGAAAAAATTTGGCACGATTTCTCGCTTTTATTCAGGAATCACCAGTGCCGACACGGCAGACATCAACGGGTTTTCTCGCATAAACAGCTTGAGAAAAGCACTCGCAGCACTCGACCGGGGTGGTTGGGAACGTTCGTATCATCAGCGGATCTTTCATGTGAGTATGTTTCCGAAGAAAAAACACTGTGTTCTCGCGAAAGCAGAGACGACATGTTCTTTTGTGGCAATTAGATGAAAACTTGAGTATGATCGTCTGCATTTTCGCGACCATGCCACGTGTCGTACGATATTCTGATTCCCAGTACACATAATATAACATTCTTGGTGCAGGAATCCTTTTTGAATTCGGTCGTACGGGTGCTCTTCAAAACCGATCCCCCTGGATTTTTTGAACGTTCTTATCCGCGGCTGCTCGAAATGAATACGTGGCAGAGCATCAATCAAGAGATCCTGTATGTTGACTTTCCCGATTTATTCGCTTGTGGTGCGAGTGTAATGCGACACTGATTTTATTCTCGAACTCTCCACGTCTACACAGCATCTCCACCCCACGTCGCTTTGGAAAAACAATTTCCGTTTGCCTTTTCGTAGCTGCATTGATATTTGCATGCCCAATGGTGGAGATTTCCATCTACAGCACTTGTAAGTGTTTGTATTCTTAGTGCCTGGTATCTTTTCTTGTTGTACTATCGCATTTTGTGGAACAAATGTCACGATAGAGAATATTCTGAACATATGCACGCACCCTTGCGTCCCAGGCAAACGAATTAGTCAGAAACTGCTACGCAACTGCGTCAAATTCTTATCCATCATACACGACGTTCTGAAGATCGCTCCCATGGAGTACGTCAAGCAAAGTAGCGACGAAGTGGACATACGCGGTCCTGAGTCCAAATACGACAGTCGCAAGATCAATTCGTATCCGTCAAAGGTGCATACCACGCGCCTCTTTTCAGATTTGATTTTCGAACAAATTTTGCTATCTTCTGGGATGTCGCCAATCCATCTTGCATAAGTATGCAACCCATTTTAATATACGCTGGTACTACGGGCAACTACAGCACGGTCCTTTCAAAGGAAGTGAGAGGTATAAGACAGCAGTGGCATAACTCCTTCCGTGCGACAGGATGTCAACGCGCTTGGATGAAAGCATCAAGTCGCAGAAAGGGGTTCGATTCCTCAGCACGCTCTACTTTTGATGTCTGAATCAGACTCGTGCATTTATTTGCACTCTTCCGCAAAATGAATCGGTTCGTTCGCAAACACTATATAAATAAGTGCAGTGTAGAGAGAAAGAAAGCATGTCTTTCATGCCGAACGCCCGTGACAAAGCAGGTAATAATCTCTTCAACGTGGCGCCCGGTGGCGCACCTCCGAATTTCCAGTGTCCCATCCACAAACAACCAGGCATGAATTGCGTCGGACAGCAGTGTTCGGGTTACCCTCCTAATACACAGTGGCCAGTAGGTTATACACAAGCGCCTCCCCTCGGCTACACACAAACGCCTTCCCCCGGCTATTTGTCGGCACCATTGTCAGTGTACGGCTCTAGTGTCGCTCCGACGTTCTATGCGGGCACAAGCGCCGTTCCTCCCTTGTCGTCCTACGATATTCGAAACCCATATAGTGCATATGGTAAGTTTCGAGGTCCGTCGAGCAGTTTATACTGAGTCCAAGAATTCTGTAATACTTTGTCAGATATGACAGATTGGTCCAAGGGAAAGACTCTTTAGTGAATTGCTATCGGAACTGATTTTTCTATTTAATGTCGCAATAAAAGCTTGAAGACAGTTTTGGGTGTGTTTCACAACAATGTGCAGTGAGTGGAGTGATAGTGTTGCATTGGTGCTATGAAAGTATAAGTTATGAGGATTGGACAAGATCACGCAAATGACGCAATCTTCTAGCATTGTGTTGGAAGCGGAATTGTATCTGCAAGCCGTGCACACACGGACAAATCAACTCTGCTCAGAGGACCAGATCCGAGATTTAGTAGGACTTGCCCACAGTCTTATCGCCGCACGTTCAACAACAGCACAGACTGTATGGGCCAAATCGGACGCTGTTGTCAATTCGCTCCTGCAAACGTCTGAACACTTGCAGAATGAACAAGCAATCAATGCGTCTAAAAAAATGCAACGCGACATGTCAAGCACCAATCCGGATAGTCCAGTTTCTCCTGCCCACGCGGACATGCAAACGATGGTGCCAAATTCCGCCTCATGTCCTTCGCTTGCACAATGTTCTTTGGAACAATACGGAGCGGCCGGGGCAGCTCACGTGCTGAAGAATAAAAAAGATGGACAGTTCGGTGGAGGCAATGCAGGTGGTGGTGGCGGTGGTGGACAGGAGGAAATAGGAGACATAGAGTGGGAAGCCATGCGAGCCGGAGATATTAAATTCGAAGATGTTATGGGATGTAGCAGCGCTATCGACGCAATCCGCGAGTCGGTTGTAATACCCATGCAGTTTCCTGCACTCTTCAAACGACTCAAAGTCAAGCGTAGTAATGGAATCATGTTATATGGACCGCCAGGTACGGGAAAATCGATGATTGCACGCGCCACAGCATCGGAAGTGAACGCATGTTTTTTCAACGCTTCGTGTGCCGAGCTGACCTCGCGATGGGTGGGCGGCAGTGAAAAGAAATTACAGTCTCTTTTTGCGGCTGCCGTGCGCAATAGCCCCTGTATTATCTTTTTTGACGAGGTGGATTCTATTGCCTGTAAACGTGAAGGCGATGGCTCCATCGCAGACCAGCGCCTCACAAATCAGCTCCTGATTGAACTCGACAAGATTTTCCTAGCACAAACAGAGGTCTTTGTCATTGCGGCCACTAATCTTCCATGGCAAATCGATTTGGCGGTTATGCGCCGTTTCCCCCACACGGTGTACATCGGGCTCCCGAACATCGAATGCCGTCAGAGCATGTTTCGTTCATTTTTCGGCATCGAAATCTGTTCAGATGACGACATACTTGAGTTGGCTAAAATTTCCGAATATATGTCGGGATCCGACATTGCCAACGTTGTCAATAGTATTCTCTTTGAGCCTATCCGTGTCTTGTGTCGAGCAACTCACTTTGTTATCAATACCGCGCCTAAAATGCCATGTCACGATAGCAGTGAATTGGGAGAACAGCCCGAATACAGCAACACATCAAAAAACACACAAGCAGTACAAATGACTGCAAAACACTCCAACGGGCCACGTATTACGGTTGCTTCGGAAGAACAGGTGACTGCGTTCCGGTTGGAAAGGGCCCATCCTTTCGTTCCAATGGGCGCACGGATCCGCGAATGTTCTCTTGCACAACTTGTATCAGAGTTTGGCGAAGCAGGCATAACGATGCCACTGGTCGAATTCAAACGCATTTGCATTAAAGTGAGGGAATTCCGTCACACTGTGTCGAAGGAATATTTACAACAATACGACCGATTTCACGATTCGCGAAGGTAACACAGGTGAATGAGATATCATGCAATCTTTTTATTAAAACTCCGTTACAAATCCACTCGGCTTGTCGGTGCGCCGTGCTGTGGTCCTCTCGACCGGCCCATTTTCAAACAGTGGACACGTCGGCTTTTTGCAATTGCATGATAATGGCGGTTTTTTCTGCAATGATACGCTTTTGTTTCTCGTCGATCTTGATGAGTTGTTTGTTGATTTTCTTGTATTCAGTTACCATCCTGTCTGCCATATCGAGCATACGCGGCCGGAACGTGGCCATTTCGGCTTTTTGATGTTCCTGTTCGCGTTCTTTTACACCAGCGCGTTCTTTCAGTTTTTTGTTTTCAGCATGCATCTGTTTGTTGCGCACACGCACACTCTCGATTTCCAGTTCAACGAGTTCGATTTTGACAACATAATCATCCATAGCGTCGCTCATTGCCGCTGCTTGTACTTTGTTGCTCTCAATACTGCTCGTGAGTCGCACAACTGTCGACTTCATCGACTCCAGTTCTTTTTCCTTTACTCGAACTTCCCTCACGCCCTCGGCGATGCTCTCAACATTCGCATCGTGCTCAAGCTTCTGTTTTTTTAGTTTCCGCTGTAATTCGGTCGTCTGCTCGGTGTGGTCACGAAGAACCTGAATGTCGTGTGCTTTAGTGCGTTCGACTTCCGTATCCTTGTCCTTTTTCAAAAGAGCAATTCTCTCCGTGAGCGTATTAACATTTTGTGCAAGTTTGGCGTGAGAATTTGCTTTCTTGTCGATTTCCGCTCGAACCTCCTTCTTGAAACGATCAAAATACAGGTCCATGCTGTCAGGTGTCATGTGCGTAGCAGATGGATGGAATACATACCCAAAAGTGGAATTATAAAATAGACAATATTGTCCAAAAATCCCAAAATAGACCATGTCTCGGGACTTTGTGTCCACAAAACATGTCTAGTTCGTTGAAACGGACGGGTGCGTCATGTAGATGACAAAAAACGACGAGAAGAAGAGAATGATTCCGCTCAACGGCGCAAGATAGCTAACGTTGTTCACCACATATGCGCAAAACGCATTTGTGAAAACACATGCACCTCGAATGCGCGTCGCTCGGTTGGCATCCACTTCGCACGTGTTCAATAATCGTTCGTTGAAGGGCGTCTGACATACGTGTTTACTGATTTCTAGAGTCCACTCGCACCACAACGGTGCTAGATCGTACCGACTGCGGATACCGACGCAATCGGTGTCGGTTTCGCACTCAACCATGCTCTCGGCTGCTGCAAACATGATAAGATTTGCATAACGACATTCGTCTGAGATTTCGCGTTTGAGTTCCGGACAGATGAGTTTGCGATAAAGATCGCGACAAGCCGATATTGAAACAGTTGCGTTTAACAAATTGAACGCATGCTTACCAATGTAAATATCCACGAGCGGAGTGTCTGAGATGCACACATTCTTACGGAGAATTGGGATGACAGGGGTTCGTATTGCATTGTAGACATTAATGCTGAAAATTTGCTTGACAACGGGCACGTCTGGATTGATACACGTCACTATACTCCCACCGACCAAAAAACACGGCTCGTGTCCACTCTGAAGAATTGCGATAGTCACCAACAGCTGGAAATACTTTAAAGCGATCATCAATACAAGGAATCCAGACAACAGTCACGGATATGTATATATATGTACCATTATATATATGCCATTCATACACACGCGCGGTTCTATGTGCGAAATTTTGCAATCATGCGAAAATCAAAACATGTTTCATGGGAATCAGATACTGATGTTTGCTGGTATTGTAACACTGCAATTATTCGTGTTTGGTGTCCTTTATTACGTTGATCACTATTATTCGTCTTTTTGTGCTTACACCAGTCTGCCGCGCCATGCAGCGTAATTATCGTCGCGTATTACAATGGAATGGTACGTGGGATTTGCCGCATACAACTCTTGCGACACCACATTCGAACTCGTGCCTTCACCTGCGTGTGAATTATAGTGCAATGAACACGAGCAGCCACCGGCAGCCACATTTAAAGTAGAATATTGCACGGTCGATTCTGTGTTGGTCATTGTCGCATCTTTATGTCTTGCTTGCTGCTGATGTTGATATCCAACATATGCCACTCCCGACAAAAGCAGAACTGCACCTCCTATTATTGCAATAAGAATGGCCGTAGAAATGTGACGTAGCGGCAACTCGAAAATCGTGGCTCCAGTTACCACAAGAGAACCGTCGTGTCGAAACCCAACAGTATCGAGAGCAAAATCCACCTCATGGAGGAATTTCTTCGTGGCCGTAATACTAATATGTTCTACTCCAGCGTCAGAGAGCTCGCGAGTGGCTGTCAACACAAAAGTGCCCGTGATATTAGTATATACAATGATTTCGACCCGAAGAAGTACGGAGGAATCACGAGATGCATCATTCCGTCGAGAATTGCCTGAGAGCAAAGGCGACCCGGTTGATGGGCTTGTCTCACAAAATACAGTGTGAGCTGGAGCAAGTGCCACTGCGATTGTTTGATGAACGAGGCCACTGGACGCCGCACGCAATGGGTCAGCAAGTCGGTCTTGTATGGCTTGAAGATTTGTTTTTTCATTTTGTGAACAGTAGGAAGACAGACTGTAGCGGACGGTAACAACGCACATGCGAGAGAAAAGTCCACCAGCGGATGAAAAGGAAAGCATACTGTCGGAATTATCGGTGGTGGTATATGAACGTAAAAAGAAGGACGAAGTTTGATTCCACGACGGAACTGGCGGCGAGTGATGTGTCGGATCTTGCGACTGTGCTGGAGGTGTAAATGAGGTTTGGAAAAGACGTCTACTTCTTAATGGTGTTTGGGGGATATCACCTGGGAAGTGGACAGACGCCCCTAGCAATTCAATAACGTTGCCGGGTGTATAATCTGGCAACCAGGTCTCTATGAGCTGTAAAAACATGGATTCCACACGATTGCGCACGGAGGTTCCTGGACGTGCGAAATTAGAAGTTAGACGCCGTACACGTTGCTCTTGATACGGAGACCGATAGTGCGGTATCGAGATCACAATGTCGAAGACCGTCACAGTTATGCCGGGTGGCGCCAGTGCTTGAATCTGGATATTAGCAATGGCGATTCCCGTGACAGCTGAGAGAATGGCGCACATTTGTTGTCGTCGAGTGGCAGCACTCTCGGCGAAAAGAACAAGATTCCTGGACATACTTACTCCAAGTGTTAAAGCAATTCGTGCAGATGCGACTTTGTCGGTATCGGTGACATCCAAATTGACCGCAAAGATGCTGATGGAATGCTGCTCAAAACCCAAAAGAAACCCCAATTAGCATCAGAACAAGCCCATGCGTTGGAATTGCATGGCCCAATACGTAAACTGTTCACAAGCTTGCCCGTAGCATGTTGTGTCTATACTCCCATGCAGTTACATGCATCTCACACAACTAATGATCGAAGCAAAAAACAGAGAAATGGGCAGTAAAACAGACCTGTGGATACTGCAAGTACGATAGAGACGGATCGTTTGCAAATTCTGCCTCGCTCCACGGAACGTCTTGCGATACCACAAAGGCCTTGCGAGATTTTGCATTGATATGGTAATGATCTCGCACTCGTGTAGTGTGTGTGCGGAGGGCCTGTACAAACGACAGGGATGCAGTACGCTGTTGTGCAGCCCATGATCCTGTCGCCAGCGTACCCATTTGTTCATCGGGGGCAACCGCTAGTACAGAGGAACCCTCGAATTCATAGAGACCGCTCTGCACTTCAAATCGCGCAATACACCCATAAACCCCTTTGATACGATGGAGAGGACATATACGCAAGAGATCATCGTCTGGATTGATGCTGCCATCCTCGTATTGTGTAAATCCCCTACCAGCGCCAAGGAGATTGAGCATACTGTCCTTCTTCACGTTGCTGATAAAGTACATGGTGAATATGGACACTACATCGATCCCATATGTGTCCATGCCGCTCTTTGTCAGCACATCATCGTCAATTCGCAGGATAAATGTCAAGGGAGTCGCAATATTCACCTTTATAATGCTGGCAGTCTTCTCGCTACTCGTGATATCCTCGAAGAGCGATGTTTCTGTCTGGTCAAAGCGATCCTCCGTTGCAAGCAGTCCGTCGAGCATGTCAAATTTGAGAATTTTTGCCAGACTGCTGTCGACGTGCAGTGGTGCAGGACATTTGATTTCAATGTCGTTCCGACGTATGATTGTTTTGGTGCTAATGTATTTGAGCATGCGAGCCTGCTGACTGGTGCGCAGCCTCAGAACGAATTTCATGAAGAGCAATTTGTCTGTATCCATCGCGTTGTCCAGCACATATTCGCCGAGTGGAAACGTATATTCCAATTCGGTGGCACCATCCAGGAATTGTGGTTTGCAGATCTGCTCAGGACCATAAAGTCACGTGTCATCACACTATGTCGGATTTTACATCACATATAAGTTTTTTCAAACGACAATGAAGTAAAGGTTGCAACACATTCTTACACTTTTGATGACGTTGCTGCAGCCTACTTGTGCGGTAAATCTCGTATAGCTTTCGACCGAAGGACGATAGATGCACGGATATGCATTTGTATCCAGTGGGTCGTCTTGGAAAAAAGCAATCGACCCAATGACCGAGTCCACGGGAATTACATCGCGCTGATCGAATGTGACGCCTGCTGCGATTGCACTTGGTGGCAATCGAATGTTGTAACTAATGAATCCCCACGATGATGTCGGTAGTGTGCGACTGTGTACATTATAGAGCGAAACGGCAATGGACGGCACAACAACATCGCTAAGACTTTCGTCGGTAATATCATGACTGAGTACGTAATTGGTTCCGATTTTGGTCAGAATGTCGCGCTTCACGACCGAAGTGGTCATTTTGCCGTCACGTACGCGTAACGTTGCCATACCCACAAAAAAATCTACACTCACTTCACTGCCACCAACACCATCCTTGGTATTTGTGCCCACGAAACTCAGGGCTTCGGCATAGGTCAGCGTCAACGTCACAACACGCGTTTTGGTCACGAGCAGCGACCCTTCTGCGGCCGCGGCTGCTTCATTCAATCGCACATACAATGCCTCGGAAACTGTCGCGGAGGGCAGCGTGCTAAAACGACCTGTTGCAAAGTCTTCATTGTGCAAAAACCCACTTTGCAGTCTTGTGCGTTGTTCTGTGGTCATTGCCCCGTTAACAAGAAATTGGTCGTGAAAGGATTGTAGCATATGATAGCGGTCGGCAAGCCCGGCCAGACACTCTGCTATTTCTTGTACATTCTCCACGTTTTGACCTTGCGTCGTAATGTCAGCACACTGCAAGTCATCTTGTCCGGCATATATCACTACGTCATTCAATATGCGGGTTTTCGACAGGAATAGCACACGTCGAGTCCCATCCTCGTAGTCGTCAAATTGCAGTTCTAAGAACCACACACGAGCCGCCATGTTAAATTTCACGGAAATGAGAACGAATTCCGCCGATTGTGAATCGATGTTGTTGGCGAACGAGTCGGTTTCGACAAGATGTACTTGTACATATGCCACGGCGTTTTGACACACGCCTTTGCCAGTCGCCGCACATTCCATATTCACTGTGCACACATCTTGTAAAGTCGTGGCAGGGCCATCGGCGAGGCCGCTGCAGATAGTTTGAGTGTGTAACTGGAAATGTGGCAATGGATTGGCCACTACCGAACTTCGAATGACTGCTGCCATGTTCTTCAGCGTGTCATGTCGCATTTGTACGAAGGCAGAGGCAATGTATATTTTGATCTTCCATATCTTTGCAGTTCCAGCACTTTCGAACGAGATTGAGTTATCTGCGAACGTGGACGATGCTGCGAATAAGGCTGCATCCACGGTCAAATTCATGCCGACGACTTGCGTCTGAACGTGAGATATTACACGACGACGCATCGTTTTGAGTGTGTAGAAGACGGAGATGGCAGCCGCGCTGACGCTAACGGTGCCATTGTTGGTGTTGGTGGTCCCATGAACAGTCGTATTATCGATTTCGGTCATGAAAAATAATACTTCCAAACCTCTGCTTTCACAGGCTGTCGGCGCAGTCTGAATGGTAAAATAACCTGGGAGGCAGATGCACATGTACCCCGTAGAACTCAAGGTTCCTTCATGAGTCTCCGTCAACAGTGAATGATGTAGTACTTTACGGTTGGTACAAGTAGTGTGCTGCGCACAGATTGCGATATTACTAGCGAGGGCCACGGCACATTCATCTATGTCCATGAATCGACAGTCTTGCATGCGGTAACCAATCGGTGTGGGAAACGTGGCGCACACTTCCGCACAATAGTACCCTGCAACGGGCAACAATGACGTCGTTTCCAGCACATTGCCTGTGTACAAATCGAACCACATTGTTGGATCCCAATAGAGTGAGACGGAACACACCGTCGACAACTGTTGCATAATCCCAACACTTGAGGCCCTGGCAGTAGAAAGTGCGTCACATCGTTCAGAAACATTAGTGGTCTTGAACGTGGTCATGTTCACCTGTCCGATCGCGCACGTCACACGTTGTAGTCAGACGAGATGACCATGCAGATGATGTGGACACGTGAATTTGACTGAAAAGATGTGTGTTACCATTAGTCCCCGTGCATTTGGAAATTGCAAGGATCGCCACGCTCCTTGACACATGAAGAATGGATCAAGTTGACACCGACTGCAGCCATCGAATAAAACTACGTTATTGTCGTCGCACTCTTCACCCGCATCGAGAAAGCCATTACCGCACGACAGATCCACCACTGAAGACAAGAAAAATATAATCAATCGTCACATCAACATTATCACACTTAACGTCATAATCGTTTACATGTGTGTGGTATTGCTCTTATGCTCTCTCTAATTAAAGACAGTCACTACGGGCGAAATGAAGTTGTGGGTTATACATATATACCCTACGCGTCTTAAAAAAAGGAAATGAGCAATACAGTGGATGGGATGCAACGCAACTCGTGATACACGTGATTACGTCCGAGACGATTGGCCGAATAATTGGGCTTCGCGAGGCTGGAAATGCAAAGTCACATTCCATCTTCGTGGAAAGACGTGAAAATTGAAAATACGCCCACGGACGACATTAAACTGGACGTGGAAAAGCGCAAGCGTAAACGGAGCAACACCGGCAAAAATCCAAATACACTCGTATCGGGTACTGCGGCGCACAAACACCATAAAACCAGCCTAGACACGCGAAAACAGGACATTTACACGGCTCTGGACAACATACAGCTGCCTGCCACGGCTGATAAATATGAAACCGTACAAAAGAGCGTTGGTGTCAACACTGCGGATATTCCCAGTAATCGTTTGCTCAAGAATTGCATCAGTCAATTTCGGCCCGTCATGCCAATGGCAACAGACAAATTAGACAAAATGCTGCTAGGCATGACTAAAAACCTTGAACAGATCGTTACCGAAAGCAGTTATCGTTCTACACTAAAAGGTGTTTCGGCGCATAGCATTACGTACACCAATGACATCCGGAGTATTTCGAAATCGTATGAGGACACGTTTCTTCGGCAGTGTGTAGCTGCGAATGAACGATCGTGCGTCCGTGGGGCAGATTGCGAATGCATGCACATTGACACCACGCAGGCGTTTGTGGGTGTTGAATACATTTTGCCATGGGAAACTCGAAATGAAGCTCGTCGTGGCATGTGTCTACCATGTTCACGCGCCACCACCCAGGTCCTCTTCTACGATATTGTGCACTCCGGAGTCCACGTCAACGGCTTGATCCAGCGTTTTTATAACGAACACTCGAAACCCGGCGAATATCGCCTCTCCGCTATGCTGATTTGTCCGCCAGGGGGTCCCATTCAAAACATGCCCATGCCCATTGTTCGCCACCAGCGAAACGCCTACAGGGTGTACAAAGACAAGAATATTTTTTACATGAAACAACTTGAGGTGGATTTTTGTTGAGCCCCTCGTCATCTGTGTGTTCTAGTGAGTGCTCTACCGTCAGCGGTAATACAATTCTTGGTGTCGTGAAGAAGGATTCGTTCTCTGCGAAATCCAAGAAAAAGGTCAAACACGTTTTTTGTATCGTCAACGACGTCCAAAACTGCAATCCTACTCGTCATTACGACTTTGATGTCGCTTTTGTGACGGATGGGAATGATCAGATTCAAGATGTTGACATGGATGAACGTCAGACCATCGTCCCAGTGCACTCCACGGACAACAAACACACACACAACAGGAAGCCAGATCTCGAGGGGCAACCAAAATCTACAACAGACTCGTCAACGAGTGACAATACAACAACACACGCACGGATGCAAACATTTGTAAATAATATGGAAAACAAAATTCGATTGGGGGACTCTGACGCTCGCTGGCAGATGCAACGTGTTCTCCCTCTGCAATGTTACGTCGACATTTATTCGCGCTGTTTTGAGGTTTTAGGGGCTCCTTGCATCAATCGCATTGGTATTGAACCGAATCAGCACCAAAAACATCTGCAATCCGGCAGTAAAACAGCAATGTGTGTACATCTGGGCATGCTTCCTGAAATCACAATCCTACTACACCAGTGCATGATGCCGACAAAACAGTACGAAGACGATTTGATTATTTTGATACGTTCGTGCATTCCGTTTTTCCAGAACCCACGACGCGTGAAACACGACCACGCTTGGCCGGAGCAGAATGACAAGACACTATGCATGTTGCTAAAATGGTGCATGCCATCGATGTTGTCGCTCTATCCTCAAGGGTGTGTGAAAGACATCAACTTCGAGGTGCGCATTGGCATTATGCGTCTCTTTCGTGAACTACTCGTCGGCAGTTTTGAAAATCGAAACAAATTCTATCTCCGACACAAGACTCTCGTGAAAATGTGTCTCATGGAATACATCTACTACATTATTCAAAACGTCAATGCCTTGCCCGAGACAAAGTACATCAAGAGCATCAACATCAACGTAATGGGTACC
>Ga0209390_10003843_pt1 | contig 23576 bp, 23 predicted proteins | sample BON01_FD_187212 | JGI IMG/M metagenome (GOLD analysis project Ga0209390, IMG submission 187212) | Freshwater microbial communities from Lake Bonney liftoff mats and glacier meltwater in Antarctica - BON-01 (SPAdes) (version 2) | ecosystem: Environmental > Aquatic > Freshwater > Ice > Glacier... | reverse complement strand
AGCGGGGACATTTCTTGCAGCGATCAGTGGAACGTTGATGATCATCGTTTTTCCCGATGTGACGCGGCGGATCATTGACGATGGAATTCGTGGGGATCGGCCTGAAATACTTCCGCCCCTGATTTTCACCGCGTTTGCGGCATTTTTGGTCCAGGGGGTTCTGAGTTGGCTGCGGATATTGCTCAACAATGTTTTTGAACAACGGGTGATTTGTGATCTCCGTAGCGACCTTTATGGTCATATCCAACAGCTTCCGCTGACGTGGTTTGATAATCGAGCTACCGGTGACATCATGACGCGGATGGTCGAGGATGTGACAGCGGTGGAGCGGGTGCTAATCGATGGCATTGAGCAGGGGACGGTGGCTGTACTACAGATCGCGATCGTGCTCGGGCTAATGATTTACTACAACCCGATCATGGCCGGCGTCGCAACCGCCCCCATCCCGTTTCTTGCGCTGGGTGCGGTATTGTATACCATCTCCGCCAAGTCGCGGTATCGCCAACAGCGCAAAGCGGCATCTGCAATGAACTCGCTGCTTCACGATAATTTGTCGGGAATCCGGCAAATAAAAACTTATGTTGGTGAATCCCGGGAGCACTCCCGGTTTGACCAATCTAGCCGCAAGCTTGCGGACACCACGCTGGTCGTGATGCGGGCGTGGGCGGTGTATAGCCCGTCGATGACGTTTCTCACAGCGTGCGGGCTCGTGGCAGTGGTGGGTGTTGGCGGAATGCTGGTGCTGCAAGGCTCCATGGATATTGGGACGCTATTTGCGTTCACGGTGCTGGCTCCGTTTTTATATGATCCGGTGGGACGGCTGCATTCCCTGAATCAGATTATCCAAGCGGGCCGCGCCGCCGGGGAGCGTGTGTTCGAAATCCTCGACGCTGAGGCGGAGCCGGGTATTCGGGACAGTGCGGCCGACGGTACCGATGCGCACGCAATCCGCGGTAGTGTCCGCTACGACGACATCGGGTTTTCGTATGGCGAGTCCGCGACGATCCTATCTGAGATTTCGTTTGAGGCGAAGCCGGGAGAAATGATCGCGTTGGTGGGTCCCACAGGTGCGGGAAAAAGCACGTTGGTGAACCTCCTCGTCCGGTTTTACGAAGCCACGAGTGGAACGATCCTACTGGACGGCACTCCGATTGAGAAAATCTCTAAGCGGCGGCTCCGCGAGTCGATCGCGATGGTCACCCAAGAGAGTTTCCTATTCAACGGAACCACGGCAGAGAACCTGCGGGTAGGAAATCCCGATGCGACGGATGACCAGATGTGGGAGGCATTGCGTGCGGCCAATGCAGAAGACTTTGTCCGCCGGATGCCGGACGCCCTGCATAGCCCGGTCGGAGAGCGTGGAATCAAACTCAGCGTGGGTGAAAAGCAACGGATCTCGATTGCCCGGGCGCTCCTTAAAAATCCGCCGATCCTCATCCTTGACGAAGCAACTGCCAGCGTGGATACGACGACGGAGCGGCTTATTCAATCTGCCTTGGACCGTCTGATGTCCAACCGCACAAGTTTTGTCATCGCACACCGGCTATCAACCGTGCAGCACGCGGATCAGATTTTGGTGCTGGAGCGGGGACGCATTGTCGAGCGCGGGCGGCATGACACGCTGCTTGCCCAAGGCGGGCTGTATGCCTCGCTCTGCCGGAGCAATTTTCTTAGCCAGACGCCGTCATCGACTCAAACCGTCTGAATGCTTCCGCCCAGGTTTCCTCATCCTCGGGAGAGAATGCGGTGACAGGGAATGACGCTGCAACGCACTCGCGAAGGGCGTTGAGGGAGCCGAGTTGGTTTGCGGTAATGGCTTGGATGAGGATGTTTCCGATGGCGGTGCCTTCCACGGGTCCGGCAATGACTTGGCGACCGGTGGCGTTGGCGGAAAACTGATTGAGCAACGTGCTTTGGCTGCCTCCGCCGACGATGTGAAGCGTTCGGATCGTGCGACCGGTCAGCGATTCAATGTTCGAAAGTTGGCGTCGATACATGAGTGCCAGGCTCTCGAAAATGCAGCGTACAAATGCCCCTGGGCAATCGGGAATCGGTTGATTCGTCTCGCGGCAGAAAGCCTCAATTTTCTGCGGCATTCCGCCCGGTTTCACGAACCGGTCGTCGGCAGGATCGATGAGGGACACCAGTGCCGGTGCGCGGGTTGCTAGATTGGTGAGTTCGGAGTAGTCAAAAATCCGGCCTTCCGCCTCCCAGCTCCGTCGGCATTCTTGAAGGATCCAAAGTCCGACGACATTTTTCAAAAACCGAGTGGTTCCTCCGTAGCCGCCTTCGTTGGTAAAGTTCGCCGCTTGCGATTCCGCGTTGATTAACGGCTCTGGCAATTCGACACCGATCAGCGACCACGTGCCGGAACTCAAATATGCCCAGTCGTTCCCCTCTGCTGCGGGCACGGCTGCGACAGCGGCACCGGTGTCGTGCGAGCAGGTTGCGATGACGTCCACGATGGATTTTAGTCCGGTCTCTCGCGCGATGGCCGCGGTGATTGGGCCTAGACGGCTGCCCGATGCTACGATTTCCGGGAACACCCGCGCTGGTAGTCCAAACGCATCAATCAATGGCTGCGACCAGTTTTTGATCCTCGGATTATAGACCTGCGTCGTGCTGGCCAGAGATTCCTCGATACAACCCACGCCGCTGAAGAGGTAATTAAAAAAATCTGCGATGCATAAAAACCGATCTGCGGCATCTATGAGCGCCGGGCTATGCTCTAAATCCGAACAAAGCTGATAGAGCGTATTGAACGCCATGAATTGCAGGCCGGTCTGCTCAAAAATCAAATCTTTCGAGACCCGTGCTGTGGCTGAAGCATATGCCGCGTCGATGCGCTCGTCGCGGTACACGTACGGGGGTGCCAGCATGGGCTGTCCGGCTCCGACCCAGACGTAATCCACGCCCCAGGAATCCACGCTGAGGCTTGTCACGGGCACATCGCGCGCTGCAATTGTCCTTAGTCCCGCTTTGAGTTCGCGGAATGTCCCGAGGATATCCCAGCGCAGGCTGTCACCGATCCGCACCGGCAGGTTGGGGAAGCGATGGATTTCTTCGAGTGCGAGGGTTCCATCGGTGAGTGTGCCAAGCATCACGCGTCCGCTTTCGGCACCAAGATCACAAGCTACAAAATAGGAGGGCATTTGAAGTCGATATACCAGAAGTGGTAAGGCGGATCAATTTCGATATTGCTCCGGATTTCGCTTGATCGAAGGCAGCCGCGGGAAAAGGCTGCGGGTGTGACTGTTGAAATCAAGTTTACGCCGGACGGACTGGTGCCGGCGATCATTCAGGAAGCAACGGGGGCCGATGGGCCGCCGCGGGGCCGGGTGCTCATGTTTGCCTGGATTAATGCGGAGGCGTTGGAAAAATGCAAAGAGACAGGGCTGATGCACTATTGGAGCCGGTCGCGCAAGAAGCTGTGGCTCAAAGGCGAGACGAGCGGGCACACGCAACGGATTGTGCGGTGGTTTGTAGATTGTGACGCGGATGTGCTGCTTTTTGAAGTGGAGCAGGCGGGCGGTGCCTGCCACACCGGATATCAGAGTTGTTTTTTCCAGCAACTCGGGATGCAAGGCGAGCCGTTGGCGATCAAGGAAGGCAAAATTTTTGATAACAACTCGGTATATTCCGCGTGATCCGGATGGCTCGGTTGCAGCGTAAATTTTGTAATGAATAGCATCCCCACCGGCATAATTAACCTGATCGTGTCGCTCTGCGCCGATGGCGAATGGACTATAGGCGAAGTGGCCGTCGGGCCGGACTTCATGATCCGACACCGTGCGGATACCGGCTTGAGCGCGGGGGAGCTTACGATTAAGACCCGGCCGGAAGAGGCAAGGGAGATCGCAAAATATGATGCTTCGGGCGTTTACCGTCCGTTGAAGACTGCCCCGACATTAAAGCGGGGGTGGGCACTCGAACTTGAGAACCCTGCCGACGTCCGGGTGGCGCTTGATTTCCTCTATCCCGCCGCGATGGGCACTTACCTCGAGGCGCTGCGCGGCACACTGGTGCCGACTCCACTGCGCGAAACCCTCAACCGCCAAACGGGAATGTATCGTTTGACCCAATTGACCAAAGATGAGCAGGCGGACGAGCTTATTTTAAGCATGTGCAATTCGGAGTCCGGATGTCTTCGGTGCTTGCTTTGGGAAATGTCGCCCGGTCGCCCTCAACCGCTCACGGAGCCGCTGCGCGCACCCTGGCCGACGCGCGAAGTCCCATTGATTTGTGTGGAAGCCTGCAACCTACTTGTCGCTGCGTGCCGACCCCTGGGCAAACTCAATCTTCCCGCCGTCAATAAACCCGCAACTCCATGAAAAATCTACCGCTCCGCTGGGGTATTCTTGGCACTGGACGCATTGTCCGGCAATTTATTGCGGCGCTGGCCGAATCCGGCAGCGGCACCGCCGTCGCATCGGGTAGCCGCAACGCTGAATCCGCAGCACTCTTTCAAAAAGATTTCGGGCATGTGCGGTGTCACGCAAGCTATCGCGCATTGATCGACGATCCAGATCTTGACGCCATTTACGTCGCTACGCCGCATCCCTTCCATCTCGAATGGGCAACGGCCGCCCTCAATCAAAAAATCCCCGTGCTCTGCGAGAAACCGCTGGCGATGAATTTTGCCGAAGCACAAGCGATGGTTGATGCTGCCCGCACCAATCAATGCGCCCTCACCGAAGCGTTTCGCTATCGATTTCATCCCCAGACACACAAGCTTTGCGAACTCTTGGGCAGCGATATCATCGGGACGATCCGCCAGATTCACGCGTCGTTTTGTTTCTCCGCGCCACCGGACCCGACGTCGCGAGTCTTTGATCCGAACCTGGGAGCGAGTGCGATTCTCGACGTGGGATGTTATTCCATGTCGATGGTGCGGCTTCTCGCTGGTGCTATCCGGGGCAAGGAGTTTGAGAATCCCGTGCACATGCAAGGCATGACTGCCCTCATCCCGGACTTCGGGCATGTCGATAGGAGCGCTATCGCAAACCTTCGGTTTCCAGGCGGTATCCTGGCGCAGATCCGATGCGGGGTCGGATCGATGGCGCGGAACTCGGTGGAAATCGAGGGCTCCGAAGGCCGCATCGAGATATCAACCCCATGGAGTTGCTCGCCTGCGGGGGAACCAGCCGCAATCCATATCTATAAAAGCGACAGAAGCGAGACGGTCGAGGTCGTCTCGCCGTGGTCGGCGATGGCACATGAAGCAAGTGCCTTTGCAGATTTGGTTCACTCGGGCGCGCTTGAGTCGCGCTGGATGCGTTGGGAAGATTCGCTCGGCAACCTTGCGGCGATGGACGCCTGGCGGACGGCGGTCGACTGAGTTACAGCCGCTCGACTTCCCGGCGTTCGACGAAAATCGGCAGTCCCTCGCGCGAAAAATTCGTCATCAATTCGTCCGGGTTCAGCGCCTCGGGCATCATCACGCCACGCTCCGGAATGAGGCCGGTCACAAGCAGCTTAGCTGTGAGGGCGGGCGGGATGCCCGTCTGAACCAATGTGAGAGAGTATCCGTACTTTTCGTAAGTCTCGCGGTGGCTATCCATCGAATAGACGAAATATTCGACACGTTTTCGGTCTTTGGTGCCGCGCACTTCGGTGCCCACGCAGGAAAATCCATCCACCGTGGCACCCAGTTGCGCCGGCTTGGGCAGGCTGGCAGTGGCGACGCGCACGGGCGCTACGTCCACGCCATCGACGCGGATTTTTTTCCACGAATCGAGGTTCAGGAGTTGTAGAGTTTTGGAAATATTCACGACCTTGTCAGGCACGCTGTATTTGAAGGCAGAGTAGCGCACGCCCTTCTCCACAAATGGCGGATAAATCCCCAGGCTTACTCCTTCCTCATGAGCGACAGCGTAAGTTTTTTGCAGTCCGATGGGATCAGGAAATCGTACCCATTCCACTTCGGTCTCAAGCGGTTTGCCGCCGACGACGCGACCATCCCGCACAAAATACGGGGTCGCACCGAGTTCTTCAAAAAACGTCTCCGGAGAAAATAGCACTGCAAACCGGTATCCGCGTACCTCGGCATTGTCGGCGTCCAGCACGCGAATGCTGCTAGCAGTGTCGAGGCGGTCCATCGCCCAGCGCGCAAAAACATTGACGGCGCCCGGGTCCATTCCCATGCAGAGGATGCCGGCGAGACCCCGGTCGAGATACGCCTGATTGAATTTTTCGATCTCGGCCTCGTAAGAATTTTTACCCTGCCGCTTCACGCCGGGCGGCGAATAGATGTCAGCCGCCATGTCGATGTAGTGCGATCCAGCGCGCAAGCACGCTTCCATCACCGAGTGGTTCGTCTGGCAGACGCACGCGTTGCACGTCACTTCGACGTGGTGTTCCTCCATGAGCGCGGTGAGACGAGCGGTGTCCATTGCATTACACTGGACGACTTCAAACCGATTGCGGGGCGTGCGGTCCGCCAGGTGGTTCGCAAACGTCGTTTCCATATCCGCAAGGACGATGCGGTCAAAACAATCATACTCATGTAACCTTTGCCCAATTACAGAACCGACTCCGCCGATCCCGACTACCATTGCGTTTGCCATAAAAAAATCACCCAACCGGTCCTAGTGGGTCTCCTGCTTTACAAACTTTAGCCGGGCACTGCCCAATGGCAAGCCCGGCGAGACGGTGACTGGAATCATGTGAAATTTCACCGCGAACGGATTGCGTCCTTGATATTGGGGCGGATGTTGTCTCAATCGGCGGTGATGCCGACGGTATTCCTCAAATTTCTACGCATTCATTGGTTTCTGGCCATCCTGACCATTCTGCTCGGCTGCGTGGGTGTGTATGCCGTTTATGCAGCGACGTGGATGCGTGACGTCGATTTCTGGAACCGTCAGGCGGGCTTCCTGGCGCTCGGGATCGTGCTCGCGATTGCGCTGGTCGCTAGGAGTCGCGTATGAAAATTGACCTAACAGGAAAGCGGGCTTTCGTCACGGGATCGAGCGGCGGGATCGGCCGGGCGATCGCGATCGGCCTCGCGGAAGCCGGGGCGGATGTCGCCGTCCACTACAACCGCAACGAGGAAGGGGCACGGGAAACCCTCAGGCGGATCGGCGGCCGGAAGCGCGACATTCTGCTTGGCGGGGATGTTTCTGCACTGGCAACCGTGGGAGGTTGGTTTGGAAAGATCAAACAGGAGTGGGGCGGACTCGATATTTTCATCAACAACGCAGGCATGGACGGGGAGAAGCAAACCCTTGCGGAATCCGAAACGGAGGCTTGGGAAAAGGTCATCTCGGTAAATCTCCTCGGCGGCTACTACGGTATCCGCCAGGCGCTGAAACTGATGCTTCCCGAGCGTTCGGGCGTGATCATTTCCGTCACCAGCGTCCACGAGCTCATTCCCTGGGCGGGGCAATCCGCCTATTGCGCTTCGAAGGCCGCGATCAGCATGCTTAGCAAATCGCTCGCCCTTGAGGTCTCCGACCAGGGCATCCGCGTGCTCTGCCTCGCGCCGGGCGCGATCAGGACCGATATGAACAAGGACGTTTGGTCGGATGGGGAAATGCTTGCCGACCTGAAAACGAAGATTCCCATGGATCGTATCGGCGAGACGGAGGAAATCGCTAATCTCGCAGTCGCGCTCGCCAGCGAAAAGGTCGGCGGCTACATGACGGGCACGACGGTTTTCGCCGATGGCGGCATGATCACCTATCCCAGCTTCGCGAAGGGCGGATGATTTCCGAAAGGCTGGTTTGCCGTTGCCCGCCATGTTAGAAATCTCTGAATGTTCTCCGAAACCGACGGAAGCCGGAAGGCGATTGGTGACATCCACGTGTTTTTCCACGAGGGTCTCTACCATCTTTTCCACCTAGTCCTACCCAATCACGATTTCATCGCCCATGCGGTGAGCACGGATGCGATACACTGGCGGCGGGTGCGCAATGCGATTTTCCTGGGCGATCCCGGAAGCTGGGACGACCTGATGTTATGGACGATGCACGTTTCCCCCGATCCCCATAAACCGGGTGCGTGGCGGATGTTTTATACCGGACTCTCCCGTCGTGACCGTGGCCTGATCCAGCGCCTGGGACTTGCGGTCAGTGATGATCTCTACTTGTGGAAAAAACATCCGGTCCACTGGAAAGACGGTCGTGGCCCCAACGACCCAGATCTCGTAAAAACCGCCCGCAAACAATCACAGCGTGCGGAATCTAACGAGATCACCGCAGGCTTTGACCCGGAGAGCTGCTACCCGATCTCACCTGCACCGGAATATTACGAATCCGATCTCACCGAAGGCCGGCACTGGGTAAGTTTCCGCGATCCGTTTTTCTACGAGTGTTCAGGACAAGGTATCCTGCTGTTGGCGGCGAGGGTCAAGCACGGCCCCATCGTCAGGAGGGGATGCGTGGCTCATTACACCGAGGTGCGGCCGCATCATTTCGAGCCGGAACCCGCCTTGCTCCACCCGGGTCTCTATGATGATGTGGAAGTCCCCAATCTTCTCACGATCGAGGGCGGGCGCTACCTCATCGGCAGCATCCGGGAGGATGCGAAGATACGCTACTGGCACGCGGGGCCGGATTGCTCGGACTGGCGCAGTCACCACGACAACGTATTGATGCCACAGGGCAACTACGCAGGACGTGTCTGTGAGGATGAAAACGGCTGGATGCTGTGGTGCTTTTTCGCAATGTGCCGGGAAGACTGCACCGCCAATAACCTGATGCCACCACCGAAGCGCCTCTGCCGCGCTGAGGATGGAGTCCTTTTTCTGAAAACTTTCGAGGGCTTTGATGAATGGATTGAAGATGCGGTGGAAGTCGGGAAACCCACCTTACTCCGGAAAGAAACACGTGGCCACGGAGTCAAGCAGATTGAAGACGGTTGGAACTTGGAAAGCTCATTCGGCTTCCAGGCGTTTCTTCTCAATGGCCCGCTGGCGGACTTCCGGCTGGACTGCCATTTGTCCATTGATGGGAGGGGAAAGTGTGGCTTCGTTTTCCGCATCGATGAGGAAAGCCACGATGGGTATTACCTTTCGCTCGATCTGCTCAAAGGCATCGCTCAGTTGCGCTCTTGGGGGACGACACCGCATTCCGATGGCGAGCGCATGATGAGTTTCAAGACGCTCCAATCGGGAAACTGGGTGGCACGCGGAGCCTGCGGGGAAGATTTTTCCCTACTGGTTTTCGGGAGCTACATCGAGCTGTCCATCGCAGGGCGGATCGTGCTTTCGCTCGCGGATTTGCATTTCAAAAAAGGGCATCTGGGAATCTACGCAGACTCATGCAGTCTCTCGGTCACAGGCATCAGTCTTCACCCGTTGCGTGAGCCTGAGCAACGGGACAATCAGCTCGTCGGCGGCTGATAGCCCACGAAAAATCCGATGTTATGAACGCGCTTGGAAAAAATTTAATCGCTACCGCCCCAGCTGGGGCGGCGATACCACTCGGGGGATAGCTCGCCAGCGAAGAGTCTAATTATACTCAACGGCTAGAAAAAGAACTTCGCCACGGCATCATCGCGATGGGAGGTGGGATTCTCTTGGCCGCGGATTCTCCGAGAGTGATAGACGGGTTGTTACTTTTTGCTGCGGGAGGCATCCTCCACGTCGTTTTTCAGGATATTGCTCCCCAGGCAAAACTGAAAAAACTTTGGCTTCCCAGCTTCGGAGCAGTGATCGGTTTTGCACTTGGCCTTTTCGGGGATCTTCTCATCCATTGGGATCAGCTATGAACGTAGCTCATCGGCAATGTCTTCGAGAGGGTAGCTCCAGATCTCGCTGAGGGTAGGGTGATACCAATGGACTTTCAAAAGATCCGATGGTGTCGCGCCCATAACTATGGCTACTGCCATCGCGTGAATAAGTTCTCCGGCGTCTTTGCCTACACATTCTGCTCCTACTACCTTTCTAGTAGTTTTATCAGCCCAGACTTTGACATACCCATATTTCGCTTCCATCAGGATTGATCTCCCATGGTCATCGAATGGGTAATCGGCAGCGACAATTTCAATCCCGAGCTCTTTCGCTTCCTGGACTGAAATTCCTGCGGAGGCGATCTGGGGATCTGTGAAAACGACTCCGGTCTTGTTGTCGTAGTTCACGGGTTCCACAGGTTTTCCGGAAGCATGACTCGCTGCCACTTCCCCCTGCATGATCGCTAGATGAACGATCTCATATGGCCCGGTGACATCTCCCGCCGCGTAGATGCGAGGATTCGTGGTGCGCTGCATTTCATCGACCCGGATGTGGCCGGATTTTTTCGTTTCGACTCCCGCATTTTCTAGCCCAAGCCCGTGCGAGTTCGGATTCCGCCCCAGAGCGTTGAAAAGGTGTGCAGCGCGAACTTCGTGGGACTCCCCTTTTTCGGTAAAACGGACTACGAATTCGTCACCATCTTTCGCGACGGATTCCAAGCTGGTATCCGTGCGCAGATCGATACCCTCGTGTCGGAAAACTTTCATTATCACCCTTGCCGCATCCTCGGAAGTTTCCTTGAGAATGATAGCACTGCGCTGGATTTGGATTACCTTGGTTCCGATCCGATTGAGAAATTGCGCCAGCTCGCAGGCGACGATACCACCGCCCAGCACGATTACGGATTCCGGCAGAAAATCGAGATCCAGCACGTCATCGCTAGTCCAGTGTGGAGTATCTTTCAGTCCAGGGACATCGGGTGTATTCACCACTGAACCGGTCGCAATGATGAAATGATCTGCCGTGACCCGCGCTCCGGAATTGGCGAGTTCCACCGTTTTTTCATCCACGAAAACCGCTCGGTCGCGTATAAGATGGAAGCGGTCAGACACGAGCTGCTCTTTCCTATGCGAGGAAAATTCATTGATCGTATCGAGCTTGCGCTGGTGAAGCGTTTTCATATTTACCCGCGCATTTTCAACCTCCAGGCCGAATTTCACCCCGTTTTGCGCCAAATGCAGCACCTCTGCAGAGTAGATCAGCGTCTTCGATGGCATGCACCCCCGGAGGATGCACAGGCCGCCGAGCTCACTGGCGTCCTCGATAATCGCGACTTTCCCGAACGTTTCCCGGGCAGTCCTCGCCGCTGCGTATCCCGCGCTACCACCACCGATTACCACAAAATCAAAATGTTGAGTTTCCATGAAGCAAGCAAACGACGGATATCGTCTATGCACAACCCCAGATCGCAAAGTCCCTAGATTAAAAAGGGAAATTCCCGCGAATCTGATGAATCTAAAGAAATATCTTGTGTCTTCGATTCGTTGGATTCGTGCTTCCATTCCGCTGATAGGAAATCAAACGCGCCACAAGTCGCCGCTCACTTGTATCACCAACCCGCGTATGAAATATGCGGCCTAGTGGGTCTCCTGCTTTACAAATTTCAGCCGGGCACTGCCCAATGGCAAGCCCGGCGAGACGGCGACTGGAATCCTGTGAAATTTCACCGCTAACGGATTGCGTCCTTGATGTTGGGGCGGATGTTGTCTCAATTGGCAATGATGCCGACGGTGTTCCTCAAATTTTTGCGCATTCATTGGTTTCTGGCCATCCTGACCATTCTGCTCGGTTGCGTGGGTGTGTATGCCGTGTATGCAGCGACGTGGATGCGCGACGTGGATTTCTGGAATCGCCAGTCAGTCTTTCTAGCGGTCGGGATTCCGATTATGTTCGCGATTTCGCTAGTCGATTACCGATGGATTCGCTGGGGGGCGGTGCCGTTATACGTGATTTCTGTCGTTTTACTTATACTCGTCGAGGTCATGGGCCGTGAGACATTTGGTGCCAAAAGCTGGCTCGATCTTGGATTTATCAGCATTCAACCGGCACAACTGGCAATCATTTCCGGAATTCTCACGGTTGCGGTTTTTTTGGAGGCGACCGCGCGGTTGCACGCGGTGCTACGGATTGCCGGGGTGGGGATCATTGTTTCCGTGCCGTGTTTTCTGATTTTGACGCAGCCGGATCTGGGATCGACGATTGTTTGGTTTCCAGTGGTCATGGCGATGTTGTTCGTCGGGGGAATTCCGAAACGCTATCTGGCGGCAATGCTTCTTGTGGTCGTCGCGGCTATCCCGATTGTGGCGAATTTTGCGATCAAGCCCTACCAGAAGGAGCGTATTACCGCATTCCTGGATCCCAACGCCAATCCCTTGGGTGCCGGCTGGACGATCAATCAATCAATGATTGCGGTGGGATCTGGCGGGGTCGAGGGCAAGGGATTTCGCGCGCAGAATACGCTCACCGAGCTGGGATTTTTGCCGAGCACGATTGCTCACAATGACTTTGTTTTTGCTGTCTTCGCAGAACATCACGGGTTCATCGGCGGAGTGCTTCTCATCAGCGGTTTCGCATGCCTGCTATTAATGGGCCTGCATGTGGCACTGCTGGCCCGGGATCCCTTGGGGCGGGTCATCGCCGCGGGGATTATAGCCAAGTTTTTCACCTATACGTTTATGAATATCGGCATGACGATTTCCGTCACGCCGGTGACCGGTCTTCCGCTGCCATTAATCAGCTATGGCGGCACGTTTCTGTTGACGACGTTGGCCAGTGTCGGATTGCTACAGAGCATCTGGGTACACCGCAAAACATTGAGCTAGCTATACCATCTGCGCCGCATGCAATTTCCACGATTTCACATTCTTCCAGCTGTTGCTCTTAGCGGGATGGCGCTTCTCGGTTCCTTCCTAGCTGATTCCCGCGCAGCGGATACGCCCAGATTGCTGCGTGTCATTTGTTGGAATATCGAGTGGTTCCCCGGCATGACCCGCAACCCGACTCCAGAGCAGGCTGCCGCGCATGCCGAGTTAGTGAAAGCTGAAATCAAACGACTGAATCCGGACATCCTGCTTGCCCAAGAGATTGGCAATTGGCAGGCATTTGCGGACTTGGTGGCAGTCGTACCCGGGTTGCAACCGGCGGTCGTCTCGGCATTCAAGAGCGAAGAAACGGGCGACTATTGGCCCCAGCAGCTTGCCATTGCCTCCCGACTCCCGGTGTTTGCCGCATGGTCGGAGGAATGGTCTGCAGGTGAAGCCATCACGCCCCGCAGAGGATTTAGCGCCATCGCTGCGCTGGTGCCGGATTCGGATAAGATTCTACTATTTTATTCCCTGCATTTGAAAAGCAACCGCTCCAGATCTGATGCCGACGCACAACTGAACTTCGACACGCGCGACGAAAGCATCCGCCAACTCCTGCGCCATGCGCAGGACATGGAGACGGTTGTATTCAAGGACCGCATCGCGGGTGTCGTGGTCGGTGGAGATTTCAATACGAACCACGATGGCCAGTTCGGAGATAATGTCATCCGGATGATGGAACAGGGCGGATTCGTCAGCTCCTGGGGCGACACTCCGCGTAAGGACCGTGCGACATGGCGCGGGAATGACCGGTTTGAGGCAACCACGTTTGACTATATATTCACCAAAGGCCTCGGAAACCCAAAAGCTAAACTCCTCGAAGTGCCCGAGGGTCGAAGCGACCACCGACCGTTTGGCATTGAGATCGCTTTTCCCTCTGCAGCAGCTCCCAAAAATTAACAGCACCGATTTCCTCTATGTCCCTGCTCATCCGCAACGCCGATATCATCACCACGGATGCGCGCTACACGGCGGACATATTATGTGAGGGTGAGAAAATTTCCCGTATTGATCAGGGGATTCCTGCACCCGATGACGGCGGTGAGGTGATTGACGCGGCCGGGAAGTATGTATTCCCGGGATTTATCGACCCCCATACGCATGTTTATCTGCCGTTTATGGGTACGTATTCGAAAGACAACTACGATACGGCCGGACGTGCGGCCCTGGTGGGCGGGACAACGACGATTTTTGATATGTGCATTCCGTCACGCAGCGAGGAGCCCTCTGCTGGATTTGCGACATGGAATGCCCAGAGCGCTGGGCGCGCAGCCTGCGATTACACGTATCACATGGGAGTGACGCGATTTGATGAATCCACGGCAGACCAGCTCCGGGCAATTGTCTCCGCCGGAGTCAAGTCGTTTAAGGTTTTCCTTGCATACAAGGGAGCCTTTGGAGTCGATGACGCCGAGCTCTACCGAACGCTGAAACTCGCGAAGGAATTGGGCGTCGTCGTCTGTGCGCACTGCGAAAATGAAACCCTTGTCACCGAACTGCAGGCGGAATTGGTGGCAGCGGGTTTGGTTGCACCAGCCTACCACCATGACAGCCGCCCGCCCCGCGTTGAGGCCGAGGGCGTGCATCACCTCATGACATTCGCAGAATTAACGGGAGCCGAGACCTACATCGTGCACCTGAGCTGCGAGGAGGCACTGCGGGAAGCGGTAGAGGCGCGGCTGCGCGGAGTGCGCGTGTCGGTGGAAACTCTAATCCAATACCTCGTGCTCGATAAATCCTACGCTGAGCTTCCGGATTTTGAAGGTGCAAAATTTGTCATGTCGCCTCCGCTGCGTGATGTAAAAAACCAGGATGTGCTTTGGAATGGATTGCGATCCGGACTGATCCAGACGGTCGGCACTGACCACGCGCCATTTGATTTTGACGGACAAAAGCAGATGGGTGCTGGGGATTTCCGAAAGATCCCGAATGGTATCCCCTCGCTGGAGGATCGTATCACGTTGCTCTACACCCATGGTGTCTGCACCGGGCGCATCGATTTGCATACGTTCGTTGACGTCGCATCCACACGGGCGGCGAAAATCTTTGGATTATTCCCCCGCAAAGGAACGATTCAACCCGGCGCCGATGCCGATTTGGTAATTTTTGATCCTGCCCATCGCGGCCGCATCAGCGCGAAAACCCAGACGATGAATGTCGATTACAGCGCCTTCGAGGGCTGGGGAATACAAGGGCGCCCTGAGATCGTCACGCTCCGCGGCGAGGTGGCTGTCCGCAATGGGAAATACGTCGGGTCGCCAGGCCGCGGACAATTTCTCCGACGGTAATCAATCAGTCGCTGTCGGATTCCACGCGGAAATCCTGCGCCAGTAATTCCTCCAACTCGGACATGGCGATGCGAAGCGCTTCACGCACCCGGACGGCGGCGGGATCTGGATCGAGTGGAGGCGCAAATGCAGCCGCAAATCGCGTGGCAAACGCTTTGTTCGCGCGGGCATCACCGGCGAGGTTAAAAAGTGCTTCGACACGTGCGACGCGCTTGCGTGCCTCAAGGATTTTTGCCATGGCCGCCTGCTCGCTAAGAATCCCCTGAGCGACCTGTCGCAGTTGTTGGCACTCGAATGCACGGCAGCGCTGCGGACGGTCGGAATAAATCGTACATTGCTGGCCATCATGGGCTGGACACGGTTGGGGAATATGATGGCCATCGCTCCGGCTCTTTGCCCGCAAGCCCAGTGCAGCAAGCTTGCGCGCGGAATCCTCCGGCTGCAACCGCACGCTGAAGAACATCACGCCATTGCAACACATCCCGCAGGCCGCACAAAGCCGACTTGCCACCTCGACAGGATCAGACGTTGCAGGAACGGACATCCGCATATGTCGTCAGCTTTCTGCCGGGCTGTAAAGCGGAAGTGCAGAACCTGAGGATTTTGCTGCATGATCCCGCAAACCATGGCACCGTCTGAGTCATGGCAAAAATTACCGGCTTTCACCATACTGCGATCCGTAGCGCGGATTTTGATTCGAGCGTGAAGTTTTACACCGAAGTCCTCGGGCTGGTTCCAAAGATCACCTGGGGCGAAGCACCGAAGCGTGCCGTGATGATCGACGCGGGGGATGGAAATTACGTCGAAATCTTCGAGCGGGACGCCTTTGAATCCGGCGAATCCCCGATCCTGCACTTTGCATTCCGCACCGACGACTGTGCTGGAATGCTTGAAAAAGCCCGCGCCGCCGGAGCAGAGGTCACGATGGAAACCACCGAGGTCACCATCGCGTCGAACCAAGGCCCTGTCCCGGTGCGCATTGCCTTTTTCAAGGGTCCCGATGGTGAAATCATCGAGCTCTTCGAAAACTCAATCCTTTAGAATCCTACCCTCCACGTGAAGCGAACGAGACGCCGATCTGGCCATCCTCAGCGTGTTGCCGAGCCGCGAGAAGTCCTCGGACTAAACCTATGGGCGATCGTTGTCATTGACGGCAGCGGCATCCGGAATTCGGCCGTAGCCGAGTATCGCGAGGTGGAGCGCACCGTGGAAAACGCTCGCCGCGCGGTCGAAAATTTCCAATCTGCAGATCTCTCTGCGTTTCAACGCTGGGAGGCGACACATTTTGGCTCCCTGCTGACCCGGCTTCGGGAGCTAACCACCGAGATGCAGCGCAAGGAGCATATCCTCTATCTTGTGGAGGAGGAGGTTTACATGACGGGGTGTTCCAAACGGCGGGCCTACGCAAGGGTCATGGATGCGATGAATCGTCCCCCCGATGAAAATGACGATGACATAGATTCGGAAGGTGATGATTTTTTTCACGATTCGGACCACGCTAGAAACGACTCGGACATCGGCGATGATGGTGGTGGCGAGCGGATGTTTGGTGCAACCGATCTTCCTGACGATTTTGATATCCGCGAGTTCGATGCCCTGCCAAAGGCTCAAAAAGCGGAGTTTCGTAAGGAATACCAAATGCTTTCCGAGATGTATCACGTCATGACCGGACAGCGCGCGCCGCGTCTAGATGTGCTGCTCGACGCCGAGCGCCGGAAGCACGGCATTTTTAGGGGCCGCGCGGAGAAAGCCACCGACATTGTGGAACCCGAGAGTCCGGCTCAGCGGTTCAAGACGCTTTATCGTAAGCTCGTTCGTAAGTTGCATCCAGATGGGAATCACCATCACGGTCCCGCGGAACTCGCTCTTTGGCACGATGTTCAGACAGCATATCAATCGGGAGACCTCGCGCGGCTGGAGGCCGTAGCTGCCCGATATGAATTGTCAGTCGCTGACGCTGTGGATTCGATTCCGGTGGGAACAATCCATGACGCCATCCGCGATATCAAAGGTGCGTTGCGCGAAGTCAACCGACAGGTGAAATCCCTGCGAGCCCATCCTGCATGGAAATTTTCCTCAAAAAAGCCTGCCGATCGTCAGCGACTGCTGGTCAGTCGCCGCCGCAAACTCACCGAGGAGTCGGCAGACGTCGAGCGCCGCTTGGCACACTTAACATCGACACTCGATCGCTTGGTAGAAAAACAAAAGCCGCGAGCCAAGCGCTGAGTTCGATGAATCCAAGTCTCCCAGCGAAGAACCAAGAAAAATATCCTCGTCACAGACATCGATGGCACGATGACCAGGTAGGATTTCTACGATCTCGCGCGAAAGAAGTGGACGCTCACACAATCCGACGACCCATGGGATGCGTGCCTTTCGGGGAAAATCCCGCATTCCGATGCGCTTGCTACGATATTTTCCCGTATTCACGCGTCCGAGGCGGAGTTAATGGAAATTGTCACCGCCATGGAGTTGGTGCCACAGCTTGCAGACTCGATCTCATGACTCCGGAAACATGGACGGGAGGTGTGTGTGGGATGAGCTTGATATATCAACCGTCTGGTGAATCAGCCAAACGCATCGATCGTGGTGCGTTCGAATCCCGGAGGATTCGGTCCTGCTGTCGGTCTTATTTCGAGCCGACCTGTGGATGCACCATTTCTCTCGCCGACGGCTGGCATTGATAAGTTAGCCGTTGTAACTGCCGCGTTGGCTCCGGCCGAGGTAGTTGCTTTTGCGGGTGATGGCAGGCCTGATCTCAAACCCATTGTGCGTGTCGATCCTCGATTTCGTTTTGTGCGCGGCTGGTTGCCTGACAAACTGGCATTCCTAAGCTGATACGCATGAAACCTGACGCACTGGACCGCATGGGCGTCTATGCAAGGCGACATGAGTTCTCGCCCGTCGTGGTTTTGATCAGCTCCGGATTGGGTGCTGAATTATTCGAGCGGATTGATCATGCGCTAGCCTCTGGGATATCGCTTGCACACACAGATGAAAGAGACACCCCTGTAGCCGCACCGTCAAGATCTCCCAGCAGCTTCCGACCGGGACCCGCGCAGTTATTGGATGCGGTGGAGGCAAGGCTTTGGATATTGCAAAATATGCAGTATTCCTCGCATGCCTTCCCGATCTGGTTGTGCCGATTTTGTTGTCCGATGGCGGATATTGCAGCCCGCAATCCATCTTTACGATCAACGGCCGCCGCGGATCCCTGCCCTCGGGCAATGCTTTTCGAGTAATTATCGACACTGCGGTATGTCTGGGAGCGCCAAAGAGGTTGTGGCACTTGGGAGTCGGAGATTTGGCTTCAGAATTTACCTCGGTTACCGACTGGAAGCTGGCATTCCACGCCGCAGGGACTCTGATGGACGATTTTGCTGCGCTCCTTTCCGATGCCAGTGTTTATCAATTTATCGCCCGGCCCACACATGAGTTGCAGGGGATGCGACTCCTCGCGACGGCGCTGCTTTACCGGGTCGAGGGCGCAGGAGTGCTCTTGAACGGTTTTATCGATCTTACGGATCCTACGCTGCGGTGGGATCGGATCGTATTTCGGTAAAAGTCAGCGCTTGGCTTAAAGACCCGGGTAAGTGTTTTTGGGTCCATGGTCGACAGACCAAATTTTGCTTCGTAGCCGTAGTGCCATTCGTAGTTGTCCGCCAGCGACCAAGCGAAATACCCGCACACGTCATAGCCATCCCGGATCGCCCGTCCCACCGCTGCCAAATGGTCGGTGATATAGCTGATGCGTTGGGTATCGTCCTTCGTCGCGATCCCGTTCTCGGTTATCATCATGGGCTTCTTGTAACGGTCGCCCACCGTGCGGATCTGGTCGTAGAGTCCCTCAGGATTAATCCTCCAGCCCATCATGGTGAAATTGTGGCCGTGCCGATATGGCATCGACAAGTATACCAGCGGACCCACTTTCTGCGAATAATAATAGTTGATCCCCAGAATATCGCAGACGTCAGCGACTCGATCCAAGTGGTCGTAATTGGTGTGTATCATCGACCGTTGAAGATACCCGGTGACGTCGATCGGCGCACGCTCCCACCATGGCATAGCCTCCACGCTGACGATCTTCGCGCTCGGTTTCACGGATTTCACCAACTTTGCTGCATCGCGGAACATCGCCGCGCTGGCATCAATCGCCTTCCAGTAATGCCCGAATGCCATCACCATGCTCGGGGGCCATTGCCCTACTATATACGCGGTTGTGATCTGGCCATTAGGTTCATTTTGCGGAGCATAGTAGTTGGTGTAAGGCGCGGTAGCTTCAACCATGCGCGCGACGTAGGCATTCCAGCGTTCCCGGGCCATGGGATGGAGCCAGTTTGATGCGCTTGGGTTCTTCCGGTCATAGAGCCAGTCCGGAAACGTGAAATGCCACAGACAGACGATCGGTTCGATTCCGGCTTCTTTGAGTCGCCGTGCCATCCAGGCATACTCGCGGATGGCGGCTTCGTTATACACGCCAGGTTTCGGCTCGACGCGGGCCCATTCGATGCTGAACCGGTAATGGGTCGCTCCGATTTTTTTCAGCGCAGCAAGGTCTTTCTCGAAATGTGTCCAACTATACAGCGCGTTCCCTTTTTCCGGAGCTTTGCCTAGGGCTGTTATAATGTCCCAGTCAGTTGAAAAATAGTCCTTGTCGCCCTTCACAACTGCCGGGTCTTCATATTGATAGCTGCTGGATGCAAATCCCCACGCAAAGGGAGCGCTTAGATCCGGCGTCGGACGTTGAACATCCTGCTTCGGCGCGCGCGGCATCGGACCGAAGGTGGATGCACAACCGGACAGCATCACGCCAACAAAGGCGCCAATCAACGCCAGCCCCAAACGTCCTATAATCAAGTGGATTCTAAGCATAATTGCCCCGAGAATGCCCGATCCCCCGGCAGTGTAAAGCACGTCCTGCGACGTTTTTCTCAGACGGCAAGATTCCCACCTGTAGGAACGGTTGCTACGCCACACCACGCACCAGGCCGCGGAAGACACCTGCGATTTTTACATCTGCTGCCGGAACGGTGAGATCCGGATACGCCGGATTGCTGGCACGCAGGATAATTTTTTTTCCCTTGGCCTCAAAAAATACATGTTTGAGGGTTGCCTCATGCGCGTCTCCCACCAAGACCGCAGCTATCTCTCCCGGTCGGATATCGGTAGTGGGGCGCAATAAAACCTTATCGCCGTTCAGGATTCCGTCGCCCGTCATCGAATCTCCATGGACCAGGAGAAGAAAGTCCCCCTCGCGATACGACAACAACTCGTGGTCATCAATCAAGGTTTCCGGATTTGCGAGCGCCTCGCTAAGAGGGCCTGCCGGAATGGTCCCGAGCAAGGGCAGACCTCCCAGACCCATGCCGTAGCGGGCGCGGGCTGTGAGACGCACCACGCGGGAACGCCCGCGGCTGCCTCCGCCATGCACAGAAACCACACCGTGACGCTCCAAAAGGCGCAGCGTCGGGGTGATGCTGCTCTCTGCGGCAAGCCCTAGGGATTGGACGAGGTCCGGGACAAATGCAGGCTCCCCAGCCCGCTCCATCCGTTCCACGACCCGCACGATGCGGCGCTGTGCATCCGTCAAATGTTCTACCATATCGTGACATTCCACGATTATCGTGAAATATCAAGATGAATGATGCGAATGGCTGTCGCTCCTTAACACCCGTCGAGCCACCGACGCACAAACACCAGGTGCGGCGCAGAGTCTCCGAACTCGTCAAATATTTGACTTCATATCTGACGATCACATCTATATTCTTAGAACAATGAACCAGACTCTCTCCCGCACAATTATCGCAATGCTGACCTGTTTCGCTTTGCCGATTGCGTCCTCGAATGCCTGCACGTCCCTCGTCGTTTCCGCTGGAGATGGCGGGTTTGTTTACGGGCGAACGATGGAGTTTGGTGCAAATCTGGGCTCGAATTTGATCGTTATACCCCGGAATTTCTCGATCACCGCCACGGCCCCGGGTGAACCGGTCGGCACAGGAGGGAAAACGTGGAAAACGAAATACGCGGCGACGGGGACTAACTTTTTCAACATACCGCTACTTTGCGAAGGAATAAACGAAAAGGGCCTCACCGGCGGGCTGTTTTACTTTCCTAATTTCGCAGAGTTCCAACCACTTCCCAAGGGCGGGGCTGAACGATCGATTGGTAACATCGAACTCGTGACTTACGTGCTCACGAATTTTGCGACGACGGACGAGATCAAGCAAGGGCTGCCAAAAGTTATCGTGACCGGGATCGCAGTCGCAGCGCTGCAGAATCAGGTCCCGCCGATGCACTACTCGTTTCACGACGCCGCGGGGAAGAGCGTTGTGGTTGAATACACAGACGGCGGGATGTTGAACGTCTACGACAACCCAACGACGGTCCTGACAAACTCACCGCCGTTTCCGGAGCACTTGAATACGTTGAGTCAGTTCCAGCAAATTACCCAATACGCGCTGCCGCCGATGCAAATCGGCGACTTGATGCTCCCGTCGATGGGCACTGGGAGTGGTTCGAACGCGCTGCCAGGCGGCTACACACCGCCATCGCGCTTTGTGCAGGCGTTTTTCAAGCGGAATTTTGCCCCCGAGCCGGCGACAAGTGCCGAGGCGGTGCCACTGGTTTTTCATTTCATGAACAATTTTGACATTCCACCAGGCCTGGTCGGCGAGGTAACCGGGGCAACCAACCCGTTCAGCTACGAAACGACCGAGTGGACATCGGCAGTGGATATGAAAAACCTCCGGTATCACATTCACACATTCGGAAACTCCGCGGTGCGATTCGTTGACCTGAATGAGGTCGACCTCAATGCGGACAAAATCCGAACGATCAAACTGGATCAGGAATCGAGTTACACAAATCTCTCGAAGTAGAGCTCAAGTGGTCGCTTGTCAAAGCTGAGCAGACAAGCCACAATCCAGCCGAAATTTTGATCTATTGGATACGCTTTTAAACAACCTTCTCTCTCCGGTAATCCTTGCCTTTGTGCTCGGCATGGTTGCAGCTTTTCTGAAAAGCGATCTTTGATTACCCGAAGCGGTATACGGCGGGATCTCGATTTATCTTCTGCTGGCAATTGGGATGAAGGGTGGGATCGAACTGAGTCGCACGCCCGCCTCGACAATTGTCCTCCCGGCGCTGGCAACAATGATTCTGGGGGTGATCACTCCGCTCGTGGCCTATGCTGCATTTCGGAAGTTTGCAAAATTGTCGCTGGTTGATTCCGCTGCCTTGGCGGCGCATTACGGGGCGGTCTCGGCGGTGACATTTATTGCGGCGATTGGTTTTGTCGCCTTGGCAAATCATCCCGCTGAGGGATTCATGCCCGCATTAGTGGCGATCCTGGAAGTCCCGGGCATCGTGGTCGCATTGCTAATCGTGCAATTCCGCGGGGCAGAGGGCGGATCCTGGCAGCGTGCCCTACACGAGGTGCTTACGGGGAAAAGCATCATCCTTTTAATCGGAGGTCTGGTTATTGGATGGATCTCCGGAGCAGAGAGGATGGTGAACGTGACGCCATTTTTCACGCTCATGTTCCAAGGGGCACTCGTTTTGTTCATGATCGAACTCGGAACTTTGGCTGCACGGCGCATCACCGATTTGCAAAACGCCGGATGGAAATTCATCGGATTGACGTTTGTAATCCCGCTCGTCAATGGCTCGCTCGGCGTGTGGGCGGGAAGCGTCTCTGGACTCGGGATCGGCGGTGCTGCGGTGCTGGGTGCCATGGCTGGCAGCGCCTCGTATATTGCTGCACCGGCTGCAGTACGCTTGGCGCTCCCGGACGCGAATCCGTCGTATTACCTCACTGCGTCGCTAGGGCTCACATTTCCGTTTAACATCACCATAGGAATCCCGATCTATTTAACAATTGCCCGCTACCTCGCGTAACTTGGGCACCAGCGCCATCCGCACAACCATGCATACCACTACCCTCAAGCTCGTAACCATTATTTCCGATCGCCTTCTCGCAACGGATGTGGTTTCCAAAATCTGCGAGCTCGGCGCCCGGGGTTACACGATCAGCGATGCCCAAGGCCAAGGCGCACGCGGGCTCCAGCCACTCGACTGGGAGGGTGCAAATTCACGGATCGAGGCGGTCGTTTCGCCTGAAGTAGCCGAGCGGATCATCAGTCATCTTGCCGAGAAATACTTCAAACATCACGGTATGATTGCCTTCGTCCATGACGTCGAAGTCGTGCGCGGGGACCGCTACATGTGACCGGGAAACGCGGCGCACCCAGCGTCGTCCGTATGAAGACGACGGCAAGCGTGCAGAAAGTCGGACGACGGGGGACCGCCATCCCTACCAGTGGGTTGGCAGGGCTCGGAGTCCCTTCCGCGCACACTTTTCTCATCCACAGCGTCGGTGTGAAGACGGCGTCGAGCGCGGATAAAGTCGGACGGCGGGGGACCGCCATCCCTACCATCCAATTGGTAGGGCTCGGTGTCCCTTCCGCGCACACTTTTTGTATGGAGAGCTTGGGTATGAGAGTGTGTCTCGCTTATCTGAGCGCCATTCCATACGGACCTCCATTGCCATAATCTCGTGGATTAAACCTAAAAAGGAAAATGAAAATATAGCAGAGGGATTGTAAGCGACCTATAACGAGCGATATGGAAACGCTGAGCGAGGTCGTTGCGATTCACCCTACGGGTGAGGTCAAATCAAGGGTTCAACACACG
>Ga0209390_10003840_pt1 | contig 23624 bp, 20 predicted proteins | sample BON01_FD_187212 | JGI IMG/M metagenome (GOLD analysis project Ga0209390, IMG submission 187212) | Freshwater microbial communities from Lake Bonney liftoff mats and glacier meltwater in Antarctica - BON-01 (SPAdes) (version 2) | ecosystem: Environmental > Aquatic > Freshwater > Ice > Glacier... | reverse complement strand
GCCTGAAGAAGCTCTAAGAGCTCTTAAACGTAAAAATGCATCTCTTTTAAACAATTTAAAAACATTCAATTAGTTGATCTGGAGAGATCTTTCAATGAATTACTTATTAACTATTGCGGAAGTCCTGTGAATAAATACCAAGCAGGTAAAACTTCATTTGCAGCAATCAAATTTGAAAATGATTCTAAAAAAGCAAAGGCAAAAAGCAGTGCTGTAAGAAGCCTGGTTAAAGAAGCAACTGAACCTGTTGTCAGAAAAGCAATTCCAGGATCTGCTGCATATGCTCAATCAAAAACAGGATATGCTTCAAAGAAGTAATTTTTTGATTGAAAAATTTCCAATAAAAAAGCTTACAACCTGAGTTGTAAGCTTTTTTATTATTTTATACATATCTAATATTTAACTTCTTAATTTATACAAGCCTCTATATTTAAATTGAGTAGCATTAAATTCAAATTTATTTATATGACTATCAAATGAAAATGTCTCTTGATATGAATTATCAATCAATTTTCTTTTAAACCCAAGAACAGATTCACAATCAAGATCACTAATTGCATCATATGGCAAGCATAACAATTCACTAAATTCTTTATCTATTTTTTCACCTACTAACTGATCCAAAAAAATATGCACAACTGATTTTGCTGGTAAAAAATCAGCAAAATGTTTTCCTTTATTATCGACAACATCAATAGAGGCTCCAGCACTAATTAATAATTCTCCAATTTTCAATTTAGAAAATAAAGAACAATTGCCTTTATTTTTACCAAGCATAGCAGAAAAAATTGGAGTTCTTCCTAAATGATTTTTTTCATTCACATCACTATTTTCCAACTTCAATAAACTTTTTACTTGAGCATAATCACAAGCGTATGCAGCTGCATGCAAATCAGTTCGACATCTCTCCCTTCGGGGTTTATTGTCACCACCATTACTTGACAACAACAGCTTATCACCCTCACCAAATAAAACATTTGGCTGGTTGCTTTGCGAAGCATCTAGATTAATAGATGATATAAAAAAAAGAATAAATAGATATGTTGATTTCATTTTCATGCGACTAAAACCTTCCTTAAAAGCATTATTTAATTTGGGAAATATAATTTTAACATTCGAATTAAAATTAATCTACTGACCCTCACCAATCTTTCATTGCAATTATTGATCACAACTCATGAGTTAGGAGACTACAAATTCATATAAATAAAAATTTAGATTTTCAAGACTAAGTTTGTTGACACCAACCATAGTTACTGTACTTGAATAAAAAAACAACATAAAATTAGATAATAGAGAGATTTTATTGGTTAACAAGCTCTCTCTATTATTCTACAAATTTTAAAAATCAACTACTCGTAAAAACCAAATTTAAATAAAGATTCTCTAATTTTGAACATTGGTAAACCAATAACCGATTCATAAGAACCTTCTACTGATTTTAAAAATTGACCACCAAAACCTTCGATCGAAATTGCGCCACTCACTGACAAAAATGGAATTCTATCTAAGTAAAAATCGACAAAATCATCTGACACATCAAAAACAGATGCTGCTTTATCGTAATCTAGATATTCATCTAAGACGATCCAACTATTTTTTTGCCATTCTAACTTTCTTAAACAAAATCCAGTTACCGTTAAAATTCCTTTTCGAGAATCTTTCAACATAGATATTGCGTCATCACGATCAACTGGTTTGCCAATCACCCTACCTTGCGCTGTTAAACCAAGTGTGTCAGCAGTTAACACAAAACAAACATCGCCAGCATTGTTACCGGCTGGAATTTGCGCAGATTGCATTTTTAGCACTGCGATTTGCATAACAATATCTTTCATTTCTTGATCAGTAGAAATTTGTGATTCATCTGCATCTTGCCCAATAACAGAAAAATTAATTTGTGCTTGTTTTAAAAGATTTTTTCGTGAAGCTGAACTCGATGCAATATATAACAATTTCATAATAAAACTGACTCCCAATATTATTTGTAATATTTAAAAATAGAGATCAAATCAAACTCCATAAATTTAAATATATTTTTTTAACTAAAAGATTAATATGAAAAACAAGTATGAAATTATTTCGATATTAGTTATTCACTAATTTATTTTCATACTATTATCAATTTTTCAATCTATTTTAGAAGCAACAGATCGCAACAACTGATTTGAAAATTGTTCTACAACTTCAAAAGTTTCTTTACAAGATTCTTGAACTTTTTGAAGTTTTTCATAATGTTTTCCTGAACAACAACACCTAGAATTTTGTGATTGCTCTTCTCTATAAGATATCATTAATTCTTCTAATTTTATAAATTTTTGAGTACCACAATAATTTTTAATTTTACTTAAAAGCTCTGCTTCTAGCTCTAAATAACTATCTTCATTTTTATTATTGCCATGCCAATTTCTCATTCTATTAAAAAGATTTTGAGAATTAGAAAGAAAAAATAAAACTTTATGCGCCTGTGTTTTTTTTATAAATTCAAAATCTATTTCACAATTTAAAACTACCTCATGATCAAACCTATCTTTTGAAAAATTAAAAGATTGGCCTGGTAGTAATAAACTGTGTTTCGATCTTGGTAAACTTATTTCTGATATTGACTGTTTTTTAAATCCATTATCAATAGTCTTGCCAGACTCTCGTAATTTCTGTTGATGTAATTTTAAATTTGTAAAAGTTAACAGTTGATTTGAGCATGTTTGTTCTTGAGTATCAAAAAAATCCATATTCATAATTAATGATGAAATAGACAAGAAAATAATAAAAAAAGTTTTTCGAAACATAGCATACTCCTTTTTAAAATATTCATAATTTTATATTATTAAATATAAAACGCAAAAAATCCCACTCTTTAGAAAAGAATGGGATTTTTTATTTTAATGGTTGGAGCGGGAGGATTCGAACCTCCGCATACCCGCACCAAAAACAGGTGCCTTACCACTTGGCTACGCTCCAACTAACTTATATATCAAATTTAATCATTGTCATATGAACTATCAGAACCTTCTAAAGCTTCTTCAGCAGTCATTGCTTCACTTGCTGTAACTTCATACTCTGCAATAATACGATCTTCAATTTCGGTTCTTGTACCAGAATTAAGCGGATGAACTATATCTCTAAATCCATCTTTTCTTCGACGAGATGGCATAGAAACAAATAAACCTTTATCGCCTTCGATAACTTTAAGATCTCGAATAATAAAACAATCATCAAAGACCATCGTTGCATACGCTTTTAATCTACCGCTATCTTTAACAGGATAGACTTTTATTTCTGTGATTTCCATGGTATACAGTCCTTCAAATAAAGTGTTTTATCAAAACGCTTAATATATTACTACTCTGAATTTTTAATTTCAAAAAAGCCAACTGTCGTATTTAACATTGCTATCAAATCCAACGTATTTAATAGTACCGACAGAAAGCTCTTTTGTCAAATTAAATATCGAATTCCATTGCTCTTAGTTTTGCGCTACGAGCAGATCTATTGAGAGCAAGTTCTTCTGGTGTTGCAACACAAACTCGGGGAGTCAATATTTCAACCTCTTTGCCGCCTGTTTTTTTAAGATCTCTTAAGAAATTTTTAACTAAACGATCTTCTAATGAGTGAAAACTAATACAAACTAATCGACTTTTTGGTCCTAAAACTTTAAGACTATTTGCTAAAAAAGATTGAATATTTTCAAGCTCTTTATTTACATAGATTCTCAAAGCCTGGAAAACTTTAGTCGCTGGATGAATTTTACTTTCTTTCGAGTAAGGAACTACCGATTCAATTATTTGAGCTAACTGCTTTGTTGTTCGTAATGGTGTTATTTTTCGGGCTTCAACAATTGCTTTTGCAATTTTATTACCGTGTCTTTCTTGACCAAAATCGAAAAATATTTTTGCAAGTTCTTTTTCGCTCTTTCTTTTAACAACTTCTTGTGCAGTTACTCTATAAAATGATGGTGACATTCTCATATCCAAAAACTTATCCTGGTAAATTGAAAGTCCAGGTGTCGTTGCAATTTGAATTTGTGAAGTCCCAAAATCAGCTAAAATTCCATCAACTTTTGTGTATCCAGCTTTTTGCAAAGCAGTATTAATTCGAGAAAAATTACCCCAAATTGGGATAAATCTGCCTGGAAATTCTTCTGCTAGCTGCTGTCCTGTTGTTTTAATAACAGTTTCATCCCAATCCATCCCAATAATTTTACAATCTGGCTCTCGAGTTAAAATAGCCCGAGTATGACCCCCGCCACCAAGAGTTACGTCAACGTAAGTCTTTCCTGGTTGCGGCGCAAGAAAATGTAAAACTTCTTCAAGAAGAACTGGCTTGTGCTGTACGTTTTGATTGTTTACTTTTTCAGTGTCATTCATATTTTATTTCATAGGTAAAGCGTCAACTAGATTTTGTAGTCCAACACTTTTTGATGCTTTAATAAATGTTATTGTATTTTTATTCGTAATTTCTTTAACTACTGGTAATGCTTCTTTCCAGTTTTCAAAAGATTCAATTGAAACACCTAATGGTGCTATCTTTTTTATCCATTGTATCATACTACCAACTAAAATAATATGCTTAATACCTGATATTTTACGTAAAAACCTACCAATTTGACGATGCCAAAAAGCACTATCCGATCCAAGCTCTAACATATCACCAAGAACAAGTATTTTATTTTTATCTGTTTCATATGCATCGAATGCAAGTAAACCAGCTTTTACACTTTCTGGATTAGCATTATAAGAATCATTAATAATAACTCCATTATCAAGGCTCTGACAAAACTCAAAACGACCTTGTACGACTAATGGTTTTTGAATACCTTCAATTGCAACTTCTGTTGGAATTTCGATCATGTGCGATATTGCAAGCGCAGCTAACGCATTAAGAACAGCACCTTCATGAGATCCCTGTAAAATAATCGAATATTTTTTCTTATAAACTTTTGCAATAAAAGTAATAACATTATTTTTAATACAAATTTTTCTTGCTTGAATTTGATTACTTGTTTTTAATCCAAATTTCAAAACTGGATAAGCATAACTAATTGTTGAAAGTGCATCTTGATCACCATTAACAATACCAATATTAGTATCTGAAAAACAACTAAATATAGCGCGTTTTTCTGCGGCTACATCTGAAAGTGATCCAAGACCTTCCATGTGAGCATGACCAATACCAGTAATTAATGCATATGTTGGTTGCAACATGTCAGCAATTTTAGCCATTGATCCACGTTCTGAAATACCAACTTCAAAAATAGCTGCTTTATATCCAGGTCTCATTTTTAAAATATTTAAGGCAACACCAATAATAGTGTTTTGGTTTCCATAAGAAACATAAAATGATTCGCCTGATGTTCTTAAAATATTTGAAACCATTTCTTTGGTAGATGTTTTACCAACTGAACCAGTAATACCAATAACAGGATAGCTAAATTTAGATCTCCACTCTTTTGCTAAACCAACAAGAGCCGCTAAAGTATCTTGGACGTATAAAATTTGTATGTTCGCTAATTTTGATCCATATAAATTTTCAATTTCTGCACGTTTACTTTGCAAAACCAATAATCCCGATGCTTTTTTAACTAATGCATCTGCAATAAATTGATGACCATCGCACTGAATGCCTGGTAATGCTACAAACACATCGCCTGGCTGTAATGTTCTTGTGTCAACTGAAAATGATGAATTTTGGCCAAAATCTCCATTAATCATCTGAGCATTTACAAGAGCATTTTTGACAAATTCCTTATCCAATTGCATCAATTCCTCCGGTTTTTTACTAATTATAAATTACAATATTTAAATACCAACTCTGCAAAAGTGTACATTTTTTGCTTTTTTGTCAAGAACTTTTGAATAAAAATACAGACTGAAACATTTATTGTTTAACTACACGTCGCGTCTTGCCGCCCTCAGTCGACACAATCAATCCTTTTGACTCTAAAACAGAGATTATTCGAGCTGATCTGTTATATCCTATTCGAAAACGTCGTTGTAACATAGAAATTGAGACCTCATCAAGATCTTTTAACAACTCTAAAACATCACGAAGTAGATCATCATCACCATCCAACAATTCATCTTGATGTTTATCACTAAAATGCTCAAAAAGATCAATGTAGTTAACCTTTTCCTGCTTTTTAATCTGTGCTACGACATCATGGATTTCTTTATCCGAAACAAAAGCTCCATGCACACGGACAAGGTGTGATTTTGATGCGTCTAAAAACAACATATCACCACGTCCTAATAATTTTTCAGCACCTCCGGCATCTAAAATAGTACGTGAGTCTATCTTAGAAGTTACCTTAAAAGCAACTCTATTTGGAAAATTAACTTTAATCATACCTGTAATAACATCTACCGATGGGCGCTGAGTTGCTATAATCATATGAATACCTGCTGCACGAGCCATCTGGGCAATTCGAGCAATTGAATCTTCTACAGCTTTCCCCGCGGTCATCATCAGATCCGCAAGTTCATCAATAATTAGAACCATTAAAGGCATTTCTTCCATTTCTTTATTGTTTTTTGATGCAGCTTGATAATCAGAAAGATTTCTAACTCCAAATTTTGCCATAGTTTCATAACGTTTTTCCATGGTCTGCACAACCCACTTTAAAACTGGAATAGCTTTTTTCGTATCGGTTACAATCGGAAAAACAAGATGAGCAATACCATCGTAGGCTGCAAACTCTAAACGCTTGGGATCAATAATAATTAATTTGAGCTGACTTGGTTTCAAAGCACATAACAATGATACAAGCATGGCATTTAATGCAACAGATTTTCCAGAACCGGTTGACCCTGCAATTAAAAGGTGTGGCATTTTTGCAAGATCTGCAATTACATCATTACCAAGTGTATCTTGACCAAAAACCATGGGTAAAGATCCTGTGTGCTTTTTAAATGCTTGTGATCCTAAAATTGTTGAAAACACAACATCTTGACGGTCTTTATTTGCAACCTCAAACCCAACGACCGACCTTCCCGGAATTGGTGCAATAATACGAATACTTAATGCTCGCAATGCCATTGCCAAATCATCTTCTAATGATAAAATGCGACTTACCTTAACATTAATTTCTGGTTGATACTCAAAGAGTGTTACAACAGGTCCTGCATGCATTGCAACCACAGTCCCCTTGATATCAAATTGTGCTAATTTTTCTTCAAGCAGCTTTGCTTGTTTTGCAAGCACTTCTTGTTTTTCTATAACCAGTGATTGCTCAACTTTTTGTATAGGTAAATTCGGAAGTTGATATACAACTTTTTTATTTTTTTGTCTGGGTACAAAATCTGAATTAAGATCCAATGTTTCATGTTGTGATAATGCTTTCTCAAGAGCTGCTGGTTGGCCATCTACTTCAAGATCATCAAATAAATGGTTATCGGTTTCATCTTCAGAATCGGATAGATCATCTAACAAATTATGCTGAGTTGATACTGTTTTAACTTCAATTTGATCTCCATCCTGAACATACTCTTGCCAAAAAAGATCTTGGACAACCTGCTCAATATCTTTATCTACATCAGCCTCATGCTCAAACTCAACAATTGAGAAACCTATCTTACCAATGAGAACACCAGAAAGAACATCCCATGTTTTTTTACAATACGAACCAATAAAGGCGCCAACCATAATGATAATTTTAGAAATAAAAATAACAATTCGTGCCGGCATTTTTTCAACATTACAACAATATTTCATAAATTTAAATATGTAGCCAAAAAATACAAAATAAGTACATCGTAAAATTAAAATTGCAGCGATCAATAAAAAATTAACAATAATAATTTGCTGCATTAAATGATCAAATCTTGATAACAAGGTTACAACAAAATAATTTCCAATGATTCCGCCTGCATAACTAAAATCATACAATGAAGCCATATTGATTTGACAAAATGCTGTTGATGCAAAAAATCCTATAACAATCCCCAAAGCTCTGTCCCACTCAGTAACTACTTTAATTTTTTTAGTAATAAAGAGACTGTAATAAGAAATAATTCCATATAAAATTAACAGAGTTGATAAAAAAGCTGCTCGGCCAGATAAATAAATTAACCATGCCGCAGAATTTGAACCTAAAAATCCGAAAATGTTTTTATAAGACTGTATATTGCTTGTATGGTATAACCATGAAGCATCTTTTGAATTAAATGTTAAAAGTGAGCCAAGTAAAAAAAGTTGTAGAAAACTCAGAAAAAAAACAATCGAATATTTTTTCACTATCAATTCAGCTTTTTCTAAAAAACCATATTTCATAAAATATCCTAACAAAATAACGAAATTACAATAGGAACAAACATATAGATAGAAAAGCTCCAAAACATTTTTTTATCAATAACTTTTTGAATAAAGCATAATAATGCATAAGCAATAATTGCTGAAAAAATCATTATGACAAGAAAAGGAACATTTAAAATAGTTTTTAAAACTAAAGGATCTTTCAAAGCAAAGAAACCTTTTAAACTTCCGGCAACAATTAAAGGCCATTGAATTAAAAATGAAATAGAAAATGAATTTTTTGAACTATATCCCAGATACTGCAACATTGCAACCGTCGTTGCAAATCGAGAAACTCCTGGAAACAATGCACATCCTTGGATAAATCCAACAATCATGCCATTCTTCCAAGACCAGATGGAAATATCTTTTTTTTCTTTATAAAATTTCGTACTCAGCAAAGCCATTTGAGTAATAAAAAATCCGAAAGCAAGAGGTAATTTTACTTTACTTGGTAAGTCTAAACTCCATAATAAAAAGGTTACTCCGTCTGCTGCTAGCCCAAATAGTAAAACTTGTGGAACTTGAGAAAGCCAGAGGTCTTTATTTTTGAGTGCTCCAAAACTGATTGGCTGAACCACGACTAAATTCCACCATGCTGAAAAAAAATAGAATAAAATGAGAATTGCACTGATTCCCTGCAAAAAGTAATCGAATGACCAGAGGCTTTGTATTAAAAATTGATCAAAATTATAACCCTGAAACAATTCAACTAATTTAATTATTAATGCAACATGACCAGAACTACTAATTGGTAAACTTTCACAAACAACTTGAATCATCATCCAAAAATATAAAATCACAGATTATTCCTCCTATTTTTAATTTTAAAAATTAACTTATTTTAATAAAATACAAGGTTTTTCAAAATATAAAAATCATTTTTATTACGACTCAATCATAAAAATGATTTTTAAAAAGTCCAATCGCAACTAACTGAAACCCTTTCAACAAAAGCATTCTTGGTCTTGTGCTTTCAGTGCGAAGATCGATAAATATTAAAAATCTTTACAAATTAATTTCAAGACATCTATAATGAACTTCAAGAATGCGATTATAATTTTGAAAATTATAAAAAAATGGATTGCTTTTTATAATTCTTAATCTAAATTGTAGCATAAATAACGATGATAGAATAAAAATCAAATAAATTTAAGAAATAAAAACTTAATTTTATACATCGCTAAAGAAAGGAGGCGTCTTAACAAAAACATAAAAAATTTTTCAGAAAATAGTTTAATTACTAAAAATTAATAAAATAATAGTTCATATCGAACATAAAAAGGGATTTACGATATGGTTAACAAATCAATGAAGAAGCTTTTTGTAGGATTTGCTTTTCTTTCAGCTGCTAGCGTTCAAGCTGTAGCACCTTCACAAAGTAAAAACTTATTTCAACCTCGTGCATTTTCTGCAAACATTGCTCGTGAAATGTTAATGGAAGGCAATAAGCACGAAGATTCTAATGGATGTTACGGAGAATTCGCTGCTGCAGTTGCATACCAGAGACAATGGAGTCAAGGTGTGAAAAATACTGCTGAAGAAAAATTAGACAGTAGTGTTAATGGTTTAGGTGTTTTCCCTTTTTGGGCTGCTGATGAAACTAACACAATGATTGTTGGTACAAATGTTAGCACAGGAACTGACCTTGATGCTTACCAATTTGGTATGGGCGCGGTAACTCTTGTAACTGATAGTACAATAACTTTAAACCCTATTGTTCGCCAAGCTGGAATGGATTTATTCTTACAGGTTGGAGCTTCTGCTAACGAATCAGGTTTTTTTGCTAAAGCAAAAGCTCCTATTTCTAGCTACAGCATCAACCCTCAGCTAACAGTGGTAAATCCATCAACAGTTGATCCTGCTAATGATGCTTATCCATCCGGTGCATTAGGAGGAGTAGTTACCTCTCCTAATGGCTCAGCCACAATTTCAAATGCTGGAGCTACTCCTCCTGCACCATCTTTAACTATGGTTCAAGCTTTTGCTGGTAATACTGCAAATGGACTTATTGCGAACAGTAATGTTCCAAATAAAGATTCAAAAGAAACATTGAATCCAAATGGTGGCCAATTAGCAGGCGGTGATTTCACTCCAATGCAATTTGGTAAAATTAATGGAATCCAATCAACTGGTAGTCGTTTCGGTGATATGGAATTAACAGCTGGTTACATGTATGTAAGTGCTGAAGATAATTCATTTAGTGTTGCGGTTCGTGGTGCTGCGGCAACAGGAAACAAAGCAACTGGCGAATATATGCTTGAGCCAATCGTTGGCCGTGGTGGTAACTTTGGTTTAGGTGGTTATGCTGCTGGACATGTTAAAATATGGGAAGGCAATAACGACAACCATTTCTTATTCAGATTTATGGGTGAAGCTCAACATTTATTTGAAACAGAAACAATGCGTTCATATGATCTAACTGATAATGGTAATGGTTCTAAATACCTATTAGTTGCAAACTATGCTCGTGATATATACCAAAACTCAATCCAAAACTTGATCAACGTTTCTACACTAGCTTCAAGTTCTGCTTTTGGTGTTGAAGGTGATGTTGCAGTAGCATTCACATATGTTACTCGTGGTTGGGCTTTCGACTTAGGTTATGAATTCTTTGGTCGTTCAGCAGAAACTCTAAATGTAACTGGTGTATTATCTAATGACTATGCGATATTGGGTCGTCAAGGTGTTACTGATTCTGCTGATACTTATACTCCAACTGCTTTATGTCAACCAACAGCAACAATTTCTTCATCGTTAGCTCGTGCTGATGCTGCTGCTGGACTTATTTTAGCTGCTGATGATGCTGCTAACAGAATTGCTGGCGTTGATTCATTAAATGTTGCTGGTGCTCAACAAGCTGCTTACCTAACAAGCAAAGTGTTCACTAAGGTAACTTATGAGTGCATCGAAAATGATTACCGTCCTCACATAGGTGTTATGGGCGAATTTGAAATAAGTAACTGTAACAACAATGCTCTACCTCAGTGGTCTCTAGCTTTAGTTGGCGGCGCTTATTTTTAATAGTTACTAGTTCATAATTCTTATAGAAAAATGAAACTAAGAGCAAAAAAACGATAGTACTATACGGGGTGTGTGTAAAAGCACATCCCGTATTTTTATTTTAAACAATATAGATTTCAATTAAATTGTGTAAATAAAATGACCCTACACTTTCCACTCCATGAAAAACTCCGGAACTTGGTGGCCGCGGCCACGCAACGCTTTTTTATCAAAAAGACAGGTTTAAAATCTTGCTATAGCAAATTGCATTAAGCTTTACTCATACAATTCACCCTTCGTTTCTTATGGAAACTACGGGAACTATGAGTCCAGTGAGACTAATTCACTTTTTAAAAAAAGCGTTTAACGGCCGCCGCCGTCTATTTCAGGAGATGGAGCGATAGCGAAATCGTAGGCATTTTGTTACAACCTAAGATCAACTAGCTATAGATTTCAATTAAATTGTGTAAATAAAATGACCCTACATTTTCCACTCCATGAAAAACTCCGGAACTTGGTGGTCGCAGCCACGCAACACTTTTTTTCAAAAAGACAGGTTTAAAATCTTGCTACACTCTTAACTCAATAAAAACCTTATACTGATTTGCTTTAAAGAAAGCGGACAACCTCCGTCTGGGGTCACCCTCCCCGGAGCGCAAGCGCAGGCTATGTTAATTAAAAAAACTCTGATTAATTTATTCTAAAATAAGCAAATAACCCCCGCCTGGGGTCACCATTTCCGGAGCGCAAGCGCAGGCTCTTCAATTTTAAAAATCATAAAAAAATACTCTTATTAAAAAAACTTAGATAACTTGCATTATTATAAATTTCATCTAGATTGTAGCATTAATCATGGTAATGAAACAAAAAATGGAGAAAGGAACCCTGAACAACTTGCTATTTAATAGATCAAATCATAGAAAACAATTGATCTATTAATCGAAAACAATAACAGTTCATATCAAACATAAAAAGGGATTTATGATATGGTTAACAAATCAATAAAAAAACTATTTGTAGGATTTGCTTTTCTTTCAGCTACAAACTTAGTAGTTGCAAGCCAAGCTCTTACAACAAGCCAAAACTTCTTACAGCCTCGTGCATTTTCTACGAACATCGCTCGTGAGATGTTAATGGAAGGCGCAAAACATAGAGATTCTGATGGATGGTATGGTCTATTTTCTATGACTGCTGCTTACCAACGTAGCTGGACACAGGGAGTTGAATCAACTTCTGGTAATGATCTTGGTAGTAGTGTTAATCCTTTAGGTGTTTTACCTTTCTGGTCTGGTACAAACGTCATGACAATTGGTACAAATCTGAGTAACGGAACTGATTTTGATGCATACCAATTTGGTATGGGGCCTGTAACTTTGGCAGCTGATAGTACAATAACTTTAGATCCAATCGTCTACCAAGCTGGTGCAGATTTCATGTTTATTGTTGGATCATCTGCAAACGAACCTGGTTTCTTTGCTAAAATCAAAGCTCCGGTTGGCGTATATAATATGAATCCACAACTAACAGAAACATCAACAACAACTTCTGTTCCTTATGTATCTGGTTCATTAAGTACTGCAGCTTCAGCTGATACAGTTGCAGATCCTGCAACAACAATGACTCAAGCTTTTGCTGGTAACACAAGTGGTGGACAAACAGCTCAAGGTGACTTTACTGCAATGCAATATGGTTTAATTAATAGCGATCAATCAACTGGTGCTAAATTTGGTGATATCGAAATGACAGCTGGTTATGCATTTGTTAGTAACCATGACAACTCATTTAACATTGCAGTTCGTGCGTCTGCTCCTACAGGTAACAAAGCTACTGGCGAATATATACTTGAGCCAATTTTTGGCCGTGGTGGAAACTGGGGACTTGGTGGTTATGCTGCAGGACATGTAAATATCTGGGAAGGCAATAACGACAATAGATTTCAATTGAAATTCATGAGTGAAGCAATGCACTTATTTACAACTGATACAGTTCGTTCATACGACCTAACTGCAAATGGTGTTGGTTCTAAGTATCTATTAGTTGCTAACTATGCAAGTGATTCATACCAATCTGGTACAGGAGCAATTCAAAATTTGATCAACTTTACAACATTAGCTTCAGAGTCTTCATTTGGAGTTGAAGGTGATGTTGCAGTATCATTTGCATACATTGCTCGTGGATGGTCTGTTGATTTAGGTTATGAATTCTTTGGTCGTTCAGCAGAAACATTAGTTGTGACCGGAACACTTGCAAATAATTATGCGATTTTAGGTCGTCAAGGTGTAGCTGTAAGTGGTGGTGCTGGTACTCAAATGAATGCTTGCCAACCGTTTGCTACAATTAGTAGCTCTTTAGCTAATTCTGATGCTGTTCAAGCAGGAACTACAGTTGTAACAACAAATATTGTTGCTGTAGCAACTGCGAGTGGGAACAGAATTACTGGTGTTGATGCACTGAATGTAACAGATGAGCAACAAGCTGCTTACCTAACAAGCAAAGTGTTCTCTAAAGTTGCATATGAATGGGTTGATTCAGATTACCGTCCTCACTTAGGTGTTATGGGCGAATTTGAAATAAGCAATGCTAACAATAATGCGCTTCCTCAATGGTCTGTACTTATTGTGGGCGGTGTTTCATTTTAAAAAACAGTCAGTTTTTAATTCTTAAAAAATAAATTTGAGAATTAAATAATTATACTACTTTACGGGTTGTGTGAAAACACAGCCCGTATTTTTTAAAAAACATACGTTTTGATAAAAATGATCCGTAGATTAAGCCTCCGTTTTTAATTGTATGAAAAACTTCGGAATATGGGTGGCGGCGGCCACATAACGCTTTTCAAAAAAACACCGTAAAATTGATCACAATATGCTTAATTAATATCTGTAAATAGATAGATTCACCCGAGACTTTTAATTACATGAAAACCTTCTGAATGTTGATGGCGGCGGCCACACAACGCTTTTCAAAAAGAGAGTTATTGCTACGATTTCAAAATAAAAAACAAAGATGCTTTCATTGTCAAATTCTGCAAAAATATCTCTATTTTTTAGAAAAAGCGAATAACCTCCCCCGGGGTCACTCTTCCGGATCGTAAGCGCATGTTCATTCATTTTAAAAGAGTTATTTTTTTCAAAAGTTTCTTCTAATTATCGATCTCATAGATCTTTTGATTGCAAATTTTCCATCTTTTTTATAGATTACCTGCAAAGAAATTCATATAGTTCAAATTAATAGTTGTTCATATTAAAGATTAAAAGGACCAGCATTATGATAAAAAAATCAATATACAATTTTTTTTTAGGATTAGCTGCTTTTTCAGCAATACAAATATCAGCTGATTCTAATAGACTTGCGGTCAGTAAAAATTTTTTCCAACCTCGTGCTTTTTCTGCAAACATTGCTCGTGAAATGTTAATGGAGCCATCTGATCATGTTGACCATGATGGATGGTATGCTAAATTTTCTGCAACTGGTGCATATCAACATAACTGGCAACAAGGTGGAAAAGCGAATGCTTTAGGTTCTTTTCCATTTTGGTCTCAAACTAATATTATGTCTGTTGGAGTTAATAGTGTGGCTACTAATCTTGATGCATATCAGTTTGGTTTAGGTAATGTTACGACCACTGGCTCTATTAATATAGATCCAAATATTTACCAGTCTGGTGCTGATTTCATGTTGATCTTTGGATCATCTGCAAATGAATCTGGATTTTTTGCAAAAATAAAAGCCCCGGTATCTGTCTACAATATAGATCTTCAATTTGAAGAAACTACAAAAGCTACCGCAGCGGTTTACCCTGCCGGTGCTTTAGAGCTAACAGCAACCACTACTGCCGATCCAGCAACATCAATGGCTCAAGCATTTGCTGGAAAACAAACCCAGCAAGGTAATTATTCTCCAATGACATTTGGCCTCATTGATGGTGATCAATCAACCGGAGCTAAGTTTGGGGATATCGAAATAACTATTGGATACAATTATATGAGTGATGATGACAACTCATGCAGTATTGCATTACGTGCATCTGGACCAGCTGGTAACAAAGCAACTGGTGTTTATATGCTTGAACCAATCGTTGGTCGTGGTGGAAACTGGGGAGTTGGTGGTTATCTTGCAACACATGTAAATCTTTGGCATGGCAATAAAGATAATAGAATTGTTTGCAAGTTCATGGGAAATGTTTTGCATTTATTAAAAACAACAACAGTTCGATCATATGATTTATCTGAAAATGGCATCGGTTCTAAATACCTTTTAGTTGCAAATTATGATAATGGTATATACCAAAATGAAATTAGAAATTTAATTAATCATACGACATTAGAATCAAAGTCTTCATTCGTAGCTGAAGGTGATGCTGCAATTTCTTTTGCTTATGTTATTCGTAATTGGTCAATTGATGCTGGTTATGAATTATTTGGTCGGTCTCAAGAACAGTTAGAGATTAATGATGGTTTTGAAGATCAAAAATATGCAATACTTGGTCGTCAAGGAGTTGGAACCGGAGTAGATGGTGTCAATGTTAATGCAGCTCAACCACTTGCAAGAATTAATTTATCAAACAGTACCGTAGCAACAACTGCACCAGCCCTTGGAACATTTGCAACAAATCAAACAATTGTAACGAACGCAACTGACGCAACAAGTCGAATCTTAACCACCGACCTCAATGTACTTGGTGCGTCACAGTCATCATACATTACAAATAAAATATTCTCTAAAGCTACTTATGAATGGATCGAATCAGATTTTTGCCCACATTTAGGTTTTATGGGAGAGTTTGAATTTAGTATGTCAGAAAATAGCGCAATGCCACAATGGAGTATTGCTCTTATTGGTGGAATTGGATTTTAAAAATTATCATTCTATGAAATCTATAAAATGTAAGTGAGTATTTTTCCTTATATTTTATAGATTTCATAGAAATTTTGATTGCAACTTTACTTACTTTTTTATAGATTACATGCAGCAGAGTAATTTTAATCTATAAAAAGAATAAAATTACCACCTCATATCGACATAAAAAAAGGAGATTTGATATGATTAAAAAATTAATGCATTCCACTGCTATTCCAATTTTAAAAAAACATAAAATTAACATATTTTTTATAAGTTTAGCTGTTGTATCAACTATGAACTTAATCGCAGAAGTATCTGTCAGTGCTAATCTTTTCTTGGGACGAGCTTTTTCTGGGAATATTGCTCGTGAAATGTTAATGACACCCCAAGTTAATCATCATAATACTGAAGATTTAAATGGATTCTTCACTGCAACAGGTGTTCATCAAGGTGCTTGGAATCAAAGTGAAACACAAGGTATTGGTGCTTATCCTTTTTGGTCAGATACAAATAGCATGACAGTTGGAGTAAACACAACTAACACAAACCTTGATGCTTATCAATTTGGACTTGGTAATGTGAGCACAAATGGTTCGATTAAACTCGAGCCTATTATTTACCAAAATGGATCGGACCTCATGTTCTATATTGGAGCAAAAAGATACCAAAATGGATTTTTTGCTAAAATAAAATCTGCTATTACTTCTATGGTTGTTAATCCTGGATTAACTGAAGTTCAAGCAACTCCAAGGGTTTATGCTATCGGTGCTATAACAAATTTAATAGATATACCAACCCCGACAACAACTCCTGTCCAATCTTTAACAATGACCCAAGCATTAGCAGGACAATCATTTTTACCGGCTACCAGTCAAATCAAACGAATGAAAAATGGCCTTGTTGATGGAATACAATCAACTGGAGCTCATTTCAGTGATACCGAAATCACTGCTGGTTATAATTTTATATGCCCATACAATCGCAGTGTTGTAAGCATTGGTGGTCGTCTATCAGCTCCTACAGGCAATAAGCCTCAAGGTGTTTATGTTTTAGAACCAATTAATGGACGTGGTGGAAATTGGGGAATTGGTGGTTACCTTGCCGCAAATATTTTTGTTTGGAAAGGGTCAGATAATCGTGAACTATTTATTAACTTCATGAGTGATGCAATGCATCTTTGCAAAACCAGTACGATTCGCTCATACGATTTAATCTCAAATGGGCATGGATCAAAATATCTTTTAGTTGCTGATTATTCAAATAACATCTATCAAAATTCAATTCAAAATTTAGTTAACATATCAACACTTGGATCAGAGTCATCTTTTAGCGTTGAAGCTGATATTGCATTATCTTTGTCATACATCTCAAAAGGATTTACCGCTGATCTTGGTTATAATTACTGGGGACGAGCAAAAGAAAATCTTACTATTAGTGGAAAATTTGATGAACAACGTTACGCAATTCTAGGTCGTCAAGGTCTTACAAACACCGCATCACCATACCTTGCAACAACCCTGTGCCAACCCACTGCAACTATTAACAATTCTGAAGATCGAGTTAATTCAGTATCGGGATCTATTGTCGATGGAACCATAGCAACAAATAGAATTTCTGGATCTGATGCATTTAATACTGAAATTGCAGGTCAATATACTGCTATGACCAGTAAAATATTTGCAAAAATCGGTTATACCTGGATAGAATCTAACTCTTGTCCTTTCCTTAATTTAATGAGTGAATGTGAATTGAGCACAATAAGCAATAATGCACTTCCACAGTGGGGAATTATATTAATGGGTGGTGTTTCTCTTTAATAAAGAAAATAAAGTGATTACAAAAAAAAGGAATAAAGATGTACGATATGATAGAGAAATCAGTAAAAAAAACAAATACAAAAACCATAAAAAGCAGAATGCTTTTGACCGGTTTGACAATCTTTGCAACTTTTAATTTATTTGCAGATTCTACAGTTTCGATATCTAAAAATCTATTTTTACCTCGTGCATTTTCTGCAAATACAGCTCGAGAGATGATGATGGAAGGTCATGTTATAACAACAGATTTTGATGGATTCTATGCTTTATTCTCAGCAACTGGTGCTTTTCAGCATTCATGGAAAACTGATGATGCAACAGGTATTGGAGCTCTTCCTTTTTGGTCTGGAACAAATGTAATGTCAGTTGGAACAAATACAAGCAGTAGCACTCTTGATGCATATCAATTTGGACTTGGAGATGTTACATCAAATGGAACGATAACTTTAAATCCAGTTATTTATCAAGGTGGATCTGATTTCATGTTATATCTTGGTGCTTCAACAAATGATCCCGGAATGTTTTTAAAAATAAAAGCTCCGCTTGGTGTTATTATTGTTAATCCTGAATTAACTGAAAGTGAAGCTACAGCTGGTGTCAGTTATCGTGCCGGTGCTTTAAGTTTATCAACTGCTACCGTAGCGGATCCTGCAACAACAATGACCCAGGCTTTTGCTGGTAACTTAGCTAATGGACAAAGTAAAAATGGTGATTTTTTACCAATGGAATATGGTTTAATTAATGGAAAGCAATCATCTGGAGCTAAATTTGGTAATATTGAAATGGCTTTAGGATATAACATTATTTGTGATGATGATTACTTATTTGCTATTGGATTACGTGCTTCTGGACCTGCTGGTAATAAACCAAAATGTGTTTACATTATGGAACCAATATTTGGTCGCGGTGGATATTGGGGTGTTGGTGGTTATGTTGATGGAAACATGAAATTATGGGAAAATCATGCTAATAAATCTTTGTCACTTAACATCATGGCAACAATTTTGCATTTAATGGGAACCGATACAATTCGTTCATATGATTTAACTTCAAACGGTCCGGGTTCTAAATATCTTTTAGTTGGTGATTTTACAAATTCTGGGTACCAAGGTATTATTCAAAATTTAATTAACATCTCTACACTTGATTCTCGATCAACATTTAGCGCAGAAGGCGATGCTTCAATCCGTTTAACCTATTTATCAAATGGATGGAATATTGATTTGGGATACAACTTCTGGGGTAGAACAAAAGAAGTATTAGAGATCACTGGTGTGTTTCCAACAAATACTTATGCAATTTTAGGTCGCCAAGGTGCAGGTCTTATAGCTACTCCACTTGTTGCATCTGATTTATGCCAACCTACAGCTACAATCGCTTCATCTGATGCTCGAGTTGATGCTGCTGCAGGAACAGTTGTTGATGCGACAGTTCCATCAAATCGTATTTCTGGTAGTTCAGCATTTGATACTCAGGCTGCAGCGCAAGCAAGCAGCTCAACTAGTAAATTATTTACCAGGGGTAGCTACTCATGGTTAGATATGCCTTCTAGTCCATTCGTTGGTTATTTTGGTGAGTTTGAAATTGGAACAAGCGCAAATAATTCATTATCACAATGGTCTGTAGGCCTACTTGGTGGAATTTATTTTTAAATAATTTTTTATAAAAAAAGAGATCTTGCTGGTGGGATTATTTCCAGCAAGATCTCTTTTTTTGGTATGGATTACTTCGCGAACCTCAATTTATTTAGGATTAATCACATCTGCATGATTAATATCAAATTTTTCAAATTTAGGATTATATTTATTATAGGTAATTACATAATTAAAATAATTGTTGGTTGGGAACAATCTTCGTTTGTCATTAATAGAAGCTAGCGATGTAATAGAAATCTCATCACCCTGCTCATTATCAAAATCAACTTCCTCACCAAACGGTAGTTCTATAAAACAACTCTCATCATAATCATAATCATTATCACTATATTTTAATTCTTGTTTTAAAGTTTCATTCGTAATCTTTAAGAGAAAAGGAGTTTTGTTAATATAATGTGCTGCTGTAACCGGTAAAGATATTGATAATAAAAACAATGTTACAACAATGCTTCTTTTTTTTAAAAATCGATTAGTTATTAAATTCATGTTACACCTTTTCGATCAATTCAATTATCACCTTTACCCTATCTCTCTAAACACAGTATTACAAATTGAGTTATAACAAATCAAGATTTATTTATTTAATTTCATAATTGAAACTATCAGTCCTTGTATTGAGTATGAAAAAAGTAAAAAAATAGTAGGCTGGAAAATATTTTCCAGCCTACTATTCACATTAAAATCAACTATATACACCAATTTTTGCTACTTAAGCAAGATCATCTTCCTCATCATCATAATCTTCTGGCAATTCATTAAGAGAATCTGCTTCAGTTAAATCTTCTGATTTTTTAGCAATCTCATCATTATCAACATGGCAAGTCCCAAGAGTAATCTGTTTATCTTCATCAATTTTAATATCGAACCCAGCCCTATGTTCTTCTAAAAAGGGCTGTAATGCTTGTAGATCAGCAAGCCCTTGAATCGAATAAATTTCCTTATCTGGATATTTATCTTGAGCCCATTCAAAAACCTGTTTACCTGGTCCAACGCATAATAAGACATCACACCCAACAAAACCACTCATTACCTCTTCCCACAACAAGGGTAAGTTAACACGACGATTAATTGCTGATTCTAATGCATCTGATGATGTTACATAACCTCCATCAGCATTAGTGATTACCGGAGTTTTCAAGGATTTAAAATCAATTTTAAAAAAATATGGTGCCAATTTATCAACCACAGAATCCACCAACTCACTATGCAACTCATAACCTAAGTTCAATTCTTTCACTTTGCGAATCTCATTTGCCTTACAATGCTCTTGAATTTTAGCAATAATCTGAACATCTCCTGCAACATAAAATCCATTTTCTGTATTATGTGCAGAAATGAAAATCTGTTTATCTTTAATTGCTAACTTTGCAAATAAATCTGTAAGTGTCTCTTGAGTAAAACCTCTTGGCAGGGACAATACAGAAAAATTTGGATTTTCAATAATGAAATTTTTAAAAAGTTGTGCATATTTATGAAGAATATATAAAGCATCAGAAAAGCTTAATGACCCACTTGCAACTGATGCCGCATATTCTCCAATTCCATACCCCGCAAGAAAATCTGGTCGTAATCCAGCCTTTGCTAGCTCTGAATAAATAGATGTCTGCATTAATAAAATAGCTGGATATCCTTTATCTAAATTTAAAATATTAATATATGATGATGCAAAACAAAGCTGAACAAAATTAATATTAAGACACATACTTGCCTGTTCAAACAGATCTTGTACATGACGAGAATCATCATACAAATCCTTACCCATAGTCACAAATTGCTCCCCATATCCAGAAAAGATAACACCAATTGTTTTTTTCATAGCATCCCCTTATATTTTAAAGAAGTCTAAAATATTTTTTCTACATAGATCAATCAATTTTTTATTTTGAACAAATTGATACTGAAAACATTTTTTTAAAAAACATTTCAATCTTTAAACAGAACCAAATGATTTTTGAATCTTCAAAATATAAAGTAAGTTTAATAGCCCTTAACCAATTCACCCAAGTAATTGTCGGTACCGATGGATGAGCAATGACTAATTTTATATCTCGTATAAAATCTTCTACATCACCATATGATTGAGGTCCAAAATAAAGATCCAAAAATTCCATCATTGCTTCAAATACTTGAAAGTTAGTAAGTGTGCCATCATTTTTTATATTTTGTTTTTTACATATATTATCTATAGATTCTATCCACATTCCCCACATTGCTGTATCAGCAGTAGTTCCATCTGATACAAAACCCATACCTCCAAGAATCGTTGCAAGATCCCCTGATCTATTTTGTAAAAAATAGATATCCAAAAAATCTGACATTACACTAAAACCTTTTAATATTGTTAATTTTGTCTCAATACAATCTCTTTTGATTTAATGTACCGCTTCAGGTTGATAGTTTTGCACAAAAGATTCCATCTCAGCTTGGGTATCAAATCCTTTACAATCAATCCAATCTTTATCATCTCGATATATAATTGCAAATGAAGGTAGTTGCTGTTTTAATTCAACCCACTTTTTTCTAAATTCAAGGTAGTTATCTACATTTATTTTACAACTATTCGATTCATTTACATAATCAGGAAATTCTTCTCTTGAAGGTGAGTCAATTTCTTCGTCAATAAGCCAATCACCAAAACCTATATGTAACATTCTATGTTCAAAATCATGATAAATAAAATTAGCATTATAAAGATTCACATTACAATCTAAAAACTTATTATCCCAAGGCCTGAAATCCCCCAATAATAAAGAAAACAATTGTGATAATGAATTATTATTCCATTTTTTTTCTAAAGGTAAATAAGTATTAGGGCTGGAACCATATAGTTTTATATGTTCTTTCATTAAAACTTCTCCGAATTAGGATAATGAATCAACAAATCAAGTATCAAATATGAAATCTATATTTATTGCTTTTCATTTTTAAATAAAACTAAATAGTTTCTAGGATCTTCAAAAGATAAAGTAAATTTAATAGCCCTTAACCAATTTCCCCAAGTAATTGTCGGTACCGATGGATGAGCAATGACTAATTTTATATCTCGTATAAAATCTTCTACATCGCCATATGATTGAGGTCCAAAATAATCATCCAAAAAAAGCATCATTGCTTTAAAAGCCTGAAATTGTGAAATTGAATAATGATCACTTGCTTGATCTTTAGCTACAATAAGATTCACTGCTCTACACCACATAATCCACATAGCTGGATCTGCTGTACGACCTTCAGATACAAAACTCATACCGCCCAGAATCGTTGTAAGGTCACCCGATCTATTTTGTAAAAAATACATATCTAAAAAATCTGACATTACATTAAAACTTTGTAATCGAGTTAATTTTTTTTCCATACAATCTCTTTTGATTTAATGCACTGCCTCAGGTTGATAGTTTGTTACAAATAATTCCATCTCCGCTTGAGTATCAAATCCTTTACAATCAATCCAATCATTATCATCTCGATATATAATTACAAATGAAGATAGTTGCTGTTTTAATTCAACCCACTTTTTTCTAAATTCAAGGTAATTATCTACATTTATTTTACAACTATTTGATTCATTTACATAATCAGGAAATTCTTCATCATCAGGGCAATGCATTTCTCCATCTGATAATTCCCATTCAGAAAACCCAATATAAAGCATTTTATTTTCAAAATCATGATAAATAAAACTTACATTATAACAACTTACTACCTGAGTTAAAAATCTCTTATCCCAAGGCCTGAAGTCCCCAAATAATAAAGAAAACAAAGAAGATAAAGAAGTATCTCTCCAACCTATATTCATATCTATCTTCATAGGCATGTAATAATTATTTTTTGAACTTTTTAATAATATATATTCTTTCATTAAAACTTCTCCGAATAAGGATAATGACTTTTAATGGCCCATTCAACTGCGAAGCGCAACACTCTAGATAAATAAAAAAGACTTAATTTTATATAGCCTCCATGGCCGGCTGGCCAGCTTCAACTTAATGCAGCCGAAGGTAAAAATAGAAAAAGCCACGTG
>Ga0209390_10003839_pt1 | contig 23625 bp, 14 predicted proteins | sample BON01_FD_187212 | JGI IMG/M metagenome (GOLD analysis project Ga0209390, IMG submission 187212) | Freshwater microbial communities from Lake Bonney liftoff mats and glacier meltwater in Antarctica - BON-01 (SPAdes) (version 2) | ecosystem: Environmental > Aquatic > Freshwater > Ice > Glacier... | reverse complement strand
GACCGCCTGCTAAAACAATGCGGACTCGATCCACCAAACGAATCCCGGCTCAACAACCTGGTCCCGATCCAAAAAGCCGCCTAAACTAGCGACGACTCCGGTCTTCCACGCGGAAATGGACAGCTACCTTTGCCATCACGCTTGGCTATCCTGGTAGCACCGATTATGGAGTACGTTGCAAGAATCTAAAGGCTGCGAACCCATTCGACTGGCGACATGGACACATTGGTCTATTGCTCGGATCCATCCATTCATTGATGGTAACGGCAGGATGGCGCGCTTGTGGCAGGATCTGATACTCTTCGGCGGCCATCATTCGAGCCACAAATCGAAGAGTGGACAAAGAACAGCAGGATCTCCTGTTCGCGGATTTGATTCGTATCTTCGAAGCTAAAACCCGGTAAGATTTGAGTATCATTCGAGTGCAGATGTATCAGGCCGATTGTTACTTTTCCGACGCCCAACAGTAGCGAATGGCCGACTTGATGGCTCGTTGGCGAACAGCGAGAGATGCCGGCGGTAGGTTGCCGGCAGAAGAGCAGGCCGAACTGGAATCACTGGTGGTTGCGGAATCAAAAAGAGGTGTCTGATGCCGATGCATGATTGGACACGGGTTGACGCTGGGATTTGCCACGCATTTCATCATGAGTGGATCTCCGAAATTCATCGCGCCGTTATGAAGCGACTGCCAGAGGATTACTACTCCCTGCCGGAACAACAGGCCGCTGGGTTCGGTCCTGATATACTGACGTTGAAGTTCTACGAGTGCGATGATCGAGTCCGGACCTATCTGGAACCATTGGCTGTGGGAAATTCGTTGCCAGATATGCCGGTGTTTCTCTATCCGGGGATGTATATCGACGTGCCATTGGAGACCACTTATCTGGCCGCCTGGGAAGCCGTCCCGCGTCGTTGGCAGAAAGTGATCGCCGCTCCCAACGAAAATATCTGACTGCGGCACAGAAAAAACGCGGCAAGGTGTGCGAAAAAGCGAAACGCTGTCAGAACATAAGTATCGTTCGATCAATAATTGTCGCCTTTCGCTCCGCGAAAGCAGCGTCCTTTCGCGGAGCGAAAGGCAACGATAGGTCACTTATTGATCGAGCGATCCTAAAACGGTGTCAGCGAATCTGGCATCTTCAAGACCGTCGCTGACCCATTTTATTAGTCCCGTTCGTAAAGGATCTCCTGTCCGCGTACTGATTCACTGACTTTTCCGTCGGCGTAGGCTGTCTGCCCCATGACCCAGGTCCGCACCGGCCAACCGGTCAGAGTCGTGCCGTGCCATGGGGACCATTGGCACTTCGTGAGCTGATTTTCATTCAGAATCGTTTGAGATTTCTGCAGATCCAACAGAACCACGTCGGCGTCGTAGCCTTCGCGAATGGCCCCTTTGTTTTTCAGATTCCAGACGCGAGCTGGTCCTTCACACATCCAGGAAACCACCTGACTGAGCAGGCAACGCCCGTGATGCACTTCATTCAGCATCAGTGCGAGGGAGTTCTCAACGGCCGGCAGACCTGAGGGAGATTTAGGATAGGGCTGCCGCTTCTCTTCCAGAGTGTGAGGTGCGTGGTCCGTCGCAACCACTTCCAGAGTCCCATCCAGAAGACCACGCCAGACGGCTTCGCAATCGGCCTTCGATTTGATCGATGGATTCATCTGAATCAGGCTGCCAAGCCGGTCATAGTCATCGACGCTGAAAAACAAATGATGGGGACAGGCCTCGCCGGTAATCAGGTCGCTGGTGGTCCGCAGAAATTCCACTTCCTCGGCCGTGGAAACGTGTAAAACATGAAAGCGGTGTTTGTGCCGCTGAGCCAGTTCGACAGCTCGCTTCGTCGCAATCAAAGCGGCTTTGTTGTCACGGATCAGGCTGTGATCATGAATAGAGGTTCCTCCGCCAAGCCGTGCTGCGTTGGCTCGCACGGTGGCTTCATCCTCGCAGTGAGCACAAATCGGCAGAGTCGTCTCGGCAAAAATTCGTTCCAGTGCTTCCTGACTGTCAACAAGCAGATCGCCCGTGCTGGATCCAATAAAGATTTTGATCCCCGGAGTTCTTTGGGCAGACTTCAGAACATCCACATTGTCAGGAGTGGCCCCGATGTAAAATCCGTAATTGACGCGGCATTTTTGAGCCGCATTGGACAACTTGTCTTCCAGCGCTGCGAGCGTCGTGGTCGTTGGCCTGGTGTTGGGCATTTCCAGGAACGAGGTGATGCCGCCCTTTGCACAGGCGCGCGTCGCATGCTCCAGATCTTCCTTATGCGTCAGTCCCGGCTCGCGAAAGTGAACCTGATCGTCAATCACGCCGGGAATGAGATGCAGTCCGCGGGCATCAATCACCTCGTCGGCACTTGCGGAATCGGGTGCGTCGACTGATGCAATCCGGTTTCCGTCTAACAGAACATTCACCCGCTCGACAGCATCAGGAAGAATGACGGTAGCGTTGCGAATCAGAGTCTTCATGACGTAGCCTTGAAGTCAAATGCCAGAGGTTGCGGAAACAGCTTCAGAATGGGACGTAGATTGACACGTTTCCCTGGGGAGGCAAGGCAGGCAACATTAAAAAAATCGCATTCACAGATCGCTTTTATCCACGAATCATCAGCCATGACTATTTCAGCAGGCGCCAGAAGGCTGTCTACGGGCGGTTCAAAGCACCTTCAGGTAGATCACTTTCGAATCATCGTCGGCATAAAACTCAGGAAGTTCAGCAACCGCCGTGTAGCCGCAGCGATCATAAAACAGGCGGGTTGGCAGGTAATCCGGACGACCGGACGTCTCCACATAGATCCGGCGACCATTTTGATGACGAATCAGATCTTCCGCCAGCGACATAAGCCAGCGTCCAATCCCGTGCTTCTGCAGATCTTTATGCACAGCGACCCAGTACACATCAAAGCGACTCGCGGTGCATGCGATCGGACCATAACACGCATAGGCGATAACGCGACCTTTGCATTCCACAAAAACAAAGAAGTAGCCCGACGCATCGCCCCGCCGCAGTCGCTCTTCCACCAGTTCAACCGCGACGTCCACTTCCGGAGGATGAAAGAAGCCAGTCGACTCCACGATCTCACGTACTCGAACGATGTCAGCCTCTTCGACTTCATAACGGAGTGTCAGCACCGTCTCTTTCAGAGTGACCTCATTCGGTCTGATGGTGTTCATAGGGCGGAATCCAAAAGCAGTGCTGGTCTGAATCACGGAGCGGCAATTCTCTGAGTTGCCAGCGTGGATGTTATCCGGCGAAAGGAACGCCGCTGCGCGACAGGTACAACGCATCTGACAGATTTCAGCACACCGACCCGCCAATGTCGATCACGAAAAGAAGCCCGACCAAACGGCCGGGCTTCAATAAGGTTCAGTGATCCGCTTCAGCGATCAGGCATTTGACAGATTACAGGTTTGTCAGAGGATCAGCGACAGGAGCGACTGGCTTTCCCGTTTCAACCGGAGTGCCTGCACAGTTTCCGGAAGCACAGCCGTTCATGATGCCTGGGGCACCAGGAGCACAGGTTGATGTGCAGCAAACGGTTTCAGGAATCAGGACACAGCGAGTATACGGAACCTGCTTCATGACCTGGCGACCCACCATGCGAGTGCAGGTGGTCTGAACTTCGCGAGGAACAGTTTTGCAAACCTGACGGACAGTCGTGTACGGTACCTGACGAGAAACGCAGTAGGGAACTTTTCGGGTACAGGTTTCATTGACCATTTTGCAGACGGTGTAAGGAATCTCACGAGTCCGCTGTTCGCTGACCATTTTGCAAACCTGATAAGGAATCTGCTGAGTTTTGGTCTCTGTTTCCATCCGGCAGGTGCGATAGGGAACTCGCTGAACCATTTCTTTGGCCACCATGCGAGTCACTTGAACCGGAACAGTTTTCACAACAACTTCCGGCACATAACGCGTGACCTGAACCGGGCACGCCTGGCGAACAACCTGCGGCACCATCACAGTGTAAGGCACCTGCTCCTGCACAACCTGCGGACACCACACGCGACGACAGACCTGACGGGGCGGACACTGAGTCATGCAGATCTGTGGCCCGCAGGGACCGCAAACAACGCGCGGAACTCTTGGACCAGGAATGCACTGAGTCTGCGTCACCCATTGTCCGACGTTTTTCTGAACGCAGCGAGTCCGCGTTTCGGGTCGCATAACTGTGTAACAACGTTCCTGCTGAATCGTTTCTGTCACGCACTTCATGACTGTCTGACGACATTCCTGCTGAATGGTTTCGCAGACCGGCTGCTGGATCGTGTAGCGGCGTTCGCGAACCTGTTCTTCCCAGACCGGGCGCTGCACTGTGTAGTTACAGGTGCGGTACATCGTTTCCACGACGGGACGCTGAACGCAGTAAGTTTCCTGACGAACAGCCGTTTCTGTTACAGGCCGAGCCACCGTGTAGGCTTCTTCACGGTAGGCAGTCTCCGTGACAGTCCGGTAGCAGGTCTGCTCAACGTTTTCGACTTGGTTTTCGTAAACCGTTCGCGTCGACGTGTATTCCTGCGGCTCGTAAACCGTCTCGCAGACGGTGCGATAGCATGTTTCTGTCGCCACGCGGCACGTCGTGTAGCACGAAGCCGGCGCGCAGGCTGCTGTCGGACAGCAGTTGTAGGATGGGACTCCACACAGGCCAGCCTGTGAGACCCCGGGGATTGACAGTAAAGCGGCCATGGCCGCAAGTACACTTCGCATCCGCATGATTCAACTCCTATCATCCGGAAAGCCGCGCGTCCTTTCGCTGCTTCTCGATTTGTTTGACTACGGCACATGCCGCAGACAGATCAGATTACCCATGCCGGAAATGAGGACTCAAAGACAAACCCCGTCTAAAGTCGTTTTCCTTCACGAAAGGAAACAAATGTCCGGCTAGATAAACAGCATATACCGAAGAGGACAGGGGGAAGAGGCAATCCGCAGCGAATGAGAAGAAACCGGGATGCCAAAAATCGACAGCGTTGACCAAACCGCATTCCACGAAGGCTCGACTTCCGAGGATTGCCCTTCTGCAACACATTGATGCGAAAACTCACCGTTCCCCAGCCTGACTTCTTGGCTGTCCGTTTCACCAATTCAACGGTATGCATTTTTCACGCCAGCCGTGGCCGTTGGCAGCAAACATTCCGAACGACTGTGCACGTCGGAACTCTCTGAACCTGCCGGTGAGGACGGATCGAGGCTTCATTTCGCGCCGATGTGCAGAAATACGGTTCGCACACTTCAAAGGCAGGTTTGCTTCGGTTCTTTTCCGGAGCATTTTCAACTTTGTCGGAAGCCGGTCCCGACTTTTTCAGGCGTTCTGATAAGACTGTCCCCCTGGCGAGGCCGGCTTCATTGCCCATCCGGCGTTGCCCGCGAGTGCTGAAGTCACAGCATCCGCAGTTCGCCTGCCCAAAAGCAATCGCACGCGGTCAGCATTCACCCGAGCCAGACTCCTACTGTGGTCCGATCAAAATGACATCAGCCATTCAACCTGTTGCGCAGCGTCTTGTTTCTCTCGACCAGTTCCGAGGCTACACAGTCCTGGGAATGGTGCTGGTCAATTATGTGGGCTCCTTTGCCGTCGTCCCGAGCGTGCTTAAACATCACAATAATTATTGCAGCTACGCCGACACGATCATGCCGCAGTTTCTGTTTGCGGTCGGTTTCGCATTTCGGCTCACCTTTGAGCGGCGTATTCTGCGCGAAGGTTTCGCCGCCGCCTATGGCCGAATGATTCGCCGCCTGTTTGGCCTGGCTTTGGTTTCGATCGTTGTCTACGGAGCGTCCGCTCCTGCGGAAACGTGGGCTCAGCTTGTCGAGTTGGGACCGCTCAACGCGCTTGCTCCGGCACTGAAGCGGCACTGGTTTCAAACGCTCATGCACATTGCAGCAACATCGCTCTGGCTACTGCCTGTGATACGAGCGAGTCGTACGGTCCGAATTGGTTACGCCGTCGGTTCGGCCGCACTGCATGTCTTTCTGTCGTGGCAGTTCAATTTCGTCTGGTGCAACACCTCCCCGAATGCCATCGATGGCGGACCTCTGGCCTTTCTGACATGGGCGATTCCGGCCATCACCGGCACACTGGCCTGCGACTGGGTCACTTCGGAGAAGGCTGAGACTCCATGGCTGAAGATGTTTGTTGTGTCGCTTGGCCTGATGGTCGCCGGCTGGGGATTTTCCTGCGGCACTCGATTCTACGATGTCCCGGCCAGTAAAGTTGAACAGTTTAAGGAACAGCGTCTGGCAGAGCACCCCGTCATTCCTGCTGTCGACCAGCGGATATTTCAGGGACTGGCCGAGCCCCCATTCTTCGCCCCTCCGTCGGATGCAGAGCGAAAATGGAACTACTGGATGATGAGCCAGAGGGCCGGGACATTGTCCTACCTGACATTTTCGGCCGGCTTTTCTCTGCTCGTGTTTCTGGCGTTTTACTTCCTTTGCGACAAACATCGCTGGGAACTTGGAATCTTCCGTCTCTTCGGTACCAATGCTTTGATCGCCTACATCCTTCACTCAATGGTGATGGGAGCAATCGAGCCGTTTGTCCCGCGAGATTCGCCTGTCTGGTATGTCACTGCAACATGGCTTTTGGTCGTCGCAATTTTATGGCTGCTCATACGCTATCTCGAACGCAACAAAGTCTTTCTGCGACTGTGAGCCGAACCTACAGTCTTACAAAGACGCTTTTTTTTCAGAAAACGAACAAAGAAGTACGTGGTCAAGTAGAAGATCGCGAGCCCGACCAGGCACAACCACAAGGGTAAATCCTTCGGCACAATTCCCAGTACAGCAGCGTCCAATGAATGATGCAGGAAATACGCTGCAAGTGCATTGGTGCCGAATGTTCCGAACACGCCGATCGTGATTCCTCCCGCGTCTGTCACGATGACAAACACCGAAAGATCAAGCATCGAAAAGCCGGTCGCGAACATTGAAAACGGAATCGAAACAATTCGCTTGCTCATCCTCCAGTAATTGTACCGTCGCAAAATCCCGGGTGACGGCGCTTTGCCCTCCGACTGCAGCTGCTGCAGCCCGCCGGCATTCTTTGGCGGTGGCGCAATAAAAGGCAATTCAGCCAAACGAATTCCAGGCGACACAAACTGTTCTCTGGACGGAAACACAGGATTCTCAGCAAGGTTGCGTGGCTCAGTTGGTGCATCGGGCGCAAGATCGTAGACAGTCGACAAGCAGGACAATCCGTAAGCCAGAATTCTGCGTTGCATAAAACAGCAGACCGCATCTGCGTTTTCTGTGCGTCTTCGATGGTCCTGGTCGCCATGTCAAAAGTGTGACGCCGATACTGGACCTGACGCCAAATGGCGCTCGATTTAACTCAAAAGTAGCAGGCATACTCCGTGTGCCGTCCGCTATTTCAAAGGTTTTCGCTGGCTGCGGCACTTGGAAAGTGCCTGCTACTTTCTAAGTCGAGTGCCATTGGCCTGATGCCGCCAACCTGTCGAGCACCTGTGCCGCGTGCTTGCCAATTCGACGGTTCTGCATAGACTCACGCAGGCTTCAGGGAACCTCAACCGTTCGGGAGTTTGTCAACGTGCGATATCGCGGCGCAAATGAATACGAAAGACTCACGCCGATTGGTGGCAATCGGAAGTGGTCGTCGTTCACGGCTTGCGGCGATGACAAGCGACTCGTTGAGCTGCGGTTGCTTGAGCGAGCTTCGGCGGCAGAGAACCTGCAATTCTCCCGTCGACTTCAGATTGTCGCGTTGCTTCGTCACCCGGGAGTGCGGCGAGTTTTGGACGTCGCGGTGACTCATGCCCCGCCGTTCTTTGTTGTCGAGCCCAGGGTGGGTGGAACGCTTTTGGAATCGTTGGCGGGCGCGCCGCTTTCCTTTAATCAGACACTGCAGTTGGGAAAACGACTGGCCGAAGTTCTGGACGAATCGCATCGTCATGGGATCATGGTTGGAAAACTCAGCAGCGATTGCATCCTTGATCGCGGCAGTCAGGATTGGATGGTGGATCTTACAGTTGATCCGGATTCATCTGGTGAGGATATCACCGAGGAACTGGGCAAGGAAGTTTTTCAGCTTTGTGAGCTCCTGCGAACGCTGCTCGACTCCCGCCGACCCGGCGAAGTGTCTGCGGAATTTCAGCAAGCCTCGTTGGTGTTTCAACAAATCCTTGATCGCGGAACCTGCCCGAATCTTCTGCAACGTTCAACGGCCGCTGAGGTCTCAAGTGCGATCACGTTGCAATGCGCGAGTATCGAGGCGCAGAACGAATCTCGCGTTGGCAAGACGATGGTCACGCCTTATTCGGACGCTGATCTCATTGAGAAAACGATGGCTCCGGTTGGCCCAATCGCCGGATTGGCCAGCGATGTGGTCCCCGAAACACTGGGTCGTTTTCAGATTCATGAACGACTTGGAGAAGGCGCCGTCGGAGCAGTTTTCCGAGCGACCGATGTTAGTAACGGCGACACGGTGGCGATCAAAATTCTGAACTCCCAGTTGGCTCGTAATCCGGTCGTCGTCCAGCGTTTTTCAAAAGAAGCGCGCATGTTGGCCAGGGCGGAGAGTCCCTATGTGGCCAATCTGCTGGACTCAAACAGCGACCAGAATTTTCATTTTCTGGCGATTGAGTTTGTTGCCGGCGGTGCTTTGACCTCGCTCATTCGCGGCGGGCAGAGACTTTCTGAATCCGTCTGCCTGCGATTTCTTCTTGATGCCTCAAAAGGACTGGCGGCCGCTCATCAGCAATCGATCATTCATCGCGATATTAAGCCGGACAACATCCTGCTGACGACTGCCGGTGTTGAGTTTGCAAGTCAGAAGTCGAGTGCGTCTTCGCCGCTTGTGGATAGCGGCCAGCCGCTTCTCAAATTGTCCGATTTCGGCCTTGCGCGAGCCGATCAGCAGTCGGATTCACTGGCGATTACTCAAAGTGGGGCGATCATTGGGACGCCGTTGTACATGGCTCCCGAACAGTGTCGCGGACTAGCCGCTGATGCTCGATCAGATATTTATTCGCTCGGGGCGACGCTGTTTCATCTGCTCGCCGGACGTCCTCCGTTTCAGGGAGACAACCACATTGCCGTGATGAATGCTCACTGCAACGATCCTCTTCCGGAACTGTCGCGGCTGTGTCCGGATGTCAGCGATGGGTGCGTTTCTGTGGTGGAAAAATGTCTGGCAAAGAATGCCGACGCCCGGTATCCCGACGCCGCTGCGTTGCAGGCTGATCTGGAGCGCTTGCTCCATGGCGAATCGACTTCGATGCAACTGCACCCCGCTGCTCCCTCGACGAACGGTCAGGATGTGCTGGAGTTCTCGTTCACGTGCGATCTTTCGGCGTCGCCGTCGCAGCTCTGGCCGTACGTTTCGAACACCGACCGCATCAACTACGCGATGGGCCTTTCCGCCGTCACTTATACGACTCGGACCGATCCCGTGCGTGGCGTGGAACGGTTTGCCGAGACTCGTATCGCCGGTCAGAAGATGGTGTGGCAGGAATTTCCGTACGAGTGGATTGAGGGACGTTGCTTGAGCGTGCTTCGAGAATTTTCCGTCGGTCCGTTGCTTTGGTACATGAATATCGTTGAGTTGTTGCCTGCGTCTGGCGGTGGCACTCGACTGACTCAGACGTTTAAGGCCGTTCCGCGAAACTGGCTGGGGCGAGTCCTCGCAAAGCTGGAGCTTGGTCGGCGCATCCCGAATTCGTTTCGGCGAGTCTACAGCCAAATCGACAGTCATGTCTTGTTCAACCAGGACGGTGCGACGTCGTCAACGGCTGATCCTTTTGGTATCAGCACGGCGATCACTTCCGCTGGTCGAACTCGACTGCATGAGCGAATCAAACGGCTGAAGGAACACAACCTTTCGCCACTTGCGTTAACGGTCCTTGAACAGTTTCTTGAGCACGCGTCTGATCTGGAAGTTGCCAGAATTCGCCCGTTAATCTTTGCAGAACGATTTGAACTGAAGCCCAAAGATGTCATCGACGCTTGTCTTGTCGGCGCGCAAGAGGGACTTCTGGTGCTGCTTTGGGACATCCTGTGTCCGTCATGTCGCATTCCAGCAGACGTTCAGGCTACGCTGGCATCGCTGAAGGACCATGCCTACTGCTCGTCCTGCGATCTTCGCTACGAACTCGACTTTGCGAACTCGGTCGAGCTAATCTTTCGAGCACATCCGGACGTTCGCTCTTCCGAAACAAAAACCTACTGCATCGGCGGCCCCGCGTTTTCCGCTCACGTGGTGGCACAGACTCGACTGGCTCCGGGCGAGCGTTTTGAGATGGAGCTGATGCTGACCGAAGGCTCGTATCGGCTGCGAGGTTCTCAGCTTCCATTCGTGGTGGACCTGAGAGTCTCTGCGGCGACTGGGGTAACGCGGCTTGAGATTCCGCTGCTGCGTCCGCCAATCGCAGGTTCGATTAGCCCGCTTCGACAAGGCACGCAGGTGTTGTCGCTCCACAACAATACTCGGAATGAGTTTCAAATTCGTTTGGAGCGAACGGCCGGTCGACAAATGGCGTTGACAGCTGCTGCTGCTGCTGCGATTCCGTTGTTTCGAGAAATGTTTCCTCAGGAAGTTCTGGCACCCGGACAAATCGTATCGGTCACGAACATGACTCTTCTCATGGCCGAGGTCTGTGATGCCAGTCTTCTTTATCAGCAACTCGGCGATGGGCCAGCGTTTGGAAAGATTCGAAGTTGCCTGTTGAAGATGGAAGAAGCAATCCGCCTTGCCGGCGGCGCGGTGATTAAGATCGTTGGTGAAGGGATTGTCGCGACCTTCAGCACTTCGGTGTCGGCGGTCAACGCTGCGGCTGCTATCCTGAAGAGCAGCAAGTCGGATTCGTTGCCCCATCGACTGGCGGTGCATCGCGGCTCGGCGATGGTGACGACGATCAATGATCGCCTCGACTACTTTGGCGAAACCGTACACATGACCAGAATGCTGCTTCAATCGGCATCGGCCGGAGAAATTCTCATCACGGTCGGAATGCTTCAGCAGGATGACGTCGCTGCCGCGATTCAGTCAGAAGGCCTGTCGGTGAAGACCGCTGACTTTACCGTGGATCATGCCGCGAGCGTTCTCAGCCGCGTGTCGTGAAACCGCTTTGGGGCTCCGAGTCGTTTAAGTCCGGCTCAGATGTCGTTTGTTGATTCGACCGCCAGTTGCAGGCGGGTTGTTGATTTAGAACGCCTAACAAAACGGCGACTGGCTCCCGAAGTTTGCGAACTATGCTCAGAAAAATAACGCAGCGAGGGTGCCTGTCCCACTTTTTCGGAGCCTCTTAATCACAACCTGAGCCGCGAGGCTCTAGCCGCGGGTGTTTTCGTTGTGTGCTTAAGACACTTACCCGCGGCTAGCGCTTTGCGGCTCACTATATCAACAATCCACTAAGGATGAGCGACTGAGATTATTTCGTCGAAGCCGGAAATGGAAAGCGGGCGAGTCATCGTTGCGGGTGTCGATGACTCGTCCGTTGGGAACGCAGGCGAAAGCAGCAGCGCGAATGACGTCGGGAGGAGAACTCCATTCGCTGAGGTGATGGTGATCACAGAAATGTGATCAGAGACACCTCCTGTGCACGAAGTCAGAACGACTTCTTCTGCCCTGGAAATCCGGCCCACTTTGGTGTGCTGCCGGAGCTCACTTTTCGCTCCCGGGGAAGGTCTACGCCGCTAAACTGGAATGACTCTTCATGGCCGGCCGATGGACCCTCGTTGCCTTGGCCAACGCCCGGAGTCGTAAGTGCCGTTGGCTCAAGATCATCGAAATCAAACTCGTTGGCGGATCGCTGTTTTCCTTCAGCCTCAATGCCGGGCCGTGTCGGCACGTCTTCAAAAAAACTGTCCGATGTCTGGCTGCCTTCAGCGGCGAGATCGTTGCCCGGCGTTGGCTGAAATTTTTGGGCCAGAGATCGCGGCAGCGGTGCCACAATGGAGGCTCGCCGCGGCGTTTTGTTTTCTGTATTTGCGACCGAACCGCGAACGGCGGCGACACGACGACTCTCTGAGTCGCCTGCAGTCACTGCATCCACAGCGGGCCCTGAAGGCAGAAGCGGTTTTAGATCGCCAGGCGGAATCGCCTTGACGGCGTCAGGGCTCTGAGACCGAACGACGGCGGCCTGCGAGCGACGTTTCGGTTTTGATGGAGCGGGCTGGACTTCGACGGGCATCTCAGGCCGGGCCGTCGCCAGATTTCCGGAATCCACATTGCCTTCCGTCGAAGCCAACATCTGCTCCCGAGGCAGTGTCAGCTTTGGCATGCCAGCAAGAACCCAGCCTCGCCAGTTCTTTTCCAGAGAGGCAATTCCATCATGATCAAAGTTGTTGCGAATGGCCTGATCCCAGCCACCGCGTTCGCCGTCAGAAATAAATTTCAGATAAGCGTGGCGTCCTTTCTGCTGCACAAGAAAGTCGGCCAAAGCATATCCCTGAGCGTACAGCGTCAGCATCGGACGCTGGCCTTTGGGATATTCTTTCATCGACAGCAGGTCCTGCAGAGAGATCATTTCATTTTTGTTCCGAATGACTTCCTTCAGTAATGCCAGCTGTTTCAACTGTTCGGAGCGATGTTCGAACAGAGTTGCAGCGCCTTCATCAGCCCAGCGTGGAAGAGGCCGACGAAAATGACAGGCAAAGATTGTGTGATTGATTTCGTGCGGCAAAACGGAATCCAGAATGCGTTCGAGACTTCCCTGAACTTCCATCCGCCAGTTCAGAACTTCACCACGCACAAACTGAAACGTTGTCTGGCCCCCGGCACCAAGAGCCCCCTCACTGACAGCTACTTTGCACGGGCGACTCCAGTTCGGAAGTGGCTTACCAATCCAGAACGTCGCCAGCTGACGACGATAAACCTCGGCGGCTTTGCCAACCTGCTCGGCCACCTCCGGGCGAGCGGCCGTGACGGAAAAATTAACGGTCTGATAGGTAGCGGCCTCGGTTCGACATGCGGCGAACAGAAAAATGGCCAGCGCCAATCTTCGCAATCTCAGAGCGTCCATGCTCATCCCGTGCGTCTCTTGAAGTTCGATGTCTGCGAGCAACGAATCCATTCGCTGCTCTGTCCTGATTTGAGTTCTCTCCGGCAGCAAATGCCGAACCAGAGAATTTTTCCCCCACATTCCGCGGCAGAAAAATTAAACTCAAACCCAATCTATCAAAAGGTTTACAACCGTTTCACAAATCTCTCTTCGGCCGAATTTTGTTCCTCAGGAACTCCGGCAGATTCTGCAGATGTTACAACCGTTGCCACTTTTACATCCAGACCAATTCATCGCCTTCAACCCCGTGTTTTTTCCCCTCCGCGGAAAAATCGTGTCTTCGTCTGCTCGCTTCAGTTCGTCTCAGACGTCCAGATCCGCGACGACTGAATGCCAGGGAACATGAAACCGCGGCATCCCTGGTATGGAAATTCTGACCATGAGCTATATTGCAGGGACAAGCCGGATTGATGCGAGTCTGAATTCGGTTGAATTTGGTGAGCTGATTAGGCGTCTTCGCCTGAAATGTTCAGCCGTGGCGATGTTGCACCCCGGGTCGTGCGATGCACATGGCACCACAACAAATTTTGATTTCTCCAGAGAGACTGACATCCATGAGGATCCGTAAAGCGGTCATTACAGCGGCCGGTGATTATCACGCTCGCCTGCCCCTGCAGACTTTAGTCGATCGAAAGGGCGATGTCCGAACGGCGCTGCGTCTGACGCTGGACGAGATTGTGGATTCGGGAATTGATGAGATCGCCATTATCATTAGACCGGGTCAGCAGGAACCGTATCTGACTGCCGCCGGACCACATTCCTCACGCCTGACGTTTTTTGAACAGTCGGCTCCGCGCGGTTATGGGGATGCCATCCTGCGGGCTCGCGAGTTTGTGGGCGATGAAACTTTTCTGCATCTCGTTTCTGATCATCTTTACCTGAGCCGAACGGATCGCTTGTGTGCTCAACAACTGATCGATGCGGCCAGTCGACATGAATGCTCCGTATCGGCAATCCAGCCGACTCGGGAAAATGAAGTGATTTACTTCGGCACGGTCGGTGGAACACCGGTGGCTCAGTCGGACAACCTGTACGAAGTCAGCACGGTCATTGAAAAACCGACGCCGACCGTGGCCGAACAGCGGCTGATTGTTGCCGGGCAGCGAGCCGGATATTACCTGTGCCTGTTCGGCATGCATGTGCTGACTCCCGCGATTTTTACTCTGCTGCAGAAATCGCTGGAGGCCGCTCCTGTAGACCAGAACATTGATCTTAGCGCTTCCCTGAATCAGTTGGCGCAACGAGAACGTTATCTGGCGCTGGAGATTGATGGTTCGCGTTACAACATCAGCTACAAGTATGGGCTGCTTCTCGCTCAGCTTGCATTTTCGCTTAGCGGTGTTGACCGCGACCTGATTCTGACCGAAATGGTGAACCTGTTGGCGACTCATTAAACGGGTAGGGCGGCACCGGAGAACTCAGGCCACATTCGTGTGCGTGAAATTTCTCCGCAGCCACGGAGAATTAGGCAGCGGACAGTGATCTTGATGGAAAGCCAGGACAAACGGGAGCTTGGCCGACCGCAATGACTGATCGCTGAAGACTTCCGACCCCAGCCTTAGCCTTTTATCGCGGTATCACGCCAGTGCTTTGTCAACGCTTTTTTTTCGGGTACGACGGACTTCCAGTCCGTCGGCAAAAGCTGAAATCACGGACTGGAAGTCCGTTGTACAAATAAAACGCAACCCAAACTTTAACGGTTGACAAAGCACTAGCACTGAATTGTCTGAAACCTATCCGCACAAAGCATCGCCATGAACCTTCTTTCGATCATCACATCCTCCGATCCGGCTGTCCGCAATCGTTCGCTGGACGCAGAATGCCTGGGACTGGCGTCGGATCAGCTGTTGAGTGAATGCGAACAACTGGACGACTACCGCCGCAGCTGCGAGAACCTCTACGATCGAGTTCGCAGTCTGTTCTTCCTGTACGCCATACATCGCTTTCATTTGCCAGTTCGGCTGACCGGCCGTGAAAGCGGCCACATTCCGTATGTCGGCTATGAGCACATGCTCAGCCGCCGCTATCCCGAAGCGATTGACGTCTTTCTTGCAAAACTGCACCACGACGGTCCATCTGTTTCGCTGTCCAGCGCTTTGGGCGAAGCGTATCATCGGTTGGCTTTTCAGACGCTGGCCGATCAGGTCCGCCGCAGCGTGCGAACTGTCCGCGGCAACCAGTGGATGTTTCGCACCGGGCATCCCGCGGATGTGCCTTTGCGGATTCGTTCGGAACTGCTGAAGATCGATTCAGTGACTAAAAGTTATCCGGTGCTGCGTGAACGCACGGCCGTGCGTATGGATTTCTCTCACAGTGGATGGAGCGACATTTTTTTTCTCGGCATGGATTATCCTGAAGGCGCGAAGGTCATCAACGCATCGATCGATCTGGCGGTCCGCGGTCGGCATCAGAAACCGGAGCCACCAATTGACTGCAGCCTGCGCGTGATTGACGAACCGTTGCTGCGTCTGATCAGCATCGATCTTGATGCGCGGGTCGAGATTCACGACATCAATGAAGTATTCGACTTTGCCCGCGACTATCTTGGACTGATCAAAGGCGCTGTCATCGCTGCCGGCCTGATTCCACCTGGGATGGAAGGCTGCGGTGGCCGCATTGCGGATGTCTTCTCGCGTATGATCGGTCCGGGTCTGGGTCTTGAGATCACCAGCCGAGTGAACGACATCCCGAAGGGCTCGCGACTGGCGGTGTCCACAAACCTGCTGGGTTCGCTGATCTCCATGTGCATGCGTGCAACCAGCCAGGTGTCTGCATTCACTGGTCAGCTGGAAGAATCAGATCGTCGGATCGTGGCCGCACGCGCGATCCTCGGCGAATGGATTGGCGGCTCCGGTGGAGGATGGCAGGACTCAGGCGGCGTCTGGCCTGGCATCAAACTTATTCAGGGCTGCACGGCGGGTCCGGACGATCCGGAGTTTGGCATCAGCCGCGGCCGACTCATGCCGCAGCATCATGTGTTCACGTCTGAAGAAGTCACCCGCGCGACGCGTCAGCGTCTGCAGGACAGCCTGGTGCTGGTCCATGGCGGGATGGCTCAGAATGTCGGCCCGATTCTGGAAATGGTGACTGAAAAATATCTGCTGCGATGTGAAAGCGAATGGTCGGCTCGCCAGGATGCCATCGGTCTTCTGGAGCAGATCACTGCTTCATTAAAGGCTGGCGATATCCCGAGCGTCGGGGCCGCGACGCATCGCAATTTTCATGAGCCGCTTCAGGCCATTATTCCGTGGTGCAGTAACGCCTACACAGAACGTCTGATTGAGGAATGTCGGTCGCGGTATGGTTCGGACTTTCAGGGCTTCTGGATGCTCGGTGGCATGGCGGGCGGCGGAATGGGATTCATTTTCGATCCGAAGGTCCGGTCAGAAGCTCAGGACTGGCTGCAGGAAATGATGGTCACCGTCAAACGCAGTATGGAAGCCAGCGTTCCTTTCGCCATGGATCCTGTCGTTTATGATTTTGCAATCAATGACAATGGGACGTTTGCCGAGCTGCGAACGGATGGCAACCTTCCCAAAGGTTATTACGCTTTGATGGTGCCGGAGTGGCTGCGAAAGGGATTGCAGCAGCTGACGCCGATGGTGCGTGCCGAACTGGAACGAGTCGGAAATGCGTGCCGCGATTCCGACGGCGGCGATACGCTGGCCGCGCGGCTGATTCAGCGAATTCTTCCGTCCACATCAAAGGAGGCTCAGCAGTCCGCGAAACTCGAGGACCTGCTGCGTGAATGTGGCTTTGATCCTGTGGCTCACGAGCAACTGCGGGAAGACCTGCGAGCCGGTCGTCTGGGGATGGCACAGAATCGCCTTCATTCGACGGTGACAATTGAAGATGTATCGGCTGATGAGGTGCTGGAAGCTCGTCGCAACGTTCCCGCGTCTGCCATCGAACTCGGCCGTCAGGCGATCGCGAACGGAGAAGTGGCCGTCGTCACTCTGGCCGCAGGCGTTGGCAGCCGCTGGACGCAGGGTGCAGGAGTTGTCAAAGCTCTGAATCCGTTCTGCAGGATGCAGGGTCGCTGGCGTTCGTTCCTCGACATTCATTTTGCAAAGACTCGCAACACCGCCCGACAGTCTGGCATCTCGCCGCTGCATGTGGTGACCTCCGGCTATCTGACAGACGGGCCGCTGCGCAACGCTATCAGCAAAATGAACGCTGGTGGTGTCCTGCATGTTTCACGCGGTGCATCGGTCGGTTTGCGAATGGTGCCGACGCTGCGTGACCTGCAATTTGCCTGGGAAGAAGTGGCTCAGCAGGTTCTTGATCAGCAAAAGGAAAAAGTCCGCACAAGCCTGCGCTCGGCGCTGATGAACTGGGCTCGAACCTGTGGCGAAGCAGCCGACTACTGCGACAACCTGCCGTCCCAATGCATGCATCCGGTGGGGCACTGGTATGAGATTCCCAACATGCTGCGCAATGGAACTCTGCGTACAATGCTGACAGATCGTCCGCAGCTTAAGTACCTGATGCTGCACAATATTGACACGCTGGGCGCGAACGTTGATGCCGCCTGTCTGGGCCTGCATATCGAATCCAATGCGGACCTGTCTTTCGAAGTGATTAGTCGTCGACTGGAAGATCGAGGCGGCGGACTTGCAAAAGTGGACGGAAAAGTTCGGCTGGTCGAAGGCCTGGCGATGCCCAGAGAAGAAGATGAGTTCCACCTGTCATGGTACAACACGCTGACAACATGGATTGATATTGATCGTCTGCTTAAAATCTTCGCGATTGATCGTGCCGCATTGGCCGATCAGAAAGTTGTCGATGCCGCTATTCGCGATCTGGGTCGACGCGTGCCAACCTACATTACATTGAAGGATGTCAAGAAACGCTGGGGCCACGGACAGGAAGATGTTTTTCCCGTGTCGCAGTTTGAAAAGTTGTGGGGCGACATGACTGCGCTCTCCGATGTGAACTGTTCGTTTCTTGTCGTGCCCACACTTCGAGGCCAGCAGTTGAAGGATCCAGCGCAGCTTGATGGATGGCTGCGAGACGGATCAGCGGCCTTCGTGGAACAACTTTGTGCGTGGTAGCCGACTTCCCGCACCTCAACAGGCTGCCAGCACAGCAAAATCCTCAAGGACGGCCAAACGACTTCCGAGCGAACATTAAAAAAACAAAACTGCCATCTGGAAAACCATGTGGTCTATTTTGCACACTGTACCCGTCTGCCGGAAATGATCCAAAACATTCGTAACTCTGTTCAAATTCCCGCAACGCGGAACGATATCATGGGGTAAACTGCTGATGACCGACACGTTTGTGCCCGATCAGACAAGAGTTTGACTCGAACGGCGGGTCCGCTCTTGTTGATAAGGTACGTGAATTCTAGACTTCCCGCAGCTTTGATGACTTCCTCTAGACTCACAGCCGTTTGCTTTGTCAGGCCCATCCGGGCGCGATCTGCACAGTTTTAGAAACGTTGTCAGCGTCGGCAGTCCTGTGAACTGGAAGGTTTAGTACTTCCTACCAGTCGTCAATGGCTGACCGGCCTTTACCTGATACTCGGACGACCAATCCCAGGATGTGAACCTTGAGAGCGTTGATCAGCGACATTCACGGCAATCTTGAAGCATTGCAGGCCGTGCTGGCAGACATCCGCAAAAAGGGCGTCACTGAAATTTATTGTCTGGGTGATATCGTCGGTTATGGACCGAACCCGTCCGAGTGCATTGACCTGGTGATGGATCTGGACATGTGCCTGCTTGGCAACCATGACCAGGCGGCACTGTTTGATCCTGAAGGATTCAACGCAGGTGCCGAACGCGCGATTTTCTGGACACGATCGGTTCTTGAAAAAGGCATCGGCCCCAAAGCGGAAAAACGCTGGGACTTTCTTGGAGAACTGAATCGCCGCCATCGCGATGAAGCCACCAACACAATGTACGTTCATGGCTCGGCCAGAAATCCTCTGAACGAATACGTCTTCCCGGACGATATCTACAATCAGGTGAAGATGGAAAAAATCTTCGCTCTCGTGGAACAATACTGCTTTCAGGGGCACACTCATATTCCGGGGGTCTTTACTGACACGCTGGAATTCTTTTCTCCGGAAGAGATTGGCTCCAAATACAAGCTCGACAAGCAGAAGCTGATGATCAATGTGGGTTCCGTCGGTCAGCCGCGAAATAACGACCCTCGATCTTCTTATGTCACGCTCGATAACGGCGTGGTCGAATTTCACCGCGTCGCTTATGACCTCGAAAAAACCGTAGAAAAAATCTACGCCATCCCGGAACTTGACAACTTCCTCGGCGATCGCCTCCGCGAAGGTCGATAATCGGCCCGCGAGTTCTGCATCACCGCGTCATGTCACGCTGATAGGAAAGAGCCCTAACGCCTGTTCGCCTGCTGGACACTGCGCGGCGACTCAAAGATAATCAACGGAGTGTCGAGCAGGCAGAGATGAACGCGCGGCTCATGGTGTGGCGACGTGTGGATGTGAAAACAGAAAATTCCGTTCGCAGAGGTTGCTGAGAGACGGTCTTTCCTCGTTGTTTCTGCCATGATTTGCGAGTTGCCGGACTTCTCCAGTAAGCCGCCTTACGAGTCACCGGCTGCCTAATGCCACTCGATTTGATAAAGTAGGCGTCACTCTGCGAGTGACGAAGGCCGCAAAACGTGGCCCCTGGCATTCATCACTCGGAGAGTGATGGCTACTATAATCGCAAATCGACTGCCATTGACCGCCTGGCCCTCGGAAACGCTGCCTCAGGCGGGCCATTTGGCAAGCCGTTGGACTTGGACCTTTTATTGCGTGGTACCGGACGAAAACAGTATGAATGTTGACGATCAACTAAAGCAGCAACTGGATGATTTCCGCAAAGACTTCCATCGCCTGAGATCCGAAATTTCCAAGGTCATTGTCGGGCAGAGTGAAATTCTGAATGACACGCTGATCTCGCTGATCGCAGGCGGACATGTTCTGCTGGAAGGTGTTCCCGGCCTGGGCAAAACACTGACCGTTCGCACGCTGGCGGACGCTCTTCATCTGGAATTCCACCGCATCCAGTTCACGCCGGACCTGATGCCGGCAGACCTGATCGGAACACAGGTGATTGCCGAAGCCGCGGGTGGCCGCAAAGTCTTTGAATTTCAGAAGGGGCCTCTGTTTGCCAATGTCCTCCTGGCCGATGAGATCAACAGGGCCACTCCGAAAACGCAATCCGCCTTGCTGGAAGCGATGCAGGAACATTCCGTCACCGTGGCCGGAGTGACTCACCGCTTGTCCGAACCGTTCTTTGTCATGGCCACTCAGAATCCGCTGGAAATGGAAGGCACGTATCCGCTGCCCGAAGCGCAGCTGGACCGTTTTTTCGTCAAGCTGCTGGTGAAATACCCAAGCGTTGCGGATCTTGAAACGATTCTGGACCGAACCACAGAAAACCTGAAGCCACGTGCAGAAGGCGTCCTCAGTGGGGAACGTATTCTGCAGATGTCACAGTTGTCGAGGCTGATCCCGATTGCAAACGACGTGCGTCGATACGGCATCGCGCTGGTCGTCGCTTCGCATCCTGATCACGAACTTGCTTCCGCAGCGGCAAAGAAATACGTTCGCTACGGCGCCAGCCCGCGTGGACTTCAGGCGCTGATCCTTGGCGCGAAGATCCGAGCCATTCTGGACCATCGCTACCATGTCGCCCGCGAAGATCTGAAAGCAATGGCGTTGCCCGTGCTTCGTCACCGCATGATTCTTAATTTCGAAGGTCAGGCCGAAGGAATCAGCACTGATGATGTTATTGGAAAAATGCTGACGGATATCAAAGAAGATGCCCTGACAGTCGCATGATGTTTCGTGACAACTCAAATGCAGGCTGGCGATTCCTGTTCAACCTGCCTCTGAAGGATACCACAACGCACGGGCCTTCAATTAACCGCTCCACACGTCGACGTTCCACTTTTTTGCCTGCCTGAAATTCTCTCATGCTGTTCCCTTCCGACTTTCTGACACGTCTTGAATACCTTGCGATTGTTTCGAAGCGAGTGTTCCGCGGACAGCTGTTGGCTCAGCGGCGAACGATGCAGATGGGATCGGGCATTGAATTCTCTGAACACCGCGAATACACCACCGGCGATGATCTGAGGTATCTGGACTGGAACATTTATGCGCGTCACGGCGACTTGCTGCTGAAACGTTTCCAGGAAGAACAGGATCTGCACGTGTACGTGCTGCTGGATTGCTCACGTAGTATGGCTTTTGGCAACCCCGCCAAGTTTGACCTGGCCAGACATTTGGCAGCTGCACTCGCCTACATCGCGCTGTCGGATCTGGATCGCATCGGCATCATCGCCTACGCCGATGGCGTGGTGGCTGAACTGCCGGTGACACGCGGAAAGGCAAGGATTCTGCCATTGATGAAATTCCTTTCAGACCTGCCAACCAGTGGCACAGACACCAGCCTGAGCAAGGCTGTGCAGGGGCTTGTTCATCGCGGATCGCGATCGGGACTGGCAATTGTCATCAGTGATCTGTTTGACGAACACGGATTCCAACGAGGTCTCGATCAGCTTCGCTATCATCGCTTCGACACCCATGTGATTCAGCTGCATGATCCAAAGGAAGCTGATCCGGCTCTTCTGGGCGATGCCGAGTTTGTGGATGTCGAAACCGGGACCGCTCGAAAAGTCACGGTCACAGAACGCAACCTGAAGACGTACAAAAACCTGTTTGCCGATCATCAGGCCGCTGTACGGGACTACTGCCATACCTATTCTTGTGGCTGCACGCAGTCTCCGACGACCGTTCCATTCGACGAACTTATTTTGCGAATGATGAGGCAATCGGGCGCAGGCCGTTGACTCGTCGCAGGAATTGACATGGTGACTGAGTGAAGAGTCGGTAGTCGATGCCGCTCGGGCGGTGATCGTGACGTTTCGCAGTCTCTGCGACTGTCTTCAATCGCCTCATTCGTACGGCCCCCGCATCACGGCAATGACCAAACGTGATCTTGTGAAGGACAGCCAAAGGCCGTAACGCTTTTCAAACTGAAAGTGATTGAATCTCGCGTCGCAGTCGACCCAGTAGTAAGCTCGTCTGCCGTTCAGAATCTCGATAACGACGGAAGGAACGAATCATGGCGACGTCTAACGTGCCAGTCGCTGAGGGTACGGGGGACTGGACCCGATGCAGACGATCGAGTCGCCTTGCGAAACCACCCCAAAATCGCGACAGTAACGCCATTACCGCAGTAAGTCGGCTCAGAAAGCGGATTCGGTACTAGAATCTCACTGAATTCCCAGTACGAACACACACGGTCTCTCATTCCTCAAGTAACAGTGAGTTAACAATTTGCGATCCTGGCAGATCTCGCTGGTTGTGGCAGTGGCGTATTTCGTCACAGGCTATCTCGGGTTAATGATGCCCTCGTACGGCTCCAGCATCACCCTCTTGTGGTTACCAACAGGGATCGCTGTCGCGGCGTTACGCCGATGGGGTTACGGGTGCTGGTGGGGCGTGGCACTCGGGGCGATTGGCGTGGACTTCGCGATCGGCAACCCGTTTCCACTCGCCTGCGGCATCGCTGTCGGCAACACGCTCGGGCCATTGCTCGCGACTGTGATTCTCGTTCGAACCGGGTTCTCCCCCAAACTCAAACGGGCGCAGGACATATTGCTGCTTGGCGGAGCCGCCGCGATCGGGATGCTGGTAACCGCGACGGTTGGGGTCTTTTGCCTCAGTGCGGGTGGGAGCCTGACGGACGGGCACGTGCGGGCGTGGCTCATTTGGTGGGCAGGTGACACCACGGGAGTGATTGCTGCCGCGCCCCTGTTGTTTGTGATGAATCGCGTGGAACTCAGGATTATTCTGATGCGCCGAGTCGAATTGGTCCTCTGGGTCGCGGTGATCATTGTGGTGGGGTTGGGCGTGTTCGTTTTCAGCAGTGGAGAGAAGGGTAGCCCGTCGCTGATGTTAGCGTTTTTACCGCTTCCACTGATCGTTTGGGGGGCCATGCGGTTCGGTCCGATCGGGACGTCCTTAGCAATCATTCTTTTCTCGTTCTGCGCGGTTTTCGGTTCGGCAACCGGGCATGGGCTATTCGCTCGGACCGAGCCACTGGAGGGCGTCGCGATACTCTGGCTGTTCTTGATCTCTTGCGGGATCTTGGGATGGTTGGTGTCCGCGCTGGACGCCGAAAAGGCCCGGGCCGTCGAATCTGCGAGACTACTCGAACAAGCCCTCGAAGAGGTATCATTGGGGGTTCTGCTTGCTGATAAAGACCGGCGCATCACGCATTTGAACGGTGGCTTCACCCGTTTGACCGGTTACTCCGAGGCCGAACTCCTCGGGAGAAGTTGCCGCATCCTGCATGGGCCCGAAACCGATCCGGGCATGGCCGAAAAACTCAGGTCGTCACTAGGTCAAACGGGCATCTTTGACGGCGATATTCTCAATTATCGCAAAGACGGTACTACGTTTTGGAACGCACTGCTGATCTCCCCGATCCACGACGCGCACGGCGAGTTGAGCGGGTTCATCGGCATCCAGCGGGACGTGACCGACCGGAATGCCTCGGAAGCGGCACTCGCCCGCTCCGAAGAGCTCCTCCGCGCGAACCGGGATCGCCTCAATTTTCTCGTTTCCAC
>Ga0209390_10003838_pt1 | contig 23626 bp, 13 predicted proteins | sample BON01_FD_187212 | JGI IMG/M metagenome (GOLD analysis project Ga0209390, IMG submission 187212) | Freshwater microbial communities from Lake Bonney liftoff mats and glacier meltwater in Antarctica - BON-01 (SPAdes) (version 2) | ecosystem: Environmental > Aquatic > Freshwater > Ice > Glacier... | reverse complement strand
GGGGGGGGGGCCAAGCCCCCCCCCCCCCCCCCCCTCCTCCCCGAGCCTCCCCCCCTCACGAGTGGCAATCCCCCCCGAATCACGGCGCAAGGTGCGGCCAGGGCTCCCGAACCAGGCACCGCTCAGCAGCAAACAAAGCGCCGAGGCCTCGGCAGGCCTGCGCTCTTCGATGTTTGCTGCTTCCGCGCGCGCCGCTCTCGCGCGCTCGCCTTTCTCTGGCGCACAGACGACACGACACCCTCAACCTCCCAACCAACCATCAGCGCGACGCGGCTGCTGGACCTCGCGCGGCCACCAAAGGAAGCCTGCTCCCAGTTCAAACGGCAGTCCGATCGGGCTCAAACCCTCTTCTCCGTCTCTTTCTGCTACAAAAGAGGGGGCGCAAACGCGTGCGTTTGCGTCAGGGGCGCGGGCGAGAGTCGACTTTTGACCTCCCCTCTTTCCCTCTGCACCCCAACTCCTCCCCCCTCGCGTTTCTCTTTATCAAGAGCACCCCGGCGGACGGAAGGGCAACTCATTCACAGAACCTCCACGCAGCCTCCTTAACGAGCCTACGTTCATACACACAAGCAAACGCGACCCGCACTGTCTCTCTGCACAGCTTTATCCGATTCCAAAGAACCCATTTGTCTAGCGATTCGACGCGGACGAAGTTCTCTCTTTCTCGCGAGCTCGCGGTTATTCTCCCGATTTCCGCGACCCCCCCTCGGTGAGTTGCGCCCGTTGTTTCGACCGGCGGAGGGCGGCCTTTTGTCGGGAGGAGGGCTGCGCACTCTGGCGCGCCGCGCGCGGCCGCGATTTCGCGCGCCAGTCGCGCGCGCGGGGCCGAATTTCAGTTGTCGCCGGGAAGCGCCGCCGCCGCCGCCGCTCTTCGCCGCCCGCTCGTCGCCCGTCCCCGCCCTCGGCCGCCCCTTCTTGCCGCCGCCGCCGCCGAGACAAAAAACAAACGCGTTGCTCACGCCGCCGCTGTTCTCTCCCCTCCCTCACCACCCCCCCGCAAAAAAAACTCAACAGCCCCCACCCCGGCCGATCTCGTCGTCTGTCCGTCCTCCGACAACAAGCACCGAAAGAGCCATGATGACCACCCTCCTGCCCCAGACGGCCGCCGCCGGCGCCGCTCTCGCCGCCCTCGCCGTCCTCCCGTTCGACGCCAACGACAGCAGCGCCGTCATCGTGCAGCAGCAGCAGCAACAGCAGCAGCAGGCCCCCGCCTCCATCTACCAGACCGATCACACGAACACCAGCAAGGCCGGCCGCCACGCCGCGCGCAAGGCCGCCCACAAGGCCGCGCTGAAGGCCGCGCGCGCCGTGCCCGTCGCCATCGACGAGACGGCCGGCCGCCTGTCGAACAGCGCGCGCGGCGCCCTGGTCGCGGCCGCCCGCCTCGCGCAGCAGCAGCAGCAGCACGCGCAGGCGCATGCCGCCTCTGCCTCTGCCTCCGCCTCGCTCGCCTCCTCGCCGGCGCCCTCGTGCCCGGGTACGCCCTCCGCGGGCTCCCAGTCGCTCGCCCTCCTGGCCACCCAGGCGTCGTCGGTGGTCGACGCCCCCGCCGCCACCCCCAGCAAGGCCAACAGGCATCAGCCGCCGGCCCGCGCCTCGCGCGGCCCCGCGTTTTCCGCGGCCGAGACGGCGCTCGTGGGCCCCGCAATCTACGCGGCGGCCGTGGCGGCCGCGCGCCAGGAGAAGCTGCGCAACGCCCGTGGCCGCAAGACGGGCCGCAAGAACGCGCCCAAGCCCGTGTGCGACGGCAGCCACAACAAGAACAGCGACAAGAACAACAAAAACAAGGGCGGCAGCGACAACGCCCCGCCCGCCGCCGTCGCCGCCAAGCCTGCGGCCCCCGTCGCCGTCATCGCGACGGTCGCGAGCGCGAGCCTCTCGGACGCCGAGGCAAAGTCCGACGGCGCCATAGTCGTGCGCGCCGCTTCGCCCGAGCCCAAGGTCGCGGTCGCCGCTGCCGCCATTGCCGACGCCGATGCGGCCGCCGACGACACCGACGACGCCCCGACCGAGGACGCCGCCCCCATCCTCCTCGCCCCCGCCTACCCGACCCAGCTCTGCACCGCGGCCCTCGGCAAGCCCAAGCCCGCCAGCCTGGTCGTGCGCGCGGCCTCGTGCCGCGGCCCTATCCACGTCGTGTCCGTGGCCGCCGCCGGCGCCGCCACGGCCGCGGCGCTGCCGCGGCGCCGCCGCGCCTCGTGCCCGGGCAGCCTCCTCGCGCCCACGGCCTCCTCCTCCTCCTGCTCGGCCGCCTCGCGCCCCGTGATGCCGATGGCGCAGCAGCAGCCCCTCCTCGCGGCCGCCGCCGCCAACGATATGGCCAGCTTCGAGGCGGAGGACCTGGTGCCCGGCGAGTACCGCCCGGCCAGCCCCATGCGCCTCGGCCCCATGCGCCTCGTGCTGCTGGCGTCGGCGGGCGCCGGCCTCGCGCTCGTCGCCGCGCCCCTGCTGCTGCCGGTCGCCGCCCGCTCGGCGCCGGCCCTGGCGCGCGCCATCGCCGGGGCGGCCCTCTCGCTGGCCGAGGCCGCGTGCGCCGCGTCGGCCACGGTCGGCGCCAAGATGGTCGAGCGCGCGCTGCGGCCGCCTGCCGCGCCCCTCTCCTGCCTCGGCCGCCCGCTCGCCACGGCGGCGCGCTGCGGCTCCGCCCTGGTCGGCGGCGCGGCCTCCGCCGCCGGCCTCGGCGGCCTGGCGGCGTCCAAGGCAGTGCGCGGCCTCCTATCCTTCGGCCGCCGCCGCGCGGCCGAGTGACCAGTGGGTACACGGGACGGGACTCACGGGCCGCGGGCGCTGCACAAGCGTCCTTTCATGGGGCCATGTTCCGTCCCTCTCACCCCCCCCCCCCCCTTTCTTCATGTGCGGCGCCTCGCGCTCTCTCTCTGTCGCTTATCCGCCTTGTCGCTGCAGCGCGCGTTCCGTCGGCGCGCGCCGCCTTCATTTATGCCGCCCTCCCTCCTTCCCTCCTTTCCTCCAATGCCAATCAATACCCGCAGCAGCCACATTTCCTTTCCAGCCCATTCCTCCCTCGCAACCCTCATCCCCCGACCCCCGCCCTCCCCTCGTGATTCCGTCGCCGCCACGGCCTCCCGCTCCCCGCGCGCTCTCGCCCCCGCCGCTCCCCGCCGACCGACGCCCTCTCGTTTTTGGGCCCATTCACTTGTCGCAGCAGCAGCACCATCCTTCAGACGCAACAACGGTTCCTCCCTGTTCCTCCACGCTTGAATTCCTCTACCTTCCTCCGCCGCTCCTCCTCCTCCTCCCCCCTTCCTTTTTCTGACACCAACGCCAACGCCCGAGCGCCCCTTTCATCGCTCCTCCTCGTTCGGCGCCGCGTCTCCGCGGAACGCTTGCTGCACTCCACCTTTTGCGTGGGCGTGCGCTGCTTTCGCGGGATGCGCACGTGATCGAGGAGAGACGTCTGAAGAGGGCGGGAGGGTTGCGGGGGCGGCGGCAAAAAGAGGGGGAGGGGGGGGGGAGCGGGAGTGGCGGCCAGTGAAGGGAACGCGTGCGAGAGAGCAACGACAAAAAAAAAGAAAAAAAGATAAGACTAGCAAGACGATAATGTAACAGCGACATACGATGAATCCCACATCACGCGAGCAGCGCCGCCGCCGCCAACAGACGGCGCTCAGGCGACAAACAAGAAGCGACCGCCTCCTCCTGCGCCCAAGCGCCGCCCTCCTCCTCCTCCTCCTCCTCGCCTTGTCCGCCGAAGATCCCCGCCCACCGCAGCGCCAGCTCAGCCGTGGCGGGGGCCATCACCAGTCCAGAGCCCTCGTGGCCGGCGGCCACGACGACGCCGGGCAGGCCCGGCACCGGGCCGACCGCCGGCAGGCCCCCCGCCGCCACCGGCCTGAGCCCGACGCGCACGGCGCCCCGCGCGAGCAGGAGGCCCCCGCCGTCCCGCGCGCGCGCGCTCTCGGCCAGCGGCCGCAGCGTCGGCAGGAACTCGGCCGCGCGCCCCAGGATGGCCGCGACCACCGCGCCGTCGGCGCGGCCGTCGAAACCGGCGTCCTCGCGCGAGCTGCCCAGGAGCACGGGGCCCGCGCCGCCGGCGCCGCCGGCCGTCGCGGTGAACGTCACCTCGCCGCCGCCGCCGCCGCCGCCGCCGCCGCTGCCGCCGCTCTCCTCTCCCCCGCCCGCCCCCTCGCGCCCCGCGTCCTTGTAGTGGCGCGCGTACGACAGCTCCATGACCCCGCGGCGCAGGGGGGCGGGCAGCCGCGCGGCGCCCGGCTCGACCTCGAGCAAGTGACCGCGCCGCGGGGCGAAGAAGGCGCGCCAGGATGCGGCGGCGGCGGCGCCGTCGGCGCGCTCGAGCGCGTCGGCCAGGAGGCCGCCCGTCCAGGCGCCGCCGGCGACGACGACCGCCCGGCGGGCGCGGAAGCGGCGCCCCGACGCCGTCGCGACCCGCGCCCCACCCCCCATTGTCGTCGTTGCCGACGCCGTGATCGACCCGACGCCGTCCTCGAGCGCCTCGAGGAAGCGGCCGCCGCCGCCGGCCCCCTGCCGCCTGCAGGCGTCCAGCAGGCCCAACGCGGCGCCGCGCCCGCTGATCTGCGCGTCCGACCCGACGAGCAGCGCCGCGCGCACGACGAGAGAAGAGGAGGGGGAGGAGGGCGACGGGGCCGGGCCGCCGCCGGCGCCGGCGCCCAGGGCGGGCTCGTCGGCCTCGACCTGCGCGCGGGTGGCCAGCACGCGCACGTCCGCCTCGGCCGGCCCGCCCGGGGCGGCGCACAGGCGCGCCGCGCGCGCCTCGAGCGCCGCCGCCTCCTCGTCGCTGGTCGCGAGCAGGAGGCTGCCCGTCCGCCGCAGCTCGGCGCGGCGCGCGAGGGCGGCGGCGACAGGGCCGGCGCTCGGGCGGGCCAGGCGCTCCCAGCGGGCCTTGCCGCGCGCGGCCAGGTGCCAGGAGGCGGCCGAGGGCGTCAAGGAGGAGGGAGAGGAGGGGGTGGTGTCGGGCGGCCCTCGGTGCGAGAGCCAAAGGTAGCCCTGGCCCGCGCCCGTCGCCTGAGCATATTCGCCGCCGGCGCAGGGCCTCCGAGCGTCGACGAGCGCGACAGACGCCCCCCGGCGCAGGGCCTCGTGGGCCGTCCACAGGCCCACGATGCCCGCGCCCACGACGACCAGGTCGACGACTTCTTCGACGGTGTGCCCGCTTGCGATTGAGGGCGGGCGGGAGGAGGAGGAGGAGGAGAAGGCGCGCGGGCAGATCCACCTTCGACAGGTGCTGGTCGTCCTTCCCGAGAGGTGGTGGTGGGGTCGTCGGGCGGAGGCGGCCATCGTTGTGTTGTCTTTGTTGCTCGTGGAGGTGATGGTGGTGTGTGTTGCAAACCCGCGCGATCGCTCGGCGTCGGCGACTCTGCGTCGGCCGACCGGGCGAGCGGATCGGCAAGTCGGTCGCTCGGCCGGCAAATTCATCAGACCGCGCGCGCCCACTCAATTCGCACCAATCACAACGCGACACATCCAATCCCACCCATCCACCGTACTATCGAGACAAGTCGCGCAAAGCAATCGGCTGCTTGCGCTCCCATCGGCGACCCGCCCCGCGCGCGCGCGCCTCTCTCGCCCGTCCTCCGTGTTTTCGACCAGCACACGATCACCAGGAGCAGCGCGTCATGATGCTGCAGGCCTCGCCAGCCCGGCAGGCGGCGGCGGCGGCCGCAAGAGGCGGGCGGCGGCACCCCCATCTCCGCTCGACTGCGACGGCGTCGGCATCCCCGGCGCCCGGCGCGCCTCGCCTTGCCCGCTCTGCCGCGGTCGTCGTCCGCGCTGCACAGGAAAAGGTCAACAAGCGCGGCAAGGTGGCCAGCCGCCCGGGCACGCAGCCCTCCCCCAAGGAGCAGGCCAAGGTGCTCCGCGAGCAGCGCCAGGCCAACCGCCTCGCCGACGCCGCCGCCCCCGCCTCTGTTGCCGACGCCGACGCCGACGCCGCGCCCGTCGACCCCTCCCTCGACGACACCGCCGCCCGCTCCTCTCCCCCGGCCGCGGCCTCCCCCCTGGCCTCCTCCACCCCCCAGGTGGTCGTCGACCGCATGTTCCGCCGCATGCTCGTCAGCGCGGGCGCCCCCGTGCTCCTGGGCCTCCTGCTGCTGCCCGCCTTTTGGTACGCGCGAGTGGTCGCGAAAATAGAGTACCCGCCTTGGCTTGTCTACCTCACCCAAGGCGTGTTTTTCGGAGGCGGTCTTCTGGGCATCACCTACGGCATCCTGTCGACGTCGTGGGAGCCGCGGCGCGAGGGTTCCGCGCTGGGTTTCGAGGAGTTTAAGGCCAACGTGGCGGTGATGACCAACAAGGAGCGGCGCTGAAGGCGGCGGGGGGGCCGGGGCGCCGTCGCGCGAGATTTGGTTTTGAGCGGGCGTTCGTCCTTTTTTTTTTGGTATCCGATTTTGTTTTTCATTCTTGTCACATCAGGAGCGCTCTCTCGAAACTCGATTCCTACGGCTGCCAGGGGCTCGCGTGCTCGGGCGTGGCCGCGAGCGAGTCGGCGCCCTGTTCCCGCTCGTCGCCGCCCGAATCCTCGTCGTCGGCGGCGGCGGCGACGGCCGCCGTCGCCAGCAGCAGGTGCGGCCGCGGGGGCACCCGCTCGCCATCCGCCGGCTGGGTCAGCGAGAACAGCGTGGCCGCGTCCATGCTCACGCCCGGCGCGCCCGCGTCCGTGTCCGTGCGCCAGGGGTCGCTGTCGACCGCGTCGTCGCTTGTATGTCGGTGCCGCCGCAGTGCCGCGGAGAGGGCGGCGCGAGAGAGCGATAGGAGGCGGTCGGCGGCCGCCATCCTTCCCACGGCCTCGTCGACCTGCTGCGCCAGGGCGCGCGCGGCGGTCGCGGAGGCGCGCGCCACAGGATCGAGCGCTTGAGAATCGTACTGAGGCTCGACGTATCGTCCGCGTCCCATGTCGATCGATCGGCGCGTGCACAAGTGATATTTTTGTGCAACGTATTTTTCTTCTTTCTTCGGCGTCCTTGTTCTTTCCGCGGGCGTCCTCGAGTCAAATCCGTCTGCTTCTGCTTCTGCTTTTTACTGCACGGAAAGGGGTTTTGGGTTGTGTTGCTGGTGCTACAAGATGTCGAAAAAGCATGTGTGGCCGGTCAGAGGAACGGCGCGGGCCAGGGGTAACAAGCGGCGCAACGTGGAAAAAGCGGCCTGCGAAAACGGCGAAGGATCCAAAGCGGGGGCAAAAAAAGCAAGGCGAAAACGTAACGTCGGGATCGCGCCGGCGACCCCGGGCGGAGAAACACAAAACAGGCCGCACACATCTCTCTCCCTCCACCCAGGCCCCGGCCCCGGCCCCTCCTCCTCCCCTCATCTGCCCCCCACTACCCGACGCTCCCCTCGAGCTTGAGCGACATGAGCTCGTTCACCTCGGCCGCAAACTCGAGCGGCAGCTCGTTAAACACGTCGCGGCAGAAGCCGCCGATGATGGCGCCGACGGCGGCCTCGGCGTCGACGCCGCGCTGCTTGAAGTAGAACAGCTGGTCCTCGCCGATCTTGCTGGTGCTCGCCTCGTGCTCCACGCGGGCGCTCGGGTCGCGCACCGTGATGTAGGGGTAGGTGTTGGCGCCCGCGCCGTCGCCGATGAGCATCGAGTCGCACTGCGACGCGTTGCGCGCGCCGGTGGCGCCGGGCTGCACCTGCACCAGGCCGCGGTACGCGTTGCGGCTCCTGCCCGCGCTGATGCCCTTGCTCACGATGCGCGAGCGCGTGCGCTTGCCCACGTGCACCATCTTGGTGCCCGTGTCCGCCTGCTGCATGTTGTTGGTCAGCGCGACCGAGTAGAACTCGCCGACGCTGTCGTCGCCGACCAAAACGCAACTGGGATATTTCCAGGTGATGGCGCTGCCCGTCTCGACCTGCGTCCAGGAGATCTTGCTGCGGTCGCCCGCGCACACCCCGCGCTTGGTCACAAAGTTGAAGATCCCGCCGCGCCCCTCGCCGTCGCCGGCGTACCAGTTCTGCACGGTGCTGTACTTGATCTCGGCGTCGGCCGAGGCGTGCAGCTCGACCACGGCCGCATGCAGCTGGTTGGTGTCGTAGGCGGGCGCCGTGCACCCCTCGAGGTAGGACACGCGCGCGCCCTCGGCCACCACGATGAGCGTGCGCTCGAACTGCCCTGTTTCGGAGGCGTTGATGCGGAAGTAGGTCGACAGCTCCATCGGGCAGGCGACGCCGGGCGGCACGTAGACAAACGACCCGTCGCTAAAGACGGCCGAGTTTAGGGCGGCGAAGTAGTTGTCGGCGACGGGGACGACGGAGCCGAGGTACTTGCGCACGAGGTCGGGATACTCGCGCACGGCCTCGCTGATGCTGCAGAAGACGACGCCGACTTTCGACAGCTCCTCGCGAAAGGTGGTGGCGATCGAGACCGAGTCGAAGACGGCGTCGACGGCCACGTTGGCGAGGCGCTTCTGCTCCCCCAAGGGGATGCCGAGCTTGTCGAACGTGCGCAGGAGCTCCGGGTCGACCTCGTCCAGGCTCGCCTTCTTCTCCTTGATCTTGGGCTCGCTGTAGTAAGACAGCGCCTGGTAGTCGATGCGCGGGTAGCGGTTGTCCGACCAGTCGGGCTCGGCCATCTTGCGCCACCGCGCAAACGCCTTGAGGCGAAAGTCGAGCATCCACTCAGGCTCGTTCTTCTTGGCGCTGATGGCGCGCACGATCGACTCGTCCAGCCCGGGCGGGAAGGTGTCGGACTCGATAACGGTCTTGAAGCCGTACTTGTAGGGCCGGTCGAGCATGCGCTGGATGTCGGCCTTCTCGCTGGTCTGCGAGGGGGAGGGAGGAGAGGGGGAGGGAGAGGGGGCGGAGGAGGGGGCCTCGGAGGTGCGGGGGTCGGCGATGGCGCGGGCCTGGTGCTGCCGAGGGTGTTGCCGCCGGCCGCCGAGCGCCGGCGGGCCGCCGCGCCAGCGCGGGCCCGACGTAGCCATCATCGAGGGAGGGGCGGGGCTGGCGCTGGCGGGCGAAGACGTGGTCCTCCTGCCCATGAGGGCGCCTCCTGTTCCGACTCCCGTTCCGAGCATGGGTGCTGCTTGGCGTGTTCTTCCTGCCTTGTGCCCGCGGCGCGTGCGGGAGGGCGGGCGCGCTCTCGCGACTCGGAGCGCACGAAGCGCCGCGCGTGCTGCGCTGGGTGGGCGCGCGGGAAGAAAGAACCAAGGTGTGTGGTTTTAAGGGGTGGGTTTTGCGTTTGCGCGTCGCGGGCAGAAGAGCGAGGGGCGCAATGCGCGTTTGAATGCGTGTTGGGATGCGTGTGTGGAGAGGTTGGACGCGCGCGTGTCTTTACAGAGGAGAGAGGTGGCTCGGCGCCCCTCTCAAGAGAGAAAAAAGAGAGAGATCGGCGGCGGCGAGCGGCTCGTCGGCGGCGGCAGCGGCGAGCTGCGACTCAATGGCTGCTGCCCGCTCTCGCTCCTCGTCCAGCAGCAGCAGCAGCAGCGACCGGGGTCAATAATGGGTCACCTGCTCACGAGGCCGATCGCCGCACCCGCCCCGAGCGCGCCCACGCGGTAGAGGCCGTACAGGAGGCCTGTCGAATCGTTGTGTGTTGTCGTCGACGGGGGAGGCGGGGCGCGGTGGAGAGGAGCGAGCGACTGAGCAAAGGCGGGGGGGCGGCGGCGGCAGCGCGGCGTCACACCTAAGCCCCCGCGCGAGGGGGGACAAGAACGCAAACCAATAAAAACGACTCACCGAGCGGCACGCCCAGCAAGACGGCCAGCATCGCCACCAGCAGCGCCACCGCCGCCAGCGTGTCGGCCACGTCGCGCGCGACGGCGCGCGCGCGCCCGCTGCACAGAAGCGCCAGCAGCGCCAGCAGCGCGCCCGCCGCCTCGCCCGCCGAGCGCAGTAAGGGGGCCGGCACGCCGCCGGCGGGGAGCTCGCCCGCGCGCAGGGCGCCCTGCGCGAGGAGGGCGACCGCGCCGAGGTCGGCGGCGCGCGTCTCGGCCCACGCCGACGCGGCCAGAGCGAGCGCGGATGCCGACGCCGATGCCTGCGCGGCCCACGCCGACGCCGCCGCCATCGCGCCCGCCGATCGGTCGGTCGGTCGGTCGCTTCTGCGCTCTCTCTTCTGCTTCCAAGCTTGCGTTGTCAAGGGGGAGCGCCGCCCTGCTGGGCCTCGGTCAGAGGCGCCTCGCGCGCAAAGGCGGGGTGTTTTCGACTGGCTCGACGGGTGCGCGATTGCGGGAAGGATGGGCGGGTGGTTCTTCAGACGTGTTCTGAACTGGTGCGTTGCTCTGTGTCCGCAAAGGGCGTGTTCGATGTCAATGTGGCAGGACGGGAATGAAGAAAGGGCAAGGCGGCAGGAGGGAGAGCGAGCAAAGCGGAACGCTGCACAACAGCGACGCGGCGAGAAAAAAACGACGCGCTTTTTTAGGCGCCAGAGTCGCCGGCAAAAACTGCCACACGCCTAATTTTTGGATGGGATCTCTCCGCCTGGGCACCCTCATGTCCATGGCTACATGCACAGATTCGCGACCCCTTCGGCCGTCAGCCCTGTAGACATACCCACTGCATTGCGTCACAGCCTTTCAAAAATTTGCGCCTCCCCCGCGCCTCTCTCCCTTCTCCGTGGAGAGAACACAGGGATTGATCCGCGCAATCTCATTGTGCCCGTCCTGGCACTGGTCCCGCTCCCTTCCTGTTTCCTGGTCGTTCGCCTGCGCTGCACCCCACTGAGAGAGAGAGGGACGGATTGGGTGGCTGATTGAGCGCCTCTTGCACCACACGGCCCCCCTTTCCTTTTCTTTCTCCTTCGTCTCCTCTGGCGCCGACCTCCGCCGGCCGATTCCCCGCGCCTCCCTGACCCCGGGAGAGGAATCCGCCGATTGCAGGTCGGCGAGCAGACCTCAACACACAGCCTCCGATGCAGCTCTCCGCGCGCGCCCCGGCCGCCGCGGCCGCGCGGCGCGCGGATCTCTGGGCCGCGCCGCGCGCCGCCGCAGAAAGGGGTCGTCGCGCCCTCTCGTCGTCGGCGGCGGCGCCGGCGTTGGCGGCGGCGGCGGCGGCGCACCCGACCGCTGGCCGCCGCATGGCCGCGCCGCTGCCGTCGCCGCCCTCGGCCTCCTCCTTCCAGGGGCCGTCGTCCGCCGCGGACGAGGGCTCATCCCCGGCCGACCGCGACGTCGCGACCAGCGCCCTCGGCGCGACAGCGGTGAGCACGTCGGCCGCCGACTATGGCAGCAGCAGCAGCAGCAGCGGCCCCTCGTCGTCCTCCTCGCCCGCATCCGCCGCCGCGCCCTCCTCCTCGGCGTCGGCGGCGGCGTCGTCGCCCCTTTCGCAGCGCGCCGCCGAGCGGCGCGCGCAGCGCCGCGCCGAGCAGATCGGCTACCAGATGTCGGCCGTGGCCGCGAGCGCGGGCGTCACCTCGATCGCCATCGTCGCCACCTACTACAAGTTCTCGCGCGAGGTCTCCTTACTGGCCACCCGCGCGGGCGCCGCCGCCCAGCAGGCCGCGCTCGACGCCGGCGCCTCTGCCGACGCCGCCGCCGCCGCCGCCGCCAGCGCGGCCGCCGCCGCGCCCTTCCCCTGGCTCGACATGACGGGCACCCTCGCCCTGGTGGTCGGCGGCGTCGTCGGCATGGAGATGTGGGCGCGCTGGGCCCACCGCGCCCTCTGGCACGACGCGCCCGCGGGATGGGCGCTGCACAAGTCCCACCACGCGCCCCGCCTCGGCCCCTTTGAGGCCAACGACCTGTTCGCCGTGATCAACGCGGCGCCCGCCATGGGCCTCTGCCTGTTCGGCTACCTCACGCCCGGCATGCCCGGCTCTTTAGCCTTTGGCGCAGGGCTCGGCATCACCCTCTTTGGCATCATGTACATGTTTGTGCACGACGGCCTGGTCCACCGCCGCTTCCCGACGGGCCCCATCGCCCGGCTGCCCTACGCCAAGCGGCTGGTCGCCGCGCACCGGCTGCATCACTCGGAAAAGTATGGCGGGGTGCCTTGGGGCCTGTTCTTGGGCCCTCAAGAGCTCGAGGCGATCGGGGCCGGGGCCGAGCTGGACGCGCTGGTGTCGGTGCTGGACCTGGGCGAGGCGGCGGCGGCGGCCCCGGCAGCGGCGGCGGTAAGCGTGGGCGGCGGCGCGATGCCGCAGCCGGCAAAGCGCTGAGAAGGCGGGCGGCGGCGGCGTCGTGCCGCCCGGCCTGCAGCGCGCAGCGCGTCCCGCAGCAGTGATGCTGTTCTCCCGCCTTGTTGTCGCCTCAACCCCCCCTCCCGCGTCCCTGGGGCATCTTTCCGCGTGTCTCCGGACACTCGTGCGAGGGGCCGGGGGGGGCGGGCGCGCGCCGATCGATCGCGCGGCGGTGGCGGCGCGCCCCCCGCCTTTTTTTTCTCGAGAAGAATCCGCCACCAAACCCCGATACCCCCTTTTTCATTCACACTGCCCTGTCTTGCCCGCGGCGTCCGCGCACCCACCCACCCTCACCAATTCGCCCCCATCCGGTGGTCACCACCCGTTCATTTTTCTCCACGCACGCCCGCTCGCACGCCCGCCCGCCCGCCCGCCCCATTCTCTTTTCTCTCCCCTTGAGGCGGGCGAAGGACGAGCGGGCGGGAAAAAAGGAGGGCCTGTCTTGTCTCTCTGTTTCGACGGAAGCGACAAGGACAACCAGCGATTGATGGAACTTTCATTTTTGTAGACACGGTAGACACGAAAGACGAGGCGCTGTCAAAAATTTGTCATGCAAAAACTGCTGCGCGTCATCACTAGGGAAAGATTCGTTTCGTTCTCGGGTCGCGAATTCTCGCATTCTAATTCCCGCCAAAACGTCGGCCGTTTGCGCACACACACACACCCTCGTTCCCGCCCGCGCGGCCCGTTGTTCGGTTCGCCTCTCGCCTCGCCACCTCCTCGTCGCGACGACGACGCGTATGGCCTCCGCCTCCGCCGCCCCCCCCCCCTCAAGACGCGTTGGCCTCGGCCGCCGCCGCCTCTGCGTCCGCAATCGCAAAGCTGAAGGGCGCGAATGCAAACCCGTCGGCGCGGTAGAACTTCCCGTTGAACTCGACCCAGTGGAGGCGCAGCGCGTGCAGGAAGGCCGAGAGCGACTCCATGGTCATCAGGACGCCCATGGTGGCGCAGAAGAAGACGAAGAAGCCGATGGTCATGCCGAGGGGGGAGCCCGCGGCGATGGCGCCCATGAGCACGCGGTCGTAAAAGACGGCCTGCGGTTGAGGGGGATTGGGTGGTTCGGGGGGTGGGTTTGGTTGTGTTGTGGGTTTGGCGTTTGTTTTGGCTTCGGTTGTTGATTGTGAGTGTTGTTCGTGAGAACAAGGGCGGGAGCAAGAGGGGAGAAGACGCGGGGTGGGGGGCCATCGTACGAGCGGCTCCTCCGATGTCGCCGCAAAAGCGCCGCGCTCGTCGTCCGCGCCAATCGACGAGAACGCGAAAAGAGGAAAAAAACGCGCTCGCTCCCGCTCTCCTCCCAAACAAATTCACCCTCGAACTCACCGACAGCTGCGAGTGCGCGAGCGACAGCGCCCATAGGCGCAGGTACGACGCCGTGTTGGACACCGCGCCGAGCACAAACTCGATCGTGTGGATCATCGAGTGCACGAACACGTCGCCAAAGTTGAAGCCGTCGGGGCCGTCGTGGTCGTCGTGGCCGCCGCCGCCGTGGCCGTCGTCCGCCGCCCCCGCGACGCCGCCGCTGCTCGCCAGGCCCCCGACCAGGCTCTGCCCCTCCTCGTCGTCGTGGTGCCCACCGCCCGAGCCGCGGCCGTGCCCGCCGCCGCGCCGGGCCGCCGCCGCCGCCTCGGCCCGCCGCTTGAGGATCAGCGGCTTGGGCAGGAGCATGCAGGGGACGGCGGCCAGCGCCAGCAAGAGCAGCAGCACCTGGACGCCCGACTGGCCCGTGTACAGGCGCCACGCGGGCTTGATGGTGCCCGGGTTGAGGAACATGCCGATCATGATGCCGTACAGGTCGGTGGTCTTGCCGCTCACCCACTTGTACACGATGGCGATCGACAGGTAGCCAAACAGCGCGTTCAAGAAGATCATCTGCGGCACAAACTCGAACACGACGGACAGCGCGTCGCGAAAGTGGAGGTGGTTTAGCAAGGAGATGACGATGCCCAGGTTCATGTGCACGATGCCGAGGACGATCGACATCTTCATCTTGACCGAGTTGAGGAAGGGCAGCTCCGACTTGGTGCCGTGCCAAACGGGGTCGACGCCGAGCGGGTAGGGAGGCGTGCCCGGCAAAAACGCGACCGAGCCGCCCGCAATGTCGCCGCACGCGCGCAGGTCGGTCACCCCCGGCTGCGCGACGCCGTCGACCAGGCACTTGGCGCGCGAGGGGCCGAACAGCACCATAGGCATGGAGAAGAACTCGTTGTACAGCAGGCCCGTGAATAGCGAGAAGATGCCCATCAGGAGGATGCAGTAGCGGCCGCCGAACGCCATCCCAAAGATCTCGTCGAGCGCCTGGCGCTTGAACTGCTTTTCGTTCAAGACCAAATAGAGCGCAAACGCGAGCATGATCATGCCGTGTCCCAGGTCGCCAAACATGACCGCGAACAAAAAGGGAAAGGTGACGATGGTGAACACGGCCGGGTTGGCCTCGCGGTAGCGCGCCATGCCGTAGGCGTCGACCATGGTCTGGAAGCAGCCGGTAAAGTCGTCGGTGCGGAAATAGGTGGGCGGCGGGCCGGATTTCCCTCCGCCGGACGGCAGCGGCTGCAGGATGGCCTGCACGTGCCCGCCCGTGGCCGACCCCTCCGCGGCCATGCGCAGGGCGTCGTGCACGCGCGCGCGCGCGGCCACGGGGCACCACGCCTCGCCGACGAGCACCTTGCGCGAGGCGTCGACCGAGAACTTGTCGAGCGTGTGGTGCGCGAGCTTCTCTCGGCGCACGGCGCGCTGCCAGGTGGCGAGTGACAGCGCGATCCCCTGGAGCACGCCCTCGCGGTGGCGGTCGCCCGCCTCGATGGTGGTGTGCAGCTCGCGCAGGCGCGCGGTCACCTCGCCGTGCATCTGGCGCTGGCGCGACGGCTCCTCGGGAAAAGGGTAGCGGTTGGCGTTGAAGGCCTCGCAGATGCGGAGGACCTTTGCGCGGGCGCGCTCGCCCGCGTGGAAAACGACGAACACGTGCTTCTCCTGGGCCTCTCCCGCGGCGGGGTCGCGCACGCTGCCCACGGGCGAGGTGCGGAGGAAGACGTTGCCGCGGGTGGCGCGGAACAGCAGGCGCTCGAAGGCGACGAGCTTCTCCTGCTGGATGAGGCCGGCGACAAAGCCGAGGCGGCCGGGCCCTCCCTGGGCGTCGTAGCTCGCGCCGCCGCCGCCGCCGCCAGCGCCGCCGCCGCCCGCGCCGCCGCCGCCCATGCCGCCCGCGGGGCCCGGGGCGAGGGCCGACTCGAGCAGGGGCGCGTCCATGGCTTCGGGGACGCTGTACGCGCGGCCGCCGGCGCCCATGCCGCCGCCGTTGCCGTTGGGCCCGCCGCCGCCGCCGTCGTTGGCGGCGGCGTCGGCGCGCGCGCGCTCAAAGAACGAGCCGGCCTTCTCCAGCACCAGCTGCAGCTCGGCAAGCTCGGCGTAGGAGCGGGCGAGGCGCTCGGCGTTGCCGTTGATCTCGAGGGTCTCGGCTTCGAGCTCGTCCAGGCGCGCCTCGAGCTCGTCCAGCGGGCCCTGGTGGCCGCCGTGCTGGCCGCCGCCGCCGCCGTGGGCGCCGGGCGGCTTGGGCACGAGGCTGCCGCCGCCCGCGCCGTTGAGGCCGCCGCCGGCGCAGCCGAGAGGGTGCGGCGCGGCGATCGGCAGCCCCGCCTTGTCCACCTGCTCGCGGAAGAAGCGCAGCTTGCGCGCCAGCTCGTCGCACCGCTTCACGGCGCTGGCGTACGTGCGCTGGAAGGCGGGCCGCCCCGCGTTCAAGTCCTTGAACTGCAGCAGGCCGAGGTCGCCGAGCGCGGCGACGGCCGCGTGCGCCGACTCGGCGGGGATCATGAGCTGTCGGTCGGTCGGTCGTGGGTTGTTTTTTGTTGGTTTGTTTGTTTTGCGGTTGTTGTGTTGGTGTTTCGAAGGGGGATCGTGAAAGAGCGTGCGGGTGTTGTTGAGCGGGCCGAGGCGTGGAGGGCGTTTGTTGCTGCAGGAGGTGCGGTTTTTGGGGCGGGAAGGAAACTCGGCGGCAGGCAAACCCCGCTCGGCGCCGACGCGCGCGCCGCGCGCCGCGCGGGAACAACGCGTTGTGGGGGGTGGGATCGCACGCGCTCGGGGTTTGGGGGGACGCGCGCTCGCGGCCCAGAGATTGAGACGAGGCCTCCGCATGCGCATTTGGCCCTCGGTCGCCGCGATGCTGCGCGCACAGCGCGCGCGGATCGACGATAGAGACAAGGGCTGTTTGGGGAACGCATCAACACGCACCTGCACCAGCTGCATCTCCTCGCTGCGCCACAGGTCGATGTTGTTGAGGCCCAGGTCAAACATCTTGCTCGCCATGGCGGCTAGCAGGCCCGCCCTGTCGGGCGCGAACGAGGAGGAGGAGGACGGGTGGAAGGAAGAGTTCCGTGTGGCCCCGCCGTGTGAACGCCGGGGCCCTTGAATCTCTAACGGGTCCACTTCGACGAACGTTGACGGGGCAGAGTGCGCGCTGTCTCGGGTGGGGGGGAGGTAGACGTGTGAGAGGGGCACAGAGAAAGGTGTGTCAAACTGGAAGGGGGGGGAGAGGGGAAGAGGGGAAGAGGGGGGAGAGGAGGGTGAAGAAAAAAAAAGAAAAGGACCCTCCCTCCCTCATTCATTGGCCCCACTCTCACGCGAGCGCCGCCCCACGATCACCTCCCTTCACATATACCGCACTCTTAAGGCCCACCTCTGCCGCCTCCTGCTCCTCCTCATCCTCGTCGCGGAACAAAAAAGACAGAAACGGAAAGAGGAGAAAACCACCCTGTTCATGTTAGCGTGCGCCCGCCGCCACCTGGTTCCCGCAGTTGCCGCCCCCTTCCGCCATCCCCACAGCATCCACCTGCTGCCCGCCCGGCGCGCCTTTGCATGTGAGTGTGCAGGACCACGACAACGACAATGGCCGCCGACCGCTGATCGCCGACGGCGCCGGCGCTTTTTCGCTCAAAGACGCGCGCTTTTGCTGATCGTTCGCCCGTTCCCCCCCCCCAAAAAAATACACGCCACAGTCTACGCCACCAAGATGAGCGGCATCGAGAAGATCAAGGTCGCCAACCCGATCGTCGACCTCGATGGCGACGAGATGACCCGGTGCGTTTCTGCGTTTGCCGCGCCGCCGCCGCTCGTTGCCGTCGTTCCCGCCCGCTCGTTCGTTTCCGGTCTCGCCGCCTGCAAGGATCTCTGTCCCTTGTTGCCTCGATCGGCCTTGGCGGCCGGCACCAGCTACCCAGTTCAACCTCTAATGTAGACCGGACCCCGGCCACTCACCCGAAACGCCCGCACAACAACTAAATAAACGGCCGCTCGCCAAAAACGCCCGCAAAAACCGGAAGAAAAAAAACGTCATCAACCCAATCAAACAACAACGACGACAGCGTGATCTGGCAGATGATCAAGGACAAGCTCGTCCTGCCCTACCTCGACCTCGACATCAAGTACTTCGACCTCGGCCTGCCCAACCGCGACGCCACCGACGACCGCGTCACGGTCGAGGCGGCCGAGGCCATCCAGAGGCACAGCGTGGGCATCAAGTGCGCGACCATCACGCCGGACGAGGCGCGCGTCAAGGAGTTTGGCCTGAAGAAGGTGCGAAAGAATCCAGGGGGGGGGGGGCGTGTTGCTCGCTTTCGCGGGTGGACGAAGCGGAGGAGGAACAAAACAAAGATGAACGAGACGCCAACTCAAAAAACGACGAACTCAAACGACAAAAATATGACAGATGTGGAAGTCGCCCAACGGCACCATCCGCAACATCCTCAACGGCACGGTCTTCCGCGAGCCCATCGTCATCAAGAACATCCCGCGCCTGGTCCCCGGCTGGGAGAAGCCCATCGTCGTCGGTGAGTTTCTGGCAAAGGAAGAGCGGGCGGGTTGTTTTCGTTCTTTTTTTTTCCGTTCTTTTTTTTTCCGTTTCGCTTTCGGCTGGATTCCAAGCAAGCCGCCAACAGAATCCCTCCACGCCCGCGACAACGAACAAAACACCAGGCCGCCACGCCTTTGGCGACCAGTACCGCGCCACGGACCTCAAGATCCCGGGCCCGGGCAAGCTCACGCTCACCTACGCGCCCGCGGACGGCTCCGCTCCTCAGACCCACGAGGTCTACGACTACGAGGGCGGCGGCGTGGCCATGGCAATGTTCAACACGGACGCCAGCATCGAGGCCTTCGCGCGCGCCTGCTTCGCCTACGCCCTCGAGAAGGGGTGGCCGCTCTACCTCAGCACCAAGAACACCATCCTCAAGCAATACGACGGTCGCTTCATGGAGCTCTTCGGCGCCGTCTATGAGGAGGAGGGCGGCGCGGGGGGCGGCGGGTCGTACGAGGCTGCTTACAAGGCGAAAGGCATCTGGTACGAGCACCGGCTGATCGACGACATGGTGGCGCAGGCGCTCAAGAGCAGCGGCGGGGTGAGTTTGTTTTTTCTTTTATGTTTCTTCTTTGCTCCGTATTTTGGGGGGGGGCTGGCGGCGGGACGTTCTTCCTTTTCGGCCGGTCGTCTAGATGGGAAGGAGCGCCTCTCGAGCGCCCGCTCAAAAAACCAACATGTCCTCACTCCCCAAAAACCCCGAAACAACAACGACCGCCCAATGACAGTTCGTCTGGGCGTGCAAGAACTACGACGGCGACGTGCAGTCGGACATCATCGCCCAGGGCTACGGGTCGCTGGGCCTGATGACGAGCGTGCTGCTGGCGCCCGACGGCAGGACGGTCGAGGCGGAGGCGGCGCACGGTGAGAGAGAGGGTGGCGGCGGCCGGCGCGTCGTGGGGTTTGGGCGTGGGGGTGGGGGTGGTGGCAGGCCGTGTCATGCGCGGCGCTTTTGCCCGGGGGAGGGGCGAGACGCACGCGGGGGTTTTGCCCCGTCGCTTCCTTATCCGAAAGGATGAGAAGCGCCGCCAGGAGAGCCCGCTCACGAACCGCGCGCTCCTCTGCCAAACCCAACCTCAAAACAAAACAAACACAAACCACAAAGGCACCGTCACCCGCCACTGGCGCGAGCACCAGAAGGGCAACCCCACCTCGACCAACCCCGTCGCCTCCATCTACGCCTGGACCCGCGGCCTGGCGCACCGCGCCAAGCTGGACGGCAACGACGCGCTGAAAAAGTGGTGCGACGACCTCGAGGCGGCGGTGATCTCGACGATCGAGGCAGGGGCCATGACGAAAGACCTCGCGATCTGCGTGCACGGCACGACCAAGGTCACGCCGGACCAGTACCTGTGCACGGAGCCGTTCATGGACCGGGTGGCCGAGTCGTTGGCGGCGCGGCGCGGCGTCAAGGCGTGAGTTTGTTCCTCGTCGCCAATTCTCAAGTTTTGTTCTTCGTCCCGTCGCGTTTCGTTCGCGTTGAGGTCCCTCTTTTCTGTTCCCCGTCGGCCATGCCAAGTGCCACCACTGCAAAGGAAGCACAATATTTTCATTCCTACTCGAGTGTTATCCTTGCCGTTTCCCCGATTGGGGCGTGTGCGTGCGTGCGTGCGTGCGTGCGTGCGTGCGAGAGAGAGAGGAGGCGGAGGCGAGCCGGGGGGGGCGCTCTTGTGGCGCTCTTGTGGCGCTCTTGGCGCGCGCGGCTTCTGTTCTGGCGGCCCGCGCCCCCCGCGCCTTGCCAAAATCCGCACGCACGCGTCCCCCCTCCCGCCCCGCTCGGCCTGACTAGAGCTCACGTCCTCTCGGCATACTGCTCGCGATCTGCAATCCCGACAAAACACAACACACCCTCACAGGGCCAAGCTTTGAAAAATGGGCCTCTCTCTTGCGGCGGCGCGCGCCCTCTCGATTGGCGCTTTTATTTTTGTCTCTAGCGCACAAAAAGTGGTTGTTGATGCGCCCGCTGTAACCCGGAGATTGCATCACAGATCCGCTACCATGACTAGGAGAGTAAAAAGCAGCAGATGGCTGCATTTCGTTGGTTCGGTTCAGTCTGGGGCGGCCGCGGTCGTCGTCGCCGCCGTCGTCTCAGCGGCGCTGGCGCGCGGCTGCTGCTCTGGCGGCCCTTCCTGCTGCTGCTGCTGCTGCTGCTGCTGCTGCTGCTGCTGCTGCTCCGCGAGCGACAGCGCCAGCACGCGCTGCAGCACCTCGGCCTCAAACGCGTCCTGCTCCGCCCTGTCGAGGTCGCCCCCGTCTGCCACCGCCGCGGACGACGCCTCGCGTAGCGACCGCTCGATCGCAAGGCTCAGCTGTCGCTCAAACGCGCCGTCGGGCCCGTCGGCGCCGCCGCCGCCGCCCATGTTGCCGCCGCCGCCGCCGGCGGCCGGCGGCCGGCGGAGCAGCAAGTGCGGGTGGCGGTCGTGCGGAGCGCTGCCGCCGTTGCCAGCCCCCCGCCTCTTGGCCTCCGTCGGCGCGACGGCATGGTGCAGCGCGGCCGACAGCTGCTGGTGCGGGTCGAGGCCCTGCCCGGGCACTAGCGAGGGGCTGTCGCCGCGCCGGGCGGGCGGCGGGCCCGCCGCCCCCCCCGCCTCCTCCTCCTCACCTTCGTCGTTCCTTTCGTCTCTGCCATCGGAGAAGCTGCCGCCGCCGAGGCCGCGCGACACGCCGCTGCTCCCGCCGACGACGCCGCCGCCGATGAAGCCGCCCGCGCGGTCGATCGCGCCGCTCGGCTGCAGCTGCAGGCCAAAGGCGCCGCCGCCCGGGCTGCCGCCGGGGGGGCCGCCGCCGAGCGCGCGCATCGCCGCCTCGGCCTCGGCGCCCGCGGCGGCGTCGTCGCTGACGGCGGTCGAGGCGCCCAGGACGATTGGCCCTAGGGGTCGACGTTGCTGTTGCTGCTGCTGCTGCTGCTGCTGCTGCTGCTGCTGCGGCTGCCGCGGCTGCGGCTGCTGCTGCTGCTGCTGTTGCGAGTCCGCGGCAGCGTCCTGGGCAGAGACAGCGACGGCAGCGGCAGCGGCGGCGGCGGCGGCCGCGTCTCCGTGACGGCTGCTGCCGGCCGAGCGGCCCCCCCCTCCTCTGCGCGGCAGGCCAGCGGTGCTGGCCGCGCGATACCACCAGCGGCGGAGAGGGGACGCGCCGAGCGCGGCGGGGGATCCCGCGGAGGCGGCGGCGCCCTCCGCCAACGGCCCGGGCGGCGCCGCCGGGGGGCGGCCGGGGAGCGAGACGGCCGCGCGCGCGGGCGGGACGTCGAGGGGCCGGGAGGACAGCGGCGGCGGCGGCGGCGCGGCCCCGTGAAGCGCCCCGCCGTGGCCGTTTGCGCGGGCGGGCGGGTCGTCGTCCGGCAGCGCCGACGAGTTGCCGCGCGAAAAGGCTGCCTCGCCGTCGGCGAGGGGGAGGGCCGCCGGCCGCCCAGCCTGCTGGGGTTGCTGCTGCTGCTGCTCCCGCCGCTGCTGTCCCTGCACCTGCTGCAGTTGCCCCTGCCCCTGCCCCCCCTGCTGCCGCTGCTGCCGCAGCGCCGCCACCGCCCGCGCCAAGCCCTTGAGCGGGTTGCCCCCCTCGAGCACCTCGTCCAGCCGCAGGTGCACGTGCAGGAAGCAGCAGACGGACGCGTAGAAGAAGGGCGGGCGCACGTGGTTGTGGTCGCCAGCGAAGCGGATGAGGTTGCGGTACACGCCGCCGCCCTTGAGACTGCTGCTGCTCTCGACCGCAGCCGCCGCCGCCGCCGCTCCTGATGTTGCTGCCGTCGCCGCGTCCGTCGTCGGTGCGGCTGCTGCTGCTGCTGCCGCCGCCGCTGCTGACCCCGCCGCCCGCCCCTCGCCCGCCCCCGCCCCGGCCTCCGCCTCAACCCCCGCGCCGTACGCCGCCACCAGCCGCTCCGAGTGCGACACAGGGATGAACGAGTCGGCGACGGCGTGCCCGAACACGCACGGCACGCGGCAGCGCGGAACGCCGTCCAGCGGGCTGACGTCACGCAGGTCAAACCCGGCCTTGCGCCGCACGGTGCCGCGCATGAGCGCGAGGGCGGCCTTGAGCAGCAGCGACGGGACGGGCAGCCGCTGCGAGCGGATGATCTCGAGGATCAGGTCGCTCAGGCGGCTGAAGGGCGAGTCGCACACGACCGCGCACAGGCCCGAGCGCTCGGCCGCCTCGGCGTCGGCGGCGAACAGCAGGGCGGTCACGGCGCCCATCGAGCGGCCCCACACGGCCAGCGTGGACACGGCGCCGCTGTCGCGCAGGTGGCGCACCACGCAGGCGAGGTCCTCCGCCTCGCGAGCGCCGAGGGTGACCCAGTCGCCGTCGCTGAGGCCGCTGCCCGCGGCGTCGAAGGCCAGCACGCCGACACCCATGGGCAGCAGGTGCACGACGGCCTCCTCGGCGTCGCGGCGCGAGCCCGAGTTGCAGTGGCAGTAGACGACGCACGGCAGGCGGCCGCCGCCGCCGCTGCTCGCGCCGGCGCCTCTTGCGCCGGATGGACCCGCGCCCGACGGGTCCTCCGCCGTCGCTGCTGCTGCTGATGATGATGTTGCTGCTGCTGGTTTCGCCCCTGCAAGAGGGAGCGGCGGCGGCGGCGTCGAGCGGCCGTGCACGGACAGCGGCAGGTAGTGCGACGCGCGCAGCGTCTGGCCGCGCGCGTTGACGAGCTCAAAGTCGCAGCGGCAGCACTCGACGCCGCCGACGGTGAAGACGCCCTGGCCACCGAAGAGCTGGGACTCTTCGTACTCGTCTCTGCGTTTGTTTTTTGGGGGGGGGGTTTCAGGGCTGGGGCGATCGGTCGGTTGAGCGGGCGGCCGGCGCGCGCGCGCGTTGATGTCGACGGCGCCGACCGCTGTCACGCTCCACCACCAACACGCGCACAGCACGCACCGTGGCGGTCGGCATATGCACTCGGCCAGCGCGTCCCAGACGCCCGCCATGGGCCCCCGGGCAGCGCGGCCGCGCCCGCTTCCGCGAGGACAAGTTTTGGTTGTCGCTGATGGTCTTCGTCGCAACAAGAGACGAGAAGCGGCGGGCGCTCTTTTGGCTCTTTTGCGGGCACAGGGCGAGGCTGGCGGTCGGAGTGGCTTGCTCGGTCGGGTGGTGAAGAGATTTGCTGAAGAATTAGGACCATAAGAGCACCATGAGGGGGTCTTGAAGCGAAGACACGAGCAGGGCGCCGCCGCCGTCGCCGTCTTGCGTCGTCCTCCTCCTCCTCCTCCGACATCGGAGCGCCCTCCGCCACCACCAACCAGCCCGGTCGAGAAGGGCGGCCCGTGTTCCCGCACGTCTAGGAGGTCCAACCTGGACGCACGCACCTCTATCTGTTGTGAAACGAGCAAGCAAGCAACGTCGCCGCTCGCACCCGCCCCCCCCGCTCGCCCCTCGTGGCCCGGCCGGCCCCCTAGGCGACGGCAGACGCCAGCGCGACGATCCTCGCCCCCTCCTTTGCCCCCCCTGTATCTCGAGATGCAGCGGCTCCTTGGGCGCGTGATTCTGGACCCGCGGGTCAGACAAAGCGCATCGACGCCGCGCGTCCCTCTCTTGCTCGTAGACGGGCAGCTGCTCGACCCATGGATGGCGGGTGGCGAGCGGCGGCGCGCGCCGTTGGCGTGGACACGGGGGGAGGAGGCAAATCGCCCCCCCCCCCCCCCCCCCCCCCCCCCCCCCCCCCCCCCCCCCCCCCCCCACCACCCCCCCCC
>Ga0209390_10003837_pt1 | contig 23628 bp, 26 predicted proteins | sample BON01_FD_187212 | JGI IMG/M metagenome (GOLD analysis project Ga0209390, IMG submission 187212) | Freshwater microbial communities from Lake Bonney liftoff mats and glacier meltwater in Antarctica - BON-01 (SPAdes) (version 2) | ecosystem: Environmental > Aquatic > Freshwater > Ice > Glacier... | reverse complement strand
CGGCGCTGGGCGATGCGGTGCAGACCTGTGCGGCCTTGTGCGAAGACGCGGTCGCACTTCGTTTGACGGATGTGCCGGACCTGGATAACGAGGAACCCTTACCGCTGGCGTTGATCGAGCCGCTCGGAACTTTGGGCGAGGCGCGCTGGATGGCGCATTTACACTCGTTGGCCGCCCGCCTGCCGGATCTGCCGTGGGGAACGGAGCGGTATCCAATCTTTTTTACGAGTAGCAACTATGGCATCGATGGGCTCTATGCTTATAGTCGTGATCAGAATATTCAGCACATGCATTTGGGTACCCCGCATGCCATCAGCCGGCGCTTTCAAGAATTATTAGGTTGGGGCGCACAGATTACGGTGCTTTCGCATGCCTGTGTGACGGGGCAACTCGGACTCGTGCTGGCCGAGCGTGCGGTGGAATCGGGCAAAGCGGAAGCGGCCTTGGTCTTCTCTTTTGATTTCCTCAGCCCCTTCGTGATTGGCGGCTTTAATGCGCTCAAGATCCTAAACGGCGAAATGCCGGCGCCGTATCGCGATGGTGAGATGGGTTCCATCGGCCTCGGCGAGGGCGCGGGCGCGGTGGTGCTGAGTAAAGAGCCGAGTCCTTTTAAGATTCAGCGGCAGGCGCTCTTTAACGAGATGTATCACTTTACCTCAAACGCGCTGGACGGATCGGGCTTTGACCGTGTCTTGGCAAATTGCTTGCCCGACGGTTCGCAGCCGAAGGTCTGGGTCAAAGGTCACGGCACGGGCACTTTAGAAGCGGGTGGACTGGAAGCCCGTGCGGTTGAGGCACGCCTGCCGGAAGCGCCGCTCATGTCGTGGAAGGGCAGCATCGGCCATACCTTGGGCAGTTGCGCCGTGGTCGAGCTGGCGATTGCGCTCGAAGCGATGCGCACAGGTCAAGCGCCGGGCAATGTCGGCGCTACGGCACCTTACATTACCGATTCGATTCAGACTGGCTCGTTTTCCCTCGCGCCCTACGATGGGGCCTTACTCCTTTCAAATGCCTTCGGTGGCGCGCATGCCGCCATGTGGATTACCAATGAGTGAGCTATACATACAACGAAAAGCTGTCTGGACAGAGCCGACGCTAAACGACGCCGAGGCACTGGCCACCTTGCAGGCGGAGTTCCCCGGTCGCTCCGCGCGCCGGATGACGCGCCTGGGTATGCAACTCTCGCATGTCTTGCGGCAGATGGAGATCGATGAGGCCAGCAGTCTAGTCTATGCGACTAGTTACTCGGAGACCTGCACCATTGAGAAGTTTCTCGATAGCTTCCCCTTTCCGAGTCCACAGGCTTTTCAGACCTCCATACACCCCGGGGGCGTGGAGCAATTTTTGATTCAAAACAAACAGTCGATCACGGAATTTTTCCCTCTGGCCGGCGAGGACGATCTCTTGATTCGCTCACTCGACACTGTGCTGCTTTGTTCCGGACAAAATGTCATCCTCTGTGGAGGCGAAGAGCTTGGCACTTGGCTTGCAGCCAGCGGCGTGAGCGCTAAAGCCAATTACGCCTGGGCACTCGAATTGCAGCAACAGCCCTCGGACGGGTCGATAGGCCGCATCTCGTGGCAGGGCTTGTCGACGGCAGTGGGTGATCCCGCTATCATTACAAATTTCATTGAGGCGCTTCAGTCGCAATCCGCCTTCCACTATCATGCCCCCGAGGGCGGTCAATTGGAGTTGAGCTGGAGTGTCTAAGCAAAAACACAGGCTGCGCAATCCGGGGCCATCATGGGGCTACCAATTTTTAGATTGGGCGAAGCACAATTGGCCACACTGGATCTATCGACCGGGTTTATACGCAGGTGTCTTTATCTCAGTTTGTTGCATGCCCGCGCAGCGTCGATACTCACGCGAATATCTCGAAGTTGTGCTCGGGCGGAAGGTGCGCTTTCGCGATTGCTTTGATCACTTCCTCGCGCTGACCGATTCTTTAGTCTATAAACTTCAGATTGGTCGAAATCCTGGAATAGCGGATTTTAAGCTGATTGGAAAAGGTGAGGGCGAGGCATTTATAGAACTGGTGAAGTCGGATCGCCAAGCTTTGTTTGGCACCTTCCATGTCGGCCACTCGGATTTGCTCGGTTGTGTGCTGTCAAGCTTCGACCGACGGATTCGTATGGTGCGTGAGCGTGTAGGGAACGCGCACGACCTCGAAGTGCTGGAGCGCATCTTCGGCGATAGCGTCGAGTTCGTATGGATTAACGAGGGCGATTCCATGCTCTTCGCACTCAAGAGCGTGGCCGATGACGGCGTTTCGCTGGCGCTGCAATGCGACCGCGAGGAGCATGGCTCGAGGCATAAAGTATTCGATTTCCTCGGTGCGCGCCGCCGCTTTCCGGTGACGATCTATCATCTGGCCTTTTTATTTAAGATGCCGGTGTCTTTCTCTTTTGCCATTCCGATCAATGAGAAAACTACAGAGGTGATTTGCGGCGATGTGTTCGAGCCTGTGGGTGAGACTAAACGCGAAGTGCTTGAGGCTGGCTACGCACATTTTCAGGGCGTTCTGACGATGCTGGAGGAAGTGCTGTATGAGCATCCTTTTGTTTGGTTCAATTTTATACCGCTCAATTCGGAAGGTTCGGATGCTGCGTAATCCCGACAAAACAGTTCTGCATCATGTGCTCTATCCATTATGGGTAGTGCTATACTGGATTTGTTTGCTGGCGTTCGGATTGTTGGCTTTGACCGTCAATATTAGCTGCGTGCTGACATCTTTCCTTCCTGCCGGTGATTGGCGCTACGGTTTCTACCAAGCCATGATTCGCGCGATGTCACTCGCTTGGTTTTTTATTTTACGAGTCCTTGGCATTTTACGTGTGCAGCATGTTGGCTTCGAAGCGCTAGCGACGGATAAACATTCGATAAAACCGATACTCGTGGCGAATCATCCCAGCATGTTTGATATTTTTTTGTTTTACGCAAAGCTGCCGAGTCTCACCTGTATCTATAAATCAAGCCTGCAAAAGACTTTGATCAAAAGTAGCATGGGCGCTCAGATCGGGTTTCTAAGTAATGCAAACCCAAAGAAGATGATCCAGGAAGGCGCAGGGCGCGTGCATGCCGGCGAGCAGTTTCTTATTTTCCCCGAAGGCACGCGTACCGTCACCTGGCCGTTGAACGAGTTCAAATCGGGTGCCGCTGGGATCGCACGCCGTGCGGACGTCGGCCTGCAAACTGTAGTCATCCATTGCGGCAGTAACTTTCTTTCCAAAAATCAGCCGGTGCTCAAGCCGCCGATTCTGCCGATTCTGACACGCATCGAAGTTGGCGAGGTGTTTCACCCGAGAGATTACGCGACGAGCCAAGCGCTCAACCAAGCGATGGCTGAATACTTCAAAGAAAAGCTGCAGGAAGAAAGGACATTTGAGTGAAGCAGCTAGTCTTAATTCCCTCCTTTAATACGGGTGAGCGATTGCTTGGCACCGTGCAGGCTGCCTTGGCTGTCTGGCCGCATGTATGGGTAGTTGTGGACGGCAGTGATGATGGTAGCGACCGCGTTTTGGACGGTTTAGTTGAGACGCATGTTGGCTTCAGGCTAATTCGCAAAGCTACAAATGACGGCAAGGGCGCGGCGGTCTTGCACGCCTCAGAAATTGCCCTGGTGGCTGGCTTTACCCATGCCTTAGTCATGGATGCGGATGGGCAACATCCCGCTGCCTCCATTGAGCCGCTCATGCGCCTTTCGCAGGAAGACCCGCAGACGGTGGTGATGGGGCAACCCGTCTTCGGTGCGGATGTCCCCAAAGCGCGGCTCTACGGTCGCCGCTTGACCATCTTTTGGACAGAGTTGGAAACGCTCTCTGCGGGGCTGGGCGATACTTTATTTGGCATGCGAGTGTATCCACTGCGCCAGCTGTGCGATGTCATGCAAACGACGTCGTTCGCACGTGGCTACGACTTCGATCCGGAGGTCGCCGTGCGTCTGGCCTGGAAAGGCTTCCGCCCCGTGCAGCTGCCTGTGCCAGTTCGTTACTTTTCAAAAGCAGAGGGTGGCGTCTCGCATTTTCATTACTTGCGGGACAACGTGAAGCTGACGATTTTACATTTTCGTTTAATGGTCTTGTTCCTATTATTTGGCGCGTATCGAACGATCCGCGCTAAGAAAGTATGGAACCACAAAGCAGGAAATTCCACAGAGTGATAGGTATGCAAACTGTTGATTACAGGTTCCTAGAGCGGCGTAGCCGAAAGCGTAAGCTTTTGGACAGGACTACCTGCGGCCATCATACCCCAAAACTTCACAGTTTCGGCTACTATCTGCTTTCTTTGATGTGCGCCGCAGTCGTCTCTCTGAGTGCCGCTCCGCTCGATACGAGTGCCGGAAGTCGTGAATCGGTGTCCTCGTCCATCGACGCTATTGGCATAGCGTCGCTACAAAAGAGTAGCGATGTCGCGCTAGCGACGTCTCCCGGCGTGCAATCTTCGTCCATCGACGCTATTGGCATAGCGTCGCTACAAAAGAGTAGCGATGTCGCGCCAGCGACGTCTCCCGGCGTGCAATCTTCGTCCATCGACGCTATTGGCATAGCGTCGCTACAAAAGAGTAGCGATGTCGCGCCAGCGACGTCTCCCGGCGTGCAATTCACGCCCATCGACGCTATTGGCATAGCGTCGCTACAAAAGAGTAGCGATGTCGCGCTAGCGACGTCTCCCGCCGTGCCATCCTCGTCCATCGACGCTATTAGCATAGCGTCGCTACAAAAAAGTAGCGATGTCGCGCCAGCGACGTCTCCCGGCGTGCAATTCACGCCCATCGACGCTATTGGCATAGCGTCGCTACAAAAGAGTAGCGATGTCGCGCCAGCGACGTCTCCCGCCGTGCATCCGGTCGACGCCACCGCGCTCAACGCCGAATGGCAGGCGCTGATTGATCAAATACACGCCGTGGAGCGTGTAGCCTCGCCCTTTGTTGAGTCGCGCACTTTTGCTTTTCGTAAAGAACCTAAATTGTATCGGGGCGTCTTTCGCAAAGAGATCGATGGCCGCGTCAGCCTCGCTTATACTGAACCAGAAGCGATCGCGCTGCACATTGGCGAGGGCTTCGCCTACTACAGGAAGGACGCAGGCACTATTCGTCGTATCCCTGAGTCCAATGCGCAAGGCGGCGCACTTGCGCTCTTTCCCAAATTGTTGAATTTCGACTTAGCGGCACTTTCGCAAAGCTACGACGTGTCCGGCCTGATTGAAGGGGAGGTCTGGCAGCTTTCCTTTGTTGCCCAGGACGAATCAAACGAGGATCTACCCTACGAATCGATGCTGGTCGAAGGCCGCGGCACCGCCGTGCTACGCATCGAGTTAACGAAAAATAGGAAGCAGCGCATCGTCATTGAAATGGGGGATCCGGTTTACCCGGAATTTTATCTGCCTCAGATTAAGGCGCAGTATTTCTTCCGCCCTGATTCCGAAGAATGAAGTCGCGCACGCTAGCATCGGCTTTCCTTATTCTGCTTTTTGTCGTCAGTGCAGGATGGTTGCTGTCACTTGATTGGAAGCAGCGCCTATCGACCGACGTAATGGAGTTGATCCCCGATCGTTCACCCAGCCCCGAGCTTTCACTGGGGCGTAGTGTGCTCAATGATGTCTATGCCAATCGGGTGATGATTGCACTGCGCTCGGTGGAGAACCCGCGCTCTGTGGATGCCTACGTGGCGACACTCGAATCGTCGCCTTTGGTGGATCGTGTGATTAACTTATCCGACGTCGATGCCTTCGCGGATGTGGGGCAGTTTGTCTTTGAACATCGCTTCGAACTATTGTTTCCGCAGTGGTTGAGCGAGTTCGGAGAGAGCACCACCGAGGAGGGGATGGCTGATACTGTCGTCGAGCGTTTGGACGTCGCGCTGAACGATCCCGGGTTCGTCGCCTTTGAAGATCTGGTGCCAAGCGATCCCTTGCTCCTGATGCGAGATGCGGCAGAAGCCTTTCAAATCGCACAGCCGGCGAAAGCAGTCGAGGCGGGTACCTGTCTGTTGGAAGTTACCCTGACCGTCTCTTCGCTTAAGCCAGAGGGGCAACAGCCTGTTTTCGATTTGCTGGCGCAAGCTGAGTCGGCTGCTGCGGCGTATTCGCCCAGTATCCGTGTCTTGGATACGGGGGCGCATCGCTACGCGGCAGAGACCGAGCAAAAGATGCGCCAGGAGGTGCAGACTTTAAATCTTTCGACCGCACTGGTCGTCTTCTTGATCTGCGCTTTTTTCTGTCGGCGTGTCTTTTTGGTCGTTCACGTTTTTGCGATTCTAGCACTTTCGCTCATTTCCGGGCTAGCTTTGATGATTTGCTTTTTCGATCAAGTGCATGTCTTTTCGCTCATCTTTGGCTGCGTGCTGTGCGGGGTGATTGTGGATTATGGCTTGCACGCTTACTTGCACGATGCGGGCGGGAACAGGCGCGACCTTCGTTCATTCTTAAAGCCTTTTTTGATCAGTTGTGGCAGCACATTGATGGGCTTTTCGATTCTGCTGTTCTCGGACTTGCCCGTCTTACGGCAAATGGGAATGCTCGTGGTCTGCGGCCTCGCCATGGCGATTGTGGTGACTTTGGTTTATGTCTTTGCCGTGCTGCGGGATTCGCCAAAGGCGCCACCTTTAGCTGGAAAGCTTGGCTACACCAAATCGGGACATTGGATTGTGCTTTGCTTCGCTGTTCTTGCGTTGCTCGCGCTGCCCTTTATTCGTTGGGAAGACGACATCAGTCATTTGAAGTATCCGCTGCCGCACTTGGATGCGGTGGATGCGGAGATCCGCAACTTGCATGGCGGCGAGCGCGTCGTGCTCCTGACAGTGGGGGAGGATTATGCGAGCTCCCGCGAGAGTTTAGCGCAACTGTCGGAGTGGCTTGAGCAGCAGGGGGCGACTTCTTCGGATGTTCTGAGCGCGGCGGCATGGGTACCGACTTTTGCAGCGTGTTCGGTGGCGCATCAGTTTATCAGCACTCATCCTGATTTCCCAGAGCTAGTACTCAGCAAGCTGGAACGTGGCGGGTATGATCGTGATGCATTTGCGCCATTTGCGGCGGCATGGGGGGCGGTTGAAGCTAGTTCGTATGAAGATTTGGTTTCCGAATTTTCGGATGTGCTGGCGGGCGGACTATCGGGCATTGTTGGAAGCAACGACGAACTGCACTGGTGGGTCACGCTGGTCGATGCATCGGTTGAGTTGGGCGAGATTCCTGCGGAGTTGAATTCCTTACGTCTGAGCCAGGTCGAAAGCATGTCGTCGGTACTTTCTAGCTATCGAGTGCACACGCTGGAGCTTAGCCTACTCGGAGGAGCCATGATGTATGCGGTGTTGCTGTTCGCATTTGGTTGGAAGGATGGTAGCCGAATTATCGTTGTGCCTGTCGTCGCGGTTTCGGGGGCGGCGAGTGCGATCTACTTCCTGTTTGGGGCCTTGGGTATTTTTCACCTGATCGGCTTGTTCCTCGGGGCATGTTTGGTCTTGGACTACGCAGTGTTTTCGTGGATCGGTTTTGTGCGTTCCCGGCAGATCCCGTTTTCAGTGATCGTTTCGGCATTCACGACGGTGGCCTCTTTTGGGATTCTTTGCTGGAGTCGTATCCCTGCCATCCACGCGCTCGGCCTCGCTGTGTTTTGCGTGACTTTGATGGGTGCATTGAGCACGTATTTGTGGATTCCTAGCATCACACTTAAGAAGCCATTGGAAGATGCACCATAAACTACACGACAACTGGCAGCAGGTGCTCGCATCACGGGGCGACTCGGTCGCACTGACCGACGCCGAATCCGGCGAGGTGTGGAGTTTTCATGCGCTTGATCACCGCGCGGTCGAATGGCTAGCGACTCATGCGCCGCTGCCAGATGCGATTGGCAAGGTTTGGTGCTTAGCGCTGACAGACCGTGTCGAATGGATGGCCGTCTTTTTGGCCGCGATCAAGGCGGGTGCGGTGGTGCTTCCACTTGAACCTGCGGCGATTGATACGCTGCGCAATCAGGCGCTTGCGCAAGGTGCGGAATTTCTAATCGATGACTCCGGGGTGCACCTGTTGGGCATGGGCTCGGCACGACCAGGATTCTTTTTAATCAAACTCACCTCTGGCACGACTGGGGCTGCCAAGGCATTACCCTTTATAGAATTAGAAATGCTGGCGGATGGTGCGCAGATCATGCGTAGCATGTCAATCTCAGCGCAGGATCGAAACTATGCGATTATCCCGCTGGGGCATTCCTATGGTTTGGGTAATCTCGTGATGCCTTTCTTTATGGCAGGTGTCCCCATCGTGCTGGCCTCCTCGCCTTACCCGCAAGTGATGGTCGAGGAATTGACACAGTTTCCTTGCACGGTGTTGCCACTGGTGCCCCCTCTGGTCAAAGCGCTCTCAATGGTATCGTTGGAGTCGAAACCGCTGCCCGGCTTGCGTCTAGTTATCTCGGCGGGGAGCGCTTTGGCCACGAAGGTAGCGCAAGACTTCAATGAGAATGTAGGGCTGCCAGTGCATAACTTCTACGGATCCAGCGAGACAGGGGGGATCTGCTTCGACCGAACAGGTGTATTGCCTAAAGTCGCCGGCGCGGTCGGCACCGCAATGGATGGCGTGAAGCTTTCGATTGGTGAGGATCAATCGATCCAAGTGCAAAGTAAGGCCGTCTGCCATGCCGCTTATCACGATGGTATTTGCACGCTCCATGACTTTGGTCAACTCGATGAGGCAGGGACTTTGCATTTGGTCGGTCGCCATGCGGATATCGTCAAAATAGCGGGGCGGCGCGTCTCTCTCTCCGAGATTGAATTAGCGCTCTGTGCCTTAGACGGCGTCTCCGATGCCTATGTAAGCAGTCGAGTGGGGCGGTCGGGGGAGCTTCGTTGCGTGGCTCTGTTTTTGGGCAGCGCCGAATCGGATGCCGTGAAAGCGAACTTGCTGCTGACGACACTACCCGATTGGAAGCGTCCCAAGACGCTACGCAAGGTCGATCATATTCTCTACAATGCGCGTGGTAAGATAGACCGGAAGGCTATGGAGCAAACAGTTGATGCGGCTATAGCCCGATAGTAATTTCGATCTCAACCAGCTCATTCACTCAACCCACTGGCAGCAAACTGGACAGCAAATTAAATATAGTGGTCACGGATATGCTGTCTGATGGCTTCATAGCCTCACTGGCCATCGCGGGAAAAGCTTTGTTCTTGCGGATGAAGCCCCATCTGTATCACGTCGAAAAATAGTATATGAATTCTTATCCCGACATGACGTCCGAACTCCAAAAGACCGCTGACGCGCTTGGTTTGACGTGCTTCAAGCGCCATATCTTTTTGTGCGCTGACCAGACGCGACCCAGGTGTAGATCGAAGGAACAAAGCGTTGCGTCGTGGGACTATTTGAAACGACGCTTGAAGGAGCTGAATCTCACCGGGCCCGAAGCGCTGGTTTATCGCACCAAGGCGAATTGCCTCCAGGTCTGCGTGCGCGGCCCTATCGCCGTGGTTTATCCCGAAGGCGTTTGGTATCACTCCTGCACCCCGGAGGTGCTGGAGCAAATTATCCAGGAGCATTTGATCCGGGGCCAGCCAGTGGAAAAGTTCACCTTCACCAAAAACCCGCTGGCGTGACGGGGATTTTTACGATTTTGACAGGGACGCGGGCTTCGGGCCGGGTCAGCGTTAGTCTAGGCGGTTGCGAGCGTGTTGGCGGTGTTGAGGTGCTCGACGCCGGTGTATTTCTGCGACTGTTCGTCGGCGTGATAACTGGAACGGACCAAAGGACCGCTTTCGACGACGCCAAAGCCGAGGGAAAGGCCGAATTGCTTCCAATGCTGAAACTCCTCCGGCGGCGCCCAGCGTGTCGAGGAGGGTGAGGTTGATCTAGTGGATCAAGGGGCGGAGGTTGCCCTTGAGGATGCCGTGCAGTTGGAACGACTGGCGCGTGGTGATCTTGAGCGTGCCGTTGGTGTGCGAGTCGAGCGCGAGCCACTGCGCGGGCGTGCAGACGCCGCCGGACACGCGGATGCGCGCCATGAAGATAAACGCCTTTTTCTTGCCCTCCTTGCGACGCTGATTGCGGAGGTCGCGGTCGTCCTGCGGGTAGATGCCGTGGAATCGCAGGAGTTGAGCGCTGTCCTCGGTGACAGTGCCCGTCGAGTTGTCCTCGATATCCTGGAGGATGTGGCCGCGCAGGGAATTGCTCCCGGCTTTCAGCGCTTCATTTTTGAGCAACGGTTTGGCGGGCACCGGAGGATTTTCAGGGGCGATGCTCATGAGAGGGTTGGGTCGTGATTTTCGCGAGCCGCGTTGATCAACCCACCGCGCAGCACGATGTCCGCCTGCCGTCGGCTCATCGTGTGCGTCGTGTCGTAGCTCTGGCCTTTCGTCTGGTTTTCAACCTTGACGGTATTTCCGTTCCGCAGCGCTCCACGCACATCACGAACGGCCAGCACATCCTCTTGGTCGATCTTCTTCCAATCGTCGGGGTCGACCAATTGCAGCGGCAGAATTCCAAAGTTGATCAGATTCTGCCAATGGATCCGCGCAAAGCCTTTTGCAAGTACGGCCTTGACCCCGAGATAGCGCGGGGTCAAGGCGGCGTGCTCGCGGCTGGAACCTTGCCCGTAGTTTTCACCACCCACCACGAACGAGCCCTGGTCGCGATGCTGCATGGCGCGGTCGTAGTAAGTCGCATCAATTCCGTTGAAAGTGAATTTACTGATCTCAGGGATATTGCTGCGGAAAGGGAGCACTCGGGAGTCGGCGGGCAGGATTTCATCGGTCGAGACATCGTCCCCGACTTTCAACAGCACCGGACCTTCCAGTGTATCTGGCAAGGGTTCGAAGGAGGGCAGTGCTTTGATATTCGGGCCTTTTTCCAGGGTCACGTCTTCGCCTTGCTCGGACGGTGGCACGAGCAGGGCAGTGCTGAGGATAATGGTGTCGGGTTCGGTGAATTGAGGATACTCGATTCCAAGCGTGCGGGGATCGGTAATAACACCGGTGAGGGCGGACGCTACCGCGGTCTCCGGACTGCACAAATACACCTTGTCTTCGCGGGTTCCAGATCGTCCCGGAAAATTTCTAGGCACGGTGCGCAGGCTGATTCGATCCGTCGCCGGGGCCTGCCCCATCCCGATACAGCCGTTGCACCCGGCTTGATGCACACGCGCACCGGCGCGAATGAGCTTTCCGAGGAGCCCGAGTGAAGTCAGATTTTCGAGGACTTGCCGCGAGGTCGGATTGATGTCGAAGGAAACCCGGTTATGCACCTGTTTGCCATCAACCATCGCAGCGGGCACGGCAAAATCCCGGAGGCCCGGATTCGCCGACGAGCCGATGTAACTTTGGTAGATTTCCCGGCCAGCTACATCCCGCACCGGCACCACCTTGCCAGGGCTGCTCGGACACGCAATGAGCGGCTCCAGTTCCGACAGGTTGATTGCTTCGTGTTCGTCGTATTCGGCGCCGTCATCCGCAACGATTTCCATCCAATCCTTTTCCCGCCCCTGCGATTTAAGAAAGACCCGAACCGCTGCGTCGGAGGGGAAAACCGAGGTGGTGGCACCCAATTCCGCACCCATATTTGCAATGACATGCCGGTCCATGGCGGTCAGGTTCTCTAGTCCTGAGCCATAGTATTCGATGACTTTTCCAACCCCTCCATCGACATCGTGGCGACGGAGCATTTCCAGGATGACGTCCTTGGCGCTGACCCAAGCGGGTAGTTTTCCGGTCAATTTTACGCCCCAGACTTTTGGCATTCGCACCTGTAACGGCTGGCCCGCCATGGCCAGCGCCACTTCCAGTCCGCCCGCGCCAAGCGCCAGCATTCCCAGAGAACCTGCGGCCGGAGTGTGGCTGTCTGAGCCCAGTAACGTTTTGCCCGGGATGCCGAACCGTTCCATGTGGACCACATGGCTGATCCCGTTGCCCGGGCCGCTAAACCACACGCCAAACTTGCGGCAGGCGCTACGCAGGAAGAGATGATCGTCTGCGTTCTTGAAGTCCACCTGCAAGAGATTGTGGTCCACGTATTGGGCGGAAAGCTCGGTTTGAACGCGGGAAATCTTCATCGCTTCCAACTCCAGCATGACCAAGGTGCCCGTGGCATCTTGCGTGAGGGTCTGATCTATTTTGAGTCCAATTTCTTCTCCCGGCTTCAGTTCGCCTGCTAAAAGATGAGATTGAATTAATTTTTGCGTGACGTTGAGATTCATATCATAATTAATTTAGTAGCTAATAGCAGATTTTGCAACGCGGGGCGCACTTCCTCCCCGCGATTGTAGGCCGGCACGGTAGGCATGCTGTTGTTGCTAAAGGCATGGTGCTGCTCCCGCATTCTCTGAATGATTTGACGTAATTTTCAAAAACCGAGTGGGGTCTCTACTTGATAGTCTGGCTGGGAATGGATCCGGAATCTTTTCGAAAACGGAATGCGGCCTCAGTCCCCCTCTCTGATCACTCTTTTATCAAGGCGTCTACTTTTGCGGCGAAAATGAAGTCGCTTTCGGTCAGGCCGTCAATTTTGTGGGTCCACATTTCCACGCCCACCTGGCCCCATGCAAGAAACAGGTTGGGATGGTGGCCGATGCGTTCCGCGAGTTCACCAACCCGGTTCACGAAGGCCAGGGCCTTGACGAAATCCGGAAATTTGTGAGTCTTGGCAAGGTGATGTTCGTTGACCACCTGCCAGCCGTCAAGCTGGCGGGCAAGATCCTGGAGCACCGCGCCTTTCAACGGTGGCACACCGCCTTTGCATGGCGCACATTCTTTTTCCGCGAGTTTACGGGTATTCATAAGTTTATATGGGTTCCTGCTAGAAAGTTTCATTACTCTCAAGCTCGCAATCCGATTTTTATTCTGTCGTCGCAGCCTTGTGGTCGCGCTGGCGGGCTAGGTGCTCTTCAACATAAAGCAGGTTGGTTTCGCCGGCGCGTTGGACTATTTTTAGCAGATTTTCCATGCTGGAAACTTCTTCCAGTTGTTCCCGAATAAACCAGGAGAGAAAATTCTGAGTGATATGATCGGACGAATTGATCGCGAGTTCGAGCAGCACGTTGATATGCTCGGTTACGGATTTTTCCCCGTCGAGCGACAGTTTGACGACTTCCTCCACGCTGTTAAAACTGGATTTGGGCGCGGTGATGGCGGGGATTTCGACCCGGCTGCCGACGTCCACGAGATATTGGACAAAGCGCATAGCGTGATCGCGCTCCTCTTCGGCCTGACGGTAGAAGTGGTCGGCCAGTTCTGTCAAACCTTCTGCGGCGAAGTGAGCCGCCATAACGACGTATTGCAACGACGCGTCGAATTCAACGCCGATCTGTTTGGTGATCGCGTCGTTTATTTTTTTACTAATAAGCATAGTAACCTCATTTGGTTGGGGGGTTGGAATGGATTCGAGTTCTAACTGACAGGCATTTGCTTTGACGCTCTGCGGGAGATTAGTGGGGGCGGCTTCCCAGACAAGTCGCGCAATCAATGTACTGTTCATCTACATTAAACTTTCCAGAGTATTTACTTTAGTAAAAAATGGTCAGCTGACTGCGGCTCGTCAAGCGATTTATTAAAGTTATTTCTTTATTAAAGAATCGCTCGATTTGACTGTTCTGGGTCATGATGGGGCGTAAGTTTTGCCCCATCGGGCGGCCAGCCAAAATGTGGTCTCTGACGCCGCCGGCCGAGTCCCATTTTCTCGATGCTGAGGGCTTACGTGCCGCAAAATGTTTGGTATGCTGGCGCTCCTGGGTCGGGTGGTGTGCTGTATTCCGAGTTAATTTTTGCGTAGTCAAAAGGCTCGGCCAGCACAGAAAGCAGGCGTTGCATGACCGTGAGGTCTCCGTGCTGCGAGGCAGCAGCAAGCGCTTCCTCAACTCTGTGGTTACGCGGGATGAGGGTGGGATTGTGAGATTGGCGCAGGGCTTGCGACTCTGTGAACGATTGCGGTTGCCGGTGTAGTCGCGCCAACCATTGCTCGTGCCAGACGGAAAATGTGGGATCGGTGGATAGGGGTCGGTCAGTCGATAGGTCTCGGAAAGTGTTGGTGAAATCAACTCGGTGCTGCTCCATCCATCCTAGCAAGGTGTTGATCAGGGTCGCGTCTTCATTTTCTTCGTTAAAGAGGCCCAACTTGGCCCTCATCCCTGCTTGCCAATGGTGCTCGAACCTTGCTGGCCAGCGGTGAATGGCTTCATTGGCCAGTTCCACTGCTCGATCCGGGCGTGGATCCATTAGTGGTAGGAGTGTCTCCGCGAGTCGTGCGAGATTCCACTGCGCAATCGGTGGCTGATTACTGTAAGCATAACGACCATGGTGGTCGATCGAACTGAAGACGGTGGAGGAATCATAGGAATCCATGAACGCGCAAGGACCATAGTCGATTGTTTCCCCTGAGATGGCCATATTGTCGGTATTCATGACTCCATGAATGAATGCGACGCCCAACCATTTTGCAATCAGCACCGATTGTCGTTCCATGACCGCCTCGAAGAAGGCAAGGGCGAGATTTTCGGCGTCAACCAGGGCCGGATAATGTCGCTGCACTGTGTAATCCAGAAGCGTTTTCACCGCAGTTGGATCATCGCTGGCAGCAGCCCATACAAAAGTGCCTACCCGGATGTGGCTGGAAGCGATTCGAGTCAACACCGCCCCTGAGAGTGGCTCGTCCCTTCGGACGATTTCACCGGTGGTAACTACTGCAAGACTACGCGTGGTGGGGATTCCCAGCGCGTGCATGGATTCGCTAATGATGTATTCTCGCAGCATTGGCCCCAGCGCGGCACGCCCATCGCCCCCCCGTGAAAACGGCGTCCGTCCCGAGCCTTTGAGCTGAATGTCAAAACGTTCGTCCGCTGGAGTGATTTGCTCCCCGAGCAAGATTGCGCGCCCATCGCCTAACGTGGTTAAATTTCCAAACTGATGTCCTGCATACGCCTGTGCGAGAGGCTTTGCGCCAGGCGGAATGACATTTCCGGCAAAGATGGCGGCGCTTTCCGACTGCCCCAGAAGAGCCGCATTTAGTCCCAGTGACTCCGCAAGCGAGTCATTGAATATTACCATGCGCGGAGTGGGAATGGAAGTCGGATTCACCTGCACATGAAATAGCTCAGGCAAGCCAGCATAGGAATGTTCCAATCGCCATCCGGCTGAGTCAGAAGTAGTTGGTGAGCAGATAGTCATAGAGAGTGAAGAGGGATGGGACGTTTCTAAAGGAGTCGGGGCAACCTGCTCCGACGACCATGAGTTGAAGTATGGGTTTTTCTTGGTGGAAAAGCTAGGGCTCAGTTCCGCGATGATCGCGCCCAAAGTTCATTAGCCACGGAGTCCTAGAATTTCATCCGTTGAAGAAACGCTGGGTCTCGGCTATCACCTCGATCAAACGATCCACTTCGGCTTTGGTGTTGTAGAAATAAAAACTCGCACGTGCGGTGGACTCGACACCGAGTTTTCGCATGAGCGGCTGGGTGCAATGATGGCCTCCGCGCAGCGCCACGCCCGATTGGTCGGCCACGGTCACGACATCGTGTGCATGCACCCCATCAAGGAGGAAACTCACCACGCCAGCGCGCCCAGTTTTTGGCCCAAAGAGCCGCACTCCTTTCAATTCTGAAAGCCTTTCGTAAGCGTAGCTTGCCAGCTCCTGGTCGTGCTGCCAGATGCGCTCTAAGCCAATGCCATCGAGGTAATCCATTGCCGCGTGCATCGCGAGAGGGCCGGAAATGTCGGGCGTGCCGGCCTCGAATTTCTGCGGTGCCTCCTTGTAAGTCGTTTGGTGAAAATCGACACTCAGTATCATGTCGCCGCCGCCCTGATACGGCGGCATCGCGTTCAGAAGCTCGCTCCGTCCGTAGAGCGCACCAATGCCGGTCGGGGCGCAAAGCTTGTGACCGGAGAAGACCAGAAAATCGCAGTCCATTTGTTGCACATCAATGGGCATGTGTCCCACGCTCTGGGCGGCATCAACGAGCGTTGTCACTCCGAGTTGCCGGGCGCGTGCGCACAATTCGGCCACAGGGTTCACAGTGCCCAGGGTGTTAGAGACATGAACCATGGCGAACAACTTGACTTGTGAGGTGAGCAATTGGTCGAGTCGGTCCAGGTCGAGTAATCCCTCATCGCCAGTGACCGGTAGATAAACCAGTTTGGCGCCCGTGCGTTCAGCCAGTAATTGCCACGGCACGATGTTGCTATGGTGCTCCATTTTGGTGAGCAAGATCTGGTCGCCGGGTTTGAGCTGGCTATTGCCCCAGGCTGCGGCCACGAGATTGATCCCTTCGGTGGTGCCACGCGTGAATACGATTTCGTCAGCGCTTCGGGCATTGATGAAGCGGGCGACACGGGTTCGGGCGGCTTCGAACGCGGCGGTGGCGCGATTGCTCAATTCATGGATGCCCCGATGCACGTTGGCGTTGTCGCGCTCGTAATAGTGAACGAGGGCGTCGATGACAGCGCGCGGCTTCTGACTGGTGGCGGCGTTGTCGAGGTAAACGAGCGGGTGCCCGTTCACCGCTTGGTGCAGCGCGGGAAAGTCTTCGCGAATCTTTTGCCAGTTGATCGTCATGGATTTGGGGTTAAAATAGTCCAAGTTCGAGTTTGGCGGCCTCTGACATCATCGTTTGGTTCCACGGTGGGTCAAACACCACATCACAGGTGGCTTCGGTGATTTCATCGAGGGCCAATAGTTTAGCTTCCACATCCGAGGAAAGCGCTGGCCCCATTCCGCAGCCTGCGGCGGTGAGCGTTATCTTCAGATCCGCCCGATAAAATCTGGTCTCCTCAATAGCGGTGATTTCAGAGCTATAAACGAGCCCAAGATCCACAATATTGACTGGGATTTCTGGGTCGTAGCAGGTCTTAAGTTGGCTCCACACTTCCTGGTCTAACTCGTCGGGCGTCCGACGCTGACCGGTCGGGCTGGTTGGTTTGGCAGCGACTTCAATGCCGAGTGCATCGATGTCTTTATCGGCCAGTCGGAACATGTTTCCGTTGACGACGATGGTATAGCTGCCGCCAAGCGACTGAGTGATGTGGGCCTGCTCGCCTTTCTGGAGTGTGACTTTGTCGCCGGCAGGGATGACCGTCCCTTCAACGTCGCGGGTGAGAGTGATCGGTTCGTTCGAGTTCATAGTTGCTCCTTTTCGGATTCGGTTGAAATGGTTTCGCCTCTGCCTTCTACGACCGCTGCGACTGCGTGCCACGGCAGGAGGGCGCACTTCACCCGCTCAGGGAACTTGTGGACGCCGGACAGCGCGGCCATTTTGCCCAAATCACTGTCGCTATGACCCGTGGTGATCAGGTCGCGGACTTGTTCGAACATCTCCTTCACCTCGGCCTTGGTTTTGCCTTTGAGGTTTTCGGTGAGTAGCGACGCGGCCGCTTTGGAAATCGCGCAGCCGGAGCCTTGGAAGGTCAATTCCTGCACCACTTCGCCGTCCATTTTGGCGTAGAGGGTGTAGTTATCCCCGCAGATGGGATTGGTGCCCTGCGCGGTGCGGTTGGCATCGGGCAAGATACGAAAATTCCTCGGACTCTTGCTATGGTCGAGGAGGAGCTGGTGATAAAGCTCTGTCAGGTTGTCAGACATTATGGGTGCTTTGTATTTTTTTGATTTTGTTCCAAACGAACCCACACTAGCCGATCCAGCTCCTCGCGCACCGCTACGCAGCGGACGCGGGCGATGATTTCGCCAGCGAAGGCGTGAATCAACATGCGCCGCGCCTTCTCCAGCGGGATGCTGCGGGAGCGCAGGTAAAAGATGGACTCGTCATTCAACTGCCCGATGGTCGCGCCGTGCGTGCACTTCACGTCGTCGGCGTAAATTTCGAGCTGCGGCTTGGTGTCGGCGGTCGCGTGATCCGAGAGCAGCAGATTTTTGTTCGTCTGCTTGGCATCGGTCTTTTGTGCGCCCGGGCGGACGAGGATGCGGCCGTGGAAGACGCCCTTCGATTTGTCCGCGAGGATGCCGTTGAAATACTCGTGGCTCGCACCATGCGGCTGGGCGTGGTCGACAATCATGTAGTGGTCGGCGAGTTGCTCGGCGCGGGTGAGGTAGAGGCCGTTCAGGATGCACTCCAAGCCCTCGCCGGCGAGCGTGGCATAAATGTTCGTGCGTGAGAGCTTCGCGCCGAGCGCAATCGAGTGGGTGACCACATTGCTCGCACGTCCACAGTGCGCCGCGACGGTCGCGATGTGGAACGCCTGCTGGTTTTCATCCTGGTATTTCAAGTGTTCAACGACCGCGTTGTCCTCGGCGACAAGTTCGGTGACGGAGTTGGTGAAATAAGGCACGTCGCTCAAGCTCACGTGGCTCTCGATAACGGTGACTCGGCTGTCGCGCCCGGCCACGATCAGGTTGCGCGGGTGCGCGGTGGTGCCGTGATCCTTGGCGGTGGAGATGAAGCGCAGGTGAATCGGCTCGGCCACGGCCAGACCCGCGGGCACGTAAATGAACGCGCCGTCCTGGAAGAACGCGGTGTTCAGTGCGGTGAAGGCATTGGTATCCGTAGAGGCATGACGGCACAGGTGCGGCTCCACCAGCGTAGGCTCAGTGGCCAACGCGGTGGCGAGGCTCATCACCTTCACACCTTCCGGCAGTGGGGCGAGGGATGACAATTCCGGCGCGAACTGACCGTTGACGAAGACGAGCTGACCGCCCGCCAATGCGGTGAAAGGAAATTGCCCCAGCGCCTTTTCCGTAACGCCGTGGTGCGCCGGCTTCGAGACCGGCGCCAACGTCATCTTCTCGATGGGGGCCACATTGGTGAAGCGCCAGTCCTCGTCCTGCAAGGTCGGGAGGCCGAGTTCATCAAAGGACATGAAGCCAGCCTTACGAGCCGATAACAACCATGCCGGCTCATCAGCGTTTCTCTCGGACAACGCCAGCTCCGTGCGGTTTAAGCTGAACTCCGTGATGCGGGGTTCCCGGTCGGCGTTCGGTTTGGTTTCGGTAATATTATTCATGGGTGTCATTCGGTTTGAGCCTTAGGCGGGCACGGCGGCGGCGGGGATCATCCCGTCATAGCCTGTTTCCTCTAATTCGAGCGCCAGTTCCTTGCCGCCGGACTTCACCATCCGGCCGTCGTAGAGCACGTGCACGAAGTCGGGCACGATGAAGTTGAGTAGCCGCTGATAGTGAGTGATGACGAGTTGAGCATGGTCGGGGCGTTTCAGAGTGTTGACGCCCTCGGAGACAATCTTCAGGGCGTCGATGTCTAGGCCCGAGTCGGTTTCATCGAGGATGGCAAACTTCGGCTCCAACACAGCCATTTGGAAAATCTCGTTGCGTTTCTTTTCGCCGCCGGAAAACCCATAGTTGACTGGCCGTTGCAATAAATCTTCCGCCAGGTGGAGGAGTTTCACTTTCTCCTTCACGAACGTGAGGAACTCCATGGCGTCGAGTTCGGGCAGCCCGCGATGCTTGCGGATTTCATTATAGGCGGTCTTGAGGAAGTAAGTGCTGTTCACGCCGGGAATCTCGACCGGATACTGGAAGGCGAGAAACACGCCTTCGCAGGCGCGCTCCTCGGGGTCGAGTGCCAGCAAGTCTTGGCCGCAGTAAGTGACTTCGCCACCAGAGATGTTGTAGCCATCGCGACCTGCAAGGATCGCCGCGAGCGTGCTCTTACCGCTGCCGTTGGGGCCCATGATAGCATGCATTTCTCCGGGATAAATTGTGAGGTTAATGCCTTTGAGTATCTGCCGGCCTTCCACATCGGCGCTCAGGTTTTTGATGGAAATAATAGGTTCTTTCATAAGTAAAATAAGTAAATATCGGTGGTTGAAGTTCGTTCATTCGGACTTTTAGCCCACACTGCCTTCCAGACTCACGCTGAGCAGCGCCTGCGCTTCGAGGGCGAACTCCATCGGCAGTTGCTGGAACACATCTTTACAGTAGCCGTTGACGATCATGTTCACGGCGTCCTGCGTCGGGATGGCACGCTGGTTGCAGTAGAAAATTTGGTCTTCACCTACCTTCGTAGTACTGGCCTCGTGCTCGACCTGCGCCGAGCTGTTCTTCACCTCGATGTAGGGGAAGGTGTGCGCCCCGCACTGGTCGCCGATGAGCAAGGAGTCGCATTGCGAGTAGTTGCGGGCGTGGGCTGCGCCCTTCAGTATTTTTACCAAGCCGCGATAGCTGTTCTGGCCGTGGCCCGCGGAGATGCCCTTCGAGATGATCGTGCTGCGCGTGTTCTTACCAATGTGGATCATCTTCGTGCCGGTGTCGGCCTGTTGGTAATTATTGGTCAAAGCCACCGAGTAGAATTCTCCGACCGAATTGTCGCCCTGCAAGATGACACCCGGATACTTCCACGTGATGGCCGAGCCAGTCTCGACCTGCGTCCAAGTAATCTTCGAGTTGTGCCCTTTGGCGAGACCACGCTTGGTGACGAAGTTGTAGATGCCGCCCTTGCCGTTCTCATCGCCCGGATACCAGTTCTGGACGGTCGAGTATTTGATTTCGGCCTTGTCCAGCGCGACGAGTTCGACGACTGCGGCATGGAGTTGGTTCTCGTCGCGCATCGGGGCAGTGCAGCCTTCGAGATAACTCACATGGCTGTCCTCGTCGGCGATGATGAGGGTGCGCTCGAACTGGCCGGACTTGGCCGCGTTGATGCGGAAATAGGTGGATAACTCCATCGGGCAACGCACCCCTTTTGGGATGTAGCAGAACGAACCGTCGGTGAAGACCGCCGAGTTGAGCGTCGCGAAAAAGTTGTCCGTGTAAGGCACCACCGAGCCGAGATACTTCCTCACCAGATCGGGGTGCTCCTGCACCGCTTCGCTGAACGAGCAGAAGATGATCCCCACCTCACCCAGTTGTTTCTTGAAAGTGGTGCCGACGGACACGCTGTCCAAGACCGCGTCCACCGCCACGCCCGCCAGCTTCATGCGTTCGTGGAGGGGAATACCGAGCTTCTCGAAAGTCTCCAAAACCTTCGGATCTACTTCGTCCATGCTCTTCGGGCCGTCCGCAAGACTCTTGGGAGCGGCGAAGTAAATGATGTCCTGATAGTCGATCTTCGGATAATCGGCCTTCTGCCACTTCGGCTCCTGCAGGGTCGTCCAGTGGCGATACGCTTTCAGCCGCCATTCCAGTAGCCACTCCGGCTCGTTCTTTTTATCCGAGATGAACCGGATGATGCCCTCGTTCAACCCTGGCGGCGCGGACTCCGTCTCGATGTCCGAGTAGAAGCCGTATTTGTATTCACTTTTGACGAGTTCGTCGATGGTATCTGTTGATGTGCTCATGGTAATGATTGAGTTGGTTTGATGGTTGCTGAACGAGCCGGAACCTCTGGCTTCGGTCAGGCGTTACTCATGGTGATGCGCGTCGCAAGAGCGGTCGGTCGGCGCGTCGGCGACGGCGTCGCTCATCTGCACCAGTCCCGCTTCGAGCAGGTAGGCTTCCACTTCGTCCCCATTAACATCGGCCAGCATGTGTTCATCCACCACAACACAAGGGGAAAGGCGCTGGCCGCTCTTTTCGATCATCTCCGTGCGGTACAAGGGGTTGCTGATAATATCGCGATCTTCGTAAGCCAGATTGTATTTGCGCATGATAGAGCGCACGCCCTGACTCCAGCCACAGGAGGTCTTCAAGTAGGCAGTGATGGTTGGTGTTTTCATTGTTTTTTTTACGTTTTGTTTTAATTATGGTTGAGAGTCGGTCGTAAGTTTGCGGTCGCTTCCTTCCGGTAAATTAGTCACACTTCGTCTTATCCGTTGTCCCCAATTGCTTCGACTGGGCAGCCCTCCATCGCTTCCCTGCAAAGTGCGTCCTCCTCCAGGGTCGTCGGTTGGTTAAACACATAGGAGTAGCCACCGTTCTCGCTGCGCGTAAAGTTGTCCGGGGCAGTTTCCCGGCACAGGTCGCAGTCAATGCACTCCTCATCGACGTAAAACTGTCCGGCCACGTTTTCCGCGTATTTATTTTCAATGTCGGCCATAGATTTTCTTTCGTTTCATGCTCTCGGGTTAAAGTAATTTCTGTCAGCTAGGCATCAACCCTTCGATTGGATTCCGCCTGTGCGCTGCCTACTTTCTAAAGTTATTTCTTGAGTAAAGAAGTAGCGGCTTAATAGACCCTGGCAAGCTATTTATTAAAGTTTTATCTATATAAATAAAATTCACGATTCGACTGGCTTTTAAGACGGCTGGCCGCATACCTTGCACCATGAAAAAACACGGTGCTGCTCGCAATAAGTCCGATCTGTCTTCCAGACGGCAAATAGTCCTGCGTCTGCTCAAGCAGCTGGGGCCGAGCGACTCCGAAGCCTTGGGAGTGCAATTGGGCATCTCCGCCATGGCTGTTCGGCAGCATCTTTACGCGCTACACGCTCAAAAACTGGTGACCTATCATGAGGAGCAACGTCCAATCGGTCGGCCGGCCAAAATGTGGGGTCTGACGCCGGCCGCAGCCCCCTTTTTTCCCGACACCCATGCGGGCTTGACCGTAAATTTACTCAACGCGGTCGAACAGACCTTCGGTGATGAAGGTGTTAAGCGTGTCGTATTGCAAAGCACGCAGCAGCAGATTGAGAACTACCGATCCCGTATCCCAGCTCGTGCCTCGCTGCATAATCGGCTGAAGAAGTTAATCTCCATCCGTAACGAAGAAGGCTATATGGCGGAAGTGCACTGCCAGCCCGACGGCTCATTCCTCTTGATTGAGAACCACTGCCCCATTTGCGTCGCGGTTACCGCCTGCTCCAAGCTCTGTGACGCTGAGCTTGAGGTCTTCCGTGCAATCTTGGGAGAGGACGGGGTAATCGAGCGGACGGAGTACATGCTGGCAGGCGCCCGCCGCTGCGTTTACCGCATCCGTAACGAAGAGCGAATATAAGAGTCGATCGGAGAAGGGGCGCTGCCAACCACGCTGGACCGTTACGCGCCACCCCTTTCGCATCCGGCGGTGGGACGCGAAGTTTCAAACCATGAACGCTAACAATAGAAGCCGGCCACAGGTGGTGGTGCTGGGTGCCGGGTTTGGCGGACTAACATTCTGCCAGGCGTTCGCTCATCCGAATGCCCAAATCACGGTGGTGGATCGGCAGAACCACCATCTCTTCCAACCGCTGCTTTATCAGGTGGCCACGGCCGGTTTGTCCGCGCCAGAGATCGCGCAGCCGGTCCGCTCGATTCTGCGGAACAAACCGAACCTCACCGCGGCTGCTCCCGCAGTTTTCGGCGGGCCTCGGGGCGAAAGCCCAGCAGCAACTCGAGCGCCTCGGCGTCGAAGTTCGCACAAACGCCAAGGTTGAATCCATCGGCGACGGCTACTTGGTTGTTGCGAACGGTCAGCGAATCGAGAGCGCAAACATCATTTGGGCGGCCGGCATATCCGCCCACCCGATCACGCGAAAGCTGGGGGTCGAACTGGATCGCGGCGGTCGCGTGCGGGTCAATCCTGACCTCAGCCTGCCGGGTCACGCCGAGGTCTTTGCCATTGGCGACCTCGCGGCGGTGACTGATCAGAACGGCAATTTAGTCCCAGGGGTCTCAGCGGCGGCGATGCAAATGGCGCAGCATGTAGCCCGAATCCTTAAACCTAAAAAGATGAGTTAAGAGAGTCGCAAGAGGGCGTGCTGCCCGCCAAGTTAATGTTGGAGAACAACTTGGAAATGAAAAAAGACAGCACACCCACGCGCCAAAATGGCGAAGAAATCAATCGAGT